>Ga0137409_10001207_pt1 | contig 28186 bp, 22 predicted proteins | sample CZODoug1_16funga_FD_122059 | JGI IMG/M metagenome (GOLD analysis project Ga0137409, IMG submission 122059) | Vadose zone soil fungal communities from Angelo Coast Range Reserve, California, USA - CZODoug1_16fungal (Hybrid Assembly) | ecosystem: Environmental > Terrestrial > Soil > Vadose zone...
AAGAAGAACGGGTTCACCATCCAGGAGAACCTCGCCGGCATTCCGACCGCGTGGATGGCCAGCTGGGGATCCGGGAAGCCGGTCATCGCGATGGGCTCGGACATCGACGACATTCCGCAGGCGTCGCAGAAGCCGGGTGTCGCGTGGCACGAAGCGATCATCGACGGCGCGCCGGGGCACGGCGAGGGCCACAACTCCGGCATGCCGCTGCAGATTGCCGCGGCGTTGAGCGTGAAGAAGATCATGGAGCAGCAGCACCTGCCCGGCACGTTGAAGCTGTGGCCGGGCGTCGCGGAGGAACTGCTCGGCACCAAGGCGTACTACGTCCGCGCCGGCGCGTTCAAGGACGTCGACGTCACGCTGTTCGCGCACGTCGGATCGAACATGCAGGTCAGCTGGGGCGACAGCAGCAGCAACGGCCTCGTCTCGGTCGAGTACAGCTTCAAGGGCGAGAGCGCGCACGCCGCCGGCGCGCCGTGGCGCGGCCGCTCGGCGCTCGACGCGGTCGAGCTGATGGACATCGGCTGGAACTTCCGCCGCGAGCATCTCCGCATCCAGCAGCGCTCGCATTACGTCATCCCCAACGGCGGCGATCAGCCCAACGTCGTCCCGCCCAACGCGTCGGTCTGGTACTACTTCCGCGAGACGAGCTACGAGGAGATCAAGAAGCTCTGGGAGATCGGCAACAACATGGCGAAGGCCGCCACGATGATGACCGACACCGAGTACACGATGCGCGTGCTCGGCTCCGCGTGGCCGGGGCATTTCAACAAGACGGTCGCCGAGACCATGTACGCGAACATCGAGAAGGTCGGGCTGCCGCAGTGGAGCGAGGCGGACATCGAGCTCGCGAAAGCGGTGCAGCGGGAAATGAAGGTGCCTGAAACCGGCCTCGCGACCAAGATCAACCCGCTGCGCGGCCGCGAGTCGATGCCTGAGGAGGAGAAGCGCGGCGGCGGCTCCGACGACATCGGCGACATCTCCTGGAACGTGCCGACGGTGACGCTCAACTACCCGTCGAACATCCAGGCCGGCCCCGGTCACAACTGGGCCAATGCGATCTCGATGGCGACCCCGATCGCGCACAAAGGCATCCAGTACGGCGCCAAAGTCATGGCGCTCACGGTGCTGGATCTCCTCACGCGTCCGGAACTGGTCACGCAGGCGTGGGACTACTTCAACAACGTGCAGACGAAGAACAAGAAGTACATCCCGCTGATCCGGCCCGAGGACAAGCCGGCCATCTGGCTGAACGCGGAGAGGATGGCCAGGTTCCGCCCGGAGATGAGGAAGTACTACTACGACCCGACCAAGTACAAGAACTATCTCGAGCAGCTCGGGATCAAATACCCGACGACGGTCAAGCCGGCCAAGCCGTCGGCGCAGCCATAGACCGGGATTCGGGATTTGGGATTCGGGGTGCGGGATTCGGGATTCGGGATTCGGCATTCGGGACTCGGGATTCGGGTGCGGGATTCGCAGAACGTAAGGGTTGGAAACCGGTTCAAGGATTCAGGATTAAGGAGACACGCCGATGCGCGTCGTGAAATGGTCGCTGCTGGTCGCCGTCGTCGTCATCAGCGTCTCGCTCGACGCGGCGCAGCCGCCTCAAGCGCCAGCCGCGGGCGTTGCGCCCGCCAACCCGCAGCTGGATCAATACAAGCGGAACGTCGGCCTCGAAGTCGACGCGATGCAGGAGAACACTCAGAAATGGAATGACTCGGTCTTCAGCTTCGGCGAGCTCGGCTTCCAGGAGGTCGAGACGACGAAGTTTCTCACCGACATCCTGAAGCAGAACGGGTTCACGGTTCAGCACGGGGTGGCCGGAATCCCCACCGCGTGGACCGCGCGGTGGGGATCGGGCAAGCCGGTCGTCGCCCTCGGCTCGGACGTCGACTGCATTCCACAGGCGTCGCAGAAGCCGGGCGTCGCGTATCACGATCCGATCATCGAAGGGGCGCCCGGCCACGGTGAGGGGCACAACTCGGGGATGCCGCTGCAGATCGCCGCGGCGCTCGCCGTGAAGAAGGTCATGGAACAGCAGCATCTGCAGGGCACGCTGATGCTGTGGCCCGGCATCGCGGAAGAGCTGGTGGGCACGAAGGCGTACTACGTCCGGGCCGGCCTCTTCAAGGACGTCGACATCTCGATCTTCGCGCACGTCGGGGACAACCTCGACGTGACGTGGGGCGACGGCACACAGAACGGTCTCGTGTCGGTCGAGTACAGCTTCAAGGGTGAAAGCGCGCATGCCGCCAGCGCACCCTGGCGCGGCAGGTCGGCGCTCGACGCCGCGGAGCTGATGGACATCGGCTGGAACTTCCGGCGCGAGCATCTGCGGATTCAGCAGCGGTCGCACTACGTGATCACCAACGGCGGCGACCAGCCCAACGTTGTCCCGCCGAACGCGTCGGTCTGGTACTACTTCCGCGAAACCGACTATCAGCACATCAAGGAGATGTGGGAAATTGGCGACCGGATGGCCAAGGCTGCCTCGATGATGACCGACACGGAAGTGTCGACGAAGGTGCTCGGCTCCGCGTGGCCGGGTCACTTCAACAAGACGATCGCCGAGACCATGTACGCGAACATCGAGAAGGTGGGCCTGCCGCAGTGGTCCGAAGCGGACCAGACGCTCGCGAAGGCGCTGCAGCACGAGCTGAAGGTGCCGGAGGTCGGCATGGCGACGAAGCTCCAGCCGCTGCGGGGCCGCGAATCGATCCCGGACGAGGAGAAGCGTGGCGGCGGCTCCGACGACATCGGCGACATCTCCTGGAACGTGCCGACCGTGACGCTGCGGTATCCGTCCAACATGGCGGCCGGGCCCGGGCACAACTGGGCGAACGCCATCTCGATGGCGACGCCGATTGCGCACAAAGGCATCCAGGCCGGCGCCAAAGTCGTCGCGCTGACCGTGATCGATTTTCTGATGAGACCCGAGCTCGTCACTCAGGCGTGGGACTACTTCAGGAATGTGCAGACGAAGAACACGAAGTACATTCCGCTGATTCGGCCCGAGGACAAACCGGCGATCTGGCTGAACGAGCAGATCATGGCGAAATACCGGCCGGAGATGAAGAAGTACTACTACGACCCGACGAAGTACAAGAGCTACCTCGAACAACTCGGGATCAAGTATCCGACGGTGCGGCCTGCCAAGTAGAGCACGAGGGGCGGGACGGGCTGGAGCGGGTAGGGCAGGTGATCGGACACGCTTGCCCTAGTCGAACGCCGCGGCGAGACGGTGATAGCTGCGACGCAGTTTTGACTGGAACGCAACGCCGATCGCGCCTGCAACGCAGAGTCCCCACACGACGAATGCCGTCCATGGTCCCACAGCGCCGATCGGCTGCTGCATGACGAGCAGCGGATATACCGGCATCCACGGTCCCCCGAAGACGAACACTACCGCAGACGGTCGACCCATCGGGTAGTGTGGGGCAACAACCGGACCGTTCGGACGGGATCGCAATCGTCGCGGTGATTCTGCCGTGGGCGCGACGGTATCGCGAGACGGCAGCACGCAGAAATCCGAGGAAATCACGCGAAACGTGCCTGTGGACGCCGCGATTTTCACACGGCCCTGAGCTCAACCGTGCGATAAGATTGAGAACCATGAGAACCGCTATTTTCTCCGTTCTGATCGCATTATCGACCGCGGCGTACGCCGCCGACGGCAAGCCGCCGGCAACATTTTCGAAGGACGTCGCGCCGATTTTCTACAGGAGCTGTGTCGAGTGCCACCGGCCGACGATGTTCGCGCCGATGTCGCTCGTGAGCTACGACGATGCGAGGCCGTGGGCCCGCTCGATCAAGCAGCGCGTCGCCGCGCGCACGATGCCGCCGTGGGGCGCCGATTCACCGCACGGGATCTTCAAGAACGATCCGCGCCTCACCGAGCAGGAGGTCGCGACGATCGTCGCGTGGGTCGACGCCGGCGCGCCGAAGGGGGACGACGCGGATCTCCCGGCCGCGCCGAAGATGGCGGAAGGCTGGACGATTGGTACGCCTGACGCCGTCTTCACCATGGACGAGGAGTTCACGATCCCGGCGACCGGGGCGGTTCCGTACAAATACTTCCGCGTGCCGACCGGCCTCACCGAAGACAAGTGGATTCAGGCGATCGAGATCAAGCCGGGCGCGCGCGCGCAGGTGCACCACGTGATCGCGTTCACGCAGCCGGCCGGCGCCCCGCTGAAGCCTGGCAACGAGCTGGGCCCAACCAACATCGGCGGCGTGACCCCGAACAAGCCGGGCCTCGTGTTCGAACCAGGCATCGCGCGGCTGCTCCGCGGCAACTCGGACATCGTCATGCAGGTGCATTACACGACCAACGGCACCGAGACGAAGGATCGCACCACGGTCGGGATCATCTATGCGAAGCAGCCGCCGACGCGGCTCGCGGCCGGCGGGTTCGTCCTCAACCCGCGATTCGTCATTCCGGCAAATGACGGCAACGCCGAGGTTCGCGCCACCTCCACCTTGACGCGCGACACCGTCGTGACGGCGTACACACCGCACATGCACGTGCGCGGCAAGGACATGACCTACATCGCGCACTATCCGGACGGCACGGACGAAACGCTGCTGTCGGTGCCGAAGTACGATTTCAACTGGCAGATCACCTACCAGCTCGCGAAGCCGAAGGTGCTGCCAAAGGACACGAAGGTCGAAGTGATCGCGCACTACGACAACTCGACGGCCAACAAGTTCAACCCGGATCCGTCGAAGGATGTCCGGTGGGGCGATCAGACCTGGGAAGAGATGATGATCGGCTTCTACTCGACGGTCGTCGATCCGCAGGTGGCGCCGGCGACTGCGCAGCAACCGAAGCCTTAACAGCCCGTGGCCCGCATCCTCGTCCTCTACTGGAGCGGTCGCTGGCGCGGCCCGCGTTCCGGATCGGCCTTCGCGATGAGGACTTGATGGCGACGTGCGATCGGGCCGGGGTCCCGCGCCTCGTGTAACTCGCCCGTGCCGCCGGCGCCGGTCCGCGAGACGATTTCGTTCGGGCCGATGCGAACGCCCGGAGCGAGCGTCACATCGTCGGGGCGGGCTTGCAGCCGTCGACGAACTGCTTCTTGACCGCGTTCGGCTTGTCGACCATCCGGAAGAAGCTTTCGAGATATTCCTTCGCTTCGCCGCGCGCCAGCGGCTCCAGGTCGCGCATCGACTCGAGCAGCGTCATCATGTCGCCGTGCCGGGCGCGGAATGATTCCGTCGTAGTCTCTAAATCGTCCACCGAGCGGCAGGGGCCGCGATAGAGGCGGTCGAGGACGCTGCGGATGCCGATGCGTGGATCCGGCACCGCGTAAGGCGCGTGCACGAGGCCCGACAGGTCGAAGTCGTACGGCACGGGATACAGCGTGCGGTTCTTGTCCTGCACGATGCGCACGTTGTGCAGAGCCCAGATCGAGAAATCGGTGTTGCCGATCATGTATTCGAACAGCATCATCCGGTTGAGCGTCGGCGCATCGAGCTCTTTGAAGACGATGCGCGGCAGCTCGACGACGCGCCCGCTGAAGCGCCGCGCGACCTCGTTCTCGTGTTCGATGAAGATGGCGTAGCGCGTCGCGATTGGTTTCTTGTTCTTTTCCTCGACGTAAGTCGTTCGCGCGAGCCGCGCCCGGAACGACAGCGGCGTCACCATGTTGAACAGGCGGTACGTCAGGTACTCGCGGAGCGTGTAGTTGTCGTACGCCTTGTCGCCCCGGCAGTGCGTGCCGAGCTTCAGGTTGGTCTGGCCGTCGAACGGCGTGCCGGCGATCTCGTCGCGCGGAAACTCGACGCGCAGCGGGACGAAGTCGCAGTTGCGGGCCATCAGGCGGAAGTGTCCGCGCGTGCCGAGCTTGACCTGGATGTCTTGCGGGCCTTTGTCGCTCGCCACCGTCAGCAGCGCCGGAAAGCGACGGGTGCTGTTCGGATTGCGATCCTTGTTGATTGCGTTGAAATCCGCCGTCAGCGTGAAGGCGAGCGGCTCGGTCTCTTTGAACAGCCGGCGCGAGTCGGACTCCGTGCGGCGGGCCTGCACGACCTCGTCTTCGGGCCACGGCTCAGCCAGCTTCAGCAGCGGGTTCTTCTTTGGCGGCGGAGCGGGTGCCTTCTGCGCAACGAGCGACGAAGCGGCCGTCCACACGACCATCAGGACCGCGAGCGTCGAGGCGAGGCGGACACGCATGGGCGTACTCCTGAACTGGGGTGCCCGATTATATGCTGTGCTAGCATCCCGCCATGCGAAAAATCATCGTCTTCACGGTGTCCGTCGCAGCCGGCATCGGATCCATCGGCGCAGCGCCCGCGGAGGTGACAACGCGATCCGTGAACGTCGACGGTCTCAGCGCACCGGTCGACGTGCTGCGTGACCGGTGGGGCATCAATCACATCTACGCGAAGAGCGAGAACGATCTGTTCTTCGTACAGGGGTATACGGCCGCTCGCGATCGGCTCTTCCAGTTCGAGCTGTGGCGCCGCCAGGCGACCGGCACGGTGGCGGAGGTGTTCGGCCGCAAGGAGCTGAAGCGCGACATCGGCACGCGGCTCCACATGTTCCGGGGCGACTTGAAGGCCGAGCTCAACTGGTACCACCCGCACGGAGAAACCATCATCACGTCGTATGTCCGCGGCGTGAACGCGTACATCGCCGACGTGCTGCGCAGCCCGTCCTCGCTGCCGGTTGAATTCGCGATGCTCGGCATCAAGCCGGCGCCGTGGACGCCCGACGTCGTGATCTCGCGGCACAACGCGCTGCTGGCCAACATCGGCCAGGAGCTGAACATGGCGCAGGCGGTGCGCGTGCTCGGCGCCGAGAAGGTGAAGGACATTCAGTACTTCCAGGGCGGCGATCCGGACATCACGCCGGATCCGGCCATCGATTTGTCGTTGCTGAGCTCGTCGATCCTCGAGCTGTACAACGCGTTTCGGCGGCCGATTGCCTTCGGAACCGGCGCACAGGCCGAGGAGCCGTCGGCGCTCGAGCTGAGCCAGCGCAACGAAGATATCGGCAGCAACAACTGGGTGGTCGGCGGCGCGCGGACGCAGAGCGGATATCCGCTGATGATGAACGATCCGCACCGCAATCAGAGTGCGCCGTCGCTGCGCTACTGGGTGCACCTGGTTGCGCCAGGCTGGAACGTGATCGGTGGGGGCGAGCCCATGCTGCCGGGCGTCTCCATCGGGCACAACGAATACGGGGCCTGGGGACTGACGATCTTCGGAACGGACAGCGAAGATCTCTACGTGTATGAGACGAACCCGTCGAATCCGAATCAGTACAAATACCGTGGCGCGTGGGAAGACATGCGCGTCATCAGGGACACGATTCCGGTGAAGGGCGAAGCGCCGGCCGCCGTCGAGCTGAAGTTCACGCGCCACGGCCCTGTGTTGTCCGAGGATGCCGCGCATCACAAGGCCTACGCGCTCCGCGCCGCGTGGATGGAACGCGGCGCCGCGCCGTACCTGGCGAGCCTGCGCATGGATCAGGCGAAGACGTGGGACGAGTTCGTCGAGGCGTGCACGTTCAGCCGCATCCCATCCGAGAACATGGTGTGGGCCGATCGGAAGGGCAACATCGGCTATCAGGCGGTCGCCATCACGCCGCTGCGGCCGAACTGGTCCGGCCTCGTGCCGGTGCCGGGCGATGGGCGCTACGAGTGGAACGGCTACCTGCCCATCAACGCGCTGCCCCACGTCGCCAACCCCGAGAAGGGGTACTTCGCGACGGCGAACAACTATCTCTTCCCGCCGGACTATCAGTACAAGGAGGCGCTGCACTACACGGGCGCCGATCCGTATCGCGTCTCGCGGATCAGCGAAGTGCTCGCGTCGGGGCGGCTGCACACGGTCGCCGACATGATGCGCCTGCAGAACGACAACGTGTCGATTCCGGCGCGGAGCCTCGTGCCGCTCCTGCGCGACGTCCGGGTGTCAGACACCGCGCCGGGACAAGTGTCAGACACCGTGTCAAAGGCGCGCGATCTGCTGCTCGCGTGGAACGACAGCGTCGACGCCGACTCGGTGGCGGCCGGGGTTTACGAGATGTGGCAGCGGCGGCTGACCGCCAACGTGCGGAACCTCGTGGTGCCGAAAGAAGCGCAGGCCTTCGTCGGCCAGCCGAGCATGAAGCGCGTCATCGACTGGCTGAACGCGCCCGACGGCCGCTTTCTCCGGGGTCAGACCCCCGGTGCATCGACGCAGGGGTCTGACCCCGTACAGGGACGCGACGATCTGCTCTCGCGCAGTCTGTCGGAAGCAGTCGCGGAGCTGACAAAGAAGCTCGGCCCCGACATGAACGCCTGGCGTTGGGGCCAGGAGAAGTACCACCACGCGCTCATTCGCCATCCGCTCGCCGACATCGCGACTCCGGACGTGCGCGCGCGGCTGAACGTCGGTCCCTATCCGCGCGGCGGCGACAGCTACACCGTGAGCGCGACCGGCGGCGCCGACAACCAGACGTCCGGCGGCTCTCTGAAGATCATCGCGGACACCGAGAACTGGGACAACTCGCTCGGCCTGAACAACCCGGGGCAGTCGGGCGATCCGGCCAGTCCGCATTACCGCGATCTGTTCGAGCTGTGGTCGCGCGGGAAGTACTTCCCGGTCACGTACAGCCGTCCAAGAGTCGAATCTGTGGCGGAGGAGCGGTTGGTGCTGACGCCACGGCCGAGTGGGACAGGAGCGGCCAGGTAGGTCGAGCGGGGCAGGTAGGGCAGGTTGGGCAGGTAGGTCGGGTTGGTAGCGATGTGTTCTTCCCTGGCCTACCAGGCCTACCTGACCTACCAGGCCTACCAGTTCTCGTCTGCGGAGGGGCCGTAGATCGCAGGCACCGGGATGTCATTGAGCCGCAAGTAGACGCTCAGCTGACCGCGGTGGTGGATGACGTGATGGAGCACAAAGCTGCGGAATGCCGCCACGCGCGGCACCGAGAATATCTGCTGGCCGCCGCGCTTCAGCGTCCATGCCGACTGGTATTCGGCGTCGGTCTTGTCCATCCATGCGCGCGTGCGCGCCCGCGTCTCGTCGAACGACGCCAGAATCTCGGCGCGTGACGTCTTCTCCGGCTGGTTGGGCGGCGCTCCGGCAAGATCGAAGAACGGCTCGTTGAGGATGGTGCCGGCCCAGTTCGGGATGTTGATCAGATGCGTTGCCAGCCCGCCGATCGACATCGATCGCGCGTGCGGCTTCCAGGACAGCTTGTCATCGGGCAGGCGCTCGAGCAGCTTGCGCGTCGTGCCCATCTCATGATCGTAATCTGTGAGCAGCGCGTCCTTGATCGCCATGGCGGACAGTTTAGAACATTGGTTTTCGTGAGGCCACAGAGACCGGATCAGCCACAGAGATACAGAGACAGCGAGCAAAGTCATCTCTGTGTCTCAGTGTCCCGGTGGCTCTTGATTCTCGGTGCCCTCTGGAATCTCGGTGTCGCGTGCAGGCGCGCGGAGCCGCCGCCGCCGCTCACCGCGCGGCTCTCGGGGTCCGTCGAGACCCTCGCCGTGGCGGCGCCGGTCCGCATCGTGCGGGACCGCTGGGGCGTGCCCCACATTTACGCGCAGAGCCAGGACGATCTCTTCGTCGCGCAGGGTTTTGTCCAGGCGGAGGACCGGCTGTTTCAGATGGACCTCTGGCGGCGATCGGCGCAGGGGCGCCTGTCTGAAGTGCTGGGACCCAACTTCATCGAGCGCGACGCGATGACGCGCCGCATGCAGTATCACGGAGATCCCGACGCCGAGTGGGCGAGCTACGGGCCCGACGCCAAGGCGATCGCCGCGGCGTTCGTCCGCGGCGTCAACGGCTGGGTCGAGCTCGCGCGCGCGCAGCCGCCCGAGGAGTTCGTGCTGGCCGGCTGGAAGCCGGATCTCTGGAAGGCGGAGGATCTGCTGAACCGCACCGACGCGTTTGTCTCCACCGGCGATGCCGTCGAGGAGATCTTTCGTGCGCGCCTGGTCGCCGCGCTCGGCGCCCGCCGCGTCGAGCAGCTGTTCCCGCGCGCGCACGTCGCCGATGTGCCGCCCGGCTTCGACGTGACGATGATCAACTACGTGGTGGGCGATGCGATCCGCGAAGTCGGCACGCCGCCATTTTTTCTCGGCCTGGCGTCCCCGGTCCGCCTGAAGGCGGACACTACGCACGACACCGGCCGTTCCGCACGGGGTGTCCGGCTTCCGCCTTCGCGCGAGGCTTCGGCGGACCGCAGTAGCCTTGGCGGAGGCGGTCAGCTGGACCGTCGTACTGTTTGGACGCTGCCGCATCCGTCGCCGCGGTACCTGGTGCATCTGAATGCCCCCGGCTGGAACGTAATCGGCGCCACCGCGCCATGGTTGCCTGGCGTGGCGGTCGGTCACAACGATCGCATCGCGTGGGATGCGGAGCCTATTGACGCCGACACCCAGGACGTCTACGTCGAACGGGTCAACCCGTCGAACCCGCATCAGGTGGACGAGAACGGCCGATGGGTCGACACCGACATCATCAGGGACGCGATCGTCGTTCGAGGTCGCGCGGAGCCGTTCAAGTTCGAACGGGAGTTCACGCGTCACGGCGTGATCGTTGCGTCGGATCGCGCCCGGCACCTGACGTTTGCCGTGCGGTGGAGCGGCAGTGAGCCAGGCGCGGCCGCCGAGCTCGGGGCGCTGGCGCTCGACCGGGTCGCGTCGATGGCGGAGCTGGACACCGCGCTCGAGCGATGGAAGATGCCTGCGCGGCGCTTCGTGTTCGTGGACGCCGGTGGAACCATCGCGTCCAGGATCGCCGCATTGGCGCCGATCAGGCGCGGCTGGAACGGGTCGCTGCCCGCTCCCGGGTGGAGCGGAGCGGCCGAATGGGCCGGCTGGCGCGCCCGCAACGTCCCGCCCGCATCGACGCCGAACGCCGCGTCGCCGATCGGCCGGCTCGCGCGCGCGCATCCCGATCGCGCGGACGCGCTGCTGCAGAAGCTTGAAGAGGCGGAGCGAGCGCGCGACTCGCTGAAGATCCAGCGCGCGCTCGTCGCCGACGCGATCGCCGACGTGATCGACGAACCGGGCACGGCGCCGCACGGCGTCGTGTTCGCGCACCCGCTGGCGATCACCGATTCGGCGCGACGACGGTTCAACGTCGGTCCGATCACTCCGCCGCACGCAGAGTTGAAGCCGTTTGCGGTCGCCTACATGCCGGCCGACTGGGATCGGTCGACGGCGAGGAATGCGCCCGGGCAGTCGGCGTCGCCCGACAGCCCGCATTTCGCCGACCTTGCGCGCCGGTGGGCGGCGGGGGAATCGATCCCGCTGGTCTTCAGCGACGCCGCGGTTCAGGCCAACGCGGAGGCCACGCTGACACTAGCGGTTCGACGTCGGTAGAGCCGTCGTGCCGCGGACGAACTTGATGATCCGGTCAGCGGTCTCGTCACTCTCCTCGGCGACCTTGCTCCAGATCGTGTTATGGGTGCGTCCCGCAATCTGGACGATCTCGACTCGCGCGTTGCCAGCCGCCTTGAGCGCCTGCGCCATGTCCACATTCTGCTGCCGGCGCCACGCCTCGTCGCCGTCCGCGTAGAGCACCAGCATGGGCGGGAGGCCGGCGCGCAGGTGGTGGGCCGGCGACGCGTCGACCCACACCTTCTCGTCCGTGCCCCACACGCTCTTGTCGCGATCCGGCGCAACGCCGGTCCGCTCGACAAAGTAGAACGCGCTGACCGGCACGACGCCACGAATGTCCCGCGTCGACAGCTGCTGCGCGGCGAGGTACCGCTCGTCGGTCGCCAGCAGCGCCACGAGGTAGGCGCCTGCGGAATGGCCGATGACGAAGACCTGATCCGGATTGCCGCCGTACTCGGCGATGTGCCGCTTAACCCACGCGAACGACGCCGCCGCGTCCTGAATGTGCGCCGGATGCGCGACACCGGGAGACAGGCGGTAGTTGACGACCGCCGTCGCGAAGCCGGCCGCCGCAAACCGCTCGCCGATGAAGGTCTGTCCGCTCTTGTCGCCGCTCGTCAGCGCGCCGCCGTAGAAGGACACGATCACCGGCACGCCCGTGCGTCCCTCGGGCAGATACAGGTCCAGTTTGTCTTTGTTGCCGGCGTAGCTCACCCCGGACAGATACGGGACGTCGCGGACGACGCGGACGCCCTGTTTTGCGGCGGCGTCGGAGACGGCAGGAAGCACGCTGACGAACACCGCAACGAGGGCCGCAGCCGTTCTCATGATCGTTCCTCCCGTTTCGCTTCAAATCCCAAATCCCGAACCGAATCCCGAGTCCCGAATCCCACGTGGCGAATCCCGAATCCCGAATCCCAAATCCCGAACAGAATCCCTGGCCTCGAATCCCGAATCCCAATCCCGAACCGAATCCCTGGTCCCGAATCCCAGGTAGCGAATCCCGAATCCCGAATCCCAAATCCCGAGTTCTGTGCCTCGAGTGTCGGCCATCAGTTGTCCTCGAGAAGTCGGCGGATCATAGCGCGGTCGCCATCGTTCTTCGACGGGGCGACGCGCAGCACCGCGCACAGGACGTTGTAAATGTGGACGTTCTCGAACGGCGCGACGACGATTCCGCGCCTGACGCGCGGCCCGGCGGCCGCAAACAGCGCGTGCATGGAGCGGTCCGCCGGATCGAAACCATGCGCGGCGGCGTTCAGAGGATGTTCCTCGAGGCGCTCGTCTGATACGACGGCCCAGCCGTCATCCGGGATGCCGACGATCGCCGGAATTCTCGGGTTGTGCCGGTAATGCAGCCGCGCCGGAAGCTGCTCACGCGTGTAGACCGCAAGATGTGGATCCTTGCCGCGCAGCCGGCGATACAGCGCCTCGACATCGCCGTCGCGCGGCGACAGCTCGAGCGTGCCGGTCCATTCGAGGACATTCACCGTGTCCAGATCGATGAGCCCGTCGAGATAGATCAACCGATCGTAGGAAAGCGGCGTCATGCCGTGATCCGACACGACCACGATCGTCGTGCGGCCGTCGAGGCCGAGTCGCGTGACACCACCGACGAGCTGCCCGAGCGCGGCGTCGAGTTCGCGCGCCGCCGCGACGAGCTCGGGCGACTCCACGCCGTAGTCGTGCCCCGCCGAGTCCACCGCTTCGAAGTAGAGGCTCACGAACGCCGGCCGCTGCGGCTCGGGGAGCGCCAGCCACTCAAGCGCGCGTGACACCCGGTCGGCGGAGGGCAGCTGCTTGTCGTACGGCTTCCAATACGTCGGACGCACGCCGCCAATCGCCACCTCGGACCCCGGCCAGAACATCGTCGCGGCGCGGCGTCCTTGCCGGATGGCCGTGACCCACAGCGGCTCGCCGCGCCACCACACGGCATCCTTCGCGGTTTCCGCCGACATGCTGAATCGCTCGGGCAGCGAGGGGTCGGCCATCGTGTTGGCAACGATACCGTGGTGCTCCGGATAGAGCCCTGTGACGATCGTGTAGTGATTCGGAAAGGTGAGCGCCGGAAACGACGGGATGAGCTCGGAAGCGCGGACGCCGCGCGACGCCAGCGCGCGCAGGTTCGGCGCCGGCAGACGATCGATGTAGTCCCACCGCCAGCCGTCGAACGAGACGAGGATCAGGATCGGGTCGGGATCGGCCGCGTGCGGCGTCGGCGGCCACACGGCGGCGAACGCGAGCGCGACGACGATCGCGAGTCTGCGCGCGCGCGACATGCGCTACATGATGTCGATGGGATCGGTTGCGACCGGCGCGACGGCGACGCGGCGCACGGCGCTGGTGATGATGAACCCGCGGTCGGTGCTGAACTCGAGCCTGAAGCCGACGTGGATGCTGCGCAGCTTCAGAAAGCTGCCGCCGAGCGAGCTGCCCGCAAGGCGCGCCGGCATGAAGACGGGGAAGAAAGCGCCACCGCGTACGAGCACGTCCGCCGTGGCCGGCGACAACAGGACGATTTCGTAGGTGCTGTTCTCGGTCCTGACGATCAGCCGCTCGAGCGCCGGGAGATCGTCGACCTGCACGCCGCCTCGCCAGTCGTGCGCGCTCCAGGCGCTCAGAACTCCGGAGACGGGAACCGGAACCGGCTGTTCGATGGTCTGTTCAGGCTCGCGAGTCACTGGACCTGATGGCAATGATAGCAGCCCAGCGCGCGCCGCGTACGATTGAATTCATAGGCGCGGGTGAAGTCGTAGGCTGGACGGTGCAGGAGCTGGGCCATTCCCGGCATCACGACTTCTCGCATGTAGGCCGCTTTCGACTGGTTGTCCGATTCGGCCAGGTAGCCGTAGATCGCATTACGCATCTGCGCATCCATCGTGGACGTGTACTTCTCCCAGCCGCGATCCCTCACATCCGGTTGCGGCAGCGCCGCCACGGCAGGCATCCGCCATCTCCGCGCCGCCGGCTCGGCGCCGTGGCACGTGCCGCACGTCACATGTTCGGGCCCGCCCTTGAGACGTCCCAGCGTCTCCCGCGCCCACGGCATGACGTCGGTTTCCATGAACCGGATGATCTCCGTTTCGCTCCGCTTCTCCCCCCGCGGCGCGATCGCATCGTCGACCGCGTAGGTGATGGCGGCGGACTTGCCATGCAGGCCGATGGCGACGGCGAAGATCGCGAGGAGGACCGCAAAAAACCCGGCGAGCGCCCCGCGCAGATCGAAGGCGGACGGACGCGGCTCCCATGCGAGCGCGGCGCGAACGGCGGCCGGTTCCCGCGGCGCCCGCGGATCGCCGGCGAGCAGTTCGAGGAGCGCCGCGAGCTGCGCACCGCGCCGAACGGCGGTGAGCACGAGCGCGGGTCCCGCGAAAAGGGGTACGGCCCCTTTTTCGGAGCGGTGGACGATGAGGGTCGACGTGCCGATCAGCCGATCGACGGCCGTCTCGGTCCGCTGAATGTCGCGGATGTCGTCCAGCACGAGCTCGTCCACGCCGCCGTGTGTGATGCGCAGCAGGCGAAAGTCGGTGAGGACGTACTGCTCCCGGGCGAGACGCGGCGCGAGCCGCCACGGGCGGCCGCGCCAGAGCAGCCGTTCCCAGGGCAGCATCGGGGACAGGTCTCCACGAGTCTTTCGATGCTGTCTCATCGGGGACAGGTCTCCGCGATTTCATCGTCCATATTCACAGGGAGACTGTCCCCGGCTACCCCGGCTACGACGGCTGCTTCTTGAAGTCGACCTTGGGTACCTGCTTCGCTTCGGCCGGCGCCTGGAAGAACGGGTATTCCTTGAAGCCGAACAGCTTCGCCGTCAGGTTCGCGGGGAACTGCCGGCGCGAGGTGTTGTAAGCCTGCACGCTCTCGTTGTAGCGCATGCGCGCGACGGCCAGCCGGTTCTCGGTGCCTGCCAGCTCGTCCATCAGCCGGTTGAACTGCTCGTTCGCCTTCAGCTGCGGGTAGTTTTCGACGACCGCGAGCAGCCGTCCAAGCGCGGAGGTCTGCTGATTGGCGGCTTCGATCGATTCCGCCGGTGACTTCGCGGCGAGCAGTCGCGACCTTGCGTCGGCAATGTCCTTATAGATGCCTTCCTCGTGCTCCGCGAAACCCTTGGTCGTTTGCACGAGGTTCGGGATCAAATCGTTCCGCCGCTGCAGCTGGTTCTCGACCTGCGCCCATTGAGCCTTGATCGTTTCTTCTTGGCTGACGAACGTGTTGTAAGAGCAGCCGCTCGCCGGGAACGCGAGCACGGCGAGGGCGGCGATCTGCAGGAGCACTCTTCGCGTGATCTTCATGTCAGCATTCTACCAACTGGAGCCGCCGCCACCGCCGCCGCTGCTGCCGCCACCGAAACCGCTGAATCCGCCGCCAAAGCCGCCGCCTTCGTCGCCTTCACGACCTCCACTGCTCCAGCCGCCGCCACCGAAGGAGCCGACGCCGCTCGACCACCCGCTCCACGGCCCGACGCCCCAGAAACTGCGGCGGCGCCTGCCGCCGCCGCCGAGCCGGCTGATGATCAGAATCGCGATGAAGATCCAGAACAGAGCCGAGACGTGGATCGGCGTGGCGCGCGGAGGCGCGGTCGGGCGCGGCGGGGGGACGCCTTCGAGGGTGACGCCCCGTCCCTGGGCGATGCGTCCGATGATGCGCTCCAGTCCGGCGTGCAGGCCGGCGCCGTACCGGCCGTTTGTGAGCTCGGGCGCCATCACGTTGCGGCTCGTTTCGCCCGCAAACCCGTCCGTGATCCATTGCTCGAGGTCATAGCCGACCTCGATCCAGGCGCGCCGCTCTTTCAACGCGAGCAGCATCAGCAGCCCGTTGTTCCGGCCCTTCTCGCCGATGCCGCGACCGTGATTTTCGAACAGCTTCACGGCGTACTCGCGGATGTCCCCGTACGGCTCGATCGTCGGCACCGTGGCGACGACCACCACGTCACCGGTCGCCGCCTGCAGCGCGCGAATCATCCGATCCATCTCGCGCGCGTGATCGGCATCGATCACGTTGGCGAAGTCGTTCACTGGCTGAGTCAGCTCGGGGAGGCTGGAGGCTGGGGACTGGGGGCTGGCCGTGCGCGCGACCGTCATCGCGAGCACGACCGCGATCGCCACGACGAGCGGCGAACGCCGAACGCCGAACATCGAACGTCTATCGCCCACTATTCCACCCGTCGACGTATTGCACCAGCCTTTCGACGGCGTCGAAATACGGCGCGATCAGCCGTTCCGCTGCGGCTGACGACAGATCGTGGGCGCCGACCAGGTTCGTCACATCCGTGACTGGCCCGCCGGGGAGGCCGAGAATCCGTTCTGCGTGACGCGCCGCCGCGGCCGCGTCGTCGCTCCCACGCTTCTCGAGGCGCGCAATGCTGCCGACCAGCGCCGCAAACGCCGGCGCGGACTGGAGGATCAGCACCGAGAGCGCGTCGGCGCGGCCGCGTGTTTCGAGAAAGCCTTCGCGCAGATGCAGCAGGTGGCTTCGCGCCTGCACTTCGCACGCGCGCCGCACGTCCGCGGGGTCGACGGCCAGCGACGCGAACGGGTTGTCGCCGGCGACGACGATGTGGTCGGAGATGATGGCCCCGAACTCGAGCGGAAAGGCATCGAGCGATCGCGCGAACTCGTGCGACGCGATGAGCAGCGGCGTGGCGAGCCCGGCGTCGTGCCACGACGCGATGCGCCCGGCCGCCGCGCGCAGATCGTCCTGGGTCATCGATTCAACGACTGCGAGCGTCCGCGTCGGCGCGGCGGCGCGATCGTGCGCCGCGTGCGCGCCGTGCGTGTGTCGAACGGCGCGCTGGCCATAGATGGCGAGCGACTGCAGCCGGCTGCCGAAGATGCCGCGGAGGTCGCGCTCGAGCATGCGCACCGCTTCAGGGATCTCGCTCATGAAGTTATTGTAGCTGTCAGCTGTCGGCTTTCAGCTATCAGCCATCAGCGATCGCGCTGACGGCGGCGCGCTGACCGCCGAGAGCTGACAGCTGAGAGCTGTACAATGCCGATTGAATGCGTCTACGACAGCTGAACGTCGGCTGCTTCGGCGGCGGCACGGGCCTGCCGAGTCTGCTCGGCGGGTTGAAGCACAATCCATGGCTGCACCTGAACGCGGTCGTCACGATGTTCGACAGCGGCGGCAGTTCGGGGCAGTTGCGTGACGAGCTCGGCGTGCTGCCGCCTGGCGACATCCTCAAGTGCGCGCTGGCGCTGGCGCGCAATGCGCGGGAGGCGCGCCGCGTCCTGCTCGCGCGGCTGCCGACGCTGGAGCACGCGCGGCTCGGCGGGCACACCGGTGGCAACCTGCTGCTGTCGATGATGCAGCGCTACAGCGGCGATTTTCTCGACGCGATCGACGGGCTGCGCGCGTTGCTCGGCTGCCGCGGGCGCGTGTGGCCGGTGAGCGTGCAGCAGGCGTCGGTGTGCGCCGAATACGGCGACGGTTCGGTGACGCGCGGCGAAGTGGAAGTCGATGCCGGCCAGACGTCCGGCCGGTTCGTGAAGCGGATCTGGCTCGAGCCGCCGGTGTCCATTCATCCGGCCGTCGCGAAAGCGATCACCGAGTTCGACGCGGTCATCATCGGGCCGGGCAGTTTCTATACGAGCCTGATGCCGATCTTTCTCGTGCGCGGCGTGGCCGAGGCGCTCGCGAACATGAAGGGTCCGATCGTCCTGATCGCGAACCTGCTGACCGAGGGCCGCGGCATGGTCGGCTTCACCGCTGCCGATGCCGTGGCCCGCATCGAAGAAGCGACGCAGCGCAAAGTCGACGTCGTCATCGTGAACATGAAGTGGCCCTCGCCGCGGGTGCTGGCCCGGTACGCGCAGGAGCACAAGGAGCCGCTCGCGCCGGGCACGCTGCCGGACCATTGCGAGCTGGTCGGCAGCGAGTTCTGGATGAGCGAGATCGCGCGGCACGATCGCAAGCGGCTCGCCTACGCCGTCTGGTCGGTGCTCTCCAAGCGGTTGCTGGCCGAAACGTAACGGATCCACGTTTAACCGCAGAGGACGCGGAGATCGCAGAGCAAACACTTCTCTCAGCGCGCGGGTCAGGGAAGGTATTCCGACGTTTCACCGCAGAGGGCGCGGAGATCGCAGAGAAACACTTCTTTCAGGGCGCGGGTCAGGGAACGTATTCCAACCTTTAACGGCAGAGTGCGCAGAGATCGCAGAGAAAAAATCTCTCTGCGTGCCGCGGTTAAACGTGACCGCCCGCGGTTCATTTTTTTGTGACCAGGTCGTCGACGCTGTAGACGCGTCCGCCCTTCATGACGCGCTTGACGTCTCGCGTATTGCGGATGTCGAGGAGCGGATCGCTGCCGAGGAATGTCAGGTCCGCGACCTTGCCAGCCTCGATTGTTCCAAGGTCGTCCCCGAGCCCGAGCGCCCGCGCGGCATTGACCGTGGCGCTCTGCAGCGCCTGAAACGGCGTGAGTCCGGCGTGCACGTACGCTTCGAGCTCCACGTGGAGCCCGAGCCCATATGGCACGACGGGGGAGTCGGTGCCGGCGATAATTCGTCCACCGCCGGCCACGATCGCTTTGAGCATGGCCTCGTATGGTTTGATCGCCGCGTCCAGCGCCGGATCCGGACGCGCCGCGGCGAGATCGCTGAGATCCGCGACGACCGGCAGCGGAAACATCCCGAGCCGCTGATCGAACAGCAGGGTCTTGTCGCCCCTGACGCGCGCCTGAAATCCGCCCTGGATGCCGATCGTCGGCGTCAGCGTGACGCCGGACCTGGTAATCAGATCCATCACGTCCTTGTACGCGCGGTTCGTCGCGCTCAGCTTCGGCGAATAGCCACGCCGGCTCGTTCCGCGAAGGTGCTCGATGCCGTCGATCCCGAACGCGACGGCCGGATACAGCTCGTGCGAGGTGACCGGCTTGCCCTGCGCGTGCGCATACTCGACCACGCGCTTCTGCAGGCGATCGGGAAGCCTGACGTACGTCTTGAAGAAATCGACGCCGAGCGTCGACGCGCGATCCAGCTCCTGCTCGAGCTGCGCTTCCGACGTCACCGCGACGCCGCCCGCGTAGTACGAGCGAACGCCGTCGAACGGATCACCGGCGATGAACACGCGCGGGCCCGGACGGCGTCCGACGTCGAACGACTCGCGCTGTTCGAGACCGGCAAATCCGTTCACGGCCGGGATCCGCAGGCTCGTGATCCCGTAAGCCAGCCAGATCCGCCCGAAGTTTCCGCCGTAGCCTTCCTCGAGATGGGCGTGCATCTCAATCAGGCCGGGCATGACAACTTCCATTGATGCATCCACGACCTCGCCCGCGTGCAGATCGTCGCGGTGGCCTTCGACGCTCCGAATCACGCCGCGCTCGATGACGATGTCGGACTCCCCTCTGAGTCCGTCGATGGTGCCATCGAGGACGTGTCCCGCGTGGACGACGACGCGCGCGGGAGGCGCGCTCGGGCGCCAAAACAGGTCGAGCGCGATCGTTTCCGGCGGACCGCCTTCCGCGATCACGCGACGCAGCCCGCTCGCAGTCTGGTAGACGATGTGACGAGAGTCGCCTTCCCAGCTCGGCGACTCCGGCTGGTCTGCAGCGATCTCTCTGACCGGACCGGTGGCGCTGCCGCGCGCGTCCACCGGCACGGTCCACAGTTTGCCTTCGGTGACGAAGGCCATCTCCGTACCGCTGGGCGACCAGACGGGCCCCGTGTCCTGCCGATTGCCGGCGTTGTGCTGGGGAAACAGCAGCGAAGAGGACCACGAGTGAAAGTCGAACGAGTAGAGCAGCAGCTGGTTGAGACCTTCGCGGTACCGGTCGGAGTACGGGAGCAACGATCCGACTGCGATCGATCGACAATCGGCCGCCCACGTGAGCCGCCCGATTGCCAGCGGCGTCGGCGCCAGGGCGCCGCCGCCGTGACAGTCGCTGGCCTTGACGCCGGCTCTGACGAGCACACCGCCGAACCCGCGGGCGTCGGCGACGTACGCGATCGACGAGCCGTCGGGCGCCCAGGCCGGACCGGAAAGGGCGCCGCGCGCGGAGCGTGTCAGTTGCGTGTCGGTGTTCGCGGCGAGATCGTGGACCCAGACGTCCATGCGTCCGCCGCGGTCGCTGACGAAGGCGAGCTTCGTGCCGTCCGGCGACCACGCGGGGTCGACGTCGACGGCCGGATCGTTCGTGATCCGCACGGGTCTGCCGCCGATCGGCAGCACCCAGAGGTCGCCGAGCGCGGTGAATGCCACGGCGCGTCCGTTCGGCGAGATGACGGGATTGACGATCCCCTTCAGCGGCTGCAGATCGGTCTGCTCCAGCGCACGATGCTCGATCGCATACGTCGTCCGGTGGAGCGTGACCGTTGCCGTAAAGGCGATTGTCGACGTGGCCCCGGAGAGCGATCGGCGCTTGATGTGGCCGTCGGCGGTGTAGATGAAATCGGTGCGGGAGATCCATTGCGGCCGGAACGGAAACACGTCCTCGTCGCGCGCGCTCACGTCGCGGCCGCTGACGGCCAGATGTCCGCCGGCGGTCGCATACGCGACGAGCGCGCCGTCGGGACTCCACGCGGCGGCGACGGGCATCCCGTCGTCTTTCGCGCTGAGGACCGGACGCTCGCGCCCCTCGGCATTGACAGCCCACAGGCCCGGGAGATTATCGGGCGGCTTGCCGGCCGCGGTCTCACGGTCGCGCGACACGAACGTGATCTCCTGATCGTTTGGCGCCCACGCGGGCATCACGCCGTCGCGTTCCGTGACGCGCCGCATCTCGCCCGTGCCGATGACGACCTCCCAGATGGTGACGATGCCGCCGTAGCGGTCCGACGAGAACGCGATACGGGTGCCGTCGTGCGACCATGCCGGCTCGCGATCGTCGAACTCGCCGGTCGTGACCGGCTTCGCCTCGCCCCCGTCGCGCGGGATCACATAGACATGCCACGCGCCATCGTCGTACCCCTGAAACGCGATCGACTGGCTGTCGGGCGCCCAGGTCGGCTGGCGCGCCTCGAGCAGCTCCGGCGTGATCCGTCTGGCCTCGCCGCCGCGCACCGGCAGGATCCAGAGAGCGCCCAGCAGATCGATGGCGATCCACCGGCGGTCGGGGGAGACCGCGGCGGACATGGAGGTACCTTCAGTGAGCGTGACGTCGATCTGGCGAGTCGTCGGGACGTCCTGTGCGCCGCCGACCGCTATCGTCAGGGCAGCGCACAGAACGGCGCGGGGAAGACGACGATCAACGCAGAGCCCGCAAGGCACGCAGAGCTATGTCTTTCTCGATGGCTTCCGTGCCGTCTTCGTTTTGGACGCGGCAGTCGTGCGAACGGTCGTCTTCTTTGTGCCCTTTGTGGCCTCTGTGTCCTTTGCGTGCGCGGCGCGTTTGGCCTTCAGCTCGGCGGCGCGCTCGATGATCGTGGCCAGCATGGCCCCGGCGTCGCCGCCTTTCGCCGGACGATTCGACGTCCAGACCGCCGGCGTGCCCTCGGCGAGGATGTCTTCGAAGTCGCCGTCGCTTTTCACGCTGCGCGGCGCGAATTCCGTGATGTCGAGGTCGCCGGACCATTCGTCGCGATGCTTGATCAGCAGCCAGGTGCGATCGCCCCCGCCCCGCGCGCCGGCGTACCGGCCGCCGGTCCGCACCAGTACCCACGACCCCTTCAGCTTGTAGCCGTTCAGCGTGAACTTCAGGTCGCCTTTCTTCAGCGCTGCGTCCACATCGTCGACTTGCGGCGTCCAGGTGCCGCGGTCCCACAGCATCACGATGCCGGCGCCGTACCCTTCGGGAATCACCCCTTCGAACTCGCCATACTCGACCGGGTGGTCCTCGACCATCATCGCGAGCCGCTTCGTTTTCGGATCGAGCGACGGACCCTTCGGGACGGCCCATGAGAGCAGGACACCGTTGTGCTCGAGACGGAAGTCGTAGTGAAGGTGGCTGGCCAGATGTTTCTGCACGCAGAAGAACCGCTCCTCGTGCTTTGCCGCGACCTTCCCCTCGGGCTCCGGCGTCTTGCTGAAGTTCCGCTTACGTTTGTATTCCTCGAGCGCCATCTTCTGTCACCGTGCGGCATCGGAGACTACGGAGTGAACGGATACGGAGGGTACGGAGGGAACGGGATCACACGATGCAACGGTGCAAGCAGAGAAAAGAACAGAGAAGAAAGCATGCGTCAGTTGACGTCTCCCATCAGGCGTTTGATCGGCGGCGTCAGCGCGAACATGACGAGGCCGGCGCCGATGCCGACCGCCGCGATCGCGCCGAACAGCTGCGGCAGCGGCATGGATCCGTAGAACGACGAGAGCCGGCCGCCGATGAAGTTCCCGACCGAGATTGCAAGGTAGAACACGCCCATCATCAGGCCGACCACCCGCGCCGGCGCGAGCTTCGTCGTCGCGCTCAACCCGACGGGGCTGAGCGACAGCTCGCCGAACGTATGCAGAAGGTAGGTGACGACGAGCCACCACGGCGCGACCTTGACACCGTCGGCGGCGAGCAGCGAGGCCACCCCGAGCACGGCAAAGCCGGAGCCGACAAAGATCAGGCCGAGGCCGAACTTCGCGGAGCTCGACGGCTCACGCCTGCGGAGCCGCATCCACAGCCACGCGAACACGGGCGCGAACGTGATGATGAAGAGCGGCTGCAGCGACTGATAGTAGCTGCTCGGGAAGGTCCAGCCGAGCACCGAGGTCCGCGTGTCGCGATCGCCGAACAGGTTCAGCGTTGACCCCGCCTGCTCGAACTCGGACCAGAAGATCGCGGACGCGACGAAGAGCACCGCAATCGCATACAACCGGCGGCGCTCCGCGGGCGTCCAGTCGCCGCCGAGGAACAGCCACGCGAAGAATCCGACGACGATGAGGAGGAGGCCGTAGCCGGCGGCATCGGCGATCTGCTTGGCCGATATCGGCAGGGCGCCGGTGTACATTCCGAAAATGAAGGCGATGATCGCGACGAGCACGATGCCGCCGTACAACTGCGCACGCGATCTGAGGCGCGCCGCGGCGGCCGGCGAGGCGGCTGGCGCCGGATGCAGTCCGGCGTCGCCGAGATACTTCGCTCCCGCGACGTATTGGATCAACCCCAACACCATCCCGACGCCTGCGGCGCCAAACCCGAGGTGCCAGTTGACGCGCTGGCCGAGGTAGCCGCATACGAGCGGCGCGATGAACGCGCCGAGGTTGATGCCCATGTAATAGATCGAGAACCCTGCATCGCGGCGCGGGTCCCGCGGCCCGTACAGCGCGCCGACGATCACCGCGGCGTTGCCCTTCAGCAGGCCGGTGCCGACGACGATGAGCGCGAGGCCCACATAAAATGTCGTCAACGACGGAAACGCCATGCTGAAATGGCCGCACGCTATCACGATCCCGCCGTAGAGCACCGCGCGGCGCTGACCGATCAGGCGATCGGCCACCCAGCCGCCCGGGAGGCTCGTCATGTACACCATCGACGTGTAGAGGCCGTACACCGCGCCCGCGACGCCCGTGTCGAAGCCGAGCCCGCCGGCGGCGACCGGGGCCGTCATGAAGAGGATGAGGAGGGCGCGCATGCCGTAATAGCTGAAGCGCTCCCACATTTCGGTGAAAAAGAGTGTGGACAGCCCGCGCGGATGGCCGAAGAACGCCTCGCCGTGTTCACGCGCGTCGACTGCCGCTACAGGCATGATGGCCGAAGAATACAATGATTGTGTCGTCATGCGCAGCGCGCTCCTCATCGGCACGTACGAGATGGGACGGCAGTCCTTCGGGCTCGCCTCCGCAGCCGCCTGGCTCGGTGCCGGGGGCTGGAGCGTCGCCTGCATCGACGCGGCGAAAGAAAAGCTCCGGGAAGAGCACCTCGCCTCGGCGGATCTGATAGCGTTTCATCTGCCGATGCACACGGCGACGCGTCTGGCCGGGCCGATCATCGCCGCGGCGCGCCGGGCCAATCCGGATGCCCGCATCTGCGCGTACGGGCTGTACGCTCCACTCAACGCGGCGTGGCTGCGGTCGATCGGCGTCGATGCGATCTTCGGCGGCGAGTTCGAGGAAGATCTCGCCGCGTTCGCCGGTCACGTGCCAGGAACGCAGAGCTCGCAGAGCCCGCAGAGCAAGGCGTTCTCTGCGAACTCTGCGGTCTCTGCGTTCGGTCGTCGTTCTTTACCCCGGTTTCATTTCCTCGTCCCCGACCGCACTGGCCTGCCGCCGCTCTCGAAGTACGCGACGCTGCAGATGCCCGGCGGGGCGCGCCGGACCGTCGGCTACACCGAGGCGAGCCGCGGCTGTCGCCACTTGTGCCGCCATTGTCCGGTCGTGCCGATCTACAACGGGCAGTTCCGCGTCGTGCAGCAGGACGTCGTTCTCGCGGACGTGGACGCGCAGGTCGCCGCGGGCGCCGGGCACATCACCTTTGGCGACCCCGATTTCTTCAACGGCCCGACGCATGCGATGCGGATCGTGTCGGCGGTGCACGCGGCACACCCGTCGGTGAGCTACGACGTCACCATCAAGGTGGAACATCTGCTGCGCCACCGCGACCTGGTACCGCGGCTCGCGGCGACCGGCTGCGCCTTCGTGACAAGCGCGGTCGAATCGCTGGACGATCGCGTGCTGGCGCTGTTCGACAAAGGGCATACGCGCGCCGGCTTCTTCGAGGCGGTCGCGTTGTGTCGCGCGGCGGACGTCGCGCTGGTGCCGACTTTCGTCGCCTTCCACCCGTGGCTCACCCTCGACGCGTATTGCGACCTCCTGGATACACTCGATGCGCTGGACCTGGTCGATCATGTCGCGCCGATTCAGCTGGCGATCCGGCTGCTCGTGCCCGACGGCTCGCGGATGCTGGAGCTCGACGCGATGCGCCCGCACATCGGCGCCCTCGATCCGGCGACGCTGACCTATCGCTGGACGCACCCCGATCCGCGCGTCGATGAGCTGCAGGCCGCGGTGATGGCGATGGTCGGCATGCGACCGACCGCGGACCGACGGACGCTGTTCGACGAGGTCAGCGCGCTCGCGCACGATCGCGCCGGCCTGCCGCGTCGCGCGGCCGATGCCCGGCCCGCGCGCGACCGCGCCACGGTGCCCTACCTCAATGAACCCTGGTACTGTTGAGCGGAGCCCACGGCAGAGCAGGTGGCTCTGATATAGCGCGATCTGGCACCGTGGACCTGGTTCGGCGTTCGTCGGCGTCGGACGTCGCACGTCGCACGTCGCACGTCGCACGTCGAGCGGAGAACGTCGAGCGGAGAACGTCGAACGGAGAACGTCGAACGATGATGTCGAGGGTTCTTGTCTTAGCGACGACGACCGGCTATCAAACGCGCGCGTTTGGCGAAGCGGCCGACCGGCTCGGCGTGGCGCTCGTCTTCGCGACGGATCGGTGTCACCTCATCGAAGACCCGTGGCAGGATGGCGCGATCCCGATTCGCTTTTACGACGAAGACGCGTCGGTGGCGGCGATCGTCGAGTCGGCGAAGTCGCGGCCAATCGACGGCGTGATCGTCGTCGGCGATCGGCCGACGGTCATCGCCGCGCGCGTCGCCGCGGCTCTCGGTCTGCCGTGGCATCCGCCTGCCGCGGCCGCCATCGCGCGGCACAAACAGCTCACACGAGAACGGCTCCGCGACGCCGGCCTGCCGGTGCCCTGGTGGATCACTGTAACTCTCAACTCTCGAGGCTCGATTCTGACGGAGCCGTCAGCCATCAGTCATCAGCCACAGACGTGGCCCCTATCCTACCCGTGCGTCGTCAAACCCGTGTCGCTCTCGGGAAGCAGGGGCGTGATGCGCGCGGACGATCCCGCGTCGTTCGCCGCGGCGTTCGAACGGCTGCGCGCGCTGATCGGGTCGCCTGACCTGCGGGCCGAGCGAAACGAGGCCCACCAGCTCGCGCTCGTCGAAGCGTTCATCCCGGGCCGCGAGTACGCGCTCGAAGGCCTGATGCACTACGGCGCGCTTCATGTGCTGGCGATCTTCGACAAACCCGACCCGCTCGACGGTCCTTTCTTCGAGGAAACCATCTACGTGACGCCGAGTGCCGCCACCGACGCCGACCAGCGCGCCATCGGGGACGCCATCGCACAGGCGGCAAAGGCGATCGGCCTGTATCACGGCCCCATCCACGGCGAGTGCCGCATCAACCCTGATGGTGTCTTCGTCCTCGAAGTCGCCGCGCGTCCAATTGGCGGCCTCTGCGCCAGCTGTCTTCGCTTCGCGCGCGCCGGGATTCGGGACTCGGGGTTCGGGATTCGAATCCCAAATCCCGAATCCCAAATCCCGTTGGAGGAACTGCTGCTGCGTCACGCGCTCGGTGATGAACCCGGGGCGTGGCATCGCGAGAGCGCCGCATCCGGGGTGATGATGATCCCGATTCCAGGGCGCGGAATCTATCGCGGTGTCGAAGGGGTCGACCTCGCGCGCGCGGTGCCCCACATCGACGAAGTCCGCATTACGGCGAAGCCGGATCAGTTGCTGGTGCCGCTACCGGAGGGCGCGAGCTATCTCGGGTTCATCTTTGCACGCGCCGGCCGTGCTGACGAGGTCGAGCGCGCGCTGCGCGTGGCGCACGCCAGCATCCGGTTTGCCATCGATCCCGAACTCCCCGTACTCAGGTCTGCGCAAATCAACTACAATCGGCGGCATGGCTGATTCCTGTGGACATTCGCCCGCCCCCGCGCCATCAACCAACAAGAGCGGCCGGAAGGTGATGTGCGCGAAGTTCCAGAAAGAGCTGCCGGGGCTCGATTCCCCGCCCTGGCCCGGCGAGCTGGGACAGCGCATCTTCGAGAACGTGTCGAAAGACGCCTGGAAGCTCTGGGAAGAGCGGATGAAGATGATCCTCAATGAGTACCGGCTGATGCCGTGGCAGAAGGAAGCGCAGGATCTGGTCGCCAAGCACATGGAAGATTTCTTCTTCGGCGAAGGGGCGGCGCTCCCGCCCGGGTACGTCCCCCAGCAGAGCAAATGAGCCGCAATCTGCGGTCAGCTGACTCTTTCGACACCCATCCGCCACCTAGCTCCGCAGTCAATTGCTACTAGTTGCCAGCCCTACTGTAGCAAACCGCTGCAACGCCTCACGGGCCTCGGGAACGTCTCTACGAACAACTTACCATTTATCAGTTACTTAGCGGAACGCGCTTCGTGCGCGTCCGGGCACAGAGTTTGATCATCGATCGTTTGGCGATGGGAGAGCACTGGAGCAGGGTCAATCGGGCGTATGCGTTCATGCCGGACCTGGACACGCCCGATCCGCGCGACAAGGACCCCGACGAAGCCCCGGAGACGCCGCTCGACGAGCCGCGTCCCCCGCGTGTCCAGGATCCTCCCCCACAACCGGACCAGAAAGGTCCGTACACGGTCCGGACGCAGTGTTGGTAAACAGACGGAGGATGGTAGTGACTACAGAGCGCAAAGAACGGCGAGGATTCGCGTCGATGTCTCCCGAAAAGCAGCGCGAGATCGCCAGTAAAGGCGGACGTGCTGCGCATGAAAAAGGCACGGCCCACGAGTGGACCGCCGACGAAGCGCGCAACGCCGGCCGCAAGGGCGGACAGGTGAGCCGCGGCGGGCGGGGTCGGCTCATCGTCCCGGAGGGAACACTGCCCGGTTCCGCCATGGATGGTACGGCGGACCGTGCGGACTGAGCGACTCGTCCGACTCGGTCGACACGCTTTGGAGGCGACTAACAATGGTAAGACGCGTAGCCGTGATCTGTACGCTAATGCTCGCCGTGGCAGCGAGCGTCAGCGCACAGGCCGGGTCTTCAGGGACATCCACGGGGCAGAGTACGACCGCCACCCAAACACAGTCCTCGTCGACCGCCACGGCGGAGGAGACCCGACCGGCGACGACGACCTTCTTCGGCGACACTGGATTGTGGTTTGTGCCGACCGCCGAGGTGCTCGCTAACGGGAA
>Ga0137409_10001208_pt1 | contig 28146 bp, 34 predicted proteins | sample CZODoug1_16funga_FD_122059 | JGI IMG/M metagenome (GOLD analysis project Ga0137409, IMG submission 122059) | Vadose zone soil fungal communities from Angelo Coast Range Reserve, California, USA - CZODoug1_16fungal (Hybrid Assembly) | ecosystem: Environmental > Terrestrial > Soil > Vadose zone...
CGCTGGCATCCGCTTCTCGAAGAGTGGGTCACCGTTGCGCCCTGGCGGCAGGACCGGACCTATCACCCGCCGGCCGACCACTGTCCGCTGTGCCCGACGCGCCCCGGCAAGCTGGAGACCGAGATCCCCGAAGCCGACTATCACATCGCCGTTTTCGAGAACCGCTTTCCGTCTTACACGGGCGAGCAGGGGCGGTGCGAGGTCGTGTGCTACACGCCGGACCACGACTCATCCCTCGGCGAGCAGAGCGTCGACCACATCCGCGACCTCATCGAGGTCTGGCGCGATCGCACCAACGAGCTTGGCAGGCTGCCGAACGTCCGTTACGTCTACGTCTTCGAGAATCGCGGTGAGGTCATCGGCGTCACGCTCAGCCATCCGCACGGACAGATCTACGCGTACCCATTCGTGCCGCCGGTCGTCCAGCGCGAGCTGAGCGCGGAGGCGCGCCACATGCGCAAGACGGGCCGGTGCCTTTACTGCGACGTCATCGAGGGCGAGCGCGGCGGTGAGCGGATCGTGCTCGGAGACGATCGCTGGATCGCATTCGTCCCGGCATTCGCGCGCTGGCCTTACGAAGTACACCTCGCGCCGATCCGTCATCGCGGCGGGCTCGCCGACCTCGACGAAGAGGACGACGAGTCGTTCGCCCGCAACCTCAAGGGCCTGCTCCAGAAGTACGACCGCCTTTTCGAGCGGCCGCTGCCGTACGTGATGGCGATGCACCAGAAGCCTCCCGGCCGCGGCGGCCGCCATCACCACTTCCACGTCGAGTTCTATCCGCCGAACCGCAGCCGGGACAAGTTGAAGTACCTTGCCGGCTCGGAGCTCGGCGCCGGCGCGTTCATCCTCGACGCGCGCGCCGAGGACACCGCGGCCGAGCTGCGTGGAATCTAGGCCACCCGAGGGCCGCTGGCGCGGGCGCGCGCCCGGCCGCGTGAACCTCATCGGCGAGCACGTGGATTACATGGGCGGGGTGGTCCTGCCGGCGGCCGTCGACCGCCACACCGAGGTGACGGGGACCGCGGCGTCGGAGTGGGCGGTGCGGAGCAACATCCAGGGCGGGTTGGCGTACGTCCGGGCGGTGGGCGAGGAGTTGGGCGCTGCGCCTCAGTCGGTGGACGTCACCTCGGAGGTGCCGCCCGCCGCGGGCATCAGCTCTTCCGCCGCTCTACTGGTCGCAGTGGCTGCCGGACTCCGACCCGAGATGGATGGCAAGCTGGCGGCGCTCGCCTGCCAGCGCGCGGAGCAGCGGGCGACCGGCGTGCAGGTCGGCGTGATGGACCAGTTCGCGTCGGCGCTCGGGCGCCGCGGCCACGCGCTCCTGCTCGACTGCACGACCCTGGAATATCAGGCCGTGCCATTTCCAGACGAGCTCGCCATCGCGGTGATCGACTCGGGCGAGCATCGCTCGCTCGCGGCGACCCCGTACAACGAGCGCCGGCGAGAAGCAGAGTCAGGCGACCCGAAGCGCCGCCGGCACGTCGATTCGGAGATCGCGCGGGTGCACGCGTTCGTCAGCGCGCTGCACAGCCGGGATTTCGATGAGCTCGGGCGCCTGCTCAAACAGTCGCACGAGAGCCTGCGCGACGATTTCGAAGTGTCGACACCGATAGTTGACGCGCTCGTCGAGAAGGCGTGGGCCTCGGCCGGCTGCTATGGCGCCCGCATCATGGGCGCCGGTTTCGGCGGCAGCGTGCTCGCTCTGGTCGAGCACGCACACACAAAGGCGTTTGCGGCGTCCATCGGCCGCCCGGTCCTGTTCTGCGTCACGGCCGATGGCGCTTACGTGGCCCCCCGACACCAGGGGCCCCCGCGAACTCACGGCGAAGCCTCGGAGTTCGTGGGGCTTTGAGCGACTGCCTCTTTCTACCGATGCAGCAGCGGACGGCCGGAGTCCGCGAGCTCAGCTCGTGGGAGGCGGTGTGGATGCCGCTCGGTGAGGGCGAGGCCGAGCGCCTGACCATCGGTCGAGGCTCGGGATGGAAGCCGGTTGAGGTGCCGCGCCAGCTGTCCGCGCGCGAGGGCCGCCAGTCCGTCTGGTATCGCACCGAGTTTCCGCGGCCGGACCACGCGGGCCGTGTCGTGCTGCGTATCGGCGGGGCTTTCTTGGCCACCAACGCGTGGCTCAACGGCAAGCTGCTCGGATCGCACTACGGATACTTCGCCCCGTTTGGCTTCGACCTCACGCCCTACCTCAAAGCCGAAAACTTGCTCGTCATCTGCTGCGAGTCGCCGGTCGAAACGCAGCCGCACAGCAAGCGCCACATCATGGGTTGGTTCAACGACGGCGATCTCAAGCCCTATCCGTCATCGGCCTACTCGAGCCTCCCCGACCCGTACGTGCCGGAGGTTCCCGTCGGCCTGTGGCGACCGGTCGAGCTCGAGTACGTGGGGCCCATCACCATCGACTGGATGCGGCTCAAGCCGCGCTTCGAAGGCGGCGATGGTCGCCTCGACGTCGAGGCGCGATTGCGCAACCTCGACGGGCGGCAGATGGAAGGCGAGGTCGAGCTCGTCGTTCCAGTGCCAGGTCGTGACGCGCTGCGCCTCAAGCGCGACGTGCGCCTGGCGGGAGGCGTGGACCAGACGCTGACGATGCGCCTCGCGTTTCCCGGCGCACGGCGCTGGGACCCGTGGCGTTTGGGAGAGCAGCCGATCTATCGCGCGGAGCTCGTCACGCGAGACTCGTCGGGCACCGAGTCCGCGCGTGTCGACGACACGTTCGCGTTTCGCGAGCTGACGTGGGACATCGGCGCGCGCCGATGGGCGATGTCGGTCAATGGTCGGCCGTTCTTCGTGCGTGGCGCTTGCTACGCCCCGGCCCACCGCCTCGACGAGCTGACCCCGGAGCGATTTGACGCCGACCTCGCCACAGCGAAGGAGGCCAACCTCGACGCACTGCGCGTGGTCGCCAACGTGCTGCCTGACGAGTTCTACCGGCGAGCGGATTCCGCGGGAATGCTCGTGCTGCAGGACCTGCCGCTGACCGGCACCTACGCCTATCACGCCAGCGGTAACGACGCTCGCTTTTTCGAGCAGGCCGCCCGCGAGCAGCAGGCGGAGATGGTCGAGCTGCTCCACAACCGGCCGTCGGTCGCCCTCTGGATCGCGCATGACGAACCGCCGTGGCTCGCCACGAACTCGGACCTGGGCGAGGTACACGCCGTGCGGCAGAACCACCCGATCGACCAGGACCTCAAAGCCTCTTTCGACCGGCTCGACCCGAGCCGTCCCTCGCTCGCGGCGTCGGGTGACGTCGACCTGCACCTGATGCTTGGGTGGTCCGGGGGTTCATGGGCGGACCTCGCACACGTCGAACCCCTGATGGTCACCGCCTTTGGAGCGCAATCGTTGCCGGACCTGGACTCGCCTGTGTGGGAGCAAATCGGAACTCGGTGGCCGGCGGCGGACGACGAACCATCGTGGCGTCACGCGGGCTACCAGCCTGTCAACTGGGCGGAGCGCGGCGCCGGGCTGCCATCCGCCCACTCGAGCCTAGAGTCCTACATCGAGGCATCGCAGCGCTACCAGGCAGACGTCGTGCGCTTTGCCGCCGAACACATGCGCACTCGAAAGTTCGAATCATGCTGGGGAGCGTTTGCCTATCACCTCGTCGATCCATTTCCGGGAATCGGATTCGGCCTGCTCGACGGCGCGAGGCGCCCGAAGCGCGCACTCGAGGCTCTGGCGCGCGCATTCAAGGCGACTCGCGTGATCATCGAGCCGCTTGGTTTCGAGGCCGACCGGCCGTTCGGGATACTGCAGAAACCGAGCGTTCCATTTGCGGCGCGGATGGTGATCGTCAACGATGACCCGGAAGTTTCGGGACGCGGCACCATCCGCTGGTCGCTGTCGCGCGAGCGCGCGCCGAAGGGCAAGGGGGTCAGGCGATTGCGCGACGCGATGCTGAAAAAGTCTTACTCGGGCAGCGTCGAGGTGGAGATCCCGACGGCATTCGAGCCTGCGGTGAGCGCGACGACGCTCAGTCTCCCTCTGCCCGCCGAGGGAGACTATCGGCTCGAAGCCACGCTGATCTCGTCCGGGCGCGACCTGGATCGCGCCGAGCTCTCGTTCTCGGTGACCTCGAATCTCCCATCGCCGCGACCACGTCCGGAGATACCGCGCTATCTCGCCGAGCGGCTTGCGGATCTGACGAGCCTGGGCAGCGAGAGCGGTGGCATGAGCTTCGCGATCGAAAATCGCACGCGGCCGGCGGTGCTCGCCGGCATGACAGCCCTGCGCCTTGACGGCGTGCTTCTTGCCGGATATCAGCTGCAGATCGAGACCAACGCGGGTCTCGCTCCACTGCCTCGACGGCTCGATCTTCCGATTGGGCGGCGCATCGTGGTGCACGTCGTGACCGGTCAGGCCCTCGGAAATGGGACCCACTCGGTGGAGGCGGACATCACAGTCCCGGGTGTCGCGTCGGGGCGCTTGGTGGTCGAGGGAATCGTCGGCTCGTAGCCAAGTCGCGTATCCCCGAGTTACTCTCAATGGCATTGATACGGGTAGATCGGATGCCATACTTCTGGGCTACGCGCTGCTGCTTTAAGTCACTGACACACAGCCGAAAACGGCGAAAGGGAGGCTCTCCACCGGATGCCTACTGAATACGCGGTCATCATCCTGGCGGTGGCGGCCCTGTTCACGGGTGCGCTCTACCTGATGACGCGTCGGCGCCGCAGGAAGAAGAAGTCGGCGCCTCCGGTTCGTCCCGCCGCCCCGACCGGCCAGAGCGCCGGCGTCGCCTCGACGTGGGCTCCGCCGCCCGCAGCGAGGCCCGCCGTCGCCCCGACTGTGGTCGTGCAGCCCGGTTCATCGCCGAGCTGGGACCAGCCGGCCTCCTCGCAGGCGAAGCCCGGAAACACCTCACCAGCCTGGGGATCGCCCGCCGCGCCGCCCGGCGCTCCGTCGCCGACGTGGGGTTCGCCCGCTGCGCCGGCCGCACCGGCCGGTCCTCCCGGTGCGGCAGCACCGGCGCCCACATGGGGCTCGCCCCCACCTGCCTCGCCGCCTGGAGCGCCGGCGCCATCATGGGGCGCGCCACCTCCTTCGGCGGCCCAGCCTCCCGCGCCCGCGCCTCCGCCGCCCGCCGCCACCCCTCCGGCGCCCGCTGCAGCACCTCCCGCGCCAGCCCCTTCATGGGGCGCGCCGGCTGCACCCGCTCCTTCGTGGGGAGATCCGGCGCCTGCGGCGGGAGCACCACCGGCCGAGCCCGCGAAGCCCGCCTTCCCGACAGCGCCGTCATGGAACCCGCCGGCTCCGGCATGGGATCCTCCGAAGCCCGCGGGCTCGCCCGCCCCGGCCCCGTCGTCGCGCGACTGGGGAGCGCCCTCGCCCGCCGCCGGCGCGCCTCCGCCGACGGTCGCGCCGTCGTGGGAGGCGCCTGGCGCTCCAGCTGCGCCCAAGTCAGGGTCCTGGAACGAACCGGCCGCGCCGGCGTGGGACATGCCGAAGACCGAAGAGCCGGCCGCCCCGGCGGCACCTTCGTGGGGAGCGCCGGCCGCGCCCCCGGTCGACCAGTCGGCCGCTCCTCCGTGGAACCCGCCCGCCGCGCCGATCCCGACATCGGCATGGTCGACACCGGCGCCGGCGTCCGCGCCTCCTGACGCCCAGGCGGAGCCCAGCCCCACGGACGCGGCGTTGGCGGCGGGAGCCGAGTCTGCTGCCGCCGCGGAGCCCGCCGCCGCTGAGTCAGAGGCCGCTGCGCAGCCCGCACCGATGCCCTCGACGCCGCCATGGGAAGCGCCGCGTTCCAACGAATCGCAGGCACAGGTGGCCGAGACCATGATCGTCCCGCCGGACGTGGCAGCGGCGGCGCTGAATCCAGAGTCTGCCGCCGCTCGCGAATCGACGACCCTGATGCCCGCCTGGCAGCCGCCGCCAGCCGCTCCGGCCGGGGGCGTCGCCGAGACTGCGCCCATGGATAACAAGACGCAACCGATGATCGGCACTGCGCCCGGCGCGGGTCGCCAGGCCGAGCTGACCATCGAAACCGGACCCGATGCCGGTCACAGCCACCGCGCCGGCGATCGTGCATTGCGCCTGGGTCGCTCGCCCGACAACGACATCATCCTGCGAGATCCGGCCACCAGCGGCCATCACGCGCGGGTCGAGCGGCGAGGAGACACGTTCTGGATCGTCGATCTCGGCAGCACGAACGGGACCCTCGTCAACGGTGAGCCGATCCAGGAGAAGGAGCTCAACAGCGGCGACCGGGTGACCATCGGCCAGAATGCGGTTACGTTCTCAGTGATCGGGTCTTAGTCGGTCTACTGATGCGGCTTCGGATCGCCTGGGCGACCGATCCCGGTCTCGAGCGCGAAGAGAATGAGGACGCGGTCGTCGTCTGGCGGAACAAGGCCGGCCTCGACACACTGCTCGTGGTCTGCGATGGCATGGGCGGACACGCCGCGGGGCAGACGGCGAGCTCGATCGCATCCAAGACGGTGACGCGGATCCTGGCCGAAGATGGAGATGAGGGCCCCGACGTCGAGCGCTTGAAGCGCGCGTGCAAGGAGGCGAACACCGCGGTGTTCGAGGCGGCGCGCGACAACCCTGACTGGTCCGGTATGGGCAGCACCATGGTCATCGCCGCGATCCGTTCCGGCGAGGTCGCGCTGCTCAACGTGGGTGACAGCCCCGCTTATCTCTTTCGCAACGGGTTCCCGAAGCTCGTGTCGCAGGATCACTCGTGGCCCGCGGAGCAGGTCCGGCTCGGCCTCATCAAGCCGGAGGAGGTGGCGACCCATCCCCTCAAGCACCGGCTCACACGCGCGGTCGGAGTGTGGGAGCAGATTCAGCCTTTCACCGACAAGCTGAAGCTCGAGGAAGGCGACGCGGTCGTGCTGTGCAGCGATGGCGTCGAGACGGCGGGGGTGAGCGTCGAGGAGATGGGGCGCTTGCTGCTGAAGGACGGAAATCTCGACCGGGGGGCGGAGCGGGTGATCGAGCGGTGTCGGGAGCTGGGTGCGCCCGACAACGTGACGCTGGCTGTAGCAAGGGTCGAGGTCGACGTGACGAAGACCGCTGTTCTGCCCAAGTTGAAGCTTTAGCCGCGTCCCCCATCTGGCCGGCTGCTTCGCAGCGGGCCACCTTCCCCCGCAGGGGGAAGGCCGGGATTGGGGCGGTGGCGCTCAGTAGGCGCTCGCGAGAAGCTCAGCCACGTGCTGCACCTTCATCGGTGATTTGCGCGCGCGCAGGCCTGCCTCCAGCTGCATCTGACACCCGGGGTTCGCGCTGACCACGACGTCGGCGCGCGTTGCGGCCAGGTCGTCCAGCTTTTCCTGCAGGATGCGGTTCGACATCCCCGGCTCGAGCGTGCTGTAGAGGCCCGCCGCTCCGCAGCAGATTTCCGGATGCCGCATCTCAACGAGCTGCACTCCGGCCACCGAACGGATCAGGTCCCGAGGCTGCTTGCGGATGCGCTGCGCATGCGCCAGGTGGCAAGCGTCCTGGTACGTGACGCGAAGCTTCGTCTCTCGCTTGGGCTCGGGCAACCCGACTTCCGCGAGCCACTCCGTGATGTCTTTGACCCTCCCTTTCAACCCGGGATAGAAATCCTTCAGGTGAGCGCCGCATCCCGCCGAGTCCACGACGAGCGCATCGAACTCGCCGGCCAGATACGTGCGCGTGTTCTCATCGCGCAGGCGCTCGGCGGTCTCGAGGTCGCCGTTGTGCGCGAAGAGCGCCCCGCAGCAACGCTCGCCCGGCGGAAACCAAACCTCGCATCCAGCCAGTCTCAGCAGCTTCACGGAGGCTTGATGAGATTGCGGATAGAGGATCGGCATCACGCAGCCGACGAGAAAAGCCACGCGGTATTGGCGTGTGCCAAACGCCGGCGCAACGTCGCCGGGTGGGCGGCTGAATTGCCGGCCGAGTCGGGGCAGCTGGCGGCCTGGGCGCACCACCGACGTGAGCTTCAGCGCCTGCGCCGCGCGTGTCATCGAACCGAAAGCGCGCAGCCGGCCCGGGTGCGGCAGCAGCTGGCGCAGCGCAACGCGGCTCACCGTTCGCTTGACCGACGGCCGGCGCAGCTTTTCGACCTCGGCCCGGCCCGCCTCGATGATGCGGCCATAAGGGACGCCGGACGGACAAACCGCTTCGCACGTGCGGCAGCCGAGGCAGAGATCTATGTGTCGTACCTGCTCCTCCTCGAAAGGCAGCGCCGAACGCTTCCACTGGGTCATCAGGTAGATGCGGCCGCGCGGCGATTCCGTCTCGAGCCCGGTGACCCGGAAGGTTGGACATGCGTCAAGGCACAGGCCGCAGTGCACGCAGGTCGCGAGGTCGTCATCGCTCAGCAGGTCGAAAGGCGCCGCTTTCAAACGACAAAACGTCCTGGATTCAGGATGCCGTCGGGGTCGAACTCCTGCTTCAGGCGGCGCATGAGGTGGATGGTGGCGGGCGGCGTGCCCCACGCTCCGACCGCGGCCATGACCTTCGGCGGCGCAGCCATCAACACGAGCGATCCCTGCAACTTCTCCGCCGCGCGGCGGACTTCTCTCACCGCCTCAGCGTCAGCGGCGAATGGCCAGTGCGCGATTCCGGCACCGGGCGAGGCCCACCAGCTCGAGCCTGGCGGCAGCGTGTCGAGGATGCCACGCAGCGATCGTCGCGGCACCGCGATGCGCGCCCAGGAGTCGGACGCGCGACGTGAGTGCTCCATCCACACCGTCGCGTCCGCGCTTTGCCATCCGAGCTCCGCCACCATGCGGGTGACCGCGTCGGGGCTCCCCAAGAATCGCGCGAGAACGCGTCCGTCGGAGAACAGCTCGAGCGCGGCCGGCGCAAGTGGCAGCGCAAAGGCGGTCTCGATAGACGCCCACGCCGCCTCCATCGATCCAGCCGGGATTTCGAGCGTCACGTCATGCAGCGGTCGCGGAAAGACTTTGAAAGAGGCGGCCACGATCACGCCCAGCGAGCCGAGCGCTCCGTGGTGCAGCTTCATCAGGTCGTAACCGCTCACGTTCTTGACCACTCGCCCGCCTGCTGACGCCAGGTGTCCGTCCGGGAGGGCAACGCGGATCCCGATCAGGAAGTCGCGCGCGGAGCCGAAGCGCTGTCGCAGCGGACCCGTCCAGCCGGTCGCCAGCAGGCCGCCGATGGTGTGACCTGGTGAGTTGAATGGGTCGAGCGGAAGGAACTGGCCGGCCTTGCCGAGCTCCTCCTGCAGCGCCTCGAGCGTGATGCCTGCTTCCACGCTGACGACCATGTCGGCTTGCGAGTGCTCGAGCACGCGATCGAGCAGGGTTGTGTGCAGCTCGACGTCGCAGCGGGACGGCATCCCACCCATGCCGCTGGCCCTGCCTCCGCCGACAGGCACGACTGCCAACCTGCTTCCGGCCGCTGCGTGCAGGCGTTTGGCGAGCTCCTCCGCGGTAGCCGGCTTTTCGACCACCGGGGAACTCACCACCATTTCGCCTCGACCGCAAGCCCGGTGCGCCCCGCCAGGTGAACATGCTTGCGAGTGGGGTCGGGGAAGATCTTTCCGGGGTTCATGATCCCGTCCGCGTCGAGCGCTCGTTTCACACGCTGCATCGCGTCGAGGTCGTCGGCGCTGAAGACCCATGGCATGAACGCGCTTTTCTCGAGCCCGATGCCGTGCTCACCGGACAGCGCGCCGCCAAGCTCTACCACGGCCCGCAGCATCTCCTCACCCGCGTTCTCCACCTGAGGCAGCACGTCGCGATCGCGCAGGTCGAAAAGGATGTTGGGATGTAGGTTGCCGTCGCCGGCGTGGAAGACGTTGGCGACAGGAAGCCTGTAGTGCTCGCCGATCTCGCCCACAGCGGACAGCACCTGCGGCAGGCGTGACCGGGGCACGACCCCGTCGTGAAGGTAGTAGTTCGGTTTGATCCTGCCGAGCGCGCCGATGGCGCCTTTGCGGCCCGCCCACAGCAGGTCTCGCTCCGCGGGCGTTTGCGCCTCGCGCAGCGCGTAGCCATGGTTCTCGCCGAGCACGTCACGCACCGCAGCCATCAGCTCGCGCGTGCCTTCTGCGATTCCGTCGACCTCAACCAGCAGTACGGCGCCGGCGTCGGTTGGATAGCCCGCGTGGTAGTGCGCCTCGACGGCGCCGACCGTGACGCGGTCCATCATCTCCAGCGCGGCCGGCACGATGCCGCGCGCAATGACCGCCGAGACGGCCTGGCTTGCGGTCTCGATGGTCGGGAATGCAGCCAGGAGGGTGGCGACGCTTGGTGGGATGCGGAGCAGGCGGACTTTGATCTTGGTGATCGCGCACAGCGTGCCCTCCGACCCGACTAGCACGCCGCACAGGTCTATGCCGACGCGGTCGGCGGTGTCGCCGCTCACCCAGTGGACGCTGCCGTCGGCAAGCACGACCTCCATGCCGAGGACGTGGTTGGTGGTGACGCCGTAGTAGAGGCAGTGGGGGCCGCCTGAGTTCTCGGCGGCGTTGCCACCGATGGTGCAGGCTTTCTGGCTCGACGGATCGGGCGCATAGAACAGGCCATGCGCCGAGGCGGCGAGTGACAGCTCCTGGTTGACGACGCCGGGCTCGACCAGCGCCGTCTGCGCGATCGGGTCGAGCTCGAGGATGCGCCGCATACGCGTCACCTGCAGCGCGATGCCGCCGCGAATCGTAACCGCGCCGCCCGAGAGCCCGGTGCCCGCGCCGCGAGGCACGACCGGAATTTGATTCTTCGCCGCGACCTTGATGACGCTCGCCACCTGATCGGTCGAGGCGGGGAGGACTACGGCCTCGGGCATTGCGCCTTCGATCGAGGCGTCGCGCTCGAAGATGCGCAGGTCGTTGGCAGAGTCGATGACGGATTCACGGCCGACGATTCGGCGCAGCTCTTGAATGACGGATGCGGTCAACGCCATCAGGCGAGCGGCGCCGAGTTCGGGGCTGCGCTCGAACGCCTCGAACCTTCGGGTCATCGAGCCGGGCATGCCGGGCGCTTCGACGGGCTTGGCGCCCACGATGAGGAGGTCGAGCCACTGCGTGCACTCGTCGTCCGTGGGCATGCGGTCGGTGCGCTCGAAGATGGCTTCCTGGATGCGGCTGTGCGGCGAGACCTGGATCGTGTACCAGACCGACAGACCGTCCGGAGTCAGCACGTGATGGGTTTCGTCGACGCGCCGGTTCACCGGCAGTCGCATCGGCTTCGCCTCGGCCGCGGCTCGCAGTCGCGCCGCGGTCGCCTCTATCTCCTGCACCAGGTGCAGCTTAAACTCGAAGCGGTGAACGGCAAGAGCAGGGTGGAGGCTGCGCTCGCGATGGGCGTCGCCGACCGAGCGCCGGTGGGCGCGTGGGGTCACACCTATCGCGAGGAATGGTCGCCGGAGGACCTGGCATCAGTCACCGTCGCCCGCGCGCAGAAGTTCGGCTGGGACTTCGTCAAGTTTCAGCCGCGCGCAAGCAGCTTTGCCGAGGCGTTCGGGTCCGAGTACAAGCCCGCGGGCCATCGCCTGAAAGGCCCGGTGCTGGTCTGGGCCGCTGTCCAAGAGCTCGACGACTGGAGCAAGGTGGCGCTCGTCAACCCCAAGGCGTTGCAGGACCAGGTCGACTCGATCGGGATGGTGGCGCGCGAGCTGGGCGAAGACGTGCCTGTCATCCAGACGGTGTTCAGCCCGATCACAGTCGGCGGCTACCTGGTCGGAAAATCGAAATCGCGCGTCGTGCGCGAGCTGCGCAAGCACCCGGAGCTGGTGCGCCCGGCGCTGGACAGGATCGCCGACGCTCTCGTCGACTTCAGCCGCCGCTCGGTCGAGGCCGGAGCCGCCGGGATCTTTTACGCGATCTCTGGATACGCAAGCAAGGACGCGATGGCCGAGGGCGTGTATCGCGACCTGCTCCTGCCCTACGACGTGGGCGTGCTGCGGCGGCTTCCGGCCGAGGCGTGGTTCAACGTCGTGCACCTGTGCGGTTCGAACCTGAACTTCGCCCTGGCCCGCGACATGCCCGCGCAGGCGATCAGCTGGTCGGTCCACAACAAGGGCAATCCCTCACTGGCGGAGGGCAGGACGATCAGCGGACGGCCGGTAATGGGCGGCCTCGGGCAGCGCGCTAGCTTGCTGTACGGACCGCCGCAAGAGGTCGCCGCGGAGGCGCGCAAGGCGATCGCGGAAACTGGAGGCCGCGGTCTGCTCCTCGCTCCCGGCTGCTCCGTGCCAACGCGCGCGAAAGACGCGAACCTTGCGGCGATGGTGGCGGCGATCGCGGCATGAGCAAAGTCGAAGGCCTCGCTGAGATCGTGCTGTGGGTCGCCGATATGGAGGCGGCGCTGCAGTTTTACCGCGACCAGTTCGGGCTGGAGGTCATCTCGCCCGCCGCGCTGCCCAACAAATTCCTGATGGTCGCCTACTCGGGAGGGATTCCCGAGATGATCGTGCTGATCCCACATCCGCATCCATCCGACTATTTCCCCCGGCACAAAGAAAAGCGAGTGTTGCACCACCTGGCGTTTCGTGTGAGCCACCGCTCATACGACGAGCTGCAGCAGGGCTTCATCGAAGCGGGGGTCGAAGTCCGGCACGGTGTGCACCCGGTGCTGAAAAGTGTGAGGACCTTCTACGTCGACGACCCGGACGGCAACGAAGTCGAGGTGATCGGCCCTGCCTAGGTGAGCCGACGCGAAGGCCGGGGCGTGTAACTAATAGGTCCGGATCTCGGCCTCCAGGTCAGCGCAATAGAAGGTCAGGGCCTCTGACTGCTCTTGATCGAAGACCTCATATCTCCTGCCCTCCCAACCGCGATCGGAAATATCGCGTACATGCAGGCAGCCGATCTCCGGATAGCCGACCTTGTCGGGAAAGACCCTCAGATCGCTGATTCCTACGGCCCGGATGATCAGCCTTGTATGCGACAGGTTGGCGTCGCTCGCACGAAGCGTTAGCGCAAGGGCAACTGGCTCGCTCTTGATCCACGAAATGGATAGCTCTTCGACCTGACCGTAGCTCGGCGTTTTTCGGTTTAGCTCCGAGAGTTCTTGTTTGGTGAGCACGTGTTGATCCTATCCGCGGCCCGGAGTTCAGATGGACGCGAGAACGGGGACCTGAACTTAGGAAGTACTACATTGGCATGCCATTACCGGACGGGAATGAAGTCGAGGTAATAGGTCCAGACCCCAATTACAAGGCCGACCCTTAGTCATCGGGCCCTAGCCAGCCGGTCTGCGGCCGTACCCTCGGACTGCTGCGCGGCGTTACTGTCGTTGCAATGAGGCTTTCCTCGACGTGGATCGTCGCCTTGGTCGCCTTGGTCGGTGCGTGCGGTTCTCCCGGAGCTACGGCGGGGACAACGCCGGTGGCATCCGAGTCCTCTACACCTGCTTCGGGCGACCGCCTCACGTCACCTACGCCGAGCACCACCTCGTCACCAGCCAACTGGACTGTGTTAACGAACAAAACGGGCCAGTTCACGTTGTCGGTTCCAGGGGACTGGGGAGTGCAGAACTGCGACAGCCCAGGGCAGGGCTACGTCGTCGCCGAGCATGCCACGAACTCGGGGCCTGCCTGCGGACGGGGCGAGAACTACACACTGTGGCTGTTTGGGATTTCGATGAGCGGCGACCAACGTCAGGCCCTTCCACCGAACGGGAGCAGCCATGTCTACACCGCTCCTATTAGCGCCACAGCCGATGCTGTTGCCGATGGAGTTAACGGTTACCGATACTTGGCTAACATCGACACCAATCGCGGTGGCTTTCCGCCGCCCAAAGGAACCGTCCAGGTGCTGTACGTATTCTTCAACGACCAGCGGACCTACGCCTTCTGGTACGAGCGCTGGCCGACCGACCCAGACCGGACTACCGATTTCGACCAACTCATTCGCCAGACGTTGAAATTCAGCGCCTGAAGGGGCTTCGACTACCTACATTAATGAACATTCCCCGACGGGAACGAGGTCGAAGTTATTTCCCCGGTCTAGCCATCGACATCCAGGAGGCAAGAATGCCAACACTCCGGATTGAACATGCCGTCCCCGACTTCAACGGCTGGAAGCGGGCATTTGACAGCGACCCGGCAGACCGCAAAGGGTCGGGCGTTCGTCGTTATCAAGTCTCGCGGTCGGTCGAGGATCCGAACTACGTGATGATCGACCTGGAATTCGACAACGTCACCGATGCCGAGGGGCTCCTCGCCAAGATGCGTCGAGTGTGGGGGAGCGGTGAAGGCCAGAAGGTCATGCGCAACCCCCAAGCTCGCATTGTCGAAACCGTCGAGACGATTGAGTTGTGATCCCCACGCCTTCGGACGCACTCGTCATCAAGCTGGCCAGCATCGCCGCGCACGCCGAGGAATTGCTTGCGGCCGATAGCCAGGCTCAAAAGGCTCCTGTCGGCCTCACCAAGCTCAAGAACGATCGGCGACGCACGGCGGAGGCAATCATGGTCCTCGTTGTCGATGCCGATGTTCGCAACTACCTGGCCGAACTCAGGCGGCTCGGGTTGGTGTCGACGGCCTAGGTCGTCTGCGGCGTGGGTGCGACCTGGGGGCTGCGGGCGGCGAGAGTCACGGTCACACCGGCGATGAGCAGCACGGTGCCGACGAGCAGCGTCGCCGGCTCTGGCAGGTGGAGGCGCAACGCGTTGTCGAGCGAATAGGCGCCAGGGCCGGTGATCGCCAGTGCGGCGGACGCGCCGATCAGGGTGAGGTTGAACTCGTACCCGCCCTTGGTGACCCAGAACCCTTTGCTCAGGTGAACCGTGGCGATGGCCACGAGCATCGCCCCGATGATGGCGAGGCTCCCGAGCGGCGACAGCAGGCCCAGGGCGAGGAGGAGGCCGCCGCCGAACTCTGAAAGCGCAGCGACCCAGGCCAGGGGCCGGGCGGGCCGCAATCGAAGTCGCTGCACCACTTGCGTCCAGCCGGTCATCCCGGATCCGCCCCACACGCCGAACAGCTTCTGAGCGCCATGCGCGGCGATGGTCAGGCCGACCACCAGCCGAAGGACGAGCAGCCCAAACGCGATCGACATCCCTTCTAGCTACCTACACTACGCCGGCGGAATTCCGTCACCGTGTTCGGCGCAGGGTTTCAAGCCACGAATAAACTCACCCCGGAGGGCCCGTAGCTCAGCTGGTCAGAGCGGCCGACTCATAATCGGCTGGTCGTTGGTTCGACCCCAACCGGGCCCACCCCAACTCCCTCAAATCGAGTTCAGAGCCCACAGTCTCAACGTAGCTAATGTGATACTGACGGTGGTGGGGGTGACTGCCAGTCGGCTGCCAATCGAATAAAACATGGGCGGCCATTTATCGCGCGCGCAGTACAACCCGGCGGTCGCGGTCGGCGTTTTCTGGACATGGTTGCGTATCGAATGGCAGTGGTGGAGGGAGAGAGTACGTAACATGTGTATGCTATGAGCATGCTCACAGAGCGCCTTCAGATACTCGTTACGCGCCAACAACGGCGGCGACTCGCGACTGAGGCTCAGCGGCGTGGCTCATCGGTCGGGGAGCTTGTCCGAGAGGCGATTGATTCCATTGTCGGTGAGGTTTCCGCAGAAGAACGTCAGCGTGCCGTTGAAGAGATCGCCCGAATGGAGCCAGGAAAGTTTGTGGGGCCGGATGAGCTGGACCGGTTGATCGAATCCGAACACGAAGTTCCGTTGAGACGGGCGGCGAGAATCACCCGCAGGTGACATTCTTCGTTGACGCCAACATCTTCGTTTACAGCGCCAGCGCCAGTAGATATAGATCCCCATGCCTTGAGGTACTCAGAGCTATCGCCTCCGGAACCGCTGACGGCAAGACCTCGCCGGCGGTGATGGAGGAAGTGTGGTTCCTGGAGCTTTCGGCAAAGCTGGGCGATCTGAGAGGTCTCACTCGTCGGAGCTACACCGCCCTGACGCCGCTGCTTCCCGTTACCGACGAGATCCTCCTGGCTGCTCTCTCACTCCGCGCCCCAAGCCTCGGCGCCAACGATCGCGTGCATGCAGCCACCTGCCTCCGCAATGGCATATCCACAATCGTCAGTGCGGACTCGGGGTTTGATGGAATCACGGGCCTGCGTAGGGTGGATCCGCTCGACGAACGAGCCCGGACATCTCTGCTCGCATCCCGCTGATGCATCTAAGGACCTCCATAACGACCCCACGCTCACGCCCTATTGACGGCGGCGCCGGAGTACTAGCCCGGCCGGCCTGTTCCGGTGGTCGACTTCGACTTCGTGCGCGGTCGGGCGTTCGATGAGGTGTGCTTCACCTCTTTCGACTCCAGAGGTTTCGGAACCGACCACTTCGTCGCGCGCGGGTGCCGTGGCTGGTAAACCCCAAGCTTGCCGCCGCCTGGCAGTCGGATGAACGCCAAGCGCCCCCATGGTTGGTCGTAAAGCCGGGGCTCGACTGTGACTCGTTTGCTTTTGAGGTCTTTGACCGTGGCGTCAATGTCATCGCAGAGCAGATAGAGCTCGTGACCCGGCTTTCCTGCCTCGTTGGGATGCACCGCGACCTCGGTGGGTGGAAGCCCAAAGATCAGCCAGCCCCCGCCTGCGTCTACGTTGCCCAGCCCAAGCACATCTTTCAAGAAGGTTCGATCGGCCTCGGCGTCACGGCTGTAAATGATTACGTGAGCCCCGTTGATCATTCAATTGTCTCCTTCGAGTCGACGTCTAGGTACGGCGGCGAGTGTACTCACCGAGCGGCGTCTCGACACGCTCAATCCCGGGCCCCCCACCAACTGAGAGGCACCCGCGTCTAACACCGTGCTTGATTACGCGAGGTCCTTGTCGAGTTTGGCCTGTACCTTGGCGACGGCGGCGAGGACCGGCGCGAGGTCAACGGCGCCAGGCTTGATGGCCGCGATCGCGTCGAGCACCGGCTTCAGATCAACGGCCGCGCCGGCACCGCCGGCCACGGCATCAGGGAGCGCAAGGAGCTTGGCGAGCACCCCCGCGTCCGTGACGTCATGGAAGTTGGCGCCGGTGGCCGCATATACGGGCCAGTCTGCTTGCGTGAGCGCCCGCTTGACCATATGGCCGTTCTGTTCGTAGACCGCGTAGATCTTCTGGCTGCCTGGGTCTCGGGGAAAGTACATGTCGTTGTCCTCCTGGTTGAGCTCTCCGCCGCCACCGCCGAATAACGCCGCACCGGCCACGATGCGATCAACGGCGAGGGCGTCAGGGCAGGCTGTCGGGCTGTCTGAGACTTCGGAGTGCTTGCGAATGTGAGCACGATCTCGAGGAATGGCGTAGCGCTGACAGAGATCTCCGACCAGGGCGATCGATGCAGCGTAGAGCTGTGGGGTGCGAGGCCCGTTGAAGTCGCCATCATCCACGTGCTCGATGCCGATCGAGATCAGGTTCTCTTCCCAGTTGCCTGAGTGAAAAGCGGTGTCGGACTCCCGCACCATGTTGACCACACGTCCGTCGAGACCCACGACGTAGTGCGCCGAGGCGATGCGACCTGGGTTCTGAAACGTGGCGATGGTGGCGGGCATGGTCCCCACCGTGGTGTGAAGGACGACCTGGCTGATCTTGCGACCGCTGCGACCCACCATGAAGTTCGGGCCGGCAGCAGGTATCCACTCGCCTGGCATCTGATCAGCTCCCGCCGAGGCACAAATACTTTGTGAACGAGGCCCCCAGGTCTTCCCCGAAGCTATCAGGCGAAAGACTGTTCGTCAATCATAAAATTCATGGCTAAACAGGAACCACTTACGGAGCGAATGCACACGTCATGACGCGGATTCGAACTCACCTGGAGAAGGCACTGGCCCATCTCAACCTCGACGACGAGCTGGACCGCCTGATCAACCCTCGCCACACCGACCACGATCGACACGCGTTCTTGCCCAGGAAATTGGCGGACGAGATCTCGAAGGCCAGGGAGGAGGTTCAGGCCGCGCTCGATGAATTACCGAAGGATGCACCCTAACTCGCCGCTCACATAACCATCCCAAGACGCCGGGCGTTTGGGTCTAGGAGATGGGTATGTCGCGCTTCGCGGGCGTCCTGTTCGTAGGGCTGGTCCTGATGGCGTGCGGCCCACGGGTGGCGCCGGCTGCCCAAAACCCTTCCGCAGCAAGTCCGACGCGAACTCAGCTGCCTGCGTCTACTCCGACCCCGACATCGACCCAGGCTCAGGACGGCATTACGGCGTCGGTTACCTGCTCGGGTGGCCCAGGGGCAGCCATGACGGTGATCGCGGGTGCGTTCCTGTACGAGGTGAGCGACCCGGTCCGCCCACGCCTGGTCTGTCGCAGCGCCAATACGGTCCTTCACCTGATCGACAACAAGGCCGTCGCGTACACGGCTGTTGTTGGCAGCCGCGTTGTAATCATTCGACGCGACCTGACCAATGGGGCCGAGTCCCAAGTCGCGCAGCTGCAAGTCGAACCGCGCCCGTACTACTACGGCGGGGTAGGCTGGACGTGGGACGGGTCGTTGGAGGTCTATTCGACCTCTGTGCCGCGGGCTGACGGGAGAGCGCTGGTCTCCGTACACCTCTGGTCGAGCGGCGCGGATCACTTGTTGTTTACGGTCGACGCCGGGCCAGGCGGGCTTGAGAGCCGCTGGAGTCCCCGGGGCATCCTGGCGTTCAGCCCCGACCACGCGTACCTCGCGATCTCTGACTTCCCCTTTTACATCTACGGAGAAAACCTCAGGATGTTTTCGGTCGCCAATGTGACCCAGACGTTTGTGGTTGCGGGGTCGTCCTGGGGTGGGACTTGGGCTGGCAACGACCGCTTCATCTGGGCAACGACGGCCAGCGCAGGGTCATTGATGCAGTGGACGCCGAGCGGGGGCGCCAAACTGCTTCGGTCGGAGCCCTGGTGGGGTCCAGCCAGCTCGTCGGACGGGCGCTGGGTGGCGGCCACACTCGTAACCGATATGTCGAATCCACGCGTGCAGATCGCTCCTGTCAGTGGCGGCGCGGCTTTGACCACGGGACCTGGTAGCAGCCCGACGTTCGTGTTTCCGACATTGGTCTGGTACGCAGAAGAAGGGCCGGACACCAGTGGTAGTTATCAGTGCCTGGAGCCGTGCGCCCACCCCACCACGCCGAACGGCACCGTCCGGGCATTTGACGTGACCAACGGTACCGACCGCGTGGTCACCTTCCGCGTGGGGGAGGCACCCAAGACCTCGGACGGCTACACGATTTGCTGCCTGGCCAGCGGCTGACGCGCCCGATCACCTGGACAAACCTCGTCGAGAACCCTTGCGTCTACGGCTGGTCAGACCGGACCTGACGGAATGAACTTGGCGTCACAGCCCAAAATTACCTGTTGACAAACCTCCCCGGCAGGATTACGGTTTGTGAAATCCGTTCGACATTGTCGAACACTAGTCAGATTAAGGGGGTCGGCAACCATGCATTCGATATCGCAGCGGGCGATCGCCGAGACGTTCGGCACAGCGGCGTTGGTCCTCGTTGGTCCGGGTTCGGTGATCGCAACGCTCACGCTGGCCGGGAAGGCCGTGCCGGCGGTGACCGAGGCCGACCTGCTCGCGATCAGCTTCGCGTTCGGCTTCATCATCACGGCGCTCGTCTACGCGATCGGCAAGGTCTCCGGCTGCCACATCAACCCAGCCGTGACGTTTGCGCTAGCCGCGACCAAGCGGTTCCCCTGGAAGGAACTTCCTGTCTACTGGGGCGCCCAGTTCGTCGGAGCCATCATTGGCGCGTTCGCAATCTGGGGGGTCTTCGGGGCCAACGCCGTCACGTTCGGCATGGGCCAGACGCACTTTGCGGCTGACGCTTCGTCCGGCTATTACGTGCAGGCCATCCTTGCCGAGGCGATTGGCACCGGCTTGCTTCTGTTCGCGATCCTCGGCATCGTCGACTCGCGAAGCGCCGGCGGTCCGCTGGCAGGTGTCGTGATCGGCGGAGCGGTGGTCGGCATCATCCTCGTCTTCGGACCTGTGACCGGGGCATCGCTCAACCCCGCGCGTGCCTTCGGGCCCGAGCTGGTGCAGGCGATTGCGGGCGGGACGACCTTCTGGACGCAGTACATCCCCGTTTACCTGATCCCCGGCCTGGTCGGCGCTGCAGGTGCGGCATTCCTGTACGACTTCCTGGCCAACCCACGCCTCGTTCAGCGCCCAATCATTGAAGCCGTCACACGGGAAGACACCGCAGCGCACGCGGCGGCGCGGTAGCTCTTTACCGAATAGGAGAAAGGACAATGGCAGTCGAAACCACCCACATGCGCAAGTTCCTCAACGACCCAGCCGCGGTCGTGAAGGAGTCGCTGGCCGGCCTGGCCGCGGCACATCCCGACCTGCTGCGCTACGACGTCGCAAACCAGATCATCGTCCGGAAGGGCGCGCCAAAGAAAGGGAAGGTGGCGCTGATCTCTGGCGGCGGGTCCGGGCACGAACCGCTTCACGGCGGGTTTGTCGGCCTGGGGATGCTGGATGCGGCAGCTCCGGGAGAGGTATTCACTTCACCCGTTCCTGGACAGATGCTTGCCGCGACCAAGGCGGTCGACGGTGGCGCAGGCGTCGTCCACATCGTCAAGAACTACACCGGCGACGTGCTCAACTTCAAGCTCGCGGCTGAAGACGCCGCCGACGAGGGCATCAAGGTGACATCGGTCGTCATCGACGATGACGTCGCGGTGCAGGACTCGCTCTACACGGCCGGCCGGCGTGGTGTCGGCGCGACGGTGCTCGCCGAGAAGATCGCGGGCGCTGCTGCAGAAGGCGGAGCCGACCTCGCCAAGGTGACCGACACGGTCAAGCGCGTCAACGACCGTTCGCGCTCGTTCGGGGTGGCCCTCTCCTCTTGTGTGCCACCAGCCGCAGGCAAAGTCATCTTCGAGCTCCCCGAAGGGGAGATCGAGTTTGGTATCGGAATCCACGGCGAGCCGGGTCGCCGGCGCGCCGCGCTGGGAAGGGCCACGGAGGTGGTCGATGTGATGGTCGAGGCCGTGCTCTCCGACCTCAAAGCCAAGCGTGGCTCAAAGGTGCTCGCGTTCGTCAACGGCATGGGCGGCACTCCGCTGCTCGAGCTCTACCTTATCTATGGCGAGGTTGACGAGAAGCTCCGCAAGGCGGGCCTGGAGCCTGTCCGAAACCTGGTCGGCAGCTACATCACTTCACTCGAGATGGCGGGCGCATCGCTGACCGTGCTCGAGCTGGACGACGAATTGATTCGCCTGTGGGACGCGCCGGTGCACACGGCTGCCCTGCGCTGGAAGGTCTGACAGTAACCTTGATCGCTGAACGGGTTATGGACGCGGCCACGATCAGCTCCTGGATGCGTGAAGTCGAGGCGTCGGTGCGCGCCGAGCGGGACCACCTGGTCCAGCTCGACGCTGCCATCGGCGATGCGGACCACGGCATCAACATGACCAGGGGATTCGAGGCCGTCGTCCAGGCCCTCGGCGCCGACAACGGATCACCGCCGGGACGTCTGCTCATCATCGCGGGCCGCACGCTCGTGTCGACGGTCGGCGGCGCGAGCGGGCCGCTCTGGGGCTCGGCGCTCCGCAGCGGCGGGCGCGTGCTCGGCGACCAGACCACTTTCGACGGCGCGCAGCTCGCCGAGGTCCTCGCGGCTGCGCTCGCTTCGGTCAAAGACCTCGGCACGGCGTCGCTCGGCGACAAGACGATGGTCGATGCGCTCGAGCCCGCTGTGGAAACTTTGAAATCGCACATCGCTGACGGCGAGTCTCTGGCGCAGGCCATCGATGCCGCGGCCGCGGCCGCGGAAGCCGGCATGCGTGCGACCATCCCGCTTCAGGCAAGAAAGGGACGTGCTTCTTACCTCGGGGAGCGGTCGATTGGACACCAGGACCCAGGCGCCACCTCGACCGCGCTCATCATGCGGGCGCTTCAGCGGGCGATCACGTCCCAGCCCTGATGGGCGAACGTGCCCTGCGCGGCGTCAGCGCCGCCCCGGGTGTGGCTTTCGGCAAGGCGGTGGTGCTCGACCGGTCATCCGCGCAGGACACCGAGCTCATCGCTCCCGCCGCTCGTCCGGCTGAGCTCGAGCGCGCGCGCCACTCGTTGGTCATGGTGGCGACGGAGCTGGAGCAGATCGCGTTGGGGCTTCGCGAGTCGGGCCGGCACGAAGAGGCCGACATCATCGAGACGAGCGTGATGATGGCCGGCGACCCTGGACTGGAAGCCACCGTGGAAAGCCTCGTCATGCAGTCGGGCCGGACGGCGGCCGCTGCGCTGATAGGCGCTACCGAGGAAAGCGCCCAGCAGCTGGCCCAGCTCGCCGACCCGGTGCTGGCCGAGCGCGCCGACGACGTGCGCAGCCTGGGCCGCCGGGCAGCCGCCCGCGCCAATGGAGTGACGCCAGGCGATGTCAGCGGGATCGTCATCGCCGGCTCCCTCGGTCCTGCCGACGTGGCAGAGATCGCGATGCACGCCAAGGGCGTCGCGCTGGCGGGCGGTGGCGTCACCGCTCACGCCGCGATCGTCGCCCGTTCCCTGGGCGTGCCCATGGTCGTGGGGATCGGCGCCGCCGTGCTCGACCTCGAAGATGGGGAGGAGGTCGTCCTCGACGGCGACGGTGGGGCGCTGTTCCGACACCCGGGCCCCAGCCGCGTGGCGGCCGCGCGGGCCGAAGCCGAGCGCAGGCGTGTTGCGCGGCAGAACGCGGTCAAAAGCAAGCTGGAGCCCGCGCAGACCAAAGACGGTCATCGGCTTCGCGTCCTCGCCAACGCCGCGAGCGTCGCCGAGGTGGTGGAAGCGCTGGAGCAGGGCGCCGAAGGCATCGGATTGCTGAGGACCGAGCTCCTGTTCCTCGATTCGCAAGCGTGGCCCGAGCAGGCCCAGCAGGCGAATTTCCTCCGGCTCATCCTCGCCCCGCTGACGGGTCGGGTCGTGACGGTCCGCCTCCTCGACTTCGGCGGAGACAAGACCCCGCCCTTCCTTCGAGGCGCGACAGCGCGAGGCATCGAGCTGCTGCTCGAAGCTCCTGAGGCGCTGAAGGCTCAGATCGCCGCGATCGTCGAGGCCGGCGCCGATGTGCAGCTGCGAATCCTCATCCCGATGGTGACCAGCCCCGCGCAGGTGACTGCAGTGCGCCGAGCGCTTGAATCGGTCCTTGCGGGCCGCCCTTCACCCGAGGTCGGCGCGATGATCGAGACACCGGAGGCGGCGCGAGGCGCCTCGGAGATCGCGAAGGTTTCGGATTTCCTGAGCATCGGCACGAACGACCTCACCCAGCTCGTCCTTGGATTGGACCGCGAGCATTCGAAGTCGGCTCCGGTCACCGACGTGAGGGTCATGCGACTGATCGCCTCCACCGTGCGTGCTGCACATGCGGCCCGGATTCTCGTTGACGTGTGCGGCGAGTCGGCGTCGGATGCGGTCGCGATGCCGATCCTCGTCGGACTCGGGGTGGACGAGCTCAGCGTCGCGGCCGCGCGCGTGGGAGAGGTTCGTCAGTGGATCCGCGGGCTGGACTTCGCGACCAGCCGCGGTGACTCGGAGAGGTGGTTACTCGACCAGCCCGCTGACGCAGCTGGCAAGCGCCTCTAGCGCCGCCGGCGCGTCCTCACCCTCGGCGCTCAGGCGCAGGACGGTGCCCCCGGTCGCCCCGAGCGCAAGCACGGCGAGAATGCTTTTGGCGTTGGCGACTTTGCCGTCTGTCGTGTCGTTTAAGCCGACGGTCACCTGCGAGCGAAAGCCCAGCGCCGTCTTGACGAAGGTCGCCGCCGGCCGCGCGTGGAGTGCGACTCCCGCGGGCAGCGCTACCGTCGACTCAAAACTTGCTTGCACCGCGCGCTTCCTCTGCGGCCTTGGCCACGTCTTCGAGCGATTGGCCTGCCGAAGACATGACCGCGGCCGCCACGGCTCCTTCGACGAAGGGAGCGTCGACCAACCGGACGTGGCCGTTGGCCTTGCCCTGGAGCAGATGACGGACGGTGAGGATCGAGCTGCCGAGGTCCGCGAGCACAACCACACCCTGGCCGCAGTCGGCCCTCGCGATCGCCTCCCGCACGGCGTCTCCGTTGGTGCCGAGCTTGCCGTCCGGACCGCCGCCGGCGGGCTCGACTTTGACCTCGGACCCGGCGACCTGGGAGGCGAGATCAGCCAGTCCTCGAGCCAGTTCCCGGCTGTGGGAGACCAGTACAATCCCGACCAAATTCGACACTCCCCGGCGGGGTTGGGTGCGCCCCGCAATCGCGTTCCGGAAGACGGCCGTAGTCTACACTACCGACAGGAATTCAGCAATGCCGAATAACGAAAAGGGCCGAAAGTCGTCGATCCAGTCGATTGACCGGGCCACAGCAATCCTCAAGGCGCTCGCGAGCGGGCCGCGCCGCCTCGGCGTGAGCGAGCTTTCAGAACGCCTCGGGCTGGCTCGTCCGACCGTTCACGGCCTGCTCCAGACGCTCCAGTCGCACGGCTTCGTCGAGCAGGACCGGAGCTCGGACAAATACCAGCTCGGCCCCGGTTTGCTGCAGCTGGGCTACTCGTACCTCGACCTGAACGAGCTGCGGGCGCGCTCGATCCCGTACGCCGATCGGCTGGCCGCGCGGTCGAGTGCGGCCGTCAGGGTTGGCGTCATGCACGGGTCAAGCGTCGTCGTGGTGCATCACGTGTTCCGCCCGGACACCACCTTTGGCGTGCTCGAGGTCGGCCTCCAGCTCCCCCTGCACGCAAGCTCGCTCGGCAAGGCGATCCTCGCGTTCTCACCCAACCAGCTCATCGAGGACCTCCTGTCGGAGCCGCTGCCGCGCCTGACCAAGCAAACCCTCGACCAGGCCGCACTGCGCAGCGAGCTGGCGACGATTCGCGACCAGGGCGTGGCGACAGAGCGTGATGAGGCCGTGCTCGGCGAGTCAAGCGCGGCGGCGCCGATCTTCGACCACGCGGGTTCTGCCGTCGGGGCCATCGGTGTGGTCGACGCCACGGAGCGGATCTTCCCGAGGGGGCTTGCGAAAGGGCTGTCGGCAGCGGTCAGCGAGGCCGCCCGGGCGGTTTCCCGCGAGCTCGGCGCGCCACGCTGGCCGCACGCCGCCGAAGCCTAGGCCCTGACGGCCGCCGCCGTCCGCCGTCGATAATCGTTTTGGATGAAGCTTGATTGGGCGCTGCTCGCCAGCGCCGCCGAAGGACCGCCCAACGGACTCGTCTACATACTCGGCGCCGGGATCGACACGCTGTGGCGCGACAAGTTCCCGGCGGCGTTCGGCGGCACCATGGTGCTCCGACTGCTGACGACCCGACTGGAGTCTGAGCGTCCCCACAAGGTCGAGGTGCACTGCAGCGATGAGGACGGTGGGGCGGTCCTTCCACAACCCATAGTCCTGACAATTCCGCCCCGGCAGGTTCCGCCCGAACATCCGCATGGGTGGGACATGGCGGCTCACATCGTGATCAATCTCAGCGGCGTCCCGATCGCAAAGCCAGGCTTCTACAACTTCGAGATCCTGGTCGACGACCAGCAGGTCCGCACGCTGCCCTTTCGCGCCGCGATCAACCCGCGCACCGTCTGATCGCGCAAAAGAAAAGGCCTCGCGGTCTCCCGCGAGGCCCTGCGAAATTACCGCTGGTTAAGCGCGCGCCATCCCCCGTCGGAAAATCAGCCGGAACAGGAACAGCAGGATGCATGCTCCGATGAACGCGACCACGATTTCCACGACGAGGTTCGTTACCGCGATTCCGAAGAGGCCGGCAAGCCAGCCTCCGAGGAAGGCGCCGAGGATTCCGACCACCATGTCCCAGATCAGCCCGAGGCCACTTCCGGTCATCACTTTGCCGGCCAGGAATCCCGCTATCGCCCCGACGATGAGAAAGACGATCAAGCCCATTCTTGTTTCAACCCTCCGAAGCCGCCTTGCGGCGGAGATTTGATCCCGGTCGTAAGGGAAACGGGCGGCTGGCCGGTTCCACCCACCCGAGGCAGCCACCTCGTTACAGTCACGGCGTGACCGCCTCTCTCACGAGTCTCGTGGCGACCTATGGCCTGATCGCCATCTTCGTCACCATGGCGGGCGAAAGCGCCGGCATCCCGATCTCGAGCGAGATCGTGGTTCCGCTTGGAGGGGCGCTCGCGGCGCAGGGCAAACTCAACTTCGTCCTGGTGGTGGCTGTTTCGAGTGTGGCCAACCTTGCCGGGTCGCTGATCGCCTTCTACCTCACCCGCCGCTACGGCGAGCGGGTGGTGCTCAGCCGGGCCGGTCGGTGGGCGGGATTGAGCCGCGGCCACCTGCGGCTCGCGAACCGTTTCTTCGGTCGCTTCGGCCTCTGGGCCGTTTTCGTGGGCCGGTTGCTGCCAATCGTTCGCACTTACATCTCGTTTCCAGCCGGGCTCTCGAAGATCGGGTACGTGAGATTTACGCTCGCGACGCTGGCCGGCGCCATCCCGTGGAACTTCGCTCTCGCCTATGCGGGGTACAAGCTCGGCCAGCACTACGAGGCGGTCGCCGCGACCCTCGGGCCGTTCGCGATACCGATCGCCATCGGCGTGGTGGTACTGCTCGGCGTCGCCTGGTGGTTCGGGCGGCGGATGGGGGAAGACGAGGTAGAGGCGATCCAGGAGGAGGAGCGCTCGCTAACGCGGAAATCGGGCCGCGGAAAAGCGTGAGATGTCTCGCGCGGTGCGGGCCTCTGTAGCGAGGTCCGCGGCGATGTCGCCGATCACCGGCGCGAACTTGAAACCGTGACCTGAGCAGGCGCTGATCACCACCACACGCGCATCGTCGGGATGCAGGTCGATGACGAAGTCCTCGTCAGGGGTGTTGGTGTACATGCAGACCGCGGTCCTGGTGACCCGAGTGGTCACGCCCCGTAGGTAGGTGGTCGCGAAGCTGCGAAGCGGATCGAGCTCGCCATCACGGACCTCGCGACGGATGGTCTCCGGGTCGACCATCTCGCCGCCATGATGAATGGCGATCTTGAGCGACGTACCGTCGAGCGTGGGCAGGCCATAGACGTCCAGGCCACCGGTTTCGCGGATGAAAACCGGAAACCGTTCGGGGGTGAGCCAATCATCGCCTCGTTTCGCGATCTCGAACCACGCCATCACCTGACGCTCGACGCGCAGCGGCAGAGGGAATAGGTCGCCCATCCAGGGACCGGCGGCGATCACAACCGCGTCGAAGCTCTCGCGCGTTTCATCGGTCGTCACGTCGACGGCTTCGGCCCGCCCTGACACGTCCTTGACGACGACGCCGCGCCGGACCTCTCCGCCGAGCGCAACGATGCGATCGATCATCGCCGCCACAGCGTCCTCCGGCCGAATGATGCCGGCCTGGACGTCGAAGACCGCAACGTCTTCGTCGGCTATCACGTGGGCCGGGAATTGCCGGCGCAGGTCGTCCGCATCCAGTGCGCGGGCGTCGAGGCCGTGCGCCACCGCCGCGGCTTGCGCGCCCGCGACTGCCTTGGCCGAAGAGGGACCGATCATCAAAGCGCCGGTCATCGTCAGCAGCTGGGCCGCGGACTCATGCTCGAGGTCACGCCACAGGGGGAAGGACTCCTGGACGAGCGGCACGTACCACGGTCCTTCGAAGTAGGCGGTGCGGATGATCCTCGACTCGCCATGCGACGAACCGAGCGTGTGGGGAGGCGAGTGGCGGTCGAAGCAGACGACCTGCACGCCTCGCGTAGCGAGCCTCCACCCGGTCGCGGCGCCCATCGCGCCGCAGCCGACCACTGCTACGCGCAAGGCGGCCAAGTCCTACTCGGGCGAGATCCTGGCGATCGGCTGACCAGGTTTCACCGGGTCGCCGACGTTCAGCAGCAGCTGGTCGATCTTTCCGCTGAAGGGCGATGGAATCTCGGCGTTGACCTTGTCGGTGTGGGCCTCCATCAGGGTTTCGCCCTCGGCCACATGATCTCCCTGCTGCTTGCTCCACGCGCCGACGGTGATCTCGTCCGCGCCCTGGAGCTCAGGCATCACCACTTCCTTCAATTCGACACTCACCCCTTCATTCTTCCGCGGATCGCACGGGTTTGGCGCAAAAGATGCGGAATTCGACGAGTCAGACGCACGTTTGGCGCAAGAAACGCGGAATAAGCCTTTTAAGCCAGCGACACGACGTCGAGGAGGTCCTCTTCCCAGTAGTCGACGCGGCCTTCCGGCATGAACAGGACGCGCTGCGGCTTCAGAGCTTCCACGAACTCCGGGTCGTGGCTCACGATGACCATCGTCCCCGGCCAGGCCGCCAGCGCTCGCGCGACGCCCGTGCGGGACGGAGGGTCCAGGTTGTTCGTCGGCTCGTCCAGCAGCAGCAGGTTGTGCTTTCCCGCGACGAG
>Ga0137409_10001209_pt1 | contig 28146 bp, 22 predicted proteins | sample CZODoug1_16funga_FD_122059 | JGI IMG/M metagenome (GOLD analysis project Ga0137409, IMG submission 122059) | Vadose zone soil fungal communities from Angelo Coast Range Reserve, California, USA - CZODoug1_16fungal (Hybrid Assembly) | ecosystem: Environmental > Terrestrial > Soil > Vadose zone...
CGCGCAACTCAGCCTTCACCATCGGCAGCAATTCTGCAACCGGCATAGTGCGAATGTATTCGGCGTTCATCCAAAGCGCTTTTTCGTCTGTCCAGTGACGCGGATCGTTTTCCTGGAAATTGAAAACCGCAGGCGAGCGATGGATGTGCTCCAGAGAAAACTGCTTGACGAGTTCCGCTACCGAAAGAATTTCTTTGCCGTCGGCCGGCGCCCAGCCGAGCAGCGCCAGGAAATTGCGAAAGGCCGCCGGCACGAACCCACGATCGCGATAGGTTGTTAACGAAACGACCTCCCCGTGCTTGCGCTTGGAAAGTTTCCCCTTGTTTGGCGCGAGAATCAGAGGTAGATGAGCAAACTGCGGCACGCCCGCGCCGAGCGCTTCATAAAGCAGAACTTGTTTGTGTGTGTTCGTCAGATGATCCTGGCCGCGTATCACATGCGTAATGCTCATCTCGATGTCGTCGATCACCACCGAAAGATTATAGAGCGGATGACCGTCTGATCTGAGTAGTACCAAATCCTCAATCTCGGAATACTCGCGCTCCTGCGGTCCATAGACCAGGTCGTCAAAATGCGTCTTGCCCTCGCGCGGAATCTTCAGGCGCACCGCAAAAGGCTCGCCCGCAGACGCGCGTCGATCAGACTCTGCCTGCGACAAATCGCGGAAAGGGTTGCCGCGCGGATCAGCCCCCTCGGCTGAATGCGCGCGCGCGCGATCGGCGATACCTTGCTTCACAGTTGCATCGTCGCGCTCGGCTTTGGGCGTAAAGTCTCGATAGGCCTTGCCTTCCGCGACGAGTTTGTAGGCAGCGGCGCGATGCTTGTCGGCGTTGGCGGATTGAAAAACGATCTCTTCGTCGTAAGTCAATCCCAGCCACTGCATGCCCTCGATAATCGATCGGGTTGATTCTTCGGTTGAGCGCTGGAGATCGGTGTCTTCAATCCGCAACAGAAACTTGCCGCCGGTCTGCTGCGCATAGAGCCAGTTGAAAAGCGCCGAACGCGCGGCGCCGATGTGCAGGTAGCCGGTTGGTGATGGAGCGAAACGAACGCGAACAGTCATAGCTCAAATGATGAACGCGGAATGATGAACGATGAACTGAAGACAGTGGCTTTAGTTCCGCGTTCAGCGTTCCGCGTTCAGCGTTGCAATTTCTGGCGGAGATGACAGGATTCGAACCTGTGAAGGGCTTTTGACCCTTAACGGTTTAGCAAACCGCCGCCTTCAGCCACTCGGCCACATCTCCGTGTGCCCCGTCTCAGGCGAAAAATCATTCTAATCGGCGACGGCGGATTGTCAAGGTTACCTGACTGGCAAGTGGGGATCTGTTTTGTTTGACTTCGTATGCGTTTCGTGCAGTTTCGTGGGCGTTTCCCTGCTAAACAAAGCATGCGATCCACGAAGGAACACAAAAGCAGAACGAACCAACACGAATCAGATCGCGACCCGACTGGCTTGAAACGTCGCGCACCTTTTTTGCCACGCTAATTTTGGGCGCGAACGACCGCAATTCCCGCGGCCGAATTAGGGGTTGTCTGTACGGGAGCGATACTCGCGCAGATGCCATCTGTCTGAAAGCCGGTCTCACCCGTTGGCCGCATCTTTCGATTGCTCTTCACGATTCTTCTTCGCCTTAGGTTTTGTGGTCAGAAGTCTTTTCCTGCGATTGGCATCGAGAGCGGTTCAATTTTTGCCAAGAGGGCGGACGCTCTTTCCATCGTACCATTCGCAAGCACCTACATCTTCTGACAACGTCAGATCGGAGGAAATTTTATGTTATTCATGATCAGTCTAAGACAATTCCGTTGCGCTTTCCTTGCGCTTCTTCTGGTGGGCGCGCTCTGCGCGATAGCGGTGGTCCATGCCGATGATGAGGACAATTTTGAGTTTACGGGAACCATCTCGAGTCTGCCCAACACCCAGGGATTCATAGGTGACTGGATTGTGGCAGGCCGAACCGTTCACGTGACTTCGGCCACGCGCATTGAGCAGGAGGAGGGTAGTCCTGCCGTCGGCAAGACGGTAGAGGTAGAGGGCGTTTTGCAGCCGGACGGCTCAGTCAGCGCGACCGAGATCGAGGTCAAGGACAATGCTGAAAACGACTTTGAGTTCCGCGGTCGGGTTGAACAGCTTCCTTCGACCCCAGGATTCATCGGTGACTGGAGAGTCGCGGGTCGCATCGTTCATGTCACTTCAGCGACGATCATCCGCCAGAACGAAGCGCCGCTTGCCCTCGGAGTCTTGGTCAAGGTGGTCGGCACACTCCGGCCTGACGGCACCATCGATGCTGCGAAAGTGAAGACGGAAAGTAACGAACACCCGCCCTTCTTCGAGTTCAGAGGCGCGGTTCAAGCTCTTCCAAATACTCCTGATCTCACTGGTGATTGGACGGTTGGCGGTCGCATCGTCCACGTAACCCCGCTCACGCAGATAGAAAGAGAGGATGGGCTAATCAGGATTGGCACAATTGTCGAAGTCAAAGGCACCGTGCGCATAGACGGATCGGTTGATGCCGTGAAGATTGATTCGGATGAGGATGAGAACCAGTTCGAGTTTCATGGCGTGATCAATAGTTTGCCGAACACCGCGGGTTTTATCGGCGACTGGATCGTTGACGGCCGGACAGTTCACGTCACGACTTCGACTCGCATAGATCAGGAGGAAGGTCTTGTGGCCGTTGGCGCGTTCGTCGAGGTGAAGGGCAAGCTGCGCGGGGACGGCTCGGTTGACGCTGCGCGGATCGAGGTCGAACGAAGCGCCGGAGATGAGCATCGTGTCCCGACGCTGGAGCTCGAAGGCACGGTGGAGCAGCTTCCTAATACTTCTAATCTGGTTGGCGATTGGATTGTGAGCGGTAGGATTGTGCACGTATCGTCGGCGACGCTAATCAGACCAAGCACAAGCGCGATCACCGTCGGCACGTTCGTCGAGATCGAAGGAACGCTGCGCACGGACAACACGATTGATGCGTTATCAGTGGAGGTCGAGCGCGCCGAGGATGATCGGCCGCTCGTACCCTTCCTGGCTTTGTTTGGAACGGTTGAAGTGTTGCCGAATACTGCGGAATTCGTAGGCGATTGGGTCGTTAGCGGGCGCACTATCCACGTCAGTTCCGGCACTCCGATCTTGACTGGCCACCGGCCGCTCGTAGTCGGCTCGTTCGTACGAGTGGTTGGCACACTCCGTTCCGACGGGTCGATCGACGCGCAAATAATTCAAGTTAAGCGGAGCGACAACACCGGCCGTCGCCTCAATTTCTTCGAGTTGTTCGGCACGGTTGAAAGCACGCCGGCGTCAGGACTCATCGGCGACTACCGCATCAGCGGCTTGATCGTGCACACCTCCGCTGCAACACACTTTGCGCCGCGGGACAAAGTTATCGCCATTGGTTCGCGCGTTAAAGTGGTGGGCCGACTGCGAACGGACGGCACGCTCGATGCAGCCGCGATCGTGGTCCAGGGCGATGATGATGACGCGCGCGACTTCGTGGATGCGCACTACGACGATTTCCTGAGTCGCGACGCCGACGATTCAGGACGTGATTTCTGGACCAGGAACATTACCCAGTGCGGCGCTGATTTGCAGTGTCGCGAGGTTATGCGCATCAACACTAGTGCGGCGTTCTTCTTGTCGATTGAATTCCAAAATACCGGCTTCCTTGTTCATCGACTCTTCGTCGCAAGCTTCGGGCGAATGCCGCGGCTGGCGGAATTCCTTGCCGATACGAAAACTGTGAGCGAAGGTGTGGTGGTTGGCGCCGAAGGCTGGCAACGAAAACTCGACGCCAACAGGCAGGCGTTCATCGCCGACTGGGTACGTCATCCATCGTTCGTGGCTGCCTTTGGCGCGCTGACCAACTCCCAGTTTGTAGATGCAGTACTTGCTCGGGCTGGCATCACGCTGACGCTCGCGGAGCGAAATGCTCTCGTGACCGGCCTCGACAATAGCACGCTGACGCGAGCCCAGGCCCTGCGCCAGATTGTCGAAAACAGAGCTTTCCAGGATAAGGAGTTCAACCGAGCGTTTGTGCTGATGCAGTATTTCGGCTACCTGCGTCGTAATCCCGATGACGCTCCGGATGGCGACATGAAGGGTTTTAACTTCTGGCTGGAGAAACTCAATCGGTTCAACGGCAACTTCATCAATGCGGAAATGGTCAAGGCATTTATTCGCTCAGGCGAGTATCGCAAACGCTTTGGCCATTAGAGGACCAGTGCAGCAAACGCTAAAAACCCGGCGGCCAGTCAGGCTGCCGGGTCTTTTCCTTCAACAAATCTCCACGGGCTTTTTTGACGCCAAAACGCGTCAACGAAACTATTTTGTCCGCCTGATTGCCATCAGCGTCACATCGTCGCCGGGTAATTTCCCCTGAGCGAAGGTGTGCAACTCGTGTTTGCATAGCGAGATGATCGAGTCGGGCGAAAGACTTCGGTTTTCGTCCAGGAGTCGCGAAAGGCGATCGGCTCCATATTCGTTGCCATTGCCGTCCAGGCTCTCCGAGAAGCCGTCGGTGTAAAGCAACAGCGTGTCGCCTTTCGCGAGATCGAAAGTGTTGACACTAAACGTCTCGCTACAAAAGATTCCGACAGGCAAGCCGGTCGATTCAATTCTCCTGATGCTGCCGTCGTGGACCAGCAACGGCGGCAGATGTCCCGCATTACATATTTCGACCCGCCCGTTTGGCATGCCACGACCACATACGAGCGTGGCGTATTGGGTGGGCAGGGTGCTCTCGCAAAAAACCCGGCTGGCGCGCTCGACTGTTTGATCGAGCGGGAGATTGATCGAGGCCAGGGTATGAAACATGGCGTGCAGATGTGCCATCAACAGCGACGCGGCCACACCTTTGCCAGAAACATCGCCCAGCGCGAAATGCAGCGACTGATCTTCGCCGCTGAGGTAATCGCAATAGTCGCCACTTACGGGTCCGGCCGGCTGATAGTGGTAAGCCACTTCCCAGCCGTCAATCTTCTGGTTACGGGGGGGCAATAGGCCATTTTGAATCTGCGCGGCGAGTTCCAGATCCTGTTCGAGCAAACGTTGGCCTTTCTCCGAGAGGTGGTCGATACAAAAACGAGTTAGCGGATCGGCAATCAACCGTTCCGTTTCCACGTAGTCGTTACACACTTCGCAAATGCCGAAAACGCCACGGTCCATTCGCGCGAGTGCGGCATCGACTTCGGCCAGCAAGCGCGATAGCTCGGCCGGTTTATAGAACGACGACGCGGCATCGTTCAGTTTCTCGCGACGATCAATTAGCTGTTGACGAATTAACGGTTCGACTGCGGCTGCCATTGGTTTTCCTTTCCTTGTTACGTTTTACGCGACCAGACTTGCGGGAAGTGGCGCTCGCTGAAGTTGCACCGGAAGCTTCGGCGCGCAGCAGATCTTCTCCAAACGTGCGCGATCGCTTTTCATGGTTGCTTCGTTTGCCAGCCAGGTGCGGACCTCACGAAAGATGTTGGCCGCGTGGCCGTCGGGCGGCTCGACGATTCGATAGTGAATCCATTTACCCTCGCGGCGAGCAGAAACAACTCCCGCGCGTCTCAGGTAAGCGAGATGCCGCGAAATTTTAGGCTGGTTCAACTTCAGCACCTCCACGAAGAAGCATACACAAACTTCGTCTTCGCCCATGAGATTGATCAGCCGCAAACGCGTGCGATCTGCCAGCGCTTTGAAGAGAAGTGCGATGCTGTATTCTTTCGTTGCCATGCCGTATTTTGCTACCTGATTGGTGGTTTAATTATTACGATTTTAACCGCTCCAGAGTTCCTTTTACGAAGACTAATTTAAGCTTAAAAAGACCGTTGTTTCTATCCGATTCTTGCGCTTAAAACCTGCGTTTTGGCACTGACGGTTTAGTCGTTGCCAATCAGCTTGCTGCGTCTTTCCAGGAGTAGCGTCTCACGCCACAGGCCTTTCATTTTGCCGATGCGCTCGCGCCTTCCCACTTCACGAAATCCACACGACTGGTGCAGCGAAACACTGGCGACGTTTTCCGGGAAGATGCTCGCTTGCAAGGTCCAAATTCCGCGCTTCTCCGATTCGTTGACGAGCATTTCCAGCAACGCGCGGCCGATTCCCTGACCCTGATGCCCGCTGGCGACGTAAACACTCACCTCGGCCACGCCGGCGTATACAGCCCGCGCTGAAACTGGGCACAGCGCCGCCCAGCCAACAACGATCGCCCTTGAAAAGGCCACGAGCCGCGGGGCCGGCAAGTGAGTGTTGTTCCAGATCTCCCACGTTGGCGCTTCGGCTTCAAATGTGGCCTGGCCGGTGGCGATGCCGTCGAGATAAATCGAACGCACAACCTCCCAATCTCCCGCCACCAGGGGTCTGATTTGCAGTACATCTTCAGGCAAAGGGCACCCCCATCCTCACATACGGCTTGACAGATATGACAAGCCAGGAGTAAGTTATAATACATTCGCTTAGACGAATATGAATATAGAGGAGGAAGACATGGAAGGCAAGTCAGAAAACTCACTTCGAACGCTGAAGGCACACCTGGCGCTCAACGTCCGAAACGTAGAGCGTAGCGTCGAGTTTTATCGGAAGATGCTGGGAATCGAACCAAGCAAAGTTCGCACCGGCTACGCGAAGTTTGACATGCAAGACCCGCCACTCAACTTAACATTGAACCAGGCGGCGTTTGCCGATCGCGGCGCCTTGTCGCATCTGGGAATTCAGATGGGTTCAACAGACGATGTGCTGGCGATGCGTCAGAAGTGGACGGATGCCGGACTCGTCACCCGGGACGAGATGCAGACCAACTGCTGCTACGCGGTTCAAGACAAGATCTGGGTGCAGGATCCGGACGGCAACGAATGGGAAGCGTTTGTCGTGTTGGAAGACAATCTGCAGACCAGCGATCTGTGCTGTGTTAGTGGAACGCCCCAACCGATTGCGATCGGACGATAGGCAGAAGCCCGACCGTAAGGAAGGGCTCCACATTAGCTTGTGTTGAGAGCCCTCCCTAAGGGGGGCTCCCGCCTGATTCGCAGTTTTCAAAACGAAAAGGCCTGGCGTGCCGAAACACCCCAAGCCTTTCGTTAAACAAGTAGAGATCACTAGCGAGGGTTTTGGTTCAAACGCTCCTGGCGTTCTTTCATCCGCTGCTCCATTCTTTCCTTGTGTTGTTTTTTAAATTCCTCGAGTTTGGCTTTTTGCTCCGCAGTCAAGACTCCAGCCATCTCGGTTCGAACGCCTTCCATCGCGGTACGGATTTCCTGGCGCAAAATTTTTGCCCTTGCTTCATCGTCAGCTGTGAAGGTACCGTCAATTCTTTTCTCGCGCAGTTTGAACAATTCTTCGCGCTGAGCTCTGGTGCCTTGCAGCCGGCGCTGCATGATCGCGCGAGCTTGTTGTCGCTGCTCGTCGGTGAGATTGAGTTCGCGCATCAGGTGGCCTTGGCCAAATTGGCGTCGTCCCATACCATCAGGTCCACGTCTTCCCTCGCGGCGCTCCACTCGCTCACGTTGTCGTTCCATGCGCTCGTTCATTTCTTTGCGGACCGGTTCGTTCGCCGAAGGCGTTTGCGGCTCCTGAGCGAACGTAACGATCCCGCAGGCCAAAATTATTCCCATGATTCCGGGCAAGCTTTTTCTCAAAGACATTTCTTTCGAACTCCTTTTTGCGTTTTCGTTAGGGATGACAGGTTGCGATGGGCTTTCCTTGTTTACAGTTTTTAGACGTTGCTGCTGGTGGATAAGTTTGGAAAGAATGCTTGGAAAGAAAGGAGCATTGACTTTTTAGAACGAAGCAGAGTACTTTACATCGCAAAGAACTGCGGGTTGCTGTTAGCGGTGTACTCCCAGACAATTGCGAAAGAGTTGTTAGTAGTAAATATCCGAACGGCCACGTTACAATGTCGCGCAAATGGATCTTCTAGAGAACATAAACTCGCCCGCAGACCTGCGGCGACTGCCCCTGGAGCAGTTGCAGCCCGTAGCCGACGAGATTCGGCAGTACATTCTGGAAACGATGTCGCGAATCGGCGGCCATACCGGCGCTTCCCTCGGTGCGATTGAGTTGGCTGTAGCGCTGCATTACGCCTTTGATACGCCGCGAGATCGCCTCGTCTGGGACGTGGGCCATCAGGCCTACGCTCATAAGATTCTGACCGGCCGGCGCGCGCTATTGCCGACTATCAAACAGTACGGCGGCATCAGCGGCTTTCTCCGCCGAGACGAATCGGACTATGACACTTTTGGCGCCGGGCATGCTTCGACTTCGCTTTCAGCGGCACTGGGCATGGCTGTCGCACGCGACAAAAAAGGCGGTGACTATCATGTGGTCGCATTGATCGGTGACGCGTCACTGGCCGGCGGTATGGCAATGGAGGCAATCAACCAGGCCGGCCACCTCAAGAGCCGCCTGATTGTTGTTCTTAACGACAACGAGATGTCGATTGCTCCCGCGGTTGGCGCCTTAACCGGATATCTCAATCGCATACGAAGCGCCCACGGCTACCATCGATTCAAGGATGAAGTTGAAGAAACGCTGCTGGCGATTCCTTCCGTCGGCGAGCGACTTCATCACGCCGCAAAAACGATGAAGGACGCGATTGCCGCGGCCGTGTTACCCGGTGCGCTGGTCAGCGAGCTCGGCTTCAAATATATCGGCTACGTTGACGGCCATAATCCGCGCGCACTGGTAGCCGCGCTGCGCGAGGCCCAGCAGATCAAGGATGGACCAGTAATTGTTCACGCGCTAACAACCAAAGGCAAAGGCTATCCGCAAGCGGAAAAAGATTACTATCGTTGGCACGCAACCGGCCCCTTCGATCTCAAAAGCGGCCAGGCGATCAAGTCGAAGGCGAGCGCTCCCACCTATACTGCCGTCTTCGGAAACACTTTGGCAGAATTGATGGAGCGTGACGAAAAGATCATCGCTTTAACCGCGGCAATGCCGGACGGCACCGGCGTTTGTACGGCGCTCGAGAAGTTTCCGGAGCGGTCTTTCGATGTGGGTATTGCCGAACAGCATTGCGTTACTTTCGCCGCCGGGATGTCTTGCGAGGGGTTGAAGCCGGTTTGCGCAATTTATTCTACCTTCCTGCAACGCGGCTTTGATCAGTTGATCCACGACGTCTGTATTCAGAATCTCAATGTGAAGTTCTGCCTGGATCGCGGCGGCGTTGCCGGCGGTGATGGCCCAACGCACCACGGACTGCTTGACATCGCGTATCTCCGCGCCGTTCCTAACATCGTATTGATGGCGCCGAGAGACGAAGGCGAAATGCGCGACATGTTGCTGACGATGGTTGAGCACGTTGGACCGGCAGCGATGCGCTACCCGCGCGGCAACGGCGTTGGGGTAGACATCAGTCGGGCGCCGGAGCTGCTCGAAATTGGCAAGGGCGAGATACTTCGTGACGGCGGCGAGATAGCGATCATTGCCTATGGCTCGATGGTTCATCCGGCGTTGCAAGCGGCTGAGAATCTGGCGAAGGAAAAAATCGAAACTACCGTGGTCAATGCCCGGTTCGTCAAACCTCTGGACGCCCAACTGCTGCTGGCATTGGCGCAAACCAAACGGCTCATCGTCACAGTAGAAGAGGCTTACCTGGCGGGCGGCTTTGGTTCGGCCGTGCTGGAGTTGTTGGAAGAAAACGGCCTGCAGGACAAAGTGCGCGTCGTTAGAATGGGAATTCCCGATCGGCTGGTCACGCATGGCGATCCTAAGCTCTTACTAGCCAAGTATGGTCTCGATGCGGATGGCATTTATACTCGAGTGAAAGAAAGCATTGACGTTTTAGACAATCGCCGCGCGAAACCTCAAAAAGTGCGGCGATAGAATGTTTTTGCAATTGAAATGGAATCTGTCTCTGTAAGTATTGCAGTGACGGACGCGTTAAGTTAGTGCACGATATCGTCAAGCGGATCTCGCCCAGCTCTCCCTGAAAGTTATCGCCAATTAGTTTCTACATGGGGTTACGACCAGCAGACCTGAACTCCTGCTGTGGCCTCGCTCTTGCAGACAAATTTTGACCGATGCAGGACGATTGGCTGCGGCTTGGAAGAAACCATGGATTCGAATCTCACTGACCAACAAAACTTCGGCGCGGAAACGCAACTTTCCGAGCCTCATTTTGACGAGGAGGCGACACTGCTTTCGGCCCGGCGCGTTGTTCCGTTGCATGAGTTTACCGCGGAAACGCGTTCCCGAAAGCGTTTTGCTTTTGGATTGGCGATTGCGCTTGGCCTTCTGGTTGGCGTGCTTGGCGCGACACTCATTATCCAACGGGGTGAGAAAGAGCAAGCTTCAGTTGTGGAAACGACCGCTTCAGTTTCGCCCCAGGCAGCGCCGGAAACCAAATCTCTGACTGAGGAGAGTGGAGCTAAACCTGACCCGTCAGGGTCTACAGCGGGAGAAAATCGCGGCGGTGTGACCACGCAAGAGGTTAACGAAGAAGGCGCTTCCAACCAGGCCGGGCAACAAGGCCCGCAGGAGATGCCAGGCGCCACATCAACAGAGATGACTGAAGCCACCCAAAATGAAGTCATCCAGTTGAGGGATAAAAGAGAAATGCGTCGTGCCGAACGAGCGGCGACTCGCCTGAGAAACAAAGCCGAACGCACGGCCAGGAGGGATTCCCGGGACCGCAAAGGCCAGACTTCAGATGATTTGCTGAGGATTAGAGAGATATTTGAGGGTGTGCCGAGGCCGTAAATGCTTCAAGGCTTGAGTTTTTCTAAATCTTGAGGCAAAAACGCTGTCAACGTTGGCATTAGTTGAAGATTGTTGACTGTTTCGTAAACGAGTGGCATTATCTGCCAAAAGGGAGAGTTGACTGACCAGCGGGTTACTTGTCCCGATAACAAATCTCACCCGACCGAACCCGACGCTTTTATCGACCATTAATTTTTCGCGGATGCGGCGCGAAGAAAGTAGGGCATTTCTATGAGGCAAGTGTATCGTGAGCGCGAGTGTATTCATAGAGAAGAGGGTGCGGAAGGCGAGTTCTACAATGGGGCTTTCTACGTGCAGGCGCTACAGCAACTGCCCATCGACCGAGCGATGCAGGTAGCCGGGAAGGTTAGCTCTTTCTTCTGGGCCGACGCGCCACATATTCTGGTATGGCTGTGTTCTGTTTGTGCGGCGGAGCTTGACCTCAACGATACTCCACGCGCGATCACGCAATCAGCCCGGCGGCAAGCCTAAAAAATCGGCGACGATTTCATCAACAACCAGCGAGGCTCATGATCGCATTCTGCGTTAAAGTAGACGCAGATGAAACCCGAGCGACCTGAGCGGCCCACAAGAGCCGAGAGAATCGACAGGCTGCTTGTCGACCGCGGCTTGGCCGAATCGCGCACCAAAGCGCAAGCCCTTATTATGGCCGGCGTGGTACTCGTTGACGAGCAGCGCGTCAATAAACCTTCGGAGACGGTCGCGGCTGATGCCGAGATTCGGATCAAAGGCGGAGACGATCCAACCTCCCGTTACGTCGGTCGCGGGGGTTTGAAACTGGAAGCCGCGCTGCGTGAGTTTGACATTGATGTCGCGGGATTTGTTTGCCTGGACGTTGGCGCTTCAACCGGGGGCTTCACGGATTGCCTGCTGCAAAGCGGAGCTAACGGCGTAATCGCAGTAGACGTCGGCCACAATCAGATCGACTGGCGCTTGCGTACTGACGACCGCGTGGAAGTCAGAGAAGGCGTCAATGCTCGCTACCTCCGCGCCGAAGACTTTCCCGCACAGTTTGACCTCGCCGTGATGGACGTGTCTTTTATTTCCGCAACGAAAATTATCCCGGCGATTGTGCCGTTGCTGAAAGACAAGGGCCGGCTGATAACGCTGATCAAGCCGCAGTTTGAAGTAGGTCGTGGAGAAGTTGGCAAGGGAGGGATCGTGCGCGACAGCGGGAAACACGCACGCGTAATCGAGGAGGTTAACCGCGCGGCGGAAGAGTTGGGGCTGCAAGTCAGAAAGATCATCGAGTCTCCCATTCGCGGCGCCGATGGCAATCTTGAATTCCTCGCGCTTTACGAAAAGAAGAGGCAGTAGCCCGACCATAAACCAGGAGCCACGCCCTCCCTGATGGTCGGGCTATTGTCCCGCATGCCGAAGGCCGTTGCTCCTCAGTCACGCTTGCAGTTACCATTGCCAGCGATTTCTTCAAACTCCAAGACGTTAACTGTCGGTCTACTACAAAAGCGCGATGACGACTTCGTCCATAAAGCGTGTCGGCATAGTTCTCAAGCCACATCAACCTGACGCATTAAAGACGATGTGCGAGCTGGCGTCCTGGCTCGCTGAGCGGGGGATCACTCTGGTTGGCGGACCAGAAATTGAACGCGAGCGAATTGAACAGCAAACTGGTTGTGCGGTCGAGGACGTGCCGCCCGAGAAGCTGGCCGCCACTGTCGATTTGATCCTGGTGCTCGGCGGCGACGGCACAATGATCGCCACCGCCCGGTTGATGGGCGAGACGGAAGTGCCCGTCCTGGGCGTTAACTATGGCGGGTTGGGCTATCTCGCCGAGTTTCGCTTTAAAGAATTGTACACGGCGCTTGAGTCGATCCTCGCCGGCAACTACCGTCTCGACAAGCGCGTGATGCTCGACGTTGAGTTGCTGCGTTGTGGCGAACGGGTGACACGCAATCGCGTGCTCAACGACGTCGTCATCAATAAGTCGGCGCTGGCGCGCATCATCGAAATAGAAGCTTATCTCAACCAGCAGTTTGTAAATTCATTTCGCGCCGACGGTCTCATTGTCTCCACGCCCACCGGCTCCACTGCCTACAATCTTTCCGCTGGCGGTCCGGTTATCTTTCCGTCGATGAATGCGGTCGTCATCACTCCGATTTGCCCGTTCACGCTTTCCAATCGGCCCATCGTCGTGCCCGATGACGCCGTAATCGAATTGTGTTTGAAGACTGATCAGGAAGACGTGGCGTTAACACTGGATGGCCAGGTTGGTTTTCCTTTGCGGGTTGAAGACAAGGTCGTGATTTCCAAGAGCAGGACTACATTCAATCTCGTGCAGCCCATGAATAGAAATTATTTCGACGTCTTGCGCGACAAGCTGCGCTGGGGAAGATAAACATAGTTTCGAGTTTCGAGTTCGAGTTTCGAAAAAACCCTATGCCTAAAGACGAAGAGCAGAAACCAACGCGCTCGGAGATTGACGCGGATGCATTCGAGCGGGAAGTTACGACCGATCTCGACGAGGAAACGCCGGATAAGCCGAAGGGCCTGGCGCTCCACACGCGCATTTTGATTGGCCTTGCAGTGGGCGTGATTGCCGGTCTGGCGGTGAACAAATTCTTTGGAGGAGACCACGCGCGCGTTGTGTGGATAGTGGATAACATTACGCAGCCGGTCGGTCAGTTATTCCTGCGCTTGCTGCTGATGATTGTCGTGCCGCTGGTCTTCTCGTCGCTGGTAGTTGGTGTTGCCGGCATTGGGGACATTCGCAAGCTTGGACGTGTCGGCCTCAAATCCTTCGGTTACTGTTTGGTGATCTCCGCGATCTCGGTGGTCATCGGCTTGACCCTCGCAAATACGATCAAGCCGGGAAAGCGAATCGATCCCGCAACTTCGGCCGCCTTGCAGCAGCGCTACGCGACCGAGGCGACGAAGACTGTCGAGGATGCTAAGAAAGCCAGCACTGCGACGCCGAAACCGCTGATGGCCGTAGTCGAAACAATCGTGCCGAAGAATCCATTCTTCGCAGTGGCCGGTGAGAATCCGAACATGCTGCACCTCATGTTCTTCGCGCTCGTGGTCGGCATCGCCATTACCTTGATCCCGGTTCGCATCACTGAGCCGTTGCTGCGTGTCCTCGAAGCGCTTTACGAAATCACCGCGAAGATCATCGAGATCATCATGAAGTTTGCCCCTTACGCCGTGGCTTGTTTGCTTTTCAATAACACTGCGCGTTTTGGACTCGACCTCTTGCAAGCGCTCGGTTGGTTTGTCGTAACAGTGCTCGTCGGTTTATCGCTGCACATGTTTGGCGTTTACTCGCTATCGGTTTATTTCCTGTCAGGGCTTTCGCCGATCGACTTTTTCCGCCGCATAAAGACCGTGATACTAACGGCCTTCTCGACGTCTTCATCGAATGCGACGCTGCCGACCGCCTTGAAAATTTCCGAGGAAAACCTGGGCGTGCCGCAGGAGATCAATAGCTTCGTGCTCACCGTCGGCGCCACCGCCAATCAAAACGGCACGGCGCTATACGAAGGTGTGACCGTTTTGTTTCTGGCGCAACTTGCGGGCGTTGATCTATCGCTGGGCCAACAACTGATGGTTGTGTACCTCGCGATCCTTGGCGGCATCGGCACGGCCGGTGTGCCTTCGGGCTCGATTCCGTTCATCATCGGCGTGCTGGTCACGATCGGCGTGAATCCGGCATTGATTGCGATCATCCTGGGCGTGGATCGAATACTTGACATGTGTCGCACCACGCTGAATGTAGTGGGCGACATCACTGCGGCAACTTACGTGGCGCGCTCGGAAGGTTATGAACTCCTGAAGCCGCATGAGCCGGCGATTGTTCATGCCGGCGTTGCCATGTCCGAATGAGAGGCAGAAGCCCGACCATCAGGGAGGGCTTTGGACAGCTTGGAGGGAGTCTCAAGGCGGCTTGCAATTAGCCCTTCCTGACGGTCGGGCTACCGCATACCAGACAGGGGTGCAAGATGATCTTTCCGCTTTACGACGATAATAGTGATCGCACCACAACGCCGATTGTTAACTACCTTCTGATCGCAACCAATATCCTCGTCTTTGTCTTCCTGCAACAGCTCGGCACTAACGAGAGATTTACTCTGGCATACGCGACCGTGCCCGCTGAGATCATTACCGGCCGCGACGTCAGAACTCCGGATCGCGTCGTGGTAATTCCGGCCACCGGTCAGGAGCTCTTGATTCCCGGTTTGCAGCCGACCCCGTTTTCGGTCTACCTCACTTTGCTCATATCGATGTTCATGCACGGCGGCATCGCGCACATTGCCGGCAACATGCTCTTTCTCTGGATCTTTGGCGATAACGTCGAAGACCGGATGGGTCATCTGCGCTATCTGATCTTCTATCTGGTTTGCGGCTTGCTGGCATCACTGGCCCACGTGATAAGCACGGTCATGTTTGCCGCGGACCCGAGCAGTCTCTTGATACCCAGTCTCGGAGCATCCGGCGCGATCTCGGGCGTTCTCGGCGCCTACATCGTGCTCTATCCACATCGGCGCGTGACGGCGATCGTGTTTCGATTTATCACCGATGTGCCGGCTTACGTCGCCATCGGAATCTGGTTTGCGTTTCAGTTAATCAGCGGCCTGGGGGTTTTGGGAGGTGGATCGCAACTCGGTGGCGTTGCCTACGCAGCCCACATCGGCGGATTTGTTGCCGGCGTTGTGCTCGTCAAGGTGTTTACGATCGGACGAGGAAACAGACCCGGCGCCTGGTCTGAATAGACTCAGAGCAACACAAAGGGAAACGCCCGAGAGCCGTTTAGAATTGGCACTTGTGCGTCGCGGCGGACAAGTCCGCTATCTAAACGGCCGTTTGCGGGGCGTCGCGGGCTCAGTTAAGATCGCGTTTCAAATTTCTGAGGAGTAGACAATGGCAATTGGGGAAGACGAGCTCGCGCCGGTGAATCAACAGGGCCTCGATATCCGCTCGACACCGCGAGCCGAGCTGAATCTGTTTCCGCTCGACACTTTCGCTTACGAGTTTCCCGGTCGGGAGATAAAAATCGATTTCGAAATCACTGAGTTCACGGCCATCTGCCCCTTCTCCGACTTTCCTGATTTCGCCACGATCCGCCTCGAGTATGTTCCCAACGAACGTTGTGTGGAACTGAAGAGTCTCAAGCTCTACATCAATTCATTTAGAAACGTGAAGATTTTTCACGAGCATGTCATCAACGTAGTTCTCGAGGACTTCGTGCGCGCCTGCGATCCTTTGAGTGTGGAGATCGAAGGCGACTTTCACGTTCGCGGAAACATCAAAACTGTCGTGCGAGCGAGTTACAGGAAACAGTGAGCAGTGAGCAGTGAGCAGCGACTTTCGTTTAGAGGCGGGCATTGCCCGCCGTTTCAAGACGGGAGTCAGATTCCATTTATTTTTGAACCGGCGGGCAATGCCCGCCTCTAAACGATCGTTGACATATGAGCTTCACAACCATCTTCCTAATCGCCGGCGTAGTTTTGCTGATCATCTTTTTTCTGATCGCGAAACTGGCGATTCGTTGGATGATCCGGGTCGCGATCGTCGGCGTGATTCTGGTGGCCTTGCTCGGCGCCGCCGGCTTTTGGTGGTGGAGCAGTCGACTGACAGATAAACCGAAGCCAAGCCGGCAAACAACTGCACCAGGCAGACGAGCCTCATCTCGCTAAGCCGGAAGATCATGGGGAAAGCCGATACTGATGATGCCGCCGATCCACTCGATGCCCAGATAGCTCCTCCTCTGCCGGTAAGTGTTCCCGGAGGAATGTCCGGATTGTGGCGGCGCTACCGGCGCCTGCCGCGCAACGTCTTCGCCATCAGCCTCGTCAGCCTGCTGAACGACGTTTCCAGCGAAATTGTCTATCCGCTGCTACCCTTTTTTCTCAGCAACACTCTGGGCGTTTCGCCGCGAGTACTCGGAAGTATCGAAGGCACGGCCGAATCCGTCTCCAGCTTGCTAAAACTATTTGCCGGACATTTCAGCGACCGGTTCGGCAAACGAAAAATATTTGTTGTTTTCGGATACGCGTTATCGAGTTTTGCCAGACCCCTGCTGGCCTTTGCTACGAACTGGCATCAGGTGCTCGGGATTCGACTCTCCGATCGCGTCGGCAAAGGAATACGAACAGCGCCGCGCGATGCCATGATCGCAGACACGGTCGCGATCGAAGAGCGTGGGTTGGCATTTGGATTCCACCGGGCCATGGACCACGCTGGAGCAGTTGTCGGCCCTTTAATTGGCTATGTGCTGGTGCTGCTCTTCGCTGTCAATCCCAACGCCCTCACCGCCAAAGATTTCACCAGTATCTTTCTGCTGGCTTCAATTCCCGCGCTCGCAGCGGTCCTGGTGGTTGCCTTCTTTGTACGCGAGTCACATCAGCCGAAGCGCACGCCAAACTCCGTTGCAGATACAGCTATAACTACTCCGCCCGTGCGTCTTTCGTTGCGCGGCTTTGACGGCAACTTCAAAATCTTCCTGGTCATCATTGCCCTCTTCACGCTTTCAAATTCATCAGACTTTTTTCTGTTGCTGCGCGCGCGCGACGCTGGCGTTTCCGTCTTGAGCACATCTCTGCTGTGGGCCGCGCTCCATGCCAGTAAAGTCTTAAGCTCGATCTTCGGCGGTGACCTTTCCGATCGTTTGGGCCGGAAGCGACTAATAATCTCCGGGTGGATTCTTTACGCCGCCGTGTACGCGGGTTTTGCTTTCGTTTCAAATCCGGTATCTGTCTGGATGCTTTTCCTGATCTACGGAGTCTATTTTGGTTTGGCTGAAGGCGCGGAGAAGGCTTTGGTTGCAGACCTGGTGAAGCCTGAACAACGCGGTACGGCCTACGGGTTGTATAATCTTGCTTTCGGGATAACCGTCTTGCCGGCGTCGCTCCTGATGGGCGCTTTGTGGGATTGGCGCGGACCGCGAACGGCCTTCCTGGTGAGCGCGGCGCTCGGTACAACTGCGGCGTTGTTGCTGCTAATGCTCGTCAAGGCGCGTCGCGCTTTGATTGAAAGTCCGACAAACCCTTAGTTTGTCGAGTACTTACGCGCATCATGGAGGATAAGCACAACGACAAGCTGAAGTTTGTCGACACAAGCAATGAACACGAATTACAAGTTAATTAAAAACGAGGAAGAACTTCGCAAGGCAGTCGAGTTATTGTCCACTCACCAGGCAATCGGACTCGACACCGAAACCACCGAACTCGATCCCTACTACGGCCGGCTGCGCTTGATCCAGCTCGCCACGCCCGCCGGCGTTCACATCATCGACCTCGACGCTTTTCGCAACGGCGGCGATCTCTTGCAGACCACCGCCCTGGCTCCGTTGCGAGATCTGCTCGCCGCTCATCGTCCCGTCAAGATCGCGCACAACGCCAAGTTTGACGCGAAGTTTATCAAGCATGCGCTCGGCGCCGACCTCGGCGGCATTTTCGATACGCTGCTGGCGAGCCAACTGATTGGCGCCGGCGACATCGAGGAGCGGCATGGTCTGGACACTGTCGCCTCGCGCTACCTGAATGAAGCAGTGGACAAGACTGAACGGCTCAGCAACTGGAATTTTGAGTTGTCTGAAGCGCAACTCGAATATGCGGCGCGCGATGCAGCGGTGTTGCCGCCGCTGCGCGAGAAGCTGATCGAACGTTTGCGATCAGATTCGCTCATTGACTGCGCGCGGCTGGAATTCGACTGCGTGATGACGGTGGCGGACATGGAGCTGACCGGCTTCTACATGCACAAGGATCGTTGGCTCGAGCAGTTGGCGATAGTTGAGAAGCGAAGAGCGGAGTTAGCCGATGAGTTGCAGAACGTGCTGGCGGAAGAGTCGTCTCAGGGAACACTCTTCGGTGGACCACAGCGCGACGAGATTAATCTCGACTCGTCGCAACAGTTGACGCAGGCGCTGGAACGTCTGGGTATTCCGGTTCCCGATTCAACGCGCAACTGGAAACTCCAACCACTCGCGGCGGAGTATCCCGTAATCGGGACCCTGCTCGAATATCGCACCGTGCAAAAAGCATTGACGAGTTACGGCCAGAACATGATTGAGTTGATCAATCCCACGACGCACCGCCTGCATGCCGACTTTCGCCAGATCGGCGCGCCCACCGGCAGGTTCTCCTGCACGAATCCAAACATTCAGCAGGTGCCGCACGCGGTTGAATATCGCCGCTGCTTCTCCGGGCATCCCGAAGGCCGGAAGCTGGTGATTGCCGACTATTCGCAGATTGAGTTGCGCATACTCGCCGAGTTTTCCGGCGACCGCGGCTTCATCAATGCTTTCAACTCGGGCGCCGATCTGCATCGTGTAACCGCTGCCGAAGTTTTCAATGTGGCTCTCGATCAGGTCAGCCGCGAGCAAAGAGATTTTGCCAAGCGATTGAACTTTGGAGTGGTTTACGGCATCGGCGCGCAACGCTTCTCGATCATGACGGGCTTGAGCGTGCCCGAAGCGGAGAATGTCTTGCGCAAATATTTCGCCACTTATCGTCAGCTCGACACCTATCTGAATGAAGCGGCCAACCGCGCAGTGAGCGAGCGTCAGGCGAGAACGGGCTCGGGCCGGCTGGTTCGCTTTCGCTACGACGATCAGGACCGCCAACAGATTTCGATGACCAAACGAAACGGCAAGAACACGCCGATCCAGGGAACGAGCGCCGACATTCTGAAACGCGCCTTGCGGCTTCTTAAGGACGAATTGCGAGACACGAACGCGCAGATCGTTAACATCATCCACGATGAGATTGTGGTCGAGGCCGATGCGGACGAGGCTGAAGCAGTGGCGCGGAAAGTTGAACGCGCGATGTGCACGGCCGGCGAAGAATACGTGAAGACGGTGCCGGTGAAAGTGGAAACGGAGATCGCGAACGAGTGGGTGAAGTGAAAAGGATGAGGGATGAAGGATGAAACAAGAGTCTTGGTACTTGGTTATAGTTCATCCTTCATCCCTCAGCCTTTATCCTTTGTGTTCCTGTGCCAGAGGAAGTAGACGGGAATTCCCGTTAACACCAGCAGGTAGCCAATGCCTGAGGTTGACGGCGCCAGGTACGCAAGATCCAAAACTATGAGCACGGCCAGCGCGATATAGATCAACGGCACGACCGGAAAACCCGGTGTGCGGTAAGGCCGCTGGATCTGCGGGGCCTTGCGCCGCATGACGATTACCGCGCCGACCATCAACGCATAGAAAATCAAATCTGCGGAAATAATGTATTCGAGAAGTTGAGTGTAGACGTTGCCGTAAGTAACCTTCGCCGCGCCTGACTGCGCGTCGATGGTTGTGGTCACGGTGCGCGGCAGTGTCAGAAATGCGGCCCAGATTCCCTGAATAATCAGCGCGATGGCCGGCACGTTGCGGCTATTCAGCAGACCGACGCGCTTGAAGAAAAGATTGTCGCAGGCCATTGCGTAATAGACGCGCGCGCCCGCGAGAATCAATCCGTTGTTGCAGCCAAACGTTGAAATCATGATGGCCAGCGCCATCAGTATTGTTCCACGTGGGCCAAAGACGGCCTGCATTAGCGCAGTCGCCACGCGATTCTGCGGTGCGTTTTGAATAGCGCTGAGCGGCAAGGTGCCGATGTAGGCGAGGTTGGCGAGGAGGTAAAGGGCGACTACCAGTCCGCAACCGATGAGCAGCGCGCGCGGCAAATTCCGGCCCGGGTCGCGCACTTCGCCGCCGGTGAAGGTTACGTTGTTCCAGGCTGACTGCGCGAAGAGTGGGCCAACCATCGCACGGCCCAGCAACATGATCAGCGCCAGCGCCAACAGTCCGCCGCCGGCGTCAGTAACGTTGAAGCCGAGTTGCGAAGCGGCCGGATGCCAGCCGTTGCGGACGGGATTCCACCAGTCGGAAGTATAAGCGGCACCGTTGTGATTCCAGCCGAGTGTTAGTCCAACCACAATCAAGCCAATCAGCGCCGCTGTTTTAGTGAACGTGAAAATATTTTGAATTCGTTTGCCGGTTTTTAGTCCACGCGTGTTCGTCAGCGTCAGGAAAAGGATCATCACTATGGCAACCAACTGCTGAGTGGAAAGACTAATCGCGTAACCGCCGAAGCCGTGCGGCGCGATGAGGTAGCGATCGGCGGAGACACTGCTGGTTAAAACGCCGGTGAAGTTTGCAAAGGCGACTGCCACGGCTGCGATCGTTCCTGTTTGGATGACCAGAAATAAAGACCAGCCGAAGAGGAAGCCGATGGAGGAACCATAAGCTTCGCGCAGAAACACATACTGGCCACCGGCGCGTGGCCACATCGCCGCCAGCTCCGCGCAACAAAGCGCGCCGGTGATGGTGAGTAATCCGCCGAGCGCCCACGCAAGCAGCAACCAACCCGGCGCTCCCACCAGCCGCGCCGATTCCGCGGAAACAATAAAGATCCCCGAACCGATCATCGACCCGACCACGATCATGCTGGCATCGAGCAGGCCCAGGCTGCGAACTAGTTTCGGGGAAGAGGAGTTTCCAGCCGTTTCGCTCATAGAGTTGTGTGGATATAGTAGCGTGTGATGCTCGGTGTCAAGGCGAAATCTGTGAACGACATGCGGTGAGCGGTGAGGAGGCGTCCCGCCTGGTAAAGTAGGACGGGCATTCCTGCCTGTCACTAACGCCTTAAGCCGATAGTGGTCGGGACAGGAGGAAATAGCGGTCAAACCTCCTAGTGTCTCAGTGGTTGAAGGGAGTAAAATCAAGGAAGTCGAGACGAATTATGAGCGCTTCCAACCTAGTAGAATCACCAACAAGCCAAAGCGAGGAGCGAGAAAGCTCCTTATTCGAGGTACCACCTGTCTCATTCTCACCTCGGGATGAATTGCAGTTACAGCAACTCCTTCAAGCTCGCTTCTGGGAGACTAAGAACGGGCGATCCGGAAGCCATGCTAGCTCGGTCGCTTCCTCGAAGATTCAGCGCGAGGTAGGACTGCCTGACCAGTGGAAATTGCTAGAGGGTCTTGACCTTCACGAATGGCAGGAGCGTTGTGTTGATGCGTGGTTCAATAATGGAAAGCGTGGGGTAATCAAGGTTGTTACTGGTGCGGGTAAAACAATCTTAGCCCTGGCCATAGCGCAAAGGTTACAGCAGAAAGAAAATCAACTAAGAGTTGTGGTTGTTGTTCCAACCACAGTTCTCCTCGAGCAGTGGCGTGAGGAGTTTGCCAGCCGCAGCAATCTGCCACTAGATGCTATCGGATTGATGGGTGGCGGCCACAATGATAGTTTTGACGAAAGGGTCCGCGTCCTAATTTGTGTTCTCAACTCCGCCTCAAAGAAATTGCCGGACATAGTCGATAAATCTGGCGTTGCCGATTCCTTGCTCTTGATAGTTGATGAGTGTCACCGCGCCGGCGCCGCGCAAATGCGGCAAGTCTTTAAAACACATCGCAAATACAATCTTGGGTTATCTGCCACTCCCGAAAGAGATGAGCAATCTGAGCCTGAGGATATGGACGATTCCAAAACTGATCGCGACGAGGGACCAATACCTTTTGAAGAAAGCACTTTGGGACGAGAACTGGGCGACGTTATCTTTGAAATGAATTACGCTGAGGCTATTCGGCTGGGTGTCCTTCCCCCTTTTATGATAGTCCATTACGGTCTCTCGCTTCTGCCGACTGAAAGGACAAAGTATGAGCGCGTCAGTCGTGAAATCAAAGACTTACGCTCCGAGTTGGAGACTGGCAAGAGGCGAGGTCTCGCGCTGATTCGATGGTGTAGGTCCAAGGCCGCTGCCGGAAATCCAAAGGCGGCTCGGCTAATTAGCTTGACGAGCGAGCGGAAGCGCCTCGTCTATCGGATGAAGGAGCGTTCAGCTGCGGTTCTCAGAATTTTAGAAAGAGCATTCGAACAGAATCCGGGTACGAAAGCGATTTTATTTCACGAGAGCATTGAAGAGGTTATGAGCCTCTTTATGATGCTCCGTAAAAAAGGGTTTCCGGTAGTAGCCGAACACAGTAAGTTTCCTGACGAAATGCGCGCGGAATCACTCCGATTGTTCCGTCGCGGGACGGCGCAAGTCATCGTCTCGGCTAAATCTTTGATTGAAGGGTTCAACATTCCATCGGCTGATTTAGGAATAATCGTTGCGGCTTCTTCTTCGGTCAGACAGAGAGTACAAACGTTAGGCCGCTTGCTTCGAAGAGTGCGTCACGAGGATGGCTCCGAAAAAGAGGCTTCCCTGTATGTTTTATATGCAAATCAAACCGTCGACGAACTGATTTACGAAAAGGCTGATTGGAGGGAGTTTGTCGGGGCGGACCGCAATGATTACTTTCTTTGGCCAGAAGTTGATACGTCTGAGCCTGTAGCTAAGCAAGATCCACCCCGTACCCCAACTCCTAATGAATCTACTATTGATGTTGGCTTATTGACGGCGGGAGAGCCTTACCCAGGAAATCTCGATGAGGGGAAAGGCTATTCGCTCGACACGCAAGGAAACATCTCGGATGAAAATGGGACATTTGTAAAGCCAAGGCCCGAACTGCGAGCAATTCTAAAGAATTCTCGCAAGAAAGGAGGACGCTTCCGCGTAACGCCAAGTAACCGATTCGTGATTGAGCTGAACAAAGCCAAGGAGGGTTGGCAAGGTATCTACCTCGGACAGTTAACGCAACCCCTGGAACTAGCAAGTTCCGATTCAGTCGAGGGCGAAGCGTCAGCGCATTATTCGCCCGGTGATCTTTATCCTCTTAATAGAGTTGAAGGCAAAAGTTTTTCGGTTCTCCAAAGAGATAAGCGCTTGATCGCACTGAAGTCGCGCGACGGAGTTCGATTCGTCACCGATGTGAAGTCACTATCTGACCCGACTAAACAGGTTGCGCTTCAGCAGATCCAAACATATCTGGCCCGCGCTTATGCAAGCGGTCATCGCATTAGCAAGATTACCGTAACCAGCGAAGGAAACGTCGTCTATGTGTACAACAACGAGGCCTATTTCGTTGGGCATGCACCGGAGGGATCTGACGGCTTTGAATTTGAAGATACGCCGAACAATGCATAGGAGGTCAAGGCATGCCGACAGGTCGAGTTATTTCCAAAAGGATTCCCATTTGCCCCGGCCGTAATGCGCGATTCACAATCCGCCGCAATCCCGACCAAGGCAATTTATGGTGGGTCTACTACGAGTATCCCCCTGACACTTTCCACCCAGCCGATGACGCGCATTCCGATCTGGTAGAAGTGGTAAATGATCTGAAACAGGCAGAGGGCAATCAGGAGGGCGGTGGCTTTAGCATAAACGAGCACTTTCAAGTAATCGCCCGCACGACGGCGCCTGCCGCCTACGGCGGGCAATCCATCCATGTCGTGGGCCTGCGCGAGGGAGATGTTGTAACTTATGAGCAAACAATAGTTTTCGAAAACGGAATGCTTTCACCTACCACGACACCATTGGAGGGTGAGAAGTGGGAGGGACCATTCTGTGGAACGAGCTATTCCTTTACAAAGGTCGGAAATCCTCAGGCTCCTTCTCTTAACTTCGACGAAGTGTTTATAAAAATAGCGGGACAGGTAGTTCAACTTTCCCTAGATGCGGGCATCAATCCTTACCCTCCCAAAACAGGTCCATTGGCCAGTTTTCTTGCCGCTTTACGACGACAACTTCCATCAGGAGGCCGGTTCCGAGTAAATGAACACGGACGTGCATTTACTTCTGACGGTAACATTTTCATTGGCATTGTTCCTCTAACAGAGTGGTTCAAACCCTTAACACCGCTATCGTAGAGTCAACCAACAATAAAGAGTAGCGCACGGATTAATACTCAATGCTCGGGGAGGAATAACCCGTCGTGCAACGACCTGCGAGAACTCAAAATGGAATTCGACTCCCAGACCACTGCGCTGAGTCTCGTACCATATTTGCGCCGCCGCAACATCAAGCTCCGCAGCGCGGCGGACTTGGACATTGAAGCTCAAGGAAGTAGCCGCTCAAGTCGAGTCTTTACGTCTGGCCATGGGCTCTGATCGTCTGGATTGCGTTCCATGTCAGCAATACGGGCATCAAGCAGTGCTTTTTCAGCATCTGTAACGGGAAGATCGTCAAGGGATAGCGAATCCCAAACCGCACCAATAAACTCCAGACGCTCTGCTGGGCTCAGGCTTACAACCTTAGCGATGAGAGACTGGTCGATCATGGAATAAGGATAACGCAAAGAATGCTTCAGTCCAACGTCAAGCGGGGAAATTCGAGCGCTGTCATAGACGAGCGTGAAAACCCCGATGCTTGACACTCCGCGCGGCGCTCCAATAGTCTTGCCTGCTTGAAGTTTGCGAAGCGTTTCGCGCCCGGACTACAGAGGAACAAAGGATTACATGGTCAAGGAAAAAATAGTTGATCTGATAAAAGCGAAGCGTGCTCACGTTGGCGTGGTGGGCTTAGGTTATGTGGGGTTGCCTTTGCTCGTTGAGTTTGCGCGAAGCGGTTATCAGGCAACTGGATTCGAAGTTGATGAGCACAAGGCAGCGCAGATCAACGCCGGCGATTCTTATATCGGCGACGTGCCCTCAGCAACAGTTAAAGAACTTGTCGAGCACAAACGTCTGCGCGCAACCACTGATTTCGATCGCCTGAAAGAATGCGATGCCGTCATCATTTGCGTTCCCACGCCCCTGAGAAAAACGAAGGAACCCGACGTTTCCTACATTCTCGCGGCCGCCGAAGAAATTAAGCGCCGCTTGCATCAGGGCCAGTTGATTATTCTCGAGTCGACCACTTATCCCGGCACCACGGATGAAGTTCTGCTGCCAATGTTTGAAGAAACCGGACTGAAACTCGACCACGATTTCCTGTTGGCGTTTTCGCCGGAACGAGTAGATCCGGGTAATCCTGAATTTCAAACACACAACATTCCCAAGGTCGTCGGCGGCGTGACGTCTGATTCCACCGAAGCGGCCGCTTATCTCTATTCGCAGATTGTTAAGGACGTTCACGCCGTCAGCTCCGCGCGCGTCGCCGAAACTGCCAAGCTGCTGGAAAACACTTTTCGCGCCGTAAACATCGGCATGGCAAACGAGATGGCGCGGCTTTGTTATGCGCTGAACATCGACACCTGGGAGGTTATTCGCGCGGCGGCCACGAAGCCGTTTGGCTTCATGCCTTTCTATCCCGGCCCGGGAATCGGCGGCCATTGCATTCCGCTCGACCCGCATTATTTATCGTGGAAGGCGCGCCAGCATGGTTTTGATTCGCGCTTCATTGGTTTGGCGGAGGAAGTTAATTCACGCATGCCGGAACACGTGGTCCAACTGGTTGCCGATGGCTTGAACGACGAACGCAAGGCGATGAAAGGTTCGCGCATACTGCTGCTGGGCGTGGCCTATAAAAAAGACATTGACGACGTGCGCGAGAGTCCGGCGTTGTCGATCATCGATCGCCTGCGCGCGAAAGGCGCCGACGTGCGTTACCACGATCCATTTGTGGCTGCAGTCCACTTTGACGATGCGCACACTGAAGGCGGCGGCAAACCGCTCGCTTCCGTGCCGTTGACCAATGAAGTGTTGCGGGCGACGGATTGTGTGGTGATTGTCACCGACCACAGCGCGACCGACTACAAACGCATTTGCCAACTCTGTTCGTTGATAGTCGATACGCGCAACGCGCTCAATGGCGACGTCAGGCGCGACAGCAGCGCGCGGATAATCAGACTATAAAACGTTTTGAGTTTCGTGTTTCGAGTTTCGAGTTACAGAACGCGCTCGAACTCGGAACTCGAAACTCGGAACTCGAAACATGCTTAAGGTAATCAACGTTGTCGGCGCGCGGCCCAACTTCATGAAAGTCGCGCCGATTGTGGAAGCGATGAAGCGGCGCGAACGAGAGTTTACGCCGCTTGTCGTTCATACGGGCCAACACTACGACGCGGCCATGTCTGACGCATTCTTCCGCGATCTGGATTTGCCGCAGCCTGACGTTCACCTCGGAGTTGGTTCTACGTCGCATGCGTCGCAAACCGCCGCCATTATGGAGCGATTTGAACCGGTCGTGTTGCGCGAGAGGCCCGATTGGGTTGTGGTGGTAGGCGATGTTAATTCCACGCTTGCTTGCGCGCTGGTTTGCGTGAAGCTGGGCGTCACGGTTGCGCACGTCGAAGCGGGACTGCGCAGCCGCGACCGCACCATGCCGGAAGAGATTAACCGCCTGTTAACGGATCAGATTGCCGATCTGCTTTTTACTCCTTCCGCCGACGCCGATGAAAACCTGCGCGCCGAGGGAATTCCACCGGAGCGAATACGTCTGGTCGGCAACATCATGATCGATTCGCTGCTCGCACATCTTGAGCAGGCACGGCAATCGGATATTAAGGAGCGTCTCAGCATCGCCGGCAAAGATTACGCCGTTCTCACCTTGCACCGTCCATCAAACGTGGACAAGCCGGAAACTTTTGCCAATATCCTGTCAGCGCTGGAAAAAATTGGCGAGCGGCTAGCGATAATTTTCCCTATCCATCCACGCACCAGAAAAACGCTTGCCGATTTGGGACTTGCGGATCGGGCCGAGCGTGTCAAAGGACTAACGTTAATCGACCCGTTGGGCTATCTTGATTTTCTTGGGTTGCTCAACAACGCGCGCCTGGTGCTGACCGATTCGGGTGGAATTCAGGAAGAGACAACAGTCCTCGGCATTCCGTGCATAACCCTGCGTGAAAATACCGAGCGACCGATTACGGTTCAGATCGGAACCAATACAATTGCGGGAACCGACGCAAAGAAAATTGCAGCCGCGAGTGATCGCGTACTAAACGATACGCCTCACAAATCCGAGCTGCGCATTCCGCCGCTGTGGGATGGCCACACGGCCGATCGAGTTCTCGATGCGCTCGTCGAAGCGAATGGGCAGTAGCTATACGTCAAGCGACTCATTCGACTATGTTCCGACTCTCCCTGACGATTTCACAGTTCGATTATGGGACTGAATACAGAGTTGCGACGATTGCTGCGTGGCAAGGTTGACGCCCGCACGATTGCACTTGAAACCAAACGGCGTATTCGTGTTGCCCGAGAGCGCCGCCGCGAGCGCTCGATGCTGGGGGAGCTCAATCAGCAGCCGGCGCAGTTGCGAGAAGACTTTGCGCGAATGTCTTCGGCTGAGCTGGCTGCACATTTTCAGTCTCGCGCTTCGCCGCAGTTTTTCCCTGGATTTGCTTCAGCTTCAATAACCGCTGAACAGCAAAAAACTTTATTTCCCGATCAGACTGAACAAATGCTCCTGGCAGCCAATCGGATTGTTGAGAGCCACTCCTGGCCGCTGCTTGGTCTGGGTGAAAAGTGTTTCGGAGCGAGCGAAATTGACTGGCATCGCGATCCGCTGTCGGGCAAGCAGTGGCCGCTTTCATACCACGCGGAAATCAACCTGTTTCGCAAGGATGGCTCGGACGCGCGAGTCGTTTGGGAGTTGAATCGATTAGGACACTTCATCACGCTCGGCCGCGCGTACGCGATCACGAATGACGAGAAATTCAGCGAGGAGTTCTTTACTCAA
>Ga0137409_10001211_pt1 | contig 28133 bp, 25 predicted proteins | sample CZODoug1_16funga_FD_122059 | JGI IMG/M metagenome (GOLD analysis project Ga0137409, IMG submission 122059) | Vadose zone soil fungal communities from Angelo Coast Range Reserve, California, USA - CZODoug1_16fungal (Hybrid Assembly) | ecosystem: Environmental > Terrestrial > Soil > Vadose zone...
CTCATCGCGAGTGCGGCTGCGCCGCAGTCGCTGCTCCCATTCCGGTATACGGATTGGCTTGATTTAAGAGCTGAAGCCCGGCAACGCAGGTGCCAAAAAGGACACAGTCGCGACCGGGCGGAGCCCGGTCGCCCAGGCCACGCTAGAACTCAGCTCCGAGCTGGCCCGGTGAGCCCGGGAAAATCGACCACACCCTGCAGGCGCAGCTCACGCAGCTGGCCGGCCAGCCACTTGCGTGGATCCTTGATCACCTTGCCGTCGAGACAGTTCCACCAGCGGCCGTTTACGTCACGAGCCACCAGGAGCAGGCAGCGCGGCTGGTTCGCCCGCTGCCATGCTTTCATCGCGGGCTGAAGCAGGATTCGGCGGGGTGGCGCCTTTTCGGGCATCGTCAGCTCGCCCGCGTAGAGGTCGTCCGCCGCCTGGACGATGACGCCGCCGGCGGCCAGCGTGCCACCGAGGTTCTCGATCTCGATCTCGATCGGCTGGTTGGGTGACGGCGAGCTCGTGAAGGTGATGTGGGGGACAGGCTTGGTGACGGTCTCCCAGCGGGCGTCCGCGAGCTTGCCCGCGCCGCGGGATGCACGATCGGCGCGAGTGGCGAACACCGCGGCCCACAGTGCAAGAAACGCGGTGGTGACCGCCAGCCCAACCACGATTTGCTCAGAGCTCACTGCTTCTCCTGCTTGACGCTGCCAGGACGAGGATCTGGCGCCTGATGGTAGCGCCGCGAATCGTAGTTGCGAAACGCGGGCAGTGCGATGGCGCACAGCACGCAGCCGACCACGCAGAGGACGCCGCCCGAGATGATGGAAAAGCGGATGTTGACCAGCGATGCCACCAGGCCGGCCTCGAAGTTGCCCAGCGCCGGGCCCGACGTGTAGCTCAGCATCTCGATCGAGGCCAGTCGCCCACGAAGCGAATCCGGAATGGTCTGGTTCCAGATCACCTGCCTGAAAACGCCGCTCATCATGTCCGCGGCGCCGGCCAGCGCCAGGAAAACCAGGGCCGCGGCGAGGCCGGGCGCGAGGCCGAATCCGATGATCGAGAGGCCCCAAACGATCGCGGCGATGATCACGCCCATGCCGTGGCGGTGCACTCGGCTGGTCCACCCACTGGTCGCTGAGAAGACGAACGACCCGACAGCGGGCGCCGCGTACAGCATTCCCAGCACACCGGGTCCGCCGAGGCCCTGGGCGACAGCCGGGAACAAAGCCATCGGCATGCCAAAAAACATCGCGATGATGTCCACCGCGTAAGTCCCGATCAGCTCGGGCCGGCTCCGCGCATAGCGCAGGCCTTCCACGACTCGCCGAAGACTCGGCCTCTCCGCGTTCACCGGCGGGGGGACGGCGCGCATCAGCCAGAGGCAGGCGAGGCCGACCACAAACGTCGCCACGTCAACCATGTACGTGAGCGGCAAACCGATGGTCGCCAGGAGCACGCCGCCGAGGGCCGGTCCGAGGATCTGGCCGAGGGTCGACCGCATGCTGTTCAGCGCCGCGGCAGCGGTAAGTTCGTCGCGGTCGACAAGGCGCGGCAGCATCGCATCCAGGGACGGTCGCTGGACCGCGTCCAGGCCGCCCCAGACGACGGTGACCGCGAACAAGACCCATACCTGTGGATTCGCCAGTGCCGCATTGCCGGCGAGGATGAGGCTGCACGCCATGAGGCCTGCCTCCGTCAGCAGGACCATCCAGCGCCGGTCGGAGGCATCGGCGAGCGCGCCGCCGAGCATCGCGAAGAGAAGGATCGCCGCGAACTCGAGGACGCCGAGCAAGCCGACCAGCAGCACGCTGTGCGTCAGCTGGTACACCTGGTAGGGAAAGGCGACGACCGTGATCATCGAGCCGAAGAACGAGACGAGCCTCCCGATGAACAGCAGGCGGAAGTCGCGATGACGCCGCAACGGCGTGATGTCGACGGTCGCGAGGTGCAGCCATCCTCGTTTGCGTGGTTCAGCGTCCGGGGTGGGCATGGGAAGGGGTCATTTTAAGTACGGCGTATGCTGAAACCCGAGATGGAAAAAGCTACTTTTGCGGGCGGTTGTTTCTGGGGCGTCGAGCATCTCTTCAACGAGATGCCGGGCGTGATGGACGCGGTCTCTGGTTACGCGGGTGGTTCGAAGGACAATCCGACCTACGAGCAGGTCAGCTCGGGAAGAACCGGCCACGCCGAGGCGGTCGAGGTCACGTATGACCCCGCGAAGGTTACGTACGACGAGCTCCTCAACGCCTTCTGGAACATGCACGATCCCACGACGCTCAACCGCCAGGGACCCGACCACGGACATCAGTACCGGTCGGTGATCTTCTTCCACAACCCGGAGCAGGAGCAGGCGGCTCACCGGTCGAAGGAACAGGCCCAGCGCTTCTTCGACCGGCCGATCGTGACCGAGATCGTGCCCGCTCCACATTTTTGGCCGGCCGAGGACTATCACCAGCACTATTTCGAAAAGCATCCGGGCCACTACTCGTGCCACTTCATTCGGGGATGGGTACCCCCAGAGCCCGCCGAGGAACCCGCGCGCTAACCCGGTACTAAATACGGGCGCCGACCCCTATCCTTAGCGCCCGTGCGCTGTGACCACTGTTCGCACGACGTTCCTGACGGGGTGTTCTGCACTCGATGTGGCGCCCACCAGGGCACCACTGGAGAGTTCGGCGATCCGAAGTCGCGTGAGCATCGCTATGCGGCCCATCCCGGCGAGCACGTGGCCCAACCCTCGGTGTTCACGACGCTCTTTCCTCACCTGGGCCATCACAAGATCCATGAGTTTCGCTGGGCTTTCATCGCTGGCCTCGCCGGCATCCTCGTCCTTTATCTAGCCGGGCTGATCTCGGCCGCCATCCTCCTGTCGGCCTTTCTCGTCCCGGTGCTCTACCTCATCTACCTGTATGAGGCTCAGGTCTACCGCGACGAGCCCGCCATCGTGCTGGGCTTCACGCTGGGCGGCGGAATCGTCATCGGCATCGTCGCCACTGTTTTCGAACGCATCATCTACAACCCCTTCCAGTACGCCGCCAACCCGTTCACCAACGCCGGCGTGAACATCGGCGGGTTGCTCATCGTCGGACTGCTCCTGCCGGTGGTGCAGGAGGCATTGAAGCCGCTGCCCGCCTTCTTCCTGCCGAAGCGTGCCGACTTCCCGGAAACCGTCGACGGCCTGGTGTTCGGAGTCGCAGCCGGCCTCGGATTCAGCCTCGCCCAAGCCTTGATCGGGTTCTCTGAGGTGCTGACCGGCTTGCCGGCGCACGTCGAGCCGGGCAACTGGATCTATGACCTCACCACGCTCGCTGTTTTGCAACCACTGCTCCAGGGGAGCGCGACCGGAATGATCGTGGCCACCATCTGGCGCTGGCGCCGAGGACGGCTGGGGGGCCGTGAGATCGGCGGCGTCGCCATGGCTGTAATCGCCCACATCGCCTTTGCCGGCGGGACTCAGCTGATGAAGGAGACGTCGGTGAGCCCGCTCTTCATCCTCATCTGGCAGGCGGCCATCGTCGGCGCTCTTCTGATCTACATCCGGTACCTGCTGCACCACGCCCTGCTCGAAGAGGCGGCGCACATGGGCTATGCGGAAACCGTCTGTCCAAGCTGTCACATGCATATCGTCGCGTCGGGATTCTGTCCGAACTGCGGTATGGCTTTGACCGCCGCGCCCAACGCGGTCAAACGGGGCCGTCGCCCGCGGGTGGAGTCCCCCGCCGGAACCGCGAGGAAGACCTAGATGGCGCTCACCTGCGCCAGGTGTGGCGCACAAAATCCAGACGGCAACCAGTTTTGCTCCGCCTGCGGTACGCCCCTGACGGCGCCCGCCGCCGCGCCTCAACCCGGTCCGCCATCTGCACCCCCCTCGTGGCTGGCTACACCGCCGCAGGCGACACCGCCGCAAGCGTCTGCCCCAGCAGCAGCCGCGCCGGCGGTCGCGTACGCCTCGCCGCCCCCGGCAGCAGTCGCGTATGCAAGCCCTTATTACGCTCCCGCTGCCGCGATGCCGCAGGCGCCGGTCCATCGCACGCCGTGGGTCCTCATCATCAGCGCGATCGTCGGGCTCATCGTGGTCATGGCCGGCTGCGGAACCGCGATCGCCCTCCTCGGTAGCAAAGCCAGCGTCAGCGGGGGCATCACAGCCGACGTGCCGAGCCCAAGCCCGGCCGGATCGCCGAGCCCTGTCGCGTCGCCGACCGCCCTCCAGGGCCCGACGGCGTCGAACCCTGTCGTCACGGTTCCTGTGCCTCCCGGGTGGGCAGTCTCAGCCAAGGACAACCAGTCGATCACGCTTTCCGATCCAAACGGCCTTGGCTTTATCTCCTTCGCCAGCGGCGCTCAAAACCCGCATCTGACCGCGCAGCAGCAGAAGGCAGGCGCTGACGCTGAGATCAAGGCCAAGTATCCGGACACTGTCGAGTGCGGCGGCGTCCGGCCAACGACGGGCTCGCTCGGCGGAAAGCAAGGGATTTTCTGGAACCTTTGCTTCACGCTCGTCTCCGGGGGCCGCTCGCTGCCCGCTGAGGCGTCTCTGTTCGTGGCCACGAACGCCGACGGCAGCACCGTCTACGCCGTGGTCATGATCACCGCCCAGACCTACATGCAGAACCTCACGACTGAGGCCGCGCCGATCCTCAAGGGCATCCAGTGGAAGCTGAGCTAGTCACCGCTTAAAGAGCACTGATACCCCGGCGGGTATCTTGAGTGGTCATGTTTGCGCGCTGGGGCCGGTTTGTATATCGCTTTCGATGGGCCACGCTCATCGCGTCCGCCCTGCTGCTCGGCCTTTCGATCGTTGCCATCTTCACTGGCGGAACGCTTGCGGATAACGGCGGCTTCGGCGCCGACCTCCCTGCCGGGAAGGCAGCCAAGCTCATCGCCGACGAGATCCACCCGCAGGGCCTGACGGCGAAGGGCGGGTCCAGCTTCACGCTGATCTTCAGCAGCGCCAGCCTCGCTGCCGGTGACCCTGAATTTCAAAAAGCGGTGGAAGACGCTGTCGTCCCGCTGACCGGCGATCTGCGCGTCACCACGGTGACAACGCCCTACTACGGGCCGGATGCCCAGAAGGCCGCGTTGATCTCCAAAGACTCACACAAGGCTCTCGTCATCGTGGGTCTCAAGGACGACTCACGAAAGGCACAGAGCTACATCAACGAGGTCGTCGGTGAGGTCCATCCAGGTCCGCTGAGCGTCGTGGCGACAGGCCAGGTGCCGATCAATCAGGCCTTCAACAAATCGCTCGAGAACGATTTGAATCGAGCGGAGCTCGTCGCGCTCCCGGTGACCCTCTTACTCCTGGTTTTGATCTTCGCTTCGATCGTCGCCGCGCTTCTGCCAGTTGGAGTGGGCCTGCTCGCGATCGCCGGCGGTGTCGGTGGCACCTTGTTTCTCGCGCACTTCACCGACGTGTCGCAGTACGCAATGAACGTCGTGACACTGATCGGCCTGGCGGTCGCGATCGACTATTCGCTGTTCATCGTCAACAGGTTCCGCGACGAGCTCGCCGCAGGCGCGACCCGCGAGGATGCCATCGCGACGGCGATGTCCACCGCCGGACGGGCGATCACCTTCTCAGGGCTCACCGTCGCGATCGGGCTCTCGGCCATGCTCTTTTACCAGGGCACCTTTCTCGCTTCGATGGGCGCGGGCGGCGCCATCGTGGTGGCGATGGCCGTCGTCTACGGCCTCACGTTTCTGCCCGCGTTGCTGTCCGTGCTGGGAGGACGCGTGGACCGGCTTCGGCTGCCTTTCCTGGGAGCGCGCAAGCCCGCCGGCGCGGGGGCGTGGCATTCGATGGCGGTCTGGGTGATGCGCCGGCCGTTGTGGGTGTTGATCCCCTCGCTGGCGATCCTCGTTGTCGCCGGGACCCCGTTCATCCAGCTGCGGCTCGCGCAGGGAGGTGTGGATCAGCTCCCGCCTTCCAACCAGGCACGACAGGGTTACGACACGCTGGTCCGCGATTTCCCCGGCCAGGACCAGACGACCATCGAGGCTGTCGTCTACTACCCAGAGTCGAGTCCGATGACCGCCGACCGTATCGGCGACGAATACGACCTCAGCGGGCGGCTGGCGTCGCTGCCCAACGTGCTCAGGGTCGATGGCATTTTCAACGCCGGCCAGAGCCTGGCCAGGGCCGACTACCAGCGACTTTACTCGGGACCCCGCGAATCGCTGCCCCAGGAGCTGCAGCAAGCACTATCCCTGAGCGTCGGCGACCACATCGTGCGGCTGTACCTGGTCACCAACCAGCCGCCGACCAGCGACGAGGCCCGCGCCATCGTCAAAGCAGTTCGGGCTGAGAGCGTGGCCGGCGGTCAGGTCCTCGCCACCGGCGAGACCGCCTTCGACCTGGACGTGGTCAACTTCATCCTGGGCAGGACGCCGACCGCGGTCGGCACGGTGATTCTGATCACGTACATCGTCCTGTTCCTGCTCACGGGCTCGGTGGTCCTGCCGCTCAAGGCCGTGATCACGAACCTCTTCTCCATCTCGGCTTCGTTTGGGGCGATGGTGTGGATCTTCCAGGAAGGCCACTTCAGCGAGCAGCTTGGATTCAGCGCCCAGTCGATCGATCCAAGCCTTCCGGTGATCCTGTTCAGCATCGTGTTCGGAATGTCTATGGACTACGAGGTGCTGCTGATCAGCCGAATCCAGGAGGAGTACCGGCGCACGGGCGACAACCAGGCAGCGGTCGCCATGGGCCTGGAGAAGAGCGGCCGCCTGATCACGGGAGCGGCGGCGATCATGGTCGCGGTCTTCCTCGCCTTCGGTCTCGCGGACGTAGTGATCATCAAGGCGATTGGGATCGCGCTGGCGGTCGCTGTCGCAATCGATGCGACCATCGTTCGCATCCTCATCGTGCCCTCGATCATGCGCATCCTCGGCCGCGCCAACTGGTGGGCGCCTCGACCATTGACCGCGCTTTACCGCCGCCTCGGAGCCGGAGAGTCTCGACCAGGAGCGCCGGTTCCGGCAAGGAGTTGAGGGCTCCCCCGAGTAAGGGGCGCTAGGGCGCCCCCTACTTTTGGGGGAAGCGGGTTGGGGTTAAAAACGTTCGACTTTCAGCTTGAGTTCGCTTGCTGAATGCGGGCTGTACGAACCCTTGGAAGATGCTTGGAGTCTCGCGTAGTGGCGCATTTCGCCCGCGAGTGGTTAGATTCGAGGATCTGGCCGGGGGGCGGCCGCAACTGAGAGGTGGCTGGATGAGAGTCAAACTGTTCGCGCTCCTGTCGGCGGCCGTCCTTTTCGTCCTTGCTGCGGCTCCGGCCTCGGCCACGAGCGAGGGTCACAGCTACCTGGCGCTTGGTGACTCTGTGCCCTTTGGCTTCAGTCCGGTTCGTTCCCTCTGGCCGAATGCCGCTAATTTCATCGGCTATCCCGAGATCGTGGCGCAGCAGTTGAACATCGAGAACGTCAATGCCACGTGTCCCGGCGAGGCGACGGGTGGATTCCTTTCTTTGACCGGCACTGACAACTCATGCTTCCCATTTCGCGCTTTTTTCCCGCTGCATGTCGCTTACTCCGTCGCCCAGATGGATTTCGCGACGGCATACCTGCGCTCGCACCCTGAGACGCGGCTGGTCACCGTGACCCTCGGCGCGAACGATTTCTTCCACCTGCAGAACGTCTGCGTGCGAACTTACTTTCCCGACTTTGCTGCCATAACGGCTTGCGTTAATTCGGGTATCCCCGCGATGCTCACCACGATGGCAGCCAACTTGAACGCGATCTTTGCAGGGATCCGGTCGACCGGCTATACAGGGCTGATCGTCGCTGTCACCTACTACTCACTCTCCTACCCAGACACGTCGGGTTCGGATCTGTTGAACGGCCCCATGATCGCTGTCGCTGGGGCTTATGGCGCTCTGATCGCCTCTGGGGTCGAAGCCTGGAGGGCGACGGCTACCAGCGCCGGGGGCAGCTCATGCGCTGCCGGCCTGCTTCTTCCGGCGTTTCCACCCGTGAGCGGCACATGCGACGTGCACCCGACGCCTTTAGGGCGTGACCTGCTGGCCGCCAAAGTGGTCAGCACCATTGCCGACAGCTGCCCCGCACACAGCGTGATGGGCTGCCTCAACAGGAATCGCGGCTAGTTTGCCGAGGAGGCCAGCGGCAGCTCGACCTCGAAGGTCGCACCGCCGCCGCTGGTCTCCTTCACCCTCACGTTTCCTCCGTGCGCGCCAACGACCGCGCTGACGATCGAGAGCCCTAGTCCGGCGCCGCCGCTGTCGCGGCTGCGGCTCGGATCGGCGCGGTAGAACGGCTCGAAGATGTGCTCCAGCTCATCGGGCTTGAGCCCTGGGCCGTGATCGACCACTGACATCCTGCCCACGCCGTCAACTGTGGAGACAGCGATCTCGATAGCGCTGTGCTGAGGTGTGTGGACCAGCGCGTTGCGGACCAGGTTGCCGAGCACCTGGCGCAGCCGTGTGTCGTCGCCCTCGACGACGACCGGTCCCGGAGCGGACATGTTGATCTCCCGCTGCGGCGCCACCGCGCGCGCGTCGGCGGCGGCGTCGCTCGCGATCGCTTGCAAGTCGACTGGCTTGCTCTCGAGCGGCCGTCCCTGGTCGAGTCGCGCGATGAGCAACATGTCGTCCACGAGAACGGACATGCGGACCGACTCCTCCTCGATGCGCCTTCGGGCCAGGTCCGAGTCCGCGGGGGATTCGTTGGCACCCCGGCGCAACATCTCCGAATAACCGCGGATCGACGTCAGGGGAGTGCGCAGCTCGTGCGAGGCATCGGCGATAAATCGGCGCAGCCGCTGGTTCGACTCCGTACGCTCGGCGAACGCCGACTCGATCTGGCTCAACATCCCGTTGAGGGCAAGCCCGAGCCGGCCGATCTCAGTTGTGGGTGTCGCAGGCTCAACCCGCCGGCTTAGGTCTCCGGCTGCGATGTCGGCTGCGACTCCGCCCATCTTCTGGAGCGGCCGCAGCCCGATACGGATGATGAGCAGCGCGAGCAGCGCTGTCGCGATGACCACGCCTAGGCCGATCAATGCCTCGTTCAACAGGAGCGTCGCGAGCGTCGACTCGACGCTGGTCAGCGGGATCGCGAAGACCACGATCTGGCCGCTGAACGAGTTCTCAGGCCAATAGGTCAACCGATACCTGGAGACGTCCCCCGTGCCCTCCACAGTCTGTGGATTGGCGGGTACGTCAAGGCCCGCGCTGGGCATTGACTTCGGCAGCTTTGGGTCGCTCGAGGCGGCGCCACCCAGCGCAAAACCGCAGGCGACCTGAACTGAGCCGTCACCTTTGAGAAGCTCGGTGATCGTTCCGGGGGGAAAGTCGTTTGCGGAGCCGGGTCCACGTCGCTGGCACTGATTACCGAGGACAGTGACCGCGGTGTCGACAGTCGACCTTGCCTTGAGCTGGTCGTCGATCCTTCCGATCAGGGAGTTCTGCAGGGTGATGTACGTGACCACGTCGGACACGAGCAGTCCGACCACGACCAGCGAGATGACTCCGATCAACAGCCGCCCACGGAGCGACAGCGTCATTTTCGTGGCGTTCTGAGGACGTAGCCGACGCCGCGGACGGTCTGGATCAGCGGAGGGTCGTGGCGGTCCACTTTGCGGCGAAGGTAGCTGACGTAGGTCTCGAGCACGCTGGCGTCGCCGCCGAAGTCGTAGTGCCACACGTGGTCCAGGATCTGGCTGCGGGTCAGCACGCGGCCGGCGTTGATCAGCAGGTAGCGCAGCAACCTGTATTCGGTGTTCGTCAGCTCGACGACATGGCCGTGGCGGCGCACCTCATGGGCCTCGTCGTCCAGCTCGAGATCGGCCAGCGCGAGCTTGCCGTTTTCAGTGTCGTTGCCGTGGCGCCTCAGTACGACACGCACCCTGGCCATCAACTCTTCGATGCTGAACGGCTTGGTCACGTAGTCGTCGCCGCCGATCGTCAGGCCGTGGACCTTGTCCTCCGTGGCGTCCTTGGCGGTCAGGAAGATGATGGGAACCTTGCTTCCGCTGCTGTTGAGCCGGCGCAGCACCTCGATACCGTCGATGTCGGGGAGCATCACGTCCAGGATCACGAGCGCCGGTGAGAACTGGGTCACGGCGGTCAGGGCGCCGCGGCCGGTCGCCGCGGTCTTGACGGTGAAGCCCTCGTAGCGGAGAGCCATCGCCACCAGCTCTGTGATGTTGGGCTCGTCATCGACGACGAGGACGCGGGGGCCGTCCTTGTTCATGCCCAAATCCTGATCGAGTTTCCTGGGGATTTGCTCAGAGAACGTTGGGAACCAGATTCGAATTCGCTCCGGGCGAGGGCCAGCCGGCAACCCGGTGGACCTCACCTTTGAGATCGACCAGGCGGGCCGCCAGCCGGTGCGCCTCCAGCCACGCAAGCGCCCGGCGGCCCATGACGATGGCCGCCGTGGAGGCGATGTTGGCGTCCACGCAGCTGCTCGCAACCACGCTGGCGGTGCGCCAGCACGAGTCGACCGGCAAGCCGGTGGCGGGATCGATGATGTGGTGGAGGACTGTGCCACCGCGAGTCCAGCGCCGGACCGTGGTGCTGGAGGTGGCGATGCCGCCTGAGAAGATGGCGATCGTTTCCTCGTTTTCATCGATGGGGGCGGCGCTGTCCTCGCTGGCCTGGACCGGCCAGCCTTCGGAGGGCGCTTCGCCCGCGGATGCAATGTCGCCGCCGAGGCTCACGAGGACTCCGGCGCCGCCGGCCGCCTTGCACGCGGCGCTGGCGGCGAGGTCGGAAGCGAGAGCCTTTGCCGTTGCGCCGAGATCGATCTCGACTCCTCGAGGGAGGCGCACGGTCCGGGACAGGGGGGCGAACTGGATCGCACGCCAGCCTGGAATGCGGAGGGCTATGAGGCGGATCTCGGCGCCGTCGGTGGGGACCTGCGCGAAGTCCGCGTCGTAGCCCGCCAGCCTGATCGCCGAGCCGACGGTCGGGTCGACCGCTCCATCTGTGAGCTGAGCGCCGCGCAGGCCTGCCGCGATGGCCTGCGCGAGGAGCGGGCTGACCTTGAAGTCGCGTTCCGGCGATGCGTTCAGCCGGCTCAGCTCGCTGTCGTCGCGAAACCGGCTGGCGGCCCGGTCGATCGCGTTGACCACCTCATCGACGGCGGCTTTCGCGGCGCGCAGGTGATTGGGGTTCGTGACGACGAGGCGCAGCGAGCCCCCGAGCGCGCGGTCGTCGGCGATGCCGAGCACCATCGCGCTCATCCGGTGGCTCGTCGCTGCGTTTCTACCCGGCGCAGGGCAAGCGCGAGCACTGGACAGCCGTTGACGGCTCGCTGGGCAAGGGGCACCAGGTGGTTTGGGACCTCGCCCGAGGCAACGATCGGGTAGCCCCAGTCGTCGAGGCGGATCAGCTCCGGGAGCAGCTCCGCGCACTGGCCGTGACCATCGCACTTGATGCGGTCGACCGCGAGTCTCATGCCGCTCTTCGCAGGTGTGGGCGGTGGCCGGCGAAATCGTCTGGGAAAGTCGCAAGCGCCGACTGAAGGAACATCACCGCGCCGTCCGGGTGGTGACACGCGCCTCGACCGGACACCTCTGCCGACCATCGCTGCAGGCGCTGCAGGTCTGCCGGATCGGTGCCGCGCTCGGCAATCCTGGTGCAAGCATCCGCGAGGGCGCGTAGCCCGAAAAAGCATGGTCCGCACTGGGCTGAGCTTTCGCTTGCGAGGTAGCGCATGATCCCGGCGACCTCGCAAACGACGCACCGGCTGCCAGGCAGCACGCCGATCACGCCGCAACCTAGAGTGAGCCCGCGGGCACGCAGAGCGTCGTGGTCGAGCGGAAGCTCCCACGCGTTCGCCGCCTTGACCCACGTCCCGAAGTAGCCGCCGAGAAGAACTCCATGCGGAGGTTCGGATGCACCGCCCGCCAGCTCAACTGCTTCGGCGACCGTGGTTTGGGCCTGGATCTCGAGCACTCCCGGGCGGAAGACGCCTCCAGCGACGGTGACCAGGAGGGTGCCGGTGGGACTGCCGTTGCGCGCGACCAGGGCGACCTGGGCCAGGGTTTCAACGTTCTGCACGAGCGTCGGTGCGCCGGCGACGCCTCGCTCGTGGGCCGACGGCGGGGCGGTGGTCGGAGTGGCGATGCCTTCGTCGACCAGGTGCACCGCCGCGCTGGATGCGCCGGCCACGTAGCGAGCCGGTGCGCTCACGGTGCGCACGAGCCGGCGCTCTTCTCCGGTGCGCTCGGCGAGAGCCCGCGCCATCGAGTCCTGCGAGGCGCGGTGCTCTTCGCCGATGTAAAGGACGACCTGCTTTGCCCGCACCGCTTTGGCGGCCAGGAAGGCCCCGTCGAGGATGAGATGTGGTCGAGTGGTCATGAGCAGCCGGTCCTTCAAGCTGCGCGGCTCTCCCTCGGCGCCATTGACGATGACCACCGCGGTCCCGTTCGACTCGGCTGCGACCGAGCGCCACTTGAGGCCGGTGGGGTAAGCCGCGCCGCCGCTTCCAGCGAGACCGCTGCGAACGAGGGCTTCCGTGAGAGACGGGCCGGCGGCGGGCAGAGGGCCCAACCGCTGCAGGTGCTCGGCCAGCCCTTCGGCGCCGAGCGCGAGGTCGCGTCCCGCGAGCAGCCGTGTCACCGCGGTTCGCGCCGCTGGACTGCAGCTTGAAAGGTGGTGCGCGGTTCCTCGAGCGGATCGCGCGAGCCCGCCGTCACGCGAAATCCGATCGCAGCGACGACCGCGGCGACGCAGGCCACCGTGAGCACGAGCAGCCAGGCCGACAACGTGTCGGTGCCTGTCCCGATGCCGTGGATGACCGCGACCGGCCAGGACGCATAGGTGAGCCAGTGCACCATCCGCCACGCCGCATGGCCGATGAAGCCGCGCGCGAGGCTGGTCATCACGATGGCGAGCAGCAGCTCGAAGGAGATCGTGCCGAGGCCAAGCCAGAAGGTCCTGTAGTACGAGGAAAAGGGCACCACGGCTGTCAGCCACCCGAGGTGCGTGAATGGATCGACGACCGCGGTGACGATGTGAAGGCCGAGAAAGACGAGCGTCATCAGGGCCAGGTTTCGGTGAAGGCCGGTCGTGAGGAAACGCGGCCATCCGGCGCCCTTGACGCGAAGCGCGGACAGGATGCCGAGCACGACGACCGCGGTCAGCAGGACAAGGGAGACGGCGCCGGCGCCGCGCGTCGTGTACCAGAGGAGCGTGTCGTTCACGTCCCGCCTGAGACGACGACCCCCGAGCCGGATGAGGACGAGTTGATGGGGGTGGATGACGAACCTAGCCCGGATGTCGAGGATGTGGACGAGGCCGAGCTCGAGGTCGCGGTACTTGCGGTTTGCGAGCTCGTGGCGGCGCCGGGGATCGTGTACGCGCTCACGGCGCCGAGCACTCCGACGCCTGCCAGCGCGCCTACGCCCACGCCGGTGGTCAAACGGTTGAGCAGGCGCAACGCCGCCTCGCGCGCCCGGACTCTGTCCTGGGTGTTCCTGTCCATGGGCGCAAGCGTCGCCGCCGCCGCTGAAACGTCTCTGAGAGAAAGCTGAGACGTTGCTGAGAACCGTCGAGCAGGCCCGAATGCCGCATCGGACAGTCCAATGCGGGTTTGCCTCGACGCCCAAACCCGCTTAGGACGGTCGGACGCGGGTTACCGCTCACTCAATAGACTTCGAACGTGCCGCCCCCGTAGCTCAGGGGATAGAGCAGGACGGTCCTAACGTCAAGGTCGGGGGTTCGATTCCCTCCGGGGGCACCAACCGCGCGATTTTTAGCTCGTCAGGTTTGGCAGGTACGGCATCGGGTCGATCACCGCGTCGTTGACGCGCAGCTCGAAGTGCACGTGCGGCCCGGTCGACCAACCGGTCGATCCCTCGAGACCAACCCTCTGACCGCGCACCACCTTGTTGCCCACGTCGACGTTGGTCTCGAGCAGGTGTCCGTACAGGGTCATGATCCCGCCACCGTGGGCGATCACGACGTAGTTGCCGTAGCCAACGCGAGAGTGACCCACGGCGACGACCACGCCGTCCGCCGCCGCCACCACCGTGGTTCCAAACGGCGCGGCTATGTCCAGGCCTGTGTGGAAGTGCGGGTACGGGCCAAGCGGTGGTTCCAGCAACAGGTCGCTCGGGCCGAAAGCTTGCGTCACATGGGCGCCGGCCATCGGCCACGAAAGGGTCAGGCCGGCGATCGGCTTTCCCGCCGGCAGCAAGTGGGTGACCATGGCGAGGCCGGCGCCGATGTGCGCCTGCGTCCAGGCCTGCTGGTACGACTGCTGAATCAGGCTCTGCGTCTGTGACTCAAGCAGGGTGGCGAGCGCCGCGGTCACGTCAGGCGGCTGGTTCTGCAGGCCGTTTTGCGCCGTCTGTATCTGGGCGATGACGTCGGACATCTGACTGGTGACGTCGTCCTGCACGCTCATGAGGTTGTTCAGGGCGCCAAGACTCGCGACCAGCCGATCCTTCGTCGCGTTTTCAGCGTCGAGGGCGGCGAGTCGAGCCTCTCGGTCCTTTTGCAGCTTCTGGAGATCGGCCTCTAACCGCGCCTGCAGCGCGTGAGCGCGCTGGCCGGCGACGACCAGGTCGGCGGTGGCCTGAAGCGCTTCGTGAAGGTTCCCCGTGCGGGCGACGAGCATCCACAGCGAGTCCGGCTGGCGATAGATCGCCCGCGCCATCGCGCTTACCTGCTCCTTCTCCACGTCGATCCGGGCCTCGGTGTCTGAGATCTGCAGGTCGAGCTGGGCGATCTGGTCTTCGAGGTTTGAGATGACGGCCTCTTGGCGCGTGATCTGGTCGCTGAGGATCTGGACGCTCAGCGAGGTCTGATGGAGGGCCGCCGAAAGGCGCTCCTGGTTGGTCAGCGCGGTGGACAGGTCTCCTCCGAGGCGCGTGCGGAGCAGGTCGTATGCGGCCTGGTCGGGACAGGTCACGCGCGCGGCGGAAGCCGCGGTCGGCGTGGGGCATGGGGATGGATTTGTCGCTCCCGCGGGGGAGACCTGCAGCCCTACAAGCGCGCCGGCGATGGCCAGCGCGCCGGCGGCGCGTCTCATGCGTGGACTTTGCGGAAGCCGAGCATCGCGGTCAGCGAGCCGAGCAGCAAGCCGGCTGCCATGACCGCGGCGAGGACGTACTGGACCTCGGTCGGTCCCACGCCCGGCAGCACCTGCGCGTAGGTGGCGGACTCGAAACGCATCGCCAGCAGCCAGGCCCCGGCGACGGCCGCCGCGGCGACTGCGCCGGCCAGCGCGCCGATCATCAGGCCTTCGACGACGAACGGGCCCCGCAGCATCCAGCCACGCGCGCCCAGGAGGCGGATCACCGCCACCTCCTGCCTGCGTGCGGTCGCGATGCCGCGCATCGAGTTGGCGATCACCGCGTAGGCGACCAGGCCGAACAGCACCAGCAGCCCGACCCCGACGCCTCCGACCACGAGGGCGATTCGGCGCAACCGTGAGTACGTGTCGGGGTCGTACGACGTCGGGTAGGCAGGGTCGACGGCGGGGTCATCCTTGACCGACGCTGCCACGGCGCCCACCTTGGTCACGTCGCTGACCCGCAGGTCAAGGCTTGCCGGGAACGGGTTGGTCGAGCTGAGGCTCGACAGGTTGTCCAGCCCTGGATGGCTGGTGGCCTGGGCCAGCGCCTGCTCAGGAGTGACATCGGTGATCGACGCGATCCGAGGATCGGAGCTCAGCCTGGATTTCAGAGCGGCGACGGAATCGGGCGTCGCATCCGACGCGAGGTAGACGCGGACGAGCGAAGCTTCCCCGGCCTGCTGTACCGCGGCGCGCTCAATAGCGATTCCCACCATGGCAAGAGTTCCGCAGAGCACCAGGAGCAGGGCCATCGTTCCAAGGGCTGGAGCGGTGAGCCTCACGTCGCGGCTCCAGCTGCGCAGTCCGCTCAAAACCACGAGCCGGTAGCTGTTGGCGACAAGTGCGGCGGTGCGTCGCCACAGCGGAAGCTGTTTGGGTTTGATGACGACCTTGCGCGTTCGCGCGTGCACCGGAAGGAGGACGCGCCAGAGGGGCTGCGGGGCGGCGTGCTTACCGTTCCCATTCGCTGCCGCCTTCTGCGATCCGTTCAAATGAATGGTGCCGCTCGGAAGCTTCAACACGCGGCTCGAAGGGAACGAGTGCTTGTGGCTGGCGACGATGACCGCCGCGCCGCCGGCCGCTGCGTCCTCGAGCAGGTGCATGACGATTCGCGCGTTGTCGTCGTCGATCGAGGCCATCGGCTCGTCGGCGAGGATGACCCGCGGCTTTGCCGCGAGGGCTCGCCCGACAGCGATGCGCTGGCGCTCCCCGGCCGAAAGCTGCCGCGGGTAGGAATTCCGCTTGTGGACCAGGCTCAGCGATTCCAGCGTCTCGAGGGCGCGTTGCTTGATCGTCTTGAACGGCACCTGTGGGTCGGTGACCTGAAGCGCCAGCGTGAGGTTCTCGAGCGCCGTGAGGCGGGGCAGAAGGTGGTGCTCCTGGAAAACGAAGGCGACGTCTCGCCGAACTCGGCTCAGCCCCCGCCGCCACCAGCGGTGCAGGCCCCGGCCCTCGACCCAGACCTCACCGCCGTTGGGCCGCAGCTGACCGTGGACCAGGCGCAGGAGGGTCGTCTTGCCGGCTCCGCTTGGGCCGGTGATCTCGACCAGCTCGCCAGGGAGGACCGAAAGGTTGATCTCATTGAGGACGGCCGTTTTTCCGAAAGTCTTCTTGACATGGGTGAGCTTGACCACCGGCTGCACTTTCGCCGTGCCGTTGGCCCCCGGGCGATGCGACATCGCCCCGTTCGTTTTCGCACGTAATCCGTTCGTGGCGGCGCCATTCGCTGCGCCATTTGTCACGACCGGCGTGCGCGCACCCGTGGCTGGTCGGCTGCCCACCCTATCCATGCCCAAGATTAGCCCAAGCCTGACTCAGGAAACGCTTACAAGTAGCTGGGAGTCTGGCGGGTTACTTACCAAAGTTAGCCGCAGCCCGACAGAACCAACGGCGCAGCCGCAACTGTGATCGAGAATTGGCCTCCGGAGGGCACCGCAGTCACAACCCGGCTGCTGTCCTGGCGCGTCTGGGCTTCTGCGGCTGCCGTGCCGGAAATGCCCACGGATCCCCTCACCTCGGCCGGGATGAAGACAACAGTCGACGGATCGCCGGCACGTCCATTGGCAGTCAGCGTGAAGCCGCCCGTGTCAGGGTCGTAGTGGTAGCTGAGGCTGGGATCGCCGGAGGCTAGCGGATAAACCCTGGCCAGCAAGCGCTCCCGCGAGGTGCGCAGGCACCCGCCGGTTTTGGCAGGGTCGAACACGCCCCAGGTGCCGCCGTTCTCCTTCCACGTCCAGAACGCAAAGCCGACCAGGTGCTTCTCCTGCTGCAGGAGCTCGTTGGCAAGAATGAACGAATCATTTTTGGGATCGTTGCCAAATTCGGCGACGAACAGCGCAGCCTGCATGGCCTTTGCCTCACGCATGCCAAGCGTGTACGTCTGGTCGAAGCCACCCCACGGATATGCCGCGTGGCGCGGGTCCGCGCTTGGGTTCAGGAGCGCCTCGATCGTATAGCCGTGCGTGTAGGCGTGGATGTCGAATACCAGGTTGGGGTAGGAGCTGACCGGGAGCCCGAGGTGGGTGGGAAAGTCGGTGATCTGCCGCAGCAGTCCGGGCTCCTTGAAGAACAGGTGCCGGAGGTCGTGAACGCCAAGGTCGGCGTAACCACAGAAGGACGGCATGAAAATTCCGCTCGGGCACGGCAGGCCGTCATGGACACCCGTGAGCGCGTCGATCACGCGCCGATAGAAAGGAAACAACAGCAGGTCTTCGAATCCGGGCGGAAGGTTCCACCCCGGCTGCGGCTCGTTGAAGATGCTGTAACCGATTACGGTGCTGTCGTCTTTGAACCGCCTAGCGAGGAAAGCGAGCGCAGCAATGTAGGCGGCCTGGATGCCGTTCCGGTTGTACCAGAAGTTCGTGAACGCCTCAAACACCGCGGGGTTGGCTTCGCGCTGATCCTTCAGCAGCACATTGGACGGGACGCCATCGGTCAGCGTCGCCCACGCGGGAGCACCGGTGTGGTAGGTCAGGTTCACGCCGTTCCCCGGACCGACATACGGCGAGTAAGCGTTCTGGTGCATGTCGATGATTACGTAGATGCCGAGCGCCCTGGCCCAGTCCACGACCTGGGCGATTCGAGCCACGTAGACCTGGTCGAACCGATCCCGCTCAGGCTCCAGGAGGCTCCACGAGAGCGGGAGGCGCATCGAGTTAAAGCCAAGCGCCGCCATCTGGGTCAAGTCGGATTGGCACAGCGGCGGATATCGACTCGCGTCTGAGATGTCAGGACACGAGCCCTCGTAGGCGGCAGGGTCGATCGGGTACACCGGTGGCGAGCTGGGCGGTGAGCCGGCGTCCTTTCCGAACTCGAGCAGGGACGCGGGGACGGCGCCGTGGAGGAGCACCAGCCGGCCCTGGTCATCTGCGATGTATGGCGCCATCCCCTGGCGATGTTCGACATGCAGCCACGGCTGCTGTCCCGGCGGCGCGGATGACCCAGGTGCGGGAGGCGGTGTCAGCCGGACGGCCATCGAAACGGCAACCGCTCCGGGATATGTAGCCGCGGCCACCAGCACGATGACGATCGCGATGACCACTCGCGCAATCACGACGAGAGCAACCAGTAGGCCGTCCCGACGAGGAAAGAGGCAAGCCCTACCACGCCGGCGACAAGTCCAGCGGTTGCCCTGGTGGCGCCACGAGTCGCGCCGGCTGATTGGTTGATGCGCCGCAACGACCTGACAGCGGTCCAGATGGCGAATGGAGCGAAGACGCCGAAAGGTAGGCTCAGCACTCCTAGCACCAAGGCTCGGGTCGCCGCCCGATCGCTCATTCGGTCAGCCGGTTACCAGAACTTGCCGCGCCCAAACAGGATGTAGAGGATGGGGCCGATGCCCCAGAAGAAGGTGATGATGATCCAGAGCACCTTCCACAACCCGCTGAGGTCTGAGCGGTTCACGATGTCGATCACACAGAGGACGAACACGATGGGGTGCAGGAAGATGGCCAGCAGCACCTCGACGATGAACTTGATCATCTGACTCCCCCTTAGCTCCGCTGCTTGGCCAGCGTCTTGAGCGGGCTCGGGATCCGAGGCCACCCTCCCGCCGGCGAAAAGGTACCGTCCGCGCTTTGATCGTAGGTAGCCTTGAGCCGCCCCTGTGCGATGTGGGTCACGGCGTCCACGAAGCGGTCCACCTCCGACGCGGTGTTGTACGGCGCGAGGCTGGCCCTCACCGCGCCCGGCAGCGCCTTGCGGTGACCCGCCGTGACCTCGTCCTCAACCGCATCAACCGCCTTCTTGTCCATGTGGAGCAGGTGGAACACGTACGGGTTGGCGCAGAAGCAGCCATTGCGGACGGCGATGCCCCACTCGTGGCTGAGGGCTGCTGCCACGAGGCCGTGGTGGAGGCCCTCGACGAGGAAGCTCGCCAGGCCGAGGCGCTTGGCTCCCGCCGGCGCGTCCGGCCCTCCGAGAACGCCCACGCCGGGGATCCGGCTCAGCCGCGTGAGGAGGCTCGTGCCCAGCTCGACCTCGTGATGAAGCATCTCGTCAAACCCGAGCTCGACCAGCGTCTCGATGGCGACGCCCAGTGCGACGGCCCCGATCACGTTCGGCGAGCCGGCCTCCTCGCGATCGGGGAGGTCCGCCCAGACGGTGTCGTCCCAGGTGACGATGCTGATCGCTCCGCCCCCCATGACCTCGGGTGCGCCCGCGAAGAAATCCCGTGGGGCGACGAGGACCCCCGCGCCGTAGGGCGCATACATCTTGTGGCCGGAGAGCGACACAAAATCGAGATGGCCGGGGTCCTTTGCCGGCCGGATGTCGATCCGGTGGTGTGGAGCGAGCTGCGCGGCGTCGATTGAGACCAGGGCGCCGTAGCGGTGCGCCAGCTCGGCAACCTCGTGGATGGGGGAGACGAAGCCGGTGACGTTGGATGCGCCGCAGACGGCGACCAGGCCGATCTTTCCATCGCCAGCCTTCAACGTATGCTCGATCGCTTCGAGGTCGAGGTGGCCGTCATCGGAGAGGCCGACCATGACGTGGCCGCTGCGGTGTCGCCAGGGGAGGAGGTCGGCGTGGTGCTCCATCTCGGTCACGAGCACCTGGCGGCCGTCGAGCCTGGCCTGCTCGGCCGCGATCCGGTTCAGGGCATCGGTCGTGCCCTTGACGAAGATCACGACCTGCGAGCGGTCGTCGACGCCCAGGAATTTGGCCACCAGCTCGCGTGCCTGCTCGTACGCCTCGGTGGCGAGGCGTGACTTGTATCCGGTTCCGCGGTGAACGCTCGAGTAGACCTCAGAAAACGCGGTCACCGCATCCCGTACTCGCTTCAGCGGCGGGGTGCTGGCGGCGTTGTCGAAGTTGATCCCGGTGACCGTGCCTCCCCCAGCGACCGGCACGGGCAGGTCGACACCTGCGAAATGCTCGCGCCAATGACCGTGATGGGGGGAGGTCACCTTTTGCGCCTAGCCTAACGCCCCCTGGCGGCATTGGACGGTTCACTCGGCGTCTGTATGAGTCACACTAGGCATGAGGGCAACGATTGTGTTGTTAACACGAAGTTGAAGAGCCGTCGCAGGGTCAACGATGTCCCGGTGGCGACCACCACCGCAAGTGGCGACTCAAGCCTGGCCGCCCGCGAGCTCAGCTTTCTCGTTCGGCTGGCACAAGCGGCCGCGGCCACCCAGCGCCCCGACGAGCTCCTCGACCTGATCATCCGCGAGGCGACCTCGGCGATGGGGACCGACGTCTGCTCGCTCTACTTGCTGACAGGGCGGGGGCGCGAGCTCTTGCTGACCGCCACCAACGGCCTCAACGAGCGGATGGTCGGCAAAGTCGTGATGCCGGTCGGCGAGGGAATCACCGGCTGGGTAGCGGAGAGCAGACGGCCCGCGGTCGTGCCGGACGTGAGCAAGGAGCCTCACTGGAAATGGGTGCCGGGCCTCGATGAGGATCGGTTTCACTCGATGCTCTCGGTGCCGATCGAGTCCGGGCCGCGCTTGGTCGGCGTGCTCAACGTACAGAGCGCCGAAAAACGCGACTTCAACTCGGGTGACATCGACTTCCTCCGCGCGATTGCCGGGCAGGTGGCCGGAATCCTCGAGCGCAGCGAGCTGCAGCGCCGGACTGAGGTGCAGCTCGCCGAGATCCAGCTCTCGCACGACATCCACGAGCGGTTCACCAAGCTCTCCCTGGAGGGCGCCGGAATTCGCTCGATCCTCGAGGTCGTCGGCTCGCTCGCGGGCGGCCACGCCGCTCTCTATTCGCCGGATGGCTACAGGGTCAGGGGGGCGGGCGAGTCGTCAGATGGCATGCCGCCGCGGATTCACGTCCCGAGCCCGCTCGGCCAGGCTGGCGCTCGCGAGGTCAGGATCAACGCCGGACGGCCCGCTCGCGCCCTTGACGTCGTCCCCGTCCGGGCGGGGTCCGACGTGCTGGGAATGCTGGCGGTCGGCGTGGACGAGAAGACGGTGGACTCGCAAGGGCGGCGGCGAGCGCTTGAGCATGGATCGACGGTGCTCGCCCTGGAGCTCTCGAAAGAGCGGGCGGCGGCCGAGGTCGAGCGCAGGCTGCGCGGCGACCTGGTCGAGGAGGTGCTGGCGGGCGGCCTCGAAGCTGACGAAGCGGAGCGCGTGGCGCGCCAGGCGGAAAGGCTTGGTCACCGGCTGCCGCAGCGGGCGTGGGTCGTCGTGCTCGAACCGGATGACGACGAGACCGAGGCGGCGCTCAGCGCGAGGGGTGAGCTGGACCGCCTGGACGCCGCGCTGAGCGGGGTGATCCGCTCGCGCCTGCCCGGCACGCTGACGATCGTGCGATCCGCCTCTGCGGTGTTCCTGATCCCGGATGAGGTGGCGGCCGACCTGGCCACCGTTGAAAAGCTGGCGGGCCAGGTGCTGGCCGCCGCTGCGCCGGTGATGAAGCCGGGGACCGCCTCGGTTGGCATCGGCAACCTGGCGAACGGCGTAGGCGAGCTGGCGCGATCGCACATCGAAGCCCGCCAGGCGTTGCGCTTGACTCGTCGTGCAGGCGGCCGGGGGCGCGTCGCCTCGTACCGCTCGTTGGGCGCGTTCAGGTTGCTGCTGGAGGTGCAGAGTCCGGAGGCGCTGCGCCGGTTCGTGAACGAGCTGCTCGGCACGCTCCTGCAGTACGCGCAGTCGCGGGACACGCCGCTTCTCGAGACGCTCGAGGCGCTGGCCGCGGCGCGGTGGGTGCGGCGGGCGGCCGCCCGCCACCTCGGCATTCACATCAACTCGATGTCCTATCGGGTCGAGCGGATCCAATCGCTCACGGGCCTGCAGCTGGACGACCCCGAAACGCGGGTCGCGATCTCGATCGCCCTCCGCGCCCGAGCGATGCTCGGGATGTAGCTCTCGGAGGGAGTGAGCAGACCCGCATTCCACAGTCCGATGCGGGTTTCATCTTCGCTTCACCTCCGCATCCGACCGTCCAGTGCGGGTTCTAGATGCTTCGCTAGTCGCCTTCGACAATGTCTTCCGTCGGGAAATCGCCGATGACTAGATCATCGATGAAAGTTGACCAGAACTGGTCTAACTCAAGCGCGGGCGGATCGACCGGCCGCAAGAGTTCGGCAACTCTCGATGCCACCGCCTCACGTTCGCTCAAATCGGCGCCGCGGCTGTAGTACGGAAACGCGCTTATCGCGAGCCGGACGCACTCGACAAATTGAGGGAGCGAAGAGTTGACGAATCCCGGCAGCGGCAAGACAGAGGGCCGATTCGGCCCCCGAAGCAAGTCGGGGCTCAGTACGTCGACGACATGCCCAGTCGCAAGCTCTATACCAACCCGATAAAAAAGGCTGCTGATTCCGAAGCAGACGACGGTGCCCGAGACGGGTGCATCGGCGACCAGCAATTGTGGCTCCCGCCTGAACTTCGGTCCCATGGTCGGAACACCGGTTGTGAACAGCTCGGCGGGCAGCTCAGCCGGCAGCACTCCGGATTTCGGAAGTGGCACCAACTCGAAGACAGGTGTGCCATTCATCGAGAGAGGGAATTTGTCAAGGCATCTGGCCCATTAGCACGGGCGGGCCGGCGGCCAGCTCCCGAGATTGCTCGAGGCTGCGGACTACGAAAACAATCATTGCCACGACCACCACCGCATCGAACCCGCTCATTCCAACCCCTCGCCCGGCCGCCATCGATGCATTCCACTCCAGGACAGGGAGGACGACCACGGCGATCGCGAGGAAGGCCCCGCCGAGAAAGATGAAAGGGTTGAAGTTGTCTGCGAGCTCGCGCGGGATGCCGTTGAAGTCTGACGCAATGACGAAGTAGGTGAATGCGATCACGAGGCTGGCATTGACGATCGCATAGGCGATATCTGTCCAGGCGTTGGGCCCGTATGCGGTCATGTGGGCATTTACCCAAGCGGTCGCACCTGGGTTCGTGGGCTCGAGATAGTTGGCGAAGATCACAGGGACGAACAGGGCAGCGTTGGCGAACAGCGGTGGCCGCAAGACTCCGGACAACAGGAGCCGCACCTCGACCGGCTTTCCCAAGCCGGGTTTCTCGCTCTCGACAGGCTGAATGCGACGGACGGCGAGCAAGACCGCCACCGAAGCAATCACCACTCCGATGGAAAAAATGATCCACACGCCAAATGGCCGATAGAGGGCTTCGAGCGATGGCGATGAGGCAGCGATGGCGGCCAGCCGGTGTACTTCGCCGGCTAGCGGGCTCAAGGCGTAGATCAAGATCGCGCCGTTACCGAATCCAAGACCGAATTCGTCGAGGATGTCGCCCAGGAAAACAAGGGTCATGGTGCCGCCGGTCAACTCGAGGATGAGCACCAGCCGCGCGGACCAGTCCATGGATGGAAGGACGTTGCCAAACTCGTACAAGGCAGTCCATCCATATGCCTGGCCCATCGCCAGAAGGATGGTCAGACCTCGCGCCCAGCGGCGGAGCCGCAACGGGCCGTCGGGGCTGTCCCGGATCCCCTTGATGCTCTTCGAAATCAGGGGAATCAGGGTCATGACGATCAAGGCCATGACGTAGGGCTGGAGGCCCAGCGCAACGATGCTGTAGCTGGCAAAAGGCACCGCGCTTCCGATGGCGTGAAGGAAGGTGGACGGTTCCAGGGCCTGGAGGCGAGCGTTGATCATCGCCGGATTCAAGCTCGACACTGGGATCTGTTCGAGCGCCCGCCAGACGGCCAGGCACAAGCCGGTCACGGCGAGGCGCCTCCATCCCGCGATGCTCAGCAGCATTGTCAAAGCTGGCGGCAGTCTAAAAGGAAGAGAGCCCCGGATTTCTCCGGGGCTCTCTATGGAGAGTGATTCGCTGCTTTAGACGTCGCTGTAGAGCATGAACTCCCATGGGTGCGGCCTGAGGGCGACCTGGTCGACCTCTTTCTTGCGCTTGTAGTCGATCCAGGTGTCGATCACGTCCTTGGTGAAGACGCCGCCTTCGAGCAGGAACGCGTGGTCCTTCTCCAGCGCGTCGAGCGACTCCGCGAGTGAGCCGGGCACTGACTTGATCTTGGCCTTCTCTTCGCCCTCGAGCTCGTAGATGTCCTTGTCCACCGGCTCTGGTGGAGCGATCTTGTGCTTGATGCCGTCGAGCCCGGCCATCAGGCACGCAGAGAATGCGAGGTATGGGTTGGCCGCCGGGTCGGGTGAACGGAACTCGACTCGCTTCGTCTTCGGGTCGGTCGAGTACATCGGGATCCGCACGCAGGCCGAGCGGTTTCGCTTGGAGTAGACGAGGTTGATCGGCGCCTCGTAGCCCGGCACGAGGCGGCGGTACGAGTTGGTGGTCGGCGCGCAGATCGCCAGCAGCGCCGGCGCGTGCTTGAGCAGGCCGCCGATATAGTGCACGGCCATCTCGCTCAATCCCGCGTAGCCGGCCTTGTCCGCGAACAGGTTCTGGCCGTCCTTCCAGAGGCTCTGGTGCACGTGCATGCCAGACCCGTTGTCCTGGAACAGAGGCTTCGGCATGAAGGTCGCGACGTAGCCGTGCTGCGCGGCGACGTTCTTGATGATGTATTTGAAGACCATCATCTTGTCGCCCATCGTGGTGAGCGAGTCGAAGCGCATGTCGATCTCGGCCTGGCCGGCCGTGCCGACCTCGTGGTGCTGGACCTCGACCCGCACACCAGCCTCGATCAGCTTGAGCATGATCTCGGAGCGAAGGTCCTGGAACTTGTCTGTCGGCGGCACTGGGAAGTAGCCCTCCTTGTGCCGCGGCCGGAACGCGAGGTTCGGCTCGGAGTTCTTGCCCGAGTTCCAGATCCCCTCTTCGGAGTCGATGTAGTAGTAGCCGCTGTGCGCGTTCTGGTCGAAGCGAAGCGAGTTGAAGAGATAGAACTCCGCCTCGGGTCCCCAGTAGCTCACGTCCGCGATGCCGGATTTCCGCAGGTGCTCCTCGGCCTTCTTGGCGATGAAACGAGCGTCTCGCGAATAGGGCTGGCGGCTGATCGGGTCCACGACGTCACAGATCAGAAACAGCGTCTTGTGCGAAAGGACGGGGTCGATCGTCGCCGAGTCGGGGTCAGGGATGAGCAGCATGTCGCTCTCATCGATGGCCTGGAACCCGCGAATGCTCGACCCGTCGAATCCCAGCCCGTCCGTGAAGCTGTCGGCTTCGAGCTCCCCGATCGGGAGGCTGAAGTGCTGCCACGTCCCAGGCAGATCGATGAACCTGACGTCGACTACCTCGACGCCCTCAGCCTTCGCGCGCTCGATCACCTCGCGCGGGCTCGTCTTGCTGCCCGACTTCGTCTCTATCGCCATGAACACCCTCCATGAACCCTCGACCTCTGCTGGACCTGACGGGCTCTTGACCAATCGTATGGATGGCCTGGGTGCAGATCACGGTGCCACCCTCACGAATCCAAACGCAGTCTTTATGTGTGGTGCACACGACAAAAGATATCCACAGGCCACGCTCTCTCGTGTGGCTTGCACGAGACGTGCGCAGCGTGTTCGTCCGGAGCACACGTTTCTAGCCGGCCTTGTTGGCACTTAGCCTGACCCCATCAACTCAGGAGGTGACGTTCGTTGTCCAGACCGAAGTTTCACCTGACGAGGCTCGGCCTCGCCTCAGGAATCGCTCTGCTCGCGGCTTTCGTACCGGTGGCGGCCTTCGCGGATGACACCACGGCGACCTCAGCCGCAGGCGTCGCGGCCGACACGGTGTGGGTGATCGTGGCCGCGTGCTTCGTGATGTTCATGCAGGCGGGCTTCGCGATGCTGGAGGTCGGCTTCAGCCGGATGAAGAACGTAGGCACGGTGGTGGCGAAGGTCATCACCAACCTCAGCGTGAGCTCGATCGCGTACTGGGGCGTTGGGTTTGGCCTGGCCTTCGGAGCCGGTGGTGCGTTTGCTTTGATCGGCGGCAGCGGCTTCTTCCCGACGTTCAGCCCCGGTTCGACGATGGACCTGCCGGCGATCGCCGCCAGCACGGTGCCAGCCGCCGGGAAATGGTTCTTCGAGTTCGTCTTCTGCGCCGTGTCCCTGGCCATCGTGTGGGGGACGATGCTGGAGCGGACCAAGTTCATCGTCTACATCCTGTTCGGCGTTCCGTTTGCGGCCTTCATCTATCCACTCATCAGCCACCAGCTGTTCGGTGGCGGATATCTCATGGCGACCCTCGGCTCGCAGGACTTCGCCGGGTCGACAGTCGTGCACCTGACCGGCGCGACCGCTGGGCTGGCCGGCCTCCTCCTGCTTGGCGCACGAATTGGCAAGTACGAAAAGGGCAGGGCGAACGCGATCCCGGGGCACAACATGCCCCTCGCACAGCTGGGCGTCCTGATCCTCTGGTTTGGTTGGTTCGGTTTCAACCCCGGGTCAACTCTCAACGCGACGAACCTTCACTTTGCGGACGTCGTCGTGGTCACCAACCTCGCCGCAGCGGGCGGTGCGGTGGCCGCACTGGTCACGGTCTACCTGATCACCAAGACGATGGACGTCGGCATGATCGGCAACGGCGCCATCGCCGCGCTGGTGGCGATCACCGCACCGTCCGGCTACGTGGAGCCGTGGGCCGGTGTGGTCATCGGGTTGGTAGCCGGAGTGATCGTGGTGGTGGGGGTGCTCGCGCTCGATCGGGTTCTCGACGACCCGGTGGGCGCTTTGCCGGCGCACGGACTTGCCGGCATCTGGGGCACGCTCAGCTGTGGTCTGTTCACGACGCCCGCGCTGGCGAAGTTCAACGGCGTCGGCCAGGGCGGCCTCTTCTACACCGGCAGCTTCCACCAGCTCGGCGCGCAGGCGATCGCGGTGGGGGCTTCATTCGTAACCGTCTTCGTGCTCAGCTACGGGCTCTTCTGGATCATCAAGAAGACCGTCGGCCTGCGCGTCTCGGCACGCGAGGAGATGGAGGGCCTGGACATCAGCGAGCACGGCATGTGGGGTTACCCCGAGTCGTTCATGCCGGTGCCCGGTGGCGTCTACCGGCAGCCGGACACGCCGACCGTCAACCCGCACCCAACGCCTGAACACGCGCCGGCCATGCAGAAGGAGGTGTCGCCGGTATGACGGCGAACGGAAGCGGGCTGGCGATGAAGATGGTCGTCGCGATCATCCGTCACGAACGGCTGCAGGAGGTCCAGGACGTCCTGGACGAGTGCGGTGTCTCGGGCGTGACGGTGACGGAGGTCAAAGGGTGCGGCGCCCAGCGGGGCTACACGGAGAAATACCGCGGCGCCGCGGTCCACATCTCCTTGCGGCCGCGGCTCAAGGTCGAGGCGGTGATGAAGTCGGAGATCGTGTCGACCGTGGTCGACAAGCTGGCGGTCGCCGGACGCACCGGAGACGGTGAGGTGGGCGACGGCAAGATCTTCGTCATCGGAGTCGAAGACGCGGTGCGCATCCGCACCGGCGAGCACGGAGCCGAAACGGTCCAACATGCCGAACGTGCCATGTGGGGCCACTAAACATATGAGGGAAAACCCCGATGGTTTTCCCTCATCGCGCGTGCGGCTGCGCCGCAGGCGCTGCTCCCATTCCGGTATACGGTTGGGATTGTTTAAGTAGTCACTGCGGGCGACGTTTGGCAGACGTCTCAGACAAAGTTGCGGCCGGGATGAACCCGGCCGCCAAGGCGATGTCGGCATAACTTTATGAGGGAAAACCCCGATGGTTTTCACTCATCGCGCGTGCGGCTGCGCCGCAGGCGCTGCTCCCATTCCGG
>Ga0137409_10001213_pt1 | contig 28120 bp, 27 predicted proteins | sample CZODoug1_16funga_FD_122059 | JGI IMG/M metagenome (GOLD analysis project Ga0137409, IMG submission 122059) | Vadose zone soil fungal communities from Angelo Coast Range Reserve, California, USA - CZODoug1_16fungal (Hybrid Assembly) | ecosystem: Environmental > Terrestrial > Soil > Vadose zone...
GTGCAGACGGTCGAGGCGTCCCGGCTGCTCGGCGCCACGGTCATCGTGACCGGCCTGTCGCCCGAAATCGCGCAGACCCTCGTGACGATCGGCGTCGACCTCAGCGAAATGGCCACCGTCGGCGACCTGCAGGGAGGCATCGAAGAAGCCGAGCGTCTCCTGGCCGACCGCACGGTTCCGGCGGCGCAGGTTCGCGAGATCGCACCAGAATCCCAGCGCTAGGGGGAGGACGCCGTGGAAGTACCGATTCTGCGGCAGGGGCAATACCTCATTGCCTCGATTCAGTCCGCCCTCACAGACGCCGACCTATCTCATCTTCGCGAAGCGCTGATCGCCCAGGTCGGGCGGTCGCGCTGCCGCGGCGTCATCGTGGACGTCACGGCGCTCGACGTGATGGACTCCTTCGCGGTACGCACCTTGCGCGACATCGCGCACATGGCGCGCTTACGCGGAGCGGAGACGGTCATCGTGGGCATTCAGCCCGACGTCGCCTTCGCCATGGTGCAGCTCGGCCTCACCCTCAAGGGCGTGGCGACCGTGCTGGACCTCGAGGAAGGCCTCGCCTTCCTGAATCGCCGGACCGAAGAGCGCACGTTCGAAACCAAACCCAAGAGACCGAGCGGCCGTGGGTGAAGAGCTCCGCCTGCCGATCGCCGCGGACGTCGATGTCGTAGAAGCCCGGCAACAAGGCCGCGCACTGGCGGCCGTCGCAGGATTTTCCAGCGGTGAGCAGACCGTCATCGCCGCCGCCATCTCGGAAATCGCCCGCAACATCCTGATGTACGCCAAGAAGGGCGAGATCACGCTGAGTCTCGTCCAGAACGGCGATCGCCAGGGCGTCTCGATCATCGCGGTGGATCAGGGGCCGGGCATCCCGGATATCGAGCGCGCGATGCAGTACGGCTATTCCACGTCCCATGGCGTGGGCGCCGGATTGCCCGGCGCCAAGCGGCTGATGGACGAGTTCGACGTGGATTCGGTGGTCGGGCAGGGCACGACGATCACGATGAAGAAGTGGCGCCGCCCGATTTGAGAATCGAGACGGCGTTTGCGACGCTACCCTTGCCCGGACAGGCCGAGTCGGGCGATCTGAGCCTGAGCAAGCGCGTCGGGAAGGGGACACTCATCGCGGTCGTGGACGGGCTCGGTCACGGCCAGGAGGCGGCGTCGGCCGCGCATGCCGCGATCGGCGCCCTCGACCGCTACTCCCGCGAGCCACTCGTCGATCAGGTGCGTCACTCCCATGCGGCGTTGATCGGATTGCGCGGCGTCGTGCTGGGTCTCGCCTACCTCGACCCTCAGGCCGCGACGATGACGTGGCTCGGCGTGGGCAACGTCGGCGGCATGCTGTTACGCGCCGATCAGGCGAGCCGGCCGGCGCGCATCTCGCTGGTGCCGAACGCGGGGTTCATCGGTGCGGAGCAGACCCGTCCCACGACTCGCGTCGTGCCGCTGGCCCTCGGCGACACCGTGGTGCTCTACTCCGACGGCATCCGGGACGGATTCGCGGAGTCATTGGTGCTCACCAACACACCGCAGGAGATCGCCGACTCCATCATCGCGCGCCACGTCAAAGGCAACGATGATGCCCTCGTGTTGGTAGCCCGCTACGCCCGGTAGTCGCCCCGGCCTGCTCACCGTCGGGCCGCTGCGGCGCGCTGTGGTTCGTCTCGCGGCCCCCGCCGTCGCGATGATGGCGTGCCACTTCTCCTTCAATCTGATCGACAGCATCTGGGTCGGGCGGCTGATCGGCCCGGTCGCGCTGGCGGCGGTCTCCACCGCCGGATTCTACGTCTGGGTGTCGCTGAGCCTCGGGGAAATGGTCGAGATCGGATTGATCGCCGTCGCGGCACGGCGTCATGGCGAAGGCGACCCCGAGCGGGCCGCCCGCGCCGCTGCCGCGGCAGTGGCATATGCCCTGCTCGCCGGGCTCGTCGTCAGTCTCGCGGGTTGGGCTGTTGCGCCAACGATGTTCCGCCTCATGACCGTGCCTCCGGAGGTGGCGACGCTCGGCCGCGCCTATTTGTCCACCTGGCTGCTGGGCGCGCCGCTCGTCTTCGGGTTCTTCGCCATCGAAGCCACGTTCCGCGCGGCCGGTGATACGCGGACGCCCTTTGTGATGCTCGCCGGCTCGGTGGGTGTGTCGATTCTGCTCGATCCGCTGCTGATCATGGGGCTGGGCCCGTTCCCCCGGCTCGGCGTCGAGGGCGCCGCGCTCGCATCGGTCATGGTCCGCGGCGGGGGTTTTCTCCTCGGTCTCGCGATCGCACTGCGGCGCGGCCTGTTGCGGGTCGCCGCGCCGGACTGGGGCGCCCTCCCCACAATCATTCGCATCGGCGCGCCACTTTCACTGTCGGGTGTGCTGCTGTCGGTCATCTATATGTGGCTCACGCGGTTTACGTCCCGGTTCGGCACGCCTGCGCTCGCGGCGCTCGGCGTGGGACATAAGATGGAAGGACTCGGCTTCATCGCGATCAGCGGCTTCGCGCTGGCGGCCAGCGCGCTCGTGGGGCAGAACCTCGGCGCGGGGCAGGAGGGAAGGGCACGGGAGGCCGTGCGGCTGACCGTGGGCTACTGCCTCGCGGTTACTGTGACGACGGCCGTCGCGTTCTTATTGATTCCCGGCACGCTGGTCGCATTGTTCACGCGCGATCCGCTGGTGATCGCGGATGGCGTGTTGTATCTGCGCGTCATTGCCTTTGCGCAGATCGGGCAGAGCTTCGAGCTGATTCTCGAAGGCGCCCTCGCCGGGGCGGGGTACACGTTCTGGCCGCAGGTCGCCAGCACGACGCTGACGGCGATGCGGATCCCGCTCGCGGCCTGGTGGTCGCGCGTGTTCGGGCTGCTCGGCATCTGGCTCGCGCTGAGCGTGACGGCGATTTCGCGTGGGGCGGCGATGATCCTCTTCTGGAAGAGCGGGCGGTGGCGTACCGTGAGGGTCTAAATCATGACCATCGTCACGCTGCTCACCGACTTCGGCACGGCCGACAGCTACGTTGCGGAGCTGAAGGGCGTCCTGCTCGCGCGCGCGCCCGCGGTCACGATCGTGGACATCAGCCATCAAATAGCGCCCGGCGATATTGGCGCCGGCCAGTATTTGTTGGGCCGCGCATGGAAGACCTTTCCGCAAGGCACGGTGCATCTCGCGGTGGTCGATCCGGGTGTCGGGACGGACGCCCGAGCGATCGGGGCCGAGAGCGGCGGCCATCGCTTCCTCGCCCCCGATAACGGCTTGCTCTCGTTCCTGCCGCAGGACGGACGCTTCTTTTCTTTGCCGATTCCGCCGCGCGCGGCTCCCACGTTTCACGGCCGAGACGTCTTCGCGCCCGTGGCCGCGGCGCTCGCGAACGGCACATGGCTCGCGGAGCTGGGCTCGCCGATCACCGACCCATTCATGTCCCCACTCCCGTCTCCCCGTCATGACGGGACGGCGGTGATGGGTGAAGTGATCTACGTCGATCGCTTTGGCACGCTCGTCTCCAACATTCCTCCGTCGATGGTCGAACCGGGTGTCCGCATCCGTGTTGGTGATACGGACGTGGGCCCGTTGCGGCGCACGTTCGCGGACGCGGCACGCGGTGCGCTCGTCGCGTTCACGGGCTCGGGCGGGACAGTCGAGATTGCGGTGCGGGACGGGAGCGCGGCGAGACTGCTGGGCGTAGGCGTCGGAGCGGAGGTGCGCGCATGACCTACGGCATACTCCGGCGCAGCGTAGGCGAGCAGCGGCTCCTGGAATACATGCGCCTCTGCGATCTCGTGATTTTTCTCGGCATCGGCTCGACCGCGGCCGGCGGCTTCGTATGGGACTCCGTACGAGTGATAGGATTCGGCTTCGACTTCATTACGGTCGGCGCGACTGTAAAACTCGCTGGAGTCATCATCGCATACCTCCTGATGTCATCTGGGAAGCCGGCCTCTGAGACTCCCATCTGGATCAGGCGGTGGACGCGCACGAGCAGCGTGTTCGGCGTTCTGATCGGATTGTATGTGCTCGTCGCTCATCCCAACGTTGGTGTGCAGATTACCGCCGCCTTCGCGGCGCTGCTGTGCGCGCTCCTCTTCATGCGTGTCGACACCGTGACGAGAGGGGAATGGGATATGGCCGCGGGGCCCGCGTGGGCCGAGATGGCATCCCCATTCGCGCTATTGGGACCACCCTGGGGGTGGGAACTCAATATCTGGCTGACGGGAATATGTCTCGCAGGTGCCATCGTGCTTCGGACGGTGATGCCGGCTGCGTTCAAGACACCGCCTCATCCCGTTACGCAGCACGATCTCAAGTCGCGGGTGCAGCGTGTCTACTATGCCGAGCAGCGCTTTCACCAAACGAATCGCCGCTACTCCACGGACATCGCTGAGATACGTCCGATCGCGATGCCATCGCTCGATTCGCTCCTGCCGGTCTCGATCACGGTCGACGCGCAAGGCTATCGCGCCCTGGTGCGTCATCCCTACGAGAGCTCGACCTGCGGCCTCTGGGGAGGCTCGCCGCTGACGGCATTGAAAATCGAGGGGGCCCGGGAGGGCGAGCCAGTCTGCTGGACTGAAGCGAAACGATGAAGCAGGCCTGCGTTAGACCTGCCAGTCTCTGGATGCTGTCGGAACCTTCACCTGCGCCATCACGCGATCGGCAAATCCGGCGCTCGGCGCAAACTTCGGAAGCTGGACGAGCTCGAGAATGACTTTGCGCTCCCGGTCCGCTTCGACGCGGCACAGAGAGCAATCAGCGAGGTGAATCGCCCGGGACGCGGGGAGTAGCCCTTGCGCCCAGAGCTCGATTTCATCGGTTGTGAGATGCATGGTGAGGTCAGTCATTGGGTGTCCTACGGCTCGGTTTAAGGCCTGGTTTCAGTCGCGGCGATCTTCGAGATAACCACGTAATTCATTACGGGCGCGGTGGATATAAGTTTTGACCGTGCCCAGCGGCAGATCCAGCGTTTCCGCGATTTCCTCATAGGAATACCCCTCCACATGCCGCAGCAGGATGCAGGAGCGGTACTCGGGGCGGAGCCGGGCGATGGCCCGCTCGATCGCGGTGCCGAGCTCACGGCTTGCGACCTCGTCGAGCGGGCTTTCGGCGCGGTCGCCGAGCTGCAGAGACGTGGCGCGCATCTGCTCCGGCGTTTCGGCGCCGGGGGCGCCGTCCAGCGACAGCGTATCGATGCTCTTGCGGCGCAGATGATCGATGGCGGCGTTGTTGGCGATTTTGAAAATCCAGGACGAGAACTTGAACTCGGGCCGGTACGATTTGATGCCGTTCAGCACTTTGATGAACGTTTCCTGCGCGAGATCCTCGGCGAGCGCGCGATCGCGCACCATCCGGTAGAGTAGCGAAAAGACGGGACGCTCGTAACGACGCACGAGCTCCCGGAATGCCGCATCATGACCCTGTTTTGCCCACGCCACGACCTGTTGATCGCTGGCGGCGTTCAGGTGGTCCGGCCTATCTTTCGCGCCTATGGGTCGCTCCCCAGCCTACGTGCGTGGCATGTTCACAGCGATCGCACCGCGCTACGACTTCCTGAACCATCTGCTGAGCCTCAACGTGGATCGGTCCTGGCGTCGCGCCGCCGTTGCGCGGCTCGACTGGGAAGCGAAACCGGACGGTACCTATCTCGACCTCTGCGCCGGCACTTTGGACCTCGCCGCGGAGCTGGCGCGCCGCGACGGCTTTCGCGGCCGCGTGATCGGTGCCGATTTCGCCGTCCCGATGCTCACACGAGGCCGCAACAAGGCCCCCCGCACCGTGCCGGTCGCCGCCGACGCGCTGGAGCTGCCGTTTCCCGCGGCGCGGTTCGACGGCGCGCTGGTGGGATTTGGCGTACGCAACCTCGCCGACCTCGACGGCGGGTTGCGCGAGGCGGCCCGGGTCCTGAAGCCGGGGGCGCGCTTCGTCATTCTCGAGTTCGCCACGCCCCGCTTCGCGCCGCTGCGCGCGATCTACCTGTTCTACTTCCAGCGAATTCTCCCCGCCATCGGCCGGCTGGTGTCGAAACATAGAGAGGCCTATACCTACCTGCCAGAGTCGGTGCTCGCGTTTCCGGAGCCGGAGGCGCTGTCGCAGCGCCTCAGCGCCGCCGGCTTTTCGCGCGTCGGGTTCGAGCGCCTGACCGGCGGCATCTGCGCCATCCACTATGGCACTCGATAACCTGCGCGAGTTCGTCCGCGCGATCGACGACGCGGGCGATCTCGTCCGCGTCGAGCATCCGGTTTCGGTAGACAGAGAGATCACGGAAATCGCGGACCGCTGCATGAAATCGCCGGGCGGCGGGCCGGCCCTGCTGCTCACGCACCCCACGTTGCGCGATGATGTGAAGTCTCGATATCCGGTCGCGGTCAATCTGTTCGGCTCGGAACGGCGCATGTCGCTGGCGCTCGGCGTGGAGTGCCTCGATGAGGTCGGCGCCCGCATCTCCGAGCTGCTCGCCCTCAAGGTGCCCGAGGGCCTGCTTGGCAAACTCGCGATGCTGCCGCGCCTCGCGGAGGTGGCGAAATTCCCGCCCAAGACGGTGGGCCGGGCGGCGTCCCAGCAGACGGTCCTCAAGGACGCGGACATCGACCTCGCGCAGTTCCCGGTGCCGATCTGCTGGCCCGAGGACGGCGGGCCATACATCACGCTCGGTGGAGTCATTACGCGCGACCCGGCGTCCGGTGTCCGCAACGTGGGGATGTATCGCGTCCAGGTGCTGGGCCCAAACACCCTCGCGATGCACTGGCAGCGCCACAAGGTGGGTGCGGCGCATTGGCGCGTGATGGCGGAGCGCGGTGAGACGATGCCCGTGGCGATCGCGCTGGGCGGCGATCCCGCCAGCATCTACGCCGCCTCGGCGCCGCTGCCCCCGACGATCGACGAGTTTCTGTTCGCCGGGTTCCTGCGCGGCGAGCCGGTGCGGCTCGCCAAGGCGGTGACCTCCGACCTGGAAGTCCCCGCCGAAGCGGAAATCGTGATCGAAGGGCACATCGACCCGCGCGACGAGCTGGTGCTGGAGGGCCCGTTCGGCGACCACACCGGCTTTTACTCGCTCGCGGACTACTATCCGAAAGTCCACGTCACTGCGGTGACGCTGCGCGACGACGCGATCTGGCCGCATACGATCGTCGGCCGCCCGCCGATGGAGGATTATTACCTCGGCCATGCGACAGAGCGGATCTTCCTGCCGCTGCTGCGACTCACCATCCCGGAGGTCGTGGACCTGCACATGCCGGCCGAGGGGATTTTTCACAACCTCGTGTTCGTGAGCATCGACAAGCAGTACCCGGGGCAAGCCTACAAGGTGATGAACGGCTTGTGGGGGCAGGGACTCATGTCGCTCGCCAAGGTGATCGTCGTGGTGGACAAGGACGTGAACGTGCGCGACCCGAAGGAGGCGTGGTGGGTCGCGCTGAATCACATCGATCCCGAGCGCGACGTGCGCTTCACGATGGGGCCGATCGACGTGCTCGATCATTCCAGCCGCAGCTTTACCTACGGGTCGAAGATGGGGATCGACGCGACGCGGAAGTGGAAAGAGGAGGGGTTCACCCGCGAGTGGCCGAACAAAATCGTCATGGATCCGGCAACCAAGCAACGTGTCGATGCCATGTGGAAGGATTTGGGCATTGAGCTCTAACCGTGAGGGCCAGACGTTCGCAGGTGAATCGCTCCTGGTCCGATACGTCAACTTCGTGAAGCTCCCGCATACGATCTTTGCGTTGCCGTTCGCGCTGTTGGGCGTGATCGTCGCGTCGTATACGCAGCCGGTGACGTGGCGCGTCGCGATCCTGGTAGTGGTGGCGTTTACCGCGGCGCGCTTCGTCGCGATGGGGTTCAACCGTATTGCGGACCGGCGGCTCGACGCGCGCAACCCGCGCACGCAGGCGCGCGAGCTGCCCGCCGGCCGGCTGACGATCAGCCAGGCCTGGGCGGCGGTCATCGCGGCGATGGTCGTTTTCCTCTGGGCGGCGTGGGCGTTGAACCCGTTGTGCGCCGCACTCGCGCCGCTCGCGCTCATCTGGATCGCCGCGTACAGCTACACGAAGCGATTCACGGATTGGACGCATCTGTGGCTCGGGGGTGCGCTCGCGATCGCGCCGGTCGGCGGCTACGTCGCCATCACGGGCGCGTGGAGCGAACCCTGGTGGTTGTTATTGGTTATCGCGTTGGCGGTGGCCTGCTGGGTGGCGGGGTTCGACATTTTCTACGCGTTGCAGGACGAGGCCTTCGATCGGGCCGAGCGGCTCCGCTCACTGGTGGTGCGCTTCGGCCAAGCGCGCGCGATCTGGTTGGCCAAGGCGCTGCACGGACTCGCAATCGTCTTGTTGCTCGCGTTCGGCTACGGAGCGGGACTCGGCGCGGCCTACTACGTGGGCGTGGGAATCGGCGCAGGTCTGATCGCCTGGGAGCACCAGCTCGTCCGTGCTGGAGATCTGTCGAGACTCAATGCCGCGTTCTTCACCGCCAACGGGATCGTGAGCATTGTCGTGTTTCTGGGGGCGTTGGTGGATCGGGTGCTATGAAATTGCGGATTTGCGATTGCGGATTGCGGAATGGCTAGGCGAGGTCGCCCCGGCAAGCGAGCTGCCCGCGCCAATCCGCAATCCAAAATCCGCAATCCGCAATCGCCGCCGCCCCGCCCGCCGGCTCACCCGAAACGCTCCCCAACACCGAATCGAAGAGGGCGCTAGGGCGTCGGCTTATCCCCCAGGCCGGCAAGGTCCAGCAGAAACGCATACTCAAACGCCACGTCGTGCCAGCGCTTGTAGCGGCCGGACGAGCCGCCATGCCCCGCCTCCATGTTGGTCCGCAGGATCAGGCGGTTGTTGTCGGTTTTCATCGCCCGCAGGCGCGCCGTCCATTTCGCCGGCTCGAAATACTGCACCTGCGAGTCGTGCAATCCCGCGGTGATGAGCAGGTTGGGGTACGCCTTGCGCGCGACGTTGTCATACGGCGAGTACGACAGCATGTAGCTGTAGAACGTCGTGTCGTGGGGATCGCCCCACTCGTCGTATTCGCCGGTCGTCAGCGGGATGGTCGAGTCCATCATGGTGGTAATCACGTCGACGTACGGCACGCCGGCGATGACGCCCTTGAATAGCTCGGGTCGCATGTTGACGACCGCGCCCATCAGTAGACCACCGGCGCTGGCGCCGCGCGCGAACAGGCGATCGGGCGTCGTGTAGCCGCGCCGGACCAGATCGTCCGCCACGTCGATGAAGTCGGTAAACGTATTTTTCTTGTACAGCTGCCGGCCGTTTTCGTACCACTGCCGACCCATCTCCGAGCCGCCGCGAATGTGCGCGATCGCGAAGGCAAAGCCGCGATCGAGCAGTGACAGCCGGTCTGATGAGAACGTCGGATCACTGCTCGATCCATACGACCCGTAGCCGGTCAACAGCAGCGGCGCTGGGCGGGTAATCCCCTTCCGATACACCAGCGACACGGGCACCCGGGCACCGTCCCGTGCGGTCGTGTAGAGGCGCTCGGTGACGTAGTTCGCCGGATCGAAGCCGCCGAGTACTTCGTCGCGCTTGAGCAGCGTCTTCTGACGCGTGCTCATGTCGTAGTCGTAGATCGACGTCGGCGTCGTCAGCGACGTATAGCCGAACCGCAGGACCCGCGTATTGAACTCGCGGTTGGTGCTCACGTACGCGAGGTACGCCTGCTCGCCGAAGTCGAGGTAGTGCTCGGCGGTGCCCCCCCCGCTCCAGGGGCGGACGCGCAGCTGCATCAGCCCGTCTTTGCGCTCGCTCAGCACCAGGTAGTCGCGGAAGATGTCGAAGTCCTCGAGCAGGACGTCGGGCCGGTGCGCGATGACCTCCTGCCAGGTGGCGATGCCCGGATTCGCCACCGGGGTCCGCATCAGGCGGAAGTTCTTGGCGTGGTCGTTCGTGAGAATGTAGAAGTAGTCGCCGAAGTGATCCGCGAAATACTCGCGTCCCCGCTCGCGGGGAATGAGGACGCGGAACTCTCCATTCGGTCGGTCGGCGGAAACGTAGTGGTACTCGGTCGTCATCGTCTGCCACGACTGAATCATCACGTAGCGCTTCGACCTGGTCTTGAACACCGACGTGTAATACGTCTCGTCCTTATCCTCGTAGACGAGCTGATCGGCGGAGGCGCTCGTGCCGAGGGTGTGGCGATAGATGCGGCTGGGTCGGAGCGTCACCGAGTCTTGCTTGGTATAGAACAGCGTGCGGTTGTCTTCAGCCCACGCCATGTTGCCGGTGACGCGTGGGATGACGTCGGACAAGTCCTGACCGGTGCGGAGATCCTTGATGCGGAGCGTTGCGATGCGCCTGCCGATCGTGTCCACCGCATACGCGAGCAGATTCTCACCGGAGCTGATCTGCCAGCCCATCACCTGGAAGAACGGCTTGCCCTCGCCGAGCGCGTTGCCGTCGATCAGGATTTCCTCGGGCGCGTCCAGAGAACCGCGCTTGCGCGCATAGATCGGGTAATTCTTCCCCTCCACCAGGCGCGTATAGTAGAAGTAGCCGCCTTCCCGATACGGGACCGACTGATCGTTCTGCCGCACGCGTCCCTTCAACTCCTCAAACAGACGATCCTGCAGCGCTTCGGTGTGCGCCATGACCGCTTTGGTGTACGCGTTTTCATCCTGCAGATACTTGATGACTTCCGGATTGTCGCGATCGCGCAGCCAGTAGTACTGATCGATGCGCACGGTGCCATGTTCGTCGAAGCGGTGCTCCCGCACCGCGGCCAGCGGCGGCGACAATGCTGCCGCGGTTGCGGGAGTCGTCGGTTGCTGTTGCGCGAGGATGACGCCGGGAGCGAAGGCCGCGAGGGCCAAAACGCGAGTGCGTGTGAGCATGAGGTCGAATTAACGCTATGTTTCGGGCCGTGACCACCCCCGCGCATCCGGTCGTCCTCGCGATTACAGGAGCCTCGGGTGCGCCCTACGCGGTGCGGTTGCTCGAGACTCTCGCGACGCATCACGTGCCGACCTGGCTGCTCGTCTCGACCCACGGCTGGCGCCTGCTCGCCGAAGAGTGCGGCATCAAGGACGAACCCGCGCTGAGAAAAGCGACGGGCGATTGGGAGTGTGTGCGGCTGTTCAACGATGCCGATCGCGGGGCCGAGCCCGCGTCAGGATCGGTGAAAACACTGGGGATGGTCGTGTGTCCCTGCTCGATGGGGACGATGGCGGCGATCGCGCACGGCACCAGTCGCTCGCTGATTGAGCGGGCGGCCGACGTCACCCTCAAAGAGGGGCGCAAGTTGGTACTCGTGCCGCGGGAAACGCCGCTCTCGCTCGTGCACCTGCGTAACATGACGCTCGCGGCCGAAGCGGGCGCGGTCGTGCTCCCGGCGGCGCCGGGATTCTACCAGCGGCCGCGGGAAATCGGTCAGCTCGTGGACTTCGTCGTGCAGCGCATCGTCGATCAGTTGGGTCTCGAGATACGGCTCATCGAGCCGTGGCAGGGATGACCACGGACGTCCGTGAGCTGCTGTCGCGCGAGGTCACGCCGGAGCTGTACCGTGAGATCCGCGAGCTGTGGAAGGCACACTCGATCGCCGAAGACAAGCGGGACATCGCAGGTTTGATCGCCACTTTGACGCCTGACTGCGTGTACGAAGTGGTTGGCGAGCACGAGGCACGTTGGGAAGGGCATGCGGGCGCGACCCGCTTCTACATGTCGCTGCTCTCCGCGTTTCCAGACATCCATTTTGACCTGCAGAGCATCGTGATCGGCCCTCAAGGCGTGTGTGAAGAAGCGCGCGTGACGGGAACGCACAAAGCCAAATGGCTGGACCGGGCACCGACCGGTCAGCAAGTGGAGTTTCGCGTGGTGATTTTCTTCCCCTGGGACTCAGCGAAAAAAAAGTTCACCGGTGAGCGGGTCTTCGTCCTGCCATGATCGCTCTGCTCTCGGCTCTCTTGGTTCTCCCTTTGGTTCAGGACACGACGCAGTACACTCACGCCGATACGCTGCGCGGCTCCAACGGGCCGGCGCGGGCGTGGTGGGACGTCCAGTTTTACGACCTGCACGTCCGAGTGAACCCTGCGGACTCGAGTATCGCCGGGTGGAACGCCATTACGTACCGCGTCCTGAAACCCGGCCGCGAGATGCAAATCGACCTCCAGCAGCCGCTCATAATGGATAGCATCGTGCAGGGTCGCCGCAGACTCACATTCCGGCGAGACGGCAATGCCTACTTTGTGTCGCTGGCCGGCCTGCTGCGCGGCGGGATGGGCGTGGTCACCGTCTGGTATCACGGCAAGCCCCGGATTGGGACACGCCTGCCGTGGAACGGCGGCTTCACATTTCCCACCGACAGCCTCGGACGTCCGTGGATCGCGACCGCGAATGAGGGCCTGGGCGCCAGCGCGTGGTGGCCGAACAAGGATTACCTCGGCGACGAGCCCGATAGCCAGCGCATCGCGATCACCGTGCCCGATCCATTGATCGACGTGTCGAACGGGCGGCTGCGCAGCACGACAAAGAACCGCGACGGCACCACGACCTACGAATGGTTCGTGAAGAGCCCGATCAACAACTATGACGTCACGATCAATGCGGGCCAATACTCACACGTGAGCGATACGCTCGACGGCGAGGCGGGGCGGCTGACGCTCGATTTCTGGCCGCTCGACTACCATGTGGACACCGCGCGGCGACAGTTCCAGCAGGTGATCCCGATGCTCAAGTGCTTTGAGCATTGGTTCGGCCCGTACCCGTGGTACGTCGACGGCTACAAGCTCGTCGAGACGCCGCACCTGGGCATGGAGCATCAGAGCGCCATCGCCTACGGCAATCACTTCCTCAACGGCTACCTCGGCCGCGACTTGTCCGGGACGGGCCTCGGTCTGCAGTGGGACTTCATCATCGTGCACGAAAGCGCCCACGAGTGGTGGGGTAACAACATCTCGGCACAGGATCACGCCGACATGTGGCTGCACGAGAGCTTCGCGAATTACGCCGAGGGGCTCTACACCGAGTGCGGGCTGGGAAAGAGCGCCGGCGCGGCCTATATGATCGGCGCGCGCCGCGGCGTGCGAAACGACCGGCCCATCGTGCCCGTGTTTGGTGTGAACGCACAAGGATCGGGCGACATGTATCCCAAGGGCGGGAACATGCTGCACACGATCCGCGCGATCCTCGACGACGACGCCAAGTGGCGCGACATCCTGCGCAGCCTGAACAAGACGTTCTACCATCAGACCGTCACCGGCAAACAGGTCCAGGATTACATCAGCCGCGAGGCGGGAATCGATCTCAGCAAGGTATTCGCGCAGTATCTCACCACGACCAAGATACCTGTGTTCGAGTTTCGGGTGCAGGGAAGTACGCTCTCCTATCACTGGGCCAACGTCGTCCCCGGATTCGACATCCCGGTCCGCGTACAGGTTCCGGGTTTGGGGACCCGGCTGCTCCGTCCCACCGAAGCGTGGCAGAGCTTGGAGGCCTCACCGCGAGCGGGCGAGTTGAGCGTCGACGAGAACTTCTATGTCACGGCCTCCCGCCAGCCGTGAGGCTCGGCGTCATCTCGGACACGCACGGCATGCTGCGGCCGCAGGTGTTCGAGATCTTCAAGGAAGTCGACCACATCCTGCATGGAGGCGACGTCGGCAGGCCGGATCTGCTGGTCGAGCTGCAGGCGCTGGCGCCGGTCACGGCGGTCTACGGCAATAGCGATGGTCTCGATATTCGCGCCAGGCTGCCGCAGGTCGCCGAGGTCGAGCTCGATGGCTTTCAAATCGTCGTGACGCACGGCGATCAGTTCGGCAGCCCCAATCCCGCCAAGCTGCACGCGGCCTTCCCCGATGCCGAGATCATCGTTTTTGGGCATAGCCACCGGCCGTTACTGGAGCTGGTGGACAAGACGGTGACGGTGATGAATCCGGGTGGGGCAGGGGCGCCGCGGTTTGGGATTCCGCCGAGCGTGGGGATTCTGGAGCTCGAGGCTGGGATTCCGCCGCGTGGAAGAATTGTGGCGATTTGAATCCTCGGCTTGACCGGTCACGTACGTCGTCTTAGTTTGCTCGAAGCAGCTTCCCGAATCACGAAACGAAAGGTCTCGGACTGAAATGATTCGTTACTTCACCGTCTCGCCAATGCTGCGCCGCATCTGGGCGGAGCCGGGCACGCTGTGCCGGCTCGGGCCATTTGTCGACGTGCGTGGGCGTATTGCGTCCGGCAGCGCCGGCGCCGGTGGAGCTGGAGGAGCACCCTAGAAGTCGATCGGATCTAGTTCGCGCCGTGATCCGGCCTTCCGGGTGCTTCATGAGACCTGGGAGGCCGTTCTGTTACGCATCACTCGAGGATCACGGACATGAGCACGCAGCAACATCTCGACGATCACATCATCGCGCGGTATACCGCCCAACCGACCCGGCTCCCAGCCGAGCTGCGGCGGCAGATCGAGCACGCCTGGCAGGGCGCGCCGGTCCAGCTGTACGCGCTCGCCGATCTCGACCAGGGGTTGCGGCTCACTGAGGCGTGGTTGGCGCTGGGTCCCCGGCACGTTGCCGTTGCGAAACGGACGGACGACGGCGCCTGGGACCTGCGGATCATCGATCGCGCACAGATCCAGGCAATCCGGGAAGCGCCGGGATTGTCGGCGAATACGCTGACACTGCTCGGCGCACCTGGCGAGCCTGCCCTGGCGCTGCTGCGCTACACGCACCGCCAGCGGCGTGCCTTCGAGAACATCCGCTTCGTGCTCGAGGAGCAGCTCGCGGGCCATATACGGCACCTCGCGGACGTGGACGCGGATCGGCTATACGCCGAGAGCGTGGCTCGGCCGATCCGGGACGCACAGGCGCTCGTGTCGGGGCGTCAGACCGCGGTCATCCGCCGGCTGCTCGGCTATCTCAAGCCTTATCGCCGGCAACTCACGCTGGGGATGGCGGCCGCAACCGTGATCACGCTGGTCAGCCTGGTGCCGCCGTACCTCGCGGGCCACCTGATCGATCGCGTGGTGCGCCCGGCGCAAGCGGGGGCGTTATCGCTCGCCCGCGCAGCCACGATCGCGTGGCTGGCCGTGGCGGCGATGGCGCTGGTCTACCTCGTGCGCCAGCCGGCGGTGCACATACGGTTGCGCCTGATGTCGATCATCGGCGAGTGGGTCGCGCGCGACCTGCGTGCCGAGCTGTACGAGCACATCCAGCGGCTGTCGCTGGCGTTCTTCTCGCGCAAGCGCACGGGCAGCTTGATCACGCGCGTGTCGGCCGACACCGACCGGCTGTGGGATTTCCTGGCGTTCGGCGTCGTGGACGTGTCGCTGTCGCTCGTGATGCTGGTGGGGCTGGGAACCGTGCTGCTGACACTCGACTGGCGGCTGGGTCTCGTGATGACGCTGCCGGTGCCGGTGTTCTGCTGGCTGATCTATCGGCACAGCGAAGCGATCACGCGGCTGTTCATCCGGGCGTGGCGGAAGTGGTCACGCGTGACGGACGTGTTGTCGGACACGATTCCCGGCATCCGCGTGGTCAAGGCGTTCAACCAGGAGCAGCGGGAGATCGGGCGCTTTGCTGAGCGCAACGAGGACGTGACCGCGGAGTTCAACCGCATTCACGCGTCGTGGACGAAATTCTGGCCGCTGCTGATGCTCGGTGTGCACGCGATGACCGTGGCCGTGTGGGTGTTTGCGGTGCCTCGCCTGCTGGGACATGGGGCACAGCTGCCGGTCGGAACGTTCGTTTCGTTCCTGCTCTACACGACGATGTTCAGCGCGCCGATCGAAGTGATCGGTCAGATGGCGCGGACGATCAACCGCGCCACGACGTCGGCGCACCGCGTGTTCGAGGTGCTCGATACCGAGCCCGAGATCCGCGACGTGCCGGAGCCGATTCGGCTCGAGCCGGTGCACGGCCGGGTGACGTTCGAGCACGTGACGTTCGGCTACGATGGCGTTCGTCAGGTGCTGCGCGGGGTGAGCTTCGACGCCGCGCCCGGCGAGCTGATCGGGCTCGTCGGCCCGTCGGGCGGCGGCAAGACCACCATCGTGAACCTGATCGCGCGCTTCTATGACGTGAGCGGGGGAACGATTCGAGTCGACGGGATCGATATCCGGCGGCTCGATACGGGGCACTACCGCCGGCAGATCGGGATGGTGCTCCAGGATCCGTACCTGTTCCACGGCACCGTGGTGGAGAACATCCGTTACGGCTTGCCGGAGGCGCCGCTGAGCCAGGTTGTCGCGGCGGCGCAAGCGGCAAATGCCCACGACTTCATCACCAAGCTGCAGCACGGCTACGACACGGTGGTGGGGGAGCGGGGGCATACGCTGTCGGGCGGAGAGCGTCAGCGCGTCTCGATCGCGCGCGCGATCCTGCACGACCCTCGGATCCTGATTCTGGACGAGGCGACGAGCAGCGTGGACACGGAAACGGAGCGGGAGATCCAGCAGGCGCTCGAGCGGCTGGTGGCGGGACGCACCGTGTTCGCCATCGCACACCGGCTGTCGACGCTGCGCAAGGCCTCGCGGCTGTTCGTGATCGAGGACGGCCGGCTGGTCGAACACGGCACGCATGCGGAGCTGCTGGCAACACCCGATGGGAAGTATCGGCACTTATACGAGCTGCAACTGCAGCTTCAATAGAAAGGAGGACCCATGACGCTGGCGCTGGCGACACACGCGACACGCACACTGACGCTGGAATGGCGCGCCGACGGCTCGCTCTGGGCCGTGCGGGGTGAGGTAGAGCGGCCTGTATCGGTGCGCCGCTGCTTCCCCTGGACGGAGCCGATGCGGCATCTGTCGCTGCAGGATGCCGACGAGGAGGAGTTCGCCTTCGTGCGGGATCCGGCGGACCTCGACGCGCGCTCCCGCGCGGCGCTGGAGATGGCGCTCGCGGTGGCGGGGTTTGTCTTCGAGGTGACCCGTGTGCTGGAGATCGATGAAGAGGTCGAGATCCGGCACTGGCGCGTCGAGACGCGGCAGGGCCCCCGAACGTTCCAGACCAGGCTCGACGACTGGCCGCGGGGCCTGCCGCAGGGCGGCCTGCTGATCCGCGACCTGGCCGGCGATCTGTACCACCTCAGCCGGCCCGAAGCGCTGGATCGGAGCAGCCGGGATTTGCTGTGGGCGTTCGTGGACTGATGGGGCGACGGAATGGCGGAATGACGGAAGGATTAGCATTCCGTCGTTCCGTCCTACCGTCATTGCGTCATCGTTGGCATCTCCGACAAAACACCGTCTGCCGGCGATCGATCTCGTGCGTCATGATCAGTTTCTTACCGCATTGCACGCATTTCTCGCCGCCCCGGCCGTATACGCGTAGCTCGAATTGAAACCGGCCGCGCTCGCCGGTGCCCGTGCGATAATCCCGCAGCGTGGTGCCCGACGACTCGAGCGCCCGCTGCAGCACATCGACGATGGCGGCATGCAGCTGCGCGAACTCCTCGAGCGACAGCTGGTTTGTCGGCTTCGACGGATCGAGCCGGGCGTCGAACAGCGCTTCGTTGGCGTAGATGTTTCCCACTCCCGCCAGGCGGCGCTGATCCATGATGGCCTTCTTGACCGCCGTGCGCGTCCCCTTCAGGCGGTCCGCAAACACGAACGGCGTGAAGGTCTCCTCCAGCGGCTCCGGGCCGATGCGTCCCGTGTAGCGAATCCATCCTTTCTCATCGAGCAGCCAGATCGTGCCGAGGCGCCGCACGTCGCGATAGACGAAGCGGCGGCCGTCGGTGAGCGTGCAGATGAGGACGGCGTACTTCGCTTGATCCCTGGTGAGCGGCTTGTCGTGGACGATCAGGGAGCCGGTCATGCGCGGCTGGATGATCATGCGGTGACCGCTCGACAGCCGGAACACGGCGTGCTTCGCGCGGCGGGAGACCTGCTCGATGGTATTGCCCCGGAGCGTCTTGATGAGGCGCGCTTTCGAGACGTGCCGCAGCACGTCCGTCTTGTTGAGCTGCACGTGCGCGATGCGACATCCCTCCAAACGAGGGGCGATCTCGCGTACGATGGTTTCGACTTCAGGCAGCTCCGGCACGCTCGATTTCCCGCCAGGCGACGTCGCGCCGCCAGGTCTTCCCCTCGAAGGAGATGCGCTCGGCGCCGGCGCGGCTGGCCCGCGCCGCCAACGGCACGGTCGAGCCGAGGCCGGTGACGTTCAGGACGCGGCCACCCGCGGTGCGCAGCGCGCCCTCCTTGTCCCGGGATGTGCCGGCGTGAAAGACGATCACGTCATCTCCGAGCTCCGACTCCGGAAGAGTGATGACGCTGCCCTTTTCCGGACGCTCCGGATACCCACGCGCGGCGAGCACGGTGGTGACGGCGGCACGCTCCGCGCTGAGCACCTGCAGGCCGGGCGGTGGGCTCCAGCGCCGCTGCGCGATTGCCGTGAGATGCTCCGTGAATCCCGGGGCGAGCGCGGGAAGCAGGACTTGTGTTTCGGGATCGCCGAAACGGGCGTTGAACTCGAGCACCGAAGGCGTGCCGTCTTTCAGAATCATCAAGCCGGCGTAGAGCACGCCCTCGTACGGCGTGCCTTGCGCCGCCACCTCCCGCAACACCGGCTCGAAGACTTCCGCGCGCACGCGCGCGAGCAGGGGCTCCGTGGCGAGGCCGACGGGGCAGTAGGCTCCCATGCCGCCGGTATTCGGCCCCGTGTCGCCCTCGCCGAGTCGTTTGTGATCCTGAGCGGGGGGGAGAATGAGGATTCGCTCGCCGTCGGTGAGCGCGAGGACCGATAACTCCTCGCCCTCCAGAAACTCCTCGACGAGCACTTCTTTCCCGGCGTCACCCAGCAAACCATCGAGCATGGCGCGCACCGCGTTGGCGGCGTCGATGCGCGTCTGGCACACGACGGCACCTTTCCCCGCGGCGAGTCCCGACGCCTTCACGACGAGGGGCTCGGCATGATCGCCGATGTACTCGAGGGCGGGGCCCATTCCCACGAATGTGGCACTGGCCGCCGTCCGTACGCCGGCGCGCCGCATCACTTCTTTGGCGTACGCCTTTGACGACTCGAGGCGCGCCGCGGCAGCGGTCGGGCCGAACACGGCGCGACCCGCGTCACGCAGGCGATCCACCAGACCCGCGGCGAGCGCGGCTTCGGGACCCACGATGGTGACGTCGATGTCGTGTTGTTGGACGGCCGCGACGAGATCGTCGATCGCGGTGGCGGCGATAGGAAGGTTGCTCGCGAGACTCGCGGTCCCGGGATTGCCGGGGGCTGCAAAAACGATGGTGTCGGAGGCGTCGCGCCGCAGCGCCCAGCAGAGGGCGTGCTCCCGGCCGCCGCCTCCGACGACCAGTACTCTCACCTCTTCTTGAAAGCGTCCGAGAACGCCTGGGCCGCGCGCTTGGCGGAATCGACCACGTCGTTCACGACCGCCTTGGCTTCCTTCATATAGTGCTCACGCGCCTCATCGATGTCCTTGTCGATCGGCCGATTCTCGGCGTCCGGGCCGCGGCGGGTGTACTCGCCGTTCAGGATGCGCTCGTAGTGCCCGGCTTCGATCCAGCGCTGCAGCTCCGCGGCGCGGAGCGTGCTGAAGGGATGGGTGCGTTCGAGCGTGTTGAGGATCTGGAAGATCCGGTCGAGCGCGCCACCCGTCTCCTCGTATTCCTTGGCCTGGATCAGAAACTCGTTGAGGTCCATCTGCTTCATATCGCCGCCGCCTGCCATCTTGAGGTGCATGCGCATCGCGGCGTGAGGATCCTGAACCGCCAGGAGCCCCGCCCGATCGGACGAGAGCTCGCTTTTCCGGAACCACTCGAGCAGCGCGATCCGGATCGGCAAGAGCGCGATACCCGCCAGGAAGGGCAGGGTGGAGAAGCTGAAGTTGAGGATCAGGATCAGGATCGTCACATAGAGCGCGTGCCCGCTCATCACATGGCCCAGCTCGTGGCCCAGGAGCGTCCGCATCTCGTCGTCATCGAGCAGCTTCAGCGCGCCGGAGTTGATGACGATGAACGGCCGGTCCATCCCGTACGCGCCGGCGTTGACGAATGGCGTCTGCGACACGAACAGCTCGGGCCGCGGCTCCCAATCCATCGTCGTCAACACGTCGGTGTACAGCTCGTTGAGCCGCGGGAACTGCTTCGGCCCGACGCGCACGGCGTCTGCCTGAAACAGCAGGCGGATGCCGCGCTCGCCGATGAATCCGTAGATCTTCTTCACCACCATGTCGAATCCGGGCACTGACCGCAGCGACTGCAACGCCGCGCGATCCGCCGGATGCTCCCACGAGACGGAAGCGATTTGGGTCAAAGCCTTCCGCGGCCGCGCCGCGGGAAGGTTGTTCGTTGGCTGTGTCATGCCTATCTCCTGATTGGATTCCCACCCGTACGGGGTGCAGAATCCGGTGTTTCGCGTGGGGGCGCAGCATGCTGCGCCCGTACGTCAATCGTCCGCCAGTGCCTGATCCAAATCCCCGATCAAATCCTCCACATCCTCGATCCCGACGGACAGCCGGACCAGGCTGTCGGTCAGGCCCATCCGGCGCCGCATCTCGAGCGGTACGCTGGCGTGGGTCATCGACGCCGGATGCCCGATCAGGCTCTCGACGCCTCCCAACGACTCGGCCAGGGCAAAGATCTTGGTTCGCTCGACGAAGCGGCGGGCGAACTCGGTATCGCCCAGCTCGATGCTGATCATCCCCCCGAATCCCTTCATCTGACGGGACGCGAGGTCGTGCTGCGGATGTGACCGCAACCCCGGATAGTATACGCGCTGCACCCGCGGATGCTTCTCCAGCCACTCGGCGACGCGGCGGCCGCTGGCATCGTGCTGCCGCATCCGCAACGCCAGCGTCTTGGTGCCGCGCAGCGCCAGCCAGCAGTCGAACGGCCCAGGTACGGCGCCGGACGAGTTCTGAATGAAGCCGAGCCGTTCCGCGAGGTCGTCGCGGGTCGCCACCAGCATCCCCCCGACCATGTCGGAGTGCCCGTTCAGGTACTTGGTCGTCGAGTGGAGTACGATGTCGGCGCCGAATTGCAGCGGCTGCTGGAAGTAGGGTGTGGCGAACGTATTGTCGACGACGAACAGCGCCTTGGTCTTGCGGGCGATCTCGCCGGTCGCCTTGAGATCGCACAGGCGCATCATCGGGTTGGTGGGCGTCTCGGCATAGACGATCTTGGTGTTGGGCGTGACTGCGGCCGCGACCGCTGCCGTGTCGCCGCCGTCCACGAACGTGAACGTCAGACCGAGCCGCGCCCAGATGAGCGTCATCTGGCGATGCGACCCACCGTACACGTTCTCACCGCTCACGATGTGATCGCCCGCCGACAGCAGCTTCATCACCGCGTCGAGCGCCGCCAATCCGGAGCCGAACGCAAATCCGTGCTGTCCGCCCTCCAGCGCGGCCACGTTGCGCTCGAGCGCCTCGCGTGTCGGATTGCGCGTGCGGGCATACTCGTAGCCCTTATGACGCCCCAGCCCCTCCTGGATATAGGTAGAGGTCTGGTAAATAGGCGTCATCACGGCTCCGCTTAAGGGATCGCCTACATACCCGGCGTGCACGGTCCGAGTGGCAAAGCGGTGCGCGAGATCGTGATCTGCGACACGCGTCATGGCCGGAACGTAAGGGCCGCTTCCGCCAGGGGCAAGCGACACATACGTTAGGCACGCGATGCCACCGTTCTCCGGAATGCGTTGTCTCGTCGTCGACGACGAGCCGCGGCTGCGCCGCGTGCTGGTGCGCCTGCTCGAAGGCGAGGGGTTCGTGTGCGCCGAAGCGGGCTCCGGCGTCGAGGCGCTGCAGGAGCTCGAGAAGGGTTCCGTGCCGCTCGTGATTTCCGACCTGCGGATGCCGGAGATGGACGGCGTGTCGCTGCTCCGCGAAATCATCGCGCGTTGGCCGGAGACGGCGGTGATCGTGGTGACCGCCGTCGCGGAGGTCGAGAGCGCCGTCGCCTGTCTGCAGATGGGCGCGCTGGATTACGTGGCGAAGCCGTTCCACCTCGATGAGGTGCGCGCGCGCGTCTCGCAAGCGCTCGACAAGCGCCGGCTGATCATCGAAAACCACAACTACCAGCACGGTCTCGAAGAGCGCGTCGAAGCGCAAGCGCGGCGCATCGAAGAGCTGTTTCTCGAGGGCGTCCACGCCCTGGTGTACGCGCTCGAAGCGAAAGACGCGTACACGCGCGGCCACTCGATGCGCGTCGCGAATTACTCCGTCGAGACGGCGCGCGCCCTGGGGCTCGACAAGGACATGATCGACACGATTGCGCTCGGCGCCGAGCTGCATGACGTCGGCAAAATCGGCGTGAGCGAGAGCGTGCTGCATAAGGCGGGCAAGCTCACCGATGCCGAGTACCGCCACATCATGGAGCACACCGTGATCGGCGCCCGGATTCTTGGGCCGCTGATGCGCGATGCTCCTGGTGCGTTGGCTATCGTGCGCTCGCACCATGAGCGACTGGATGGCAAAGGATTCCCCGACGGTCTCAAGGGAGACGTGATCCCGTTCGAGGCCCGAGTCGTCAGTATCGCGGACGCGTTCGACGCGATGACGAGCGTGCGGCCCTACCGGCCGTCGCTCGCGGTGAAACACGCCATGCGGGAGCTGGAGGAGGGGAAAGGGGTGCAGTTTGACGCGGACATCGTGAACGCGTTCCTCAAGGCATTTGCGGAGGATGCGGCCCTTCCGATCCCCACCCCGCAGCTACAACCCTTGCGACTGCCCACCCGGGCGATGGAAGCGCGTCGAGCGTAGTTCATCCATTAAATTGAACGTCCATGTCCGACACCCTGATGGTCAGTGTGTCGGGGGTTCGAGGTCTCGTCGGGACTGACCTCACTCCCGAAGTCGTCGCCCGCTGGGCGGCGGCCTTTGGCATATGGAGCAGGGAGCAGGGAGCCGGGAGCCGAAAACGGCAAGCTCGTATCGTCCTCGGACGCGATGCGAGAACATCGGGCCCCATGTTCGCGGCCGCCGCAACTTCGGGCCTGGTGTCGGTGGGATGCGACGTCATCGACGTCGGTCTGGTGCCTACCCCTTCGGTGCAGCTGGCGGTGGAGCATCATCGCGCAGCCGGCGGCATCGTCCTCACCGCCAGCCACAATCCCATCGAGTGGAACGCCCTCAAGTTCGTCGGCCCTGATGGCATCTTTCTTGATAGTGTAGCGGGCACGCGGGTACGCGAACTGGCGGCGGGGGATACCCTGCCACGAGCCAATTACAATGCGATCGGCGGTGTGGAGGCGGATTCGGAGGCGATTTCCCGCCATCTCGCCGCCGTGCTCGCGCTGCGGGGAGTCGATGTTCGGGCGATCCGGCGCCGCCGCTTCCGAGTGGCGCTCGACTGCGTGCGCGGCGCCGGTGGGGCCGTGATGCCGGAGCTGCTCGAGCGCCTTGGGTGCCGAGTGGCGGCGATCAACACCGAGACGGACGGGTTGTTTCCGCGTCCGCCCGAGCCGGTGCCGGAAAACCTGAAGGCGCTCGGCGCGTTGGTGCGCCGCACCAAGGCGGACGTCGGGATAGCGGTGGATCCCGATGTGGATCGCCTGGCGATCGTCGATGAGAAGGGCAGGGCGATCGGCGAAGACTACACGCTGGCCTTCGCCGTACGGGCCGTCCGCCCGTCGGCCCGTCGGCCCGTCGTCTGTAATCTCTCGACGAGTCAGGTCGTCGAAGATGCCGCGAAAGAATTCGGTGCGACGGTTGTACGGGCTCCGGTCGGCGAGGCGCACGTCGCGCGGAGGATCATCGAGCTGAAAGCGGTGATCGGCGGTGAAGGGAACGGGGGAGTGATATATCCGGCGCTGCATGTGGGACGCGACGCGCCGGTGGCTGGGGCGCTGGTCTTGGGCCTGCTCGCTCGCGAGCAGGTAACCGTGAGTGAACTCGTCGCGCGAGCGCGGCGTTACGCGATCGTAAAAGCGAAGTCGGAACGCGGAACGCGGAACGCGAAATCGATGGATGAGGTCTATGGCGCGCTGCGCGCCCGATTCCCGGAAGCGAGCGCCGATACCCAGGACGGTCTGCGGCTCGCCTGGCCCGATCGCTGGCTGCACGTGCGGCCCTCGGGCACCGAGCCGATCATTCGATTCATCGCGGAAGCGCCAACGCGCGCCGACGCGGAAAAATTGATAGACGAAGGGCGGCGGTTATGTGCGGGATCGTAGGCTACACCGGAAAGCGGACAGCGGCACCCGTGGTGCTCGAGGGCTTGAAGCGGCTCGAGTATCGCGGCTATGACTCGGCCGGGTTGGCGGTCGTCAACGGCGGCCTCGAGATCTTTCGCGCGCCCGGGAAAATCGCGGTGCTGGAGCGCGAGCTCGGCGCCAACCTGCCGGAAGGAACGACGGCGATCGCGCACACGCGCTGGGCGACGCACGGCGCCCCCAATACCGTCAACGCCCATCCGCACGCCGATTGCGGCGGAACGCTCGCCCTCGTGCACAACGGCATCATCGAGAACTCCGGAGCCTTGCGCCAAGCGCTCACCAAGCGCGGGCACGTGTTCCGCTCACAGACCGATACGGAAGTGTTGTCGCACCTGATCGAGGAGACCCACACCAAGGGCACGCCGCTGGTCGAGGCCACCGCGGCGGCGCTGCGCGAGGTCGAAGGCACGTATGGGATCGCGGTGATCTCGAGCCGCGAGCCCGACACGATCGTCGCCGCGCGCCGCGGATCACCGCTGCTGGTCGCCATCGGCAACGGCGAGAACTTCGTCGCATCGGATGCCTCGGCGGTGCTGGCGCATACACGCTCCGTCGTCTATCTCGATGACGGCGAGATCGCCGAAGTGAAGCCCAACGATTACCGCATCATGGATCTTGCGTCCGTTGAGAAGGAGAAGGAAATCACGCACGTCGAGTGGGACCTCGCGACGATCGAGCGCGGCGGCTACGCGCACTTCATGCTGAAAGAGATCATGGAGCAGCCGGAAAGCGTGCGGAACACGCTGCGCGGTCGCCTGCTCGAGGAAGAAGGCACCGTCCGCTTCGGCGGTCTGAACATCAGCGACGAAGAGCTGCTGAAAGTGCAGCGCATCGTGATCACCGCGTGCGGGACGTCGTGGCATTCGGGGCTGATCGGCGAATACATGATGGAGGAGCTGGCCCGGATTCCGACCGAGGTGGAATACGCCTCGGAGTTCCGCTACCGCAACCCCATCGTAGATGAGCGCACGCTGGTCATCGGCATTTCGCAGTCAGGCGAGACGGCGGACACACTGGCGGCACTGCGCGAAGCCAAGCGGCGCGGCGCCCGCACGCTCGGCCTGATCAACGTCGTGGGCAGCACGATCGCCCGCGAGGTGGACGGCGGCATCTATCTGCATGCCGGGCCGGAGATCGGGGTGGCGAGCACCAAGGCGTTTACGAGCCAGATCGTGGCGCTCGCGCTGCTGACGCTGAAGATGGGCCGGCTGCGCGCGCTCTCGATCCTGCAGGGGCGGGAAGTGGTGCGCGCGCTCGCGAAGCTGCCGGAGCTGGTGAGCAAGGTGCTCACGAAAGCGCCGCAGATCGAGGAGCTGGCCGACCGGCTGGTACGCGCGCAGAACGTGCTGTACCTGGGGCGCGGCTACAATTTCCCCGTCGCGCTCGAAGGGGCGCTGAAGCTCAAGGAAATCTCCTACATTCACGCCGAGGGATATCCGGCGGCCGAGATGAAGCACGGCCCGATCGCCCTGATCGACGATCTGATGCCGGTCATCTTCATCGCGCCGAAGGACGGGGTGCATCAGAAGGTCGTGAGCAACGTCGAGGAAGTGAAGGCGCGCGGCGGCCGCGTGATCGCGATCGTGACGGAGGGCGACACCGCCCTCGACAGGCTCGCCGACCACCGCATCGAGATTCCCGAGACGCTCGACCTGCTCACGCCCGTGTTGAGTGTGGTGCCGCTGCAATTGCTGGCGTACTACATCGCGGTTCGCAGAGGGTGCAACGTGGATCAGCCGCGCAACCTGGCGAAGAGCGTGACCGTCGAGTGAGAGTCGTGCTCCAGCGGGTCAAGCGCGCAGAGGTTCGAGTAGCAGGCCGGGTTACCGGAAGAATCGGGCCCGGCTTTCTCGTGCTCGCCGGTTTCGCGCCTGCCGACAGCGACGCCGCGCTCGCCTGGATGGCGGACAAGATCCTCGGCTTGCGCGTCTTCGGGGATGACCAAGGCAAGATGAATCGCGACCTCGCCGAAGCGCACGGCGGGGTGCTCGTCGTTTCGCAATTCACGCTCTATGGTGATGCCAGCAAAGGGCGTCGCCCCAGTTTCATCGGCGCCGCTCCACCCGACGTCGCGATTCCGCTCTACGAACGGTTCGTTGCCTTGTTAAAGGAAAAGGCAAACGGCATCCCCATCGAGACGGGAGAGTTCGGCGCGATGATGGACGTCGAACTGGTCAACGACGGGCCGGTGACGTTGATTTTAGAGAAGTGAAACCGATCGTTCTCGCCTCCGGCTCGCCCCGCCGCAAGCAGCTGCTCGAAATGTTACGCATCCCGTTTCGCGTCATCGCGCCCGACGTGGACGAGCATGTCCTGCCGGGCGAAAAGCCGGACGCGTACGTCACCCGATTGTCGCGGGCCAAAGCCCAGGCCGTGCTGCCGCGTGCGCCCGGTGAGGTGATCCTGGCGGCGGACACGACGGTCGTGCTGGGCGGCAAGATCTTCGAGAAGCCGACGTCCCCGGCAAATGCCGTCGAGATGCTGGAGCAGCTCCAGGGGAAGACCCACGAAGTGCTCACCGCGGTTGCCGTGGCGGAGAATGGCCGGCTCGAGCAGGCGCTGGACGTGTCGCGGGTGACGTTCCGGCCCAACACGCGGCACGTCCTGGAGGAGTACGTCGCGACCGGAGAGCCGCTCGACAAAGCCGGCGCGTACGCGATTCAGGGCCTCGGTGCGCCGCTGATCGAGCGCGTGGAAGGAGATTTCTTCGGGGTGATGGGACTGCCGCTGCGGCTGGCGCTGGACCTCTTGGCGAAGTTCGGGAGACCTTACCGCTTCACGCGATAGACCGGCACCTTCTTCGCTTTTCCTTTGACCTGGATCGGTTCGAGCGCCTCGACTTTGGGCGGCTTCTTGAGGGCCTTGTAGAACGGCTCGGAGATCAGGATCTCGTTGAGGCCGGCCGATGAGCAGAGCCGGCTGGCGGTATTCACCGCGTCGCCGATCACGGTGTACTCGAGCCGCCGGTTGGAGCCGATGTTGCCGGCGAACACCTCTCCAAAATTGATCCCGATGCCGATCGCCAAGGGTTTGCGCCCCGACTCGGCCCACTTGGCATTCATCTTCTCGAGCGTCTCGATCTGGTCGAGCGCGCACTGCATGGCGCGGTCGGCATCGTCGGCATGCGCGATCGGCGCGCCCCATAGTGCCATGATCGCATCGCCCATGAACTTGTCGAGCGTGCCCGAGTGCTCGAAGACGATATCCACCATCTCGGTGAAATACTCGGTGAGCAGGCCGGCGATCTCGTCGGGATTCATCAATTCAGACATCGGCGTAAAGCCGCGGATGTCCGAAAAGAAGATCACGACCGGCCGCTTCGTCCCACCCAGCGCCACCTCGCCCTCTTGCTGCGCGATCTGTGACGCGAGGTTGGGCGCGAAGTAGCGCTGGAAGTTCGACACCACGACCGCTTCGCGGCGCAGCCGGTCGGAGAGCTGCGAATTCTCGATGGCGACCGCCGTCAACCCGCCGAACGCAATCAGGAACTCGAGGTCCTCGTCCGCGAACGAGTGCGTCGCCGTGAGATTATCGACGTAGAGAATGCCGAGCACTTTCGAATCCGAGCCCATGAGCGGCGTGCACATGGCGCTGCGCACGCTCTGGATCAGAATTGATTTGCCCTTGAACCGCTCGTCGGCGGCGGCATTGTCCGACAGGATCGCGACCCGCTCCTCCACCGCTTTGCGCGCGATCGATTGCGGCACGTGCTTCGCGGCGCTCGCGTCGCCGGTGCGGCTCTTCGAGATGCGGGGGATCAGCTCGTTCGACTTGCCGTCGAGCAGCAGAATCGACACGCGGTCGACGTTCATGATCTGGAACGTGAAGTCGACCACCTTGTCGAGCAGTCGGTCCAGCTCCTGCTGCTTCGACAGCTCTTTGGACACCTCGAGCAGCAGCGACAGCTTCTTCTCGCGCCGCTCTTCCTGGTTGTCCGCTCTGACCTTGAGATGGGACGAGCCTTGCGCCTGGTCCATCACGATCGCCGGCACGCCACCGGACACGCTCACCGGCAGCTGCCGCACGATCGTTCCCCCGGCCACGCCGCCCTT
>Ga0137409_10001214_pt1 | contig 28114 bp, 21 predicted proteins | sample CZODoug1_16funga_FD_122059 | JGI IMG/M metagenome (GOLD analysis project Ga0137409, IMG submission 122059) | Vadose zone soil fungal communities from Angelo Coast Range Reserve, California, USA - CZODoug1_16fungal (Hybrid Assembly) | ecosystem: Environmental > Terrestrial > Soil > Vadose zone...
GCCGTACTGGGTGAGCTTCCCGGACATCGTGAAGTACGCGGGCGGGACGCCGGTATTCGTGGAGACGAAGCCGGAAGAAGGCTTCAGCGTGAAGGCGGCGGCTATCGAAAAAGCGATTACGCCCAAGACCCGCCTGCTCATTCTGAATTCGCCGAGCAATCCAACGGGCGGCGTCGTGCCGCCGGATGAGTTCGAACGCATCCTGGCGGTCTGCAAGAAACACAACGTCTGGCTGATGGGCGACGAATGCTATTCGCACTTCACCTACGAGCCGCACAAGCCGTATTCGATCGCCAGCGCGGCGGGCTCGAAAGAAAACGTCATGATCATCGGCTCGGTTTCGAAAACGTTCGCGATGACCGGCTGGCGCATCGGCTACACGCTGGGACCGGAAGCCCTGATCCAGGCGCTGATCAAGCTGCAGAGCCAGTCCACCTCCAACGCTACATCGATCGCGCAATACGCCGCGCTGGAGGCGATGCGCGGAACGATGGAGACCGTTCCAGTCATGCTCGCTGAGTACGCCAAGCGCCGCAAACGCATCGTGGAAGGCCTGCGCGCAATTCCCGGCGTGGCCTGCGAATGGCCGGGCGGTGCGTTCTACGCCTTCCCGAATATTTCCGCGCACCTTTCGAGCGCCCCAGGCAAACCGGCGCTGGCGAAGACCTGCACCGAAATTTCAAAGATGCTCCTGGAAAAAGTACAAGTAGCGGTCGTGCCCGGCGAAGCGTTTGGCGCGCCGGGCTATCTGCGGCTTTCCTACGCCACCTCCATCGAGCGAATCGACGAAGGGCTGCGACGCCTCAAACGTTTTTTCTCTCGCGCTGAAGCCGCATCGTAAACCGTGCGGCCCACGCCCACACGCATCGAGCCTATTTTCAGCCCGCGCCTCTGGGGGGCGCGCTCGCTAGCGCCTCTCTTCCCCGAAAAATCCAATTTGACGGAGCCACTGGGCGAAGCCTGGCTCACGGGCGTGGATTGCCGCATCGCTTCCGGCCCCTTCGCCGGAAAGACGCTCCGCGCGGCCTGGACGGAAATGCCCGCGGAGTGGCGCGGCAGCCAGCTCGCCGCCGAGGCGAGCTTTCTTCTTCTCGTCAAATTTATTTTTCCGACAGAAAAACTCTCGCTCCAGGTTCATCCGGACGACGCTTATGCGTCCGTCCACGAAAAGTCCGCAGGTGGCCGGGGAAAAACGGAGATGTGGCACGCCGTATCCGCGCTGGCCGGTGCGCAATTGCAACTCGGACTGAAGCCGGGCGTGGACCAAGAGAAATTCCGCGCGGGATTGGCGTCACACACGTTAGAAGATCTCTTCGAAGTACAACCGGTCCGGACGGGCGACACGTTTTTCGTCCCTGCGGGCACGCCCCACTCCATCGGTCCAAACATGGTGATCTGCGAAGTGCAGGAGTATTCCGACTTGACGTACCGCGTTTACGATTTCGGGCGCGTTGATGCGAACGGAAAACCGCGCGAATTGCACATCGATAAAGCGCTCCAGGTGACCAACTTCGGGAAACCGGCGGGAGGGAAAGTGACTCCGCTGCTGCTTCCTGCCGATGGGCCAACCAGATTGCTGCTTGTTGCTTGCCGCTACTTTGCGGCGGAACGCTGGGAGTGTTCCGCGAAATGCGAAATCCCGGTCGAACCCGAGCGGTTCGAGCTCATCGTGATTCTGGAGGGCGCGGGCAGCTTTGCCTGGCCGGAGAGCGCAGCGCGCTATCACCGCGGCGAATGCTGGCTGGTGCCCGCCTCACAGGGGCGCATCGACGTTTTGCCGGAAACGGCGACGTCTCTGATCCGGACCTATGTGCCGGACATTCCTGTAATGCGGACAGAATTGCATCGCGATGGGATTTCAGCGGCGGCGCTAGCACAAGTTATTTTCGATTAAGGCTGCCTAACGATGGCGAAAGAAAAATTAACGGTCCACGCCGTGATCCTCGCGGGAGGGCGCGGAACTCGCTTCTGGCCGCGCAGCCGCACGCGCACTCCTAAACAGCTTTTGAACATCGTCGGCAAGGACACGATGCTCCAGCAGACCGTCGCGCGCCTGAAGCCGCTGATTCCCGCCGAGCGCATCTGGACGGTCACGAATGCGGAACAGGCCGCCGCCGTCCGCAAGCAGGTTCCGGCAGCCGCGCGCAAGCGCGTGCTGATTGAGCCGATGGGGCTGAACACCGCGGTGGCGATTGGGCTGGCGGCCATTCACGTGCGCCATGCGGCGCACGGCGACGCGTTGATGGCGGTGCTCCCCGCCGATCACTACATCGAACAGTCGCAAAAGTTCCGGGAGATCGTGAGCGCCGCCCTCGACGTGGCTCGCGAACCTGGGCGAATGGTAGTGCTCGGCATCCCACCAACCGGGCCGGAGACGGGGTTTGGCTACATCGAAAGAACGAGCGAACCGATCGGAACCAAGGGCTTCCCCGTTTTTGCCGTGAGGCGGTTCACGGAGAAGCCCGAGCTGAAGGTCGCGCAAGAATACGTTGCTTCCGGTAACTATCACTGGAACGCCGGAATGTTTTTCTGGCGGGTTTCCACGTTTCTCGAGAATCTGAAAAGTTTTCTGCCAAAGACACACGCTGCGCTGGAAAAACTCGCTGAATTTATTGGAACCCGGAATTACGAACGCAAGCTACGCGAGATTTACCGGAAACTCGAAAATATCTCCGTGGACTACGCAATCCTGGAGCCAGCAACAAGGGCAGAAGGTCCGTCGCGCGTGTTTGTGATTCCCGCCGAAGTGGGCTGGAGCGATATCGGTTCCTGGGGAGCCGTACACGGGCTGCTTCTGGACAAGAACTCTGCGGACGGCAACGTTTTCGTCACTCCGGGCTACGCCCTCGACGCCCGCGGCAATCTCATCTCTTGCGCTGGAAAAATCGCCGCCCTGATCGGTGTGCACGACCTGATCGTCATCGATACGCCCGACGCGCTGCTCATCTGCCCGCGCGACCGCGCCCAGGACGTCGGAAAAATCGTGAAATGGCTTGAAGAACAAAAACTAAGGACGCTCTTGTAGAGGCCGCCTTCTGAGGCGGTCCGTCCTCCACAACCAGGCCAATCCGGCTGTTTGGCAGGCATGTCGCATCGCGTATACTCACCTACAATGACTTCGATTCGATTTGGAACCGATGGCTGGCGCGGCGTCATCGCCGAAGATTTCACCTTTGCGAATGCGCGCACTGTCGCGCAGGCCATCGCCCGTTACGTCGTGCGCTGCGAAGATGCGCAGAAGGGCGTCATCATCGGCTACGACCATCGCTTCGCCTCGGGCGGCATCGCCGCGACCGCCGCTGAAGTGGTTTCCGCGAGTGGCACGCCCGTTTTCTTGACGGATAAACCCTGCCCCACCCCGGCGGTTTCCTTGCTCGTGAGGCAACACGGAGCGGCTGGCGGCCTGATGATCACCGCGAGCCACAATCCGTATCAATGGAATGGTATCAAGTACAAAGCGAGCTATGGCAGCTCGGCATTGCCTTCGATTGTCGCGCAAATCGAAAAAGACCTCGATGTGGTGCAGAAAGTATGCGTGCCGCCTCTGCCGCCGCGAAGAAACCTGATCCAGCCCCTGGAGCTGCGCGCTCCATATCTCGACACACTCGAAAAACTGGTCGATTGGCAACGGCTGAGGAAGGCGAAATTTCGCTTTGTATCCGATGTCATGCATGGCTCGGCCACGGGCTTGCTCGTCGAACTTTTCCGGCGCAATGGCATCGCCTGCGATGAAATTCGTGGGACGCGCGACCCGCGCTTCGGCGGCGTACATCCGGAACCGATCGAGCCGCACATCGAGGCTTTGCGGCGAGCGGTGCTCGCCGGGAAATTCGATGCCGGCTTGTGCGCCGACGGCGATGGCGATCGCATTGGAGCCATCGACCGCGACGGCACGTTCGTCAATCCTCATCAGATCTTTGCACTGCTCGTCTGGCACCTCGCCGGAACCCGCAGCCTGCCCGGCGATATCGCAAAAACTTTTTCCGTCACGAAGCTCATCGACAAGCTCGCCGCAAAATTCGGCCGGAAACTTCACGAAACGCCCATCGGCTTCAAATACATCTGCGAGCTGATGCTCGAGCAGAACATTTTGATCGGCGGCGAAGAGAGCGGCGGCATTGGCACCAACCTCTACATCCCCGAGCGCGACGCGACGGTTTCCGCGCTTCTCCTTGCGGAACTGATGGCCTGGCACGGCAAATCACTTGGTGAGCTGCTCGCCGTGCTTACCGCCGAGTTCGGCGAGTATCATTACGGCCGCGTCGATCTCGATCTGAAACCAGGCCAAAAAGAAAAAGCCATCGTTCACTTTTCGGATGCGAAACTGAGCCGTATCCTTGATCTGCCGGTGGTTCGCCGGGAAGATATGGACGGCATCAAGCTCTATCTGAGCGATGTCGGATGGGTGATGGTCCGCGCCTCGGGAACCGAGAATCTTTTGCGAGTTTATTGCGAAACGTCAAATGTCGAGACGACGCAGCGTGTCCTCCAAGCTGTGACCGGCATCGTCCAAAATCTATAGGTGCGCTCATGAAAACGGTCAATCTGAAAGAAAAATTCGCTCTCTTCTCCGACTACTACAAACCGCGCGTCATTGGTGAGGTGAACGACTGCCACGTCAAGGCGGTGAAGCTAAAAGGCGAATTTATCTGGCATCATCATGAAAACGAAGACGAACTGTTTCTGGTCGTGAAAGGCACGCTGCGGATGAAATACCGCGGCCACGAAGCCGTCGTCAAGGAAGGCGAATTTATCGTCGTGCCGCGCGGCGTCGAGCACTGCCCTGTCGCTGACGAGGAAGTTCACATCATCCTCATTGAACCAAAATCGACGTTGAATACCGGCAACATCACCAACGAAAGGACTGTCGCCCAGCTCGAGCGCATCTGAAATCCGCTCCCGCGGCCGATCTACGACCAGCCATGGAACACCGCTTCTATACCCTCGACGTTTTCACCAACAACCGCTTCGAAGGTAACCCGCTCGCCGTATTTACCGACGGTGACGGGCTTTCGGACGACCAAATGCTCGCCATCGCGCGCGAAATGAATCTTTCGGAAACCGTCTTTGTGCAAAAGCCGACGGAAGAGGAAGCCCTCGCGCGCTTGCGCATCTTCACGACAAAGGAGGAACTCAAGCTCGCCGGGCATCCCGTGATTGGAACCTGGTTCTTGCTCGCGGAGCTGGGCGTCGTTCCTGCGCAGGATGGCGGCGTCCACGTTCTGCAAGAAACCGGCGCGGGCATCTTGCCGGTGGAAATCCGCTTCAAGGACGGCCGCCCGCAGCGCGTGACCATGACTCAGAAGGAAGCCATCTTCAAGCCTGCGAAATTCAACAAGAAGAAGCTTGCCTCCGCACTGGGGATTTCACCCAAAGACTTCGACCCGAAACTGCAACCTGAATTTGTATCCACCGGCATCTTCAACCTGATGGTGCCGCTGCGGAATCGTGCCGCGCTGGGCAACATCGCCATGAACATGACCGAACTCCGCCGCCTCCAGGGCAAGAACGCGACGATGGCTTACTGCTTCGCACTTGGCGGCAATGGCAAAGCCTTTTCCCGCGGCATGCTGCCCTGGGAACTCTATGAAGACGCCGCGACGGGCTCCGCCGCTGGTTCGCTGGGCGCGTACCTTGTGCGAAACGGAAAATTAGCGCCAGGCCACACCTTGAGCATTCTTCAGGGCGCGGAAATGGGACGCCCAAGCCTGATCGAAGTGGAAGTCACGCAGAGTGGAAAGAAACTCGTCCCGCGCGTCAGCGGCGCGGCCGTGAAAGTTTTCGAAGGCACCATCCGCGTCTGACTTCTTTCACTAAATAGTGAAAACAACAACAGAAAACAAGGGCCACCCGGGAACTCCGAGCGGCCTTCATTGCTTTTTTCCGGAACTGATAACTGAAAACTGACAACTAAGAGCTGCTCTTAGTGCCCGCGTTTGTCGTGGCGCAGGTCCTTGCGATCCTTGTGCAGGCCTTTCTTGTCCTTGTTGATCTCCTTCTGGTCTTGGTTGCGATCTTTGCGGTCCTTGGACAGGTCCTTCTTATCGTGATTGATGTCCCGCTGATCCTTATTCCGGTCGACGCGATCCGCGCGAAGGTCCTTGCGATCGGCTTGCGCCTGCGCGCTATTGTCGCCGTATTTCTTGTCATCGCGCGCAAGCTGGGCCTTGTCGTGATTGATGTCGCGCTGGTCCTTGTTGCGGTCCACGCGGTCCTTGCTCAGGTCGCGTTTATCGTGATTGATGTCCCGCTGATCGGCATTGCGATCCGCACGATCCTTCGCCAGGTCTTTCTTATCGCTTCGAATGTCTTTCTTGTCGTTCTGGATATCCTGCTGCTGCGGAGTCGGATCCTGGCTATTGGCATACGTGCCACCGGCGAACAAACCGGCAAAAGCGACTGCGATCACACCTCGACGGACTATGAGTTCTGCCTTCATTGTCTTCTCTCCAATTGAAATGATTCCTGAACTCACCACCACACTTACAAAATCAAACACAGGTAGAGCAGCAAAGTTTCGCTACGCCGCAAGCAAGCTTTCATGGAAGGACTCGAGCGCCGCAGAATCGGATATAACTAGTTTATTTTCAAGGATTTATGGACCGCGTCGAGGACACCATTCACAAACGCCCCGGAATCTTCCGAGGAAAACTTCTTAGCCAATTCCACAGCTTCGTTCAGGACGACTCTAGGCGGCGTGTCCGTGCCGTTCATTTCATGAATCGCCAGCCGCAAAATGGCGCGATCGATGGCCGCAAGCCGTTCGAACCGCCAGTTGTCGGCGTGCTTGACGATGATCGCGTCCAGCGTGGTGACGTCCTTCGCCGCGCCCTCAAAAAGTTTGTTCGCGAATGCGCGCGTCTTGTCCGCGGCCTTTGCGCTTTTCCAGAATTTCACTTCCAGCTTGGTGAAATCCTGCTGGCTCATGTCCCACTGGAACAGCATCTGCATCGCAAACTCGCGGGATTTGGTGCGGAGAGACACGTTACTTGCGCCGCGGCTTTCCGGCAGACGCTGCTTTCGCATGAGAGGCGCGAAGCTTGCGTGACAGTTGCGCCATTTCGATGGCGGCGAGCCCCGCTTCGAATCCTTTGTTCCCGCCCTTGAGTCCAGCGCGGTCGATGGCTTGTTCCAGCGTGTCGCACGTCAGCACACAAAAAATAATCGGCAAGCCGCTGTCCATCTGCGCGAGTTGCAATCCGCGTGCGGTCTCCGAACAAACATAGTCATAGTGCGTCGTTTCGCCGCGAAGCACGCAGCCAACGGCGATCAGCGCATCGTACTTCCCCGTCGCCGCCAGTTTTTTCGCCGCCAGCGGCAATTCGAACGCTCCCGGAACGTGCATCACATCAACATCTTTGCTGCCCGCGCCCGCCCGCTCCAGCGCATCCACCGCCGCCGCAAGAAGCCGCTCGGTGATAAAGCTATTGAAGCGGCTCACGACAATTCCAAAGCGAAAACCGGCCGCGCTCAATGCGCCATCAATCCTCCCGGGCTGTATTTTCTCCGCCATCGCCAATCCGCGCCGTTCCGAATTCCTATCCTTTATTTCCTTTACCTACTTCCCTTTGAACTGCGGCGGCCTCTTTTCCAAAAATGCCTTGGTGCCTTCGCGCATGTCTTCTGTCGCGCAAGCGACGCCGAAAAGCGTCGCCTCCAGGAACAGCCCCTCTTCCTGAGCCATTTCCACGCCGCGCTCGATCGCTTCCATGGTGAATTTCACGGCGAGTGGCCCGTTGGCGATAATCTTCTTCGCCATCGCTTCCGCGGCGGGAATCAGCTCCGCCGGCTCGTAAATATGATTCACCAGTCCGATACGCTGGGCTTCTTCCGCGGTGATCATTTCGCCGGTAAGGCAAAGTTCGTGCGCCACACCCTTGCCACACAGCCGCGCCAGCCGCTGCGATCCGCCGTAACCGGGAACGATCCCGAGTTTCACTTCCGGTTGGCCGAGCTTTGCCGTTTTGCTGGCGATTCGAATGGTGCACGAAAGCGCTAGCTCGCAGCCGCCTCCCAGCGCGAAACCGTTGATCGCGCAGATCGAAGGCTTCCCCATCGTTTCCAGCAAATGAAAAACGCCCTGCCCAAAAAGCGAAAATTCTTTGCCGTTGACCGGCGTTTGCAGCGCCAGCTCGCTGATATCCGCCCCTGCCACAAATGCCTTTTCTCCCGCGCCCGTAAGAATCAATACGCGCACGGCCTGATCATCGCGCGCATCGAGCAGCGCCTGCTGCAACTCTTCCACCGTTTTGCGATTCAGCGCATTCAGCACCTTCGGCCGATTGAAGGTGATGTACGCAATTCCGTCCCTCTTTTCGTACAAAATATTTTCGTAACCCATCTCTTCCCTCTTCTCGGCTCGGCGTACTCGGAATCTCTGCGTTATCTTTGTTCTTTTATTTTCTTCCCGCCGCTAAAACTTCATCGCCTTAGGATTCCCCGGATCGGAGTAATCATAAAACCCTCGTCCCGACTTCCGCCCGTTCCATCCCGCCAGCACCATCCGCTTCAGCAGCGGCGGTGCCGCGAATCGCCGTTCCTTGAACTCATCAAACATGATTTGCGAAATGTAATAGGTAGTGTCGAGTCCCACGAAATCCAGCAATGTTAGTGGCCCCATCGGGTGTCCGCACCCCAGCTTCATCGAATTATCAATATCCTCGATGGACCCGACGCCCTCTTCCAGCGCGCGAATCGCGTCCAGAAGATACGGCACCAGCAATCGATTCACGATGAAGCCGGTGCTGTCCTGCGCGCGCACCGGCGTCTTGCCCAGTTTCGCTCCGAACGCCACCATCTCTTCATAAACCGCAGGCTCCGTAGCAATGGTCCGCACCACCTCCACCAGCTTCATCACCGGCACAGGATTAAAAAAATGCAAACCGACAAATCGTTGCGGCCGCTTAGTCGCCGTAGCAATTTCCGTAATTGTCAACGAAGAGGTGTTGCTCGCAAAGATCGTCGATGTCTGGCAGATCGCATCCAACGCCCCAAAAAGCTCTCGCTTCGCCGGAAGCTGCTCGATAATCGCCTCTACGATGACGTCGCAATCCTTGAGGTCTTCGACTTTCGTGGTTCCTTTGAGCCGTCCGCGAATTTCGCCCTTCACCGCTTCGGTGATCGTGCCCTTCTCCGCCAAGCGATGCAGATTTTTCTCGATGCTCTTGAGTCCCTTGTCCAGCAATTCCGCGCTCACTTCGCGCACCACGGTTCCGAATCCCGCCGCAGCCGCCACCTGCGCGATTCCCGAACCCATCAGCCCACACCCCACGACTCCCACTTTTCGAATCGCCACGCTTTTCCTCTTAGAAGATGTTGCCGGCCAATCGGCAGAAAAAGGCTCGGCAGAAAACCGCGAACCCGAATGCGAAAGTGTAGCAGAAATGACCGATTCCTGATTCCACTCTGCGCTTCCTCAGCGCACTCTGCGTCTCAGCGTTATCTTTAGGTCTTCAGTCTTTTCTCTTCACGGCGCGATGGGCGCAGGCACTCAATCAATTTCCCGTCGCCTCAACAATCATCGCGATTCCCTGCCCCCCGCCGATGCAGGCCGTCGCCAGCCCATACCGCAATCCATTCCTCCGCAACTCGTTCAAAATCGTAATCACCAGCCGCGTTCCCGAAGCCCCGAGCGGATGCCCCAGAGCAATCGCCCCGCCGTTGACATTCGTCTTATCGCGATTCAATCCCAGCACTTTTTCTACCGCAAGATACTGCGCCGCAAAAGCCTCATTCACTTCCACCCGGTCCATCTGCTCCAGCGTTAGCCCCGCGAGCTTCAGCGCCTTCTGCGATGACGGCACCGGCCCGATCCCCATGATGCTCGGATCAACTCCCGCCACGGCCCACGATACGATTCGGCCCACAGGTTTCAATCCCCGCTCCTTCGCGATTTTTTCTCTCGTGACCACTATCGCGGCTCCGCCATCCACAATCCCGCTGGCATTGCCCGCGGTGACGATTCCGTCTTTCTTAAACGAAGGCGGAAGTTTTTCCAAAATTTCCATTGTCGTTTCCGGACGCCGGTGATCGTCTTCGCTCACAAGCATGGTCTTCTTCCCCTGCTTCACTTCCACCGCCACGATCTCTTCCTTGACACGGCACGCTTTGTAAGCCGCGTCCGCTGCCTGCTGGCTGCGCAGCGCGTACGCGTCGGCATCCTTGCGTGAAATATTATGTTGCTCGGCAAGTTTTTCCGCCGTCAGCGCCATCGGCAATCCACAATACGTATCCGTGAGCCCCGCCATCAGTGAATCTTCCAGAGCTCCTCCGCCGAGCTTCAATCCCGTCCGCGCCCCGCGAACCACAAATGGCGCCTGCGTCATGTTCTCCATTCCGCCGGCCAACACCATTGTGGCCTCGCCCAGCAACAACCGCTGCGCCGCCTGCGCGATCGCCTCAATCCCCGAACCGCACAACCGGTTCACCGTCACCGCCGGCGTTTCGATTTTCAGCCCAGCCTTCAACCCCACGTGCCGCGCGCCATAAAGCGCATCCGCACTGGTCTGCATCACATTGCCAAAAATCGCGTGATCAAACTCGCCCGGATCCACGCCAGCCCGCCGAATCGCCTCTTTCGAAGCATTGGCCGCCAGCTCAATCGCCGAAACATCCGAAAACGCTCCCGTGTACCGCGCCATAGGCGTCCGCGCCCCCGCCACAATCACCACATCGGTAGGAAACATACTTCCTCTCCTATTTGTCTGAGCTGAGTTTCTCAATTCGAACGATTGTCATCCTGAGCGAAGCAAAGGATCTCATTCCCAAATGCCGCATGGCTCCGTCCTACTCCGCGCCCAATTCTTGCAGTGACCCGTGGCAGTTTTGCGCCAGTCACAAGTCAACACTCACGAGTCACAACTTCGGCGTTTCCAGCGCCACCACGATATCCCCGCCGCGCTTCCGCGCCTCTTCAATCGAAAACTCCGCGCGATTGATCAAATCCGTCACGATGTCTTCGCTGTCGTACTCGTGCTTGGCCACGGCTTCCACAATCCCCGCGCTCAGCGTAACTTGCGTCGAGTCCCACGGCGGCCGCAGCCCGGATGCCGCTCGTCGCAGCTTATCCGCCAGATTCTGCGCACCCGCCAGCGTCGTATCCGGCAGGATAAACGCCAGCGACCATGAAGTGTATTTCACCGCCACGTCGTTCTGCCGCACCATCGGCTGCAACGACCGCGCCAGTTGCTCCAGAAAACGTTCCAGCGGCGATTCGCCCTGCTGCCGCAAAATCTCCGCGCCGCGGTCGATCTGCAGAATCGTAAGTGCCAGCGGCGTCCCCTGCGTCCGCGCGCGGTCCGCTTCCGTCAGCAAGCAACTCTGGTACGAACTGCGGCTCAGCAAACCGGTGCGCTCATCGGATACGCCCATGCGCCGCACCAGCGACCGCAGCCGTGTGTGACTGACACTCATAAGCATCTGATCGCCTATGGCCTGCAGGAAATAGGCCTCATTAGGCCTCCACTTGTGCTCTTCGGCACGCCCCACGATTAACATCCCCGCGGGCATCTGCGTCTCTTTGTCCGTGATCATTACGCCCAGCGCCGTCGCCAGCCCCAGATCGCTCAGAATCGATCCTTCCGTCGCGTTCACCACGAGCCCGCCCAATTCATCCGGTTCGGCCTTCTCAATGTGCGCAAGCAGCAGCACCACCTGCGCCCCGGGCGCGGGCTTCACTCCCGGCGCGCAAAATTCCGCCGCCATCTCCGGCGGACGCCCCGGTGTTCCCACCACCGCCAGCGCGCGTGTCCCGCGCAAATACGACCCGACTTCGCTGACCGCCGTGTTCAACATTGCCCGCGGCGTCTGCTGCCGAAATATCTTTTGATTGACCTCGGAAATTTTTGAAAGATCCCGCAGCGTCTCCGCCGAATAAACTCCCGTCTTGGTGGTGATGGGCGACGGCGCCTCTGCAACAGGTGCAGGAGGCACGACTGAAACAATCGGCGCCGCAGCAACCACAGGCGCCGCAGGCGCAGAATCCGTCTTCAGCTTCGGCGATCCCGGCGGCCACCAATTCGCCATCTGATAAAGGTTTGAAAGCCGCGCGCTCCGCTCTTCTTCCCCCGGGAACATCGCCGCAATTCTTTGCAATCGCTCCAGCGCCTTGTTCTGCAGCGAGTACTGCAAAAAAATCTCCGTCTGCACAATCAGATCTTCCAGCGCCTGCAACTGCCGTCCCTCTTCGCTGCCCGGAGAAGGAGCTGCCGAAGCCTGCGTCGCCGGCTGATGCGTGGTATGCCCCGGTGTCGGAGAACTTGATTTCATCAGCCGGCTGGCAATCCGCTTCAGTTGCGATTCATCCACTTTGCCGCGCAGGAGTTCCAGGCGTTCCTGATTGCGGTAGTCGTATGCATCTATGTCCACCAGCCGCTCAAGCGACTCCGCGGCCTTCTTGACGTTTCCCGAAGTCAGATACACGTCGAACAGCCGGATCAGCACTTCGAAATATTGCGATTCGCGATTCAATTCGCTGTGAACGGAAGCCCAGAACTCCAGGATGGCTTGCGAGTGCGGATACTTTGCTCCCACGCCGTCCATCAGCGTGGCGAAATCATTCTGCCGCTTGTCGGCAAACATGCGCCGCTTCAGCGTTTGAAGAATTTCCGCGGCTTTCTGATCCTGTCCCGCGGCAACGTAGCGGTCCGCAAGCTCGAACAACTGCGTCATCCCTTCATTTTTTTCTCTTAGAAGCTTGTCGAGCAGTTCGCGGGCTTTCTCGAGGTTTCCTGAGCGCATCAGCGCGTCGCTGTAAGTCGCGAGAAACGCCCCGTCACTTTCGGATGTAGCAAACGGCTCCAGCAACGCAGCGGCACGCACCGCATTGCTGGCTTGCAAGTTCGCCTGCGCGTAAAGCAGCGCTACGCTGCGCTCTTGCGGCGCGAGCTTGTACGCGCGCCCGAGAATTTGCAGCGCATCGGCCGAAGCGCCGCTTGATGTGGCCAGCTGCCCGGCTCTCAAAAACGCTCTTGCAGCCAAGGCATTCTTGCCGATGCGTTCGGCTCCTTCGGCAAGACGAAGCTGCCGCGAAAGATTTTCCGGATCGAGCTGCGCAATCCGTTCCCAGCAGAAGAGCGCGTCCTCATCGCGGTTTGCCGCCACGAATAACTCCGCGGCCTTGGTGTACTGCTCGATGGCTTCATCCGGATGATTTTGTTTTTGCTGCAGGAATGCGTATCGTGCGATGCGTTCGGGCGGCTGCTGGCCATGCCCCCCGCGCAGAAACCGGTTGTAAATCGCGAGAGCCTTCGTCTCATCCTTGGGCTCGATCAACAAATCGAATAGCAAGCCGTAGTACACCGCCGCGCGGTCCGGCTGATCCATTCGCGCGTACAAATCGCCCAGCGCCTGCGTCGCTTCCTGATGCTGTGGCGCTTCGTTGAGTACCGCTAAATACGCCTCGATGGCGTCCTCGACGCGGTTCTTCTCGAGGAAACGCTTGGCGCGATCCAGATGTTTGCTTACGTCTGCGGCCATCCGTCCAGGTTGCCTTTGCGGAGTATGAAACTGTCAATCGGGTGCGAATTAAGCGCGAATCGAGCGCCAATCAAATGATCGTGCCGAGCAGCACTTTCTTCCGTTCACGACCTGCCCTTGTTAACTATATACCCCAAGCCGGAAGCGGCAAAACACTCGAAACACCCTGATGCGGTATCTATCACCGCAATCGCCCGTGATCGCCATTTTCAACCGCTCTGCTGCAGTCTTCTTGGAAGCAGCAACATCAGCGTCGCAGACACGAACAAGGAAACTCCCGCAACCGCCAATCCGCCATACAAACTCCCCGTCTTCTCGCTGATCCATCCTGTCGCGTAAGGTCCGGCGAATCCCCCCAGATTCGCCAGCGAACTCACCAGGGCGATCCCAGAGGCGGCCGCAAATCCCGTTAGGAACTCGCTGGGGAGCGAGTAAAAAGGACCATACATGCTGTAGATCCCCAGCGCGGCTATCGATAAAAGCGCGATCGTCGGAAGAACAGAACGCGTTGCGCCCAAAGTTGCAAGAGCAATTCCCGCGACGATGGCCGGAATCGCCGCATGAAATCTTCGCTCCTGGTTTCGATCGGAACTGCGAGACACCAGCACCATCACCGGCAAGCCCACAAGATGTGGAATCATCGCCAGAAGTCCAATCATGCTGTTGGAAATTCCGCTCGAGAGAGACTTCACCAACTGCGGCATCCAAAAATTCATCGAGTACATGCCCGTATTCAAGGTGAATCCGGCCAGTCCCAAATGCCAAACCCGCTTGTTCAACAGAGCTTTTCCTGCCGAGATATTGTGGCTGGCCAGTTTTTTCTGTTCTTCCTGCGCCAGCTCCGCCGCAATCCAATCCTTTTCTTTCTGGTTCAGAAATTTGGCTTCGGTGGGCCAGCTCGGCAGCAGAAAGTAGGTGAGCACGCCGCCAACGACCGCCGGAATTCCCTCCAGAATCAGCAGCCACCGCCAACTGCTGATGTTCAGCCAGTGCACGTGGTCCAGTAAGAATCCTGAAACCGGTGAACCCAGTATGCTGGTGACCGGAATACCCGCCAGGAACAGCGCGATGGCCTGTGCCTGATCCCGTTGGCGAAACCAATACGTCAGGTACAGGGCGATTCCCGGGAAATAGCCCGCTTCCGCCAGCCCCAACAAGAATCGCACCGCATACAGTTGGTGCACCGAATGCACCAGCCCCGTCAGCGTAGCCAGCATTCCCCAGATGATCAGAATGCACGCGATCCAGATCCGCGCCCCGACCTTGTGCAGCATCAGGTTGCTGGGAATCTCAAACAGGAAATATCCAAAAAAGAAAATCCCCGCCACCCATCCAAACTGCTTGCTGGTAATTACCAGCTCCTGGTTCATCGTCAGCGCCGCGAAACTGATGTTGATGCGGTCCAGGAAGGAAATGATGTAGAGGACGAACACAAACGGAATGATCCTCATCCGCAGTTTGTGAATGATTTTGCCTTCATCGAGGGCAGCCCCAGCGCTCACCTGGTTGTTCACCATCACCTCATTGTATTTGCTTGTGTTGCCGCGGCCTGCGGGACGCCGTTCGTTTTTGGAAGCAGCAATACCAGCGCCGTGGCAACCAGCATGCATATTCCTGCAAATGCCAGCCCGCCACCAAGACTGCCTGTCTTCTGGCCGATAAATCCAACCACTGCCGTTCCGGCAAATCCTCCGAGGTTTCCGGTGGCATTGATCAGTGCGATGCCGCTGGCGGCCGAGAATCCCGTCAAAAATTCACTAGGCAGTGCCCAGAAAGGGCTTAGCGAGCTGCAGTAGCCTATCGCCAGGCACGACAGCAGAATCACCGTGACAGCCGGTGAATAAACTCCGCTCAGCGCCAGAAATGCAATTCCGCACAACAGCAAGGAGAATGCCGCGTGATACCTCCGCTCCAGCCGGCGATCCGAATTCCGGGAAACCAGTATCATTACTGCAACCGCCGCAAGGTAAGGAATCATCACCACGCTTCCCACCAGGCTGTTCGAATATTTGCTCGACAGTGCTTTCACCATCTGAGGCATCCAGAACGCCATCGTGTAGCCGCCGATCATCATTGCGAAATAAATCAAAACCAGCCGCCATACGTTGGGATTCCTCAGCCCCTCCATCGCCGAGTGTTGCCGTTGCTGTAGTTTGGCTTGCTCTTCGCGCTCTAATTCGCCCTGCAGCCAGTCTTTTTCCTCGCGTGTCAGAAACTTGGCATCACTCGGCCGGCTGGGCAGCACAAAGTAAGTGAGAAATCCCAGGACTATCGCGGGGAGTCCTTCAAGAATCAACAGCCAGCGCCAACTTCCCAATCCCAGCCAATGGGTGTGATCCAAAATAAACCCGCAGACGGGAGCTCCGACAACGCTGCTGATCGGATTGCCCGTCAAAAAAAGTCCAAGCGTCCGCGCCTGATGTCTCTGCGGAAACCAATACGTCAAGTACAAGACGATCCCGGGAAAATAGCCCGCCTCGGTCACCCCCAGCAAAATGCGCGCGATGTACAGTTGATGAACGCTTTGCACCAGCCCAGTCAGCGTTGCCACCAGCCCCCAGCTTAGTAGAATGCGCGCAATCCACACGCGCGCCCCCACCTTGTGCAACATCAAATTGCTGGGCACTTCAAACAGAAAATATCCGATGAAGAAAATCCCCGCGGCCAGCCCATACTGCTGGCTGGTGATCCCCAGATCTTTGTTCATCGTCAGCGCGGCAAAACCAATATTGATGCGGTCCACATACGCAACGACGTAAAGCAGGAAGAGAAACGGTATCAGCCGGATCTGCAGTTTCCGGATCGTCCGGGATTCGATGCTTTTCGCGGCAGCGCTCGTGTCGTTCCCCAATTTCACCTCTTCGTGAGTCTTTGCCGCGCGAATGATGGTTCGGGGAAGTCGCCGGGCAAGAAAGCCAATCGTTTCGGGAACTCTATGCTTCCGGCCGAAAAGCGTCAAGCGAAGCGAGTTTTTCCAGGTCGGCAAGCAGGCTGACGCGGCCTGGGAATTGTGGCAAACTGGATGTTTATACGGCACGCTTTTTGCGCCTGCCTGCCGCAGGCAGGCTCGTTCGAAAGCAGCAGGCCCGCCGAAAAATCGCCCGGGCGATTCGCATCCTGCCCGCCATCGAGAAAATTGGTAAGCGAGAAAAATGGACCCGAAGTTCATACGGAATTTCTGCATCATCGCGCACATCGACCACGGCAAATCCACGCTCGCCGACCGCTTGCTGGAAATGACCGGGGCGCTGACTTCGCGCGAAATGCACGAGCAAGTCCTCGACTCCATGGACCTGGAGCGCGAGCGCGGCATCACCATCAAAGCAAAAAGCATTCGACTGCACTACAAAGCGAAAGATGGAAATACCTACCGGCTGAATTTAATCGATACGCCGGGCCATGTGGACTTCTCTTACGAAGTTTCGCGCGCGCTGTCCGCTTGCGAAGGCGCGCTGCTCGTTGTCGACGCTTCGCAGGGCGTGGAAGCGCAAACCGTCGCAAATACTTTTCTCGCCGCGGGGCACAACCTCACGATTATTCCGGTGATTAATAAAATTGATTTGCCCGCCGCGCAGCCGGAGTTTGCGAAAGAACAAATCGAAACCGTGCTCGCCATTCCCGCTGAGGACGCTCTGCTCATCAGCGCAAAAAGCGGACTCGGCGTCGAAGAAGTTCTCGAAGCGATTGTCGCGCGCGTCCCGCCTCCGAAAGGCCGCGCGGAGAATCCGCTACAGGCGCTGATTTTTGATTCCTGGTTCGACATTTACCGCGGCGCCGTCGTCCTCGTGCGCGTGATGGAAGGCCGCATCACCAATCACATGAAAATTCGCCTCGTTTACAGCAACGAAGTTTACGAAGTCGAGCAACTCGGCACGCTCACTCCGAAACCCGTCGCACTGGATGAACTCGAAGCCGGCGATGTCGGCTTCGTCGTCGCCAACATCAAGCGCGTGGCGGACGCGCGCATGGGCGACACCGTTACGGATGCGGGCCGCCCGGCTCCGGCGTTGCCGGGATTTGAAGCCATCAAACCGATGGTGTTCGCCGGATTATTTCCGGTGCTTGCCGATGACTACGAACCCTTGCGCGACGCTCTCGGAAAATTGCAATTGAACGACGCGGCATTTTTTTATGAGCCGGAAAATTCCGTGGCGCTCGGCTTCGGTTTTCGCTGCGGCTTCCTCGGTTTGCTGCACATGGAAATCGTGCAGGAGCGGCTCGAACGCGAGTTCGGCATAAACCTTATTACCACGGCGCCGAGCGTGCGCTACCGCATCACCCGCGTGACCGGAGAAGTGATCGAAGTCGACAGCCCGTCGAAATTTCCGAATCCCAGCGACATCGAAAAAATTGAAGAGCCGATCATCTCGGCGATGATCATCACCAATGAAGATTCCATCGGTGGGATTCTGAAGCTCTGCCAGGAAAAGCGCGGCACGCAGAAAAAATTTGAGTACCTGTCGCCGACGCGCGTCATGCTCACTTACGAATTGCCGCTGAACGAAATCGTGCTCGATTTTTACGATCGGTTGAAATCCACTTCACGCGGCTACGCTTCGCTCGATTACCATCTCGCGGACTACCGGGAATCCGACCTCATCAAGCTGGATGTGCTGGTCGCCGGCGAACCGGTCGATGCGCTGGCGCTGATCATTCATCGTGACTTTTCGACGGAGCGCGGGCGCGACCTGGTGACGCGCTTGCGAAAACTGATTCCGCGGCAAATGTTTGAAGTGCCGATTCAAGCGGCGATTGGCAGCCGCGTGATCGCGCGCGAAACGGTCGCCGCGATTCGCAAAAACGTTCTCGCCAAGTGCTACGGCGGAGACATTTCCCGCAAGCGCAAGCTGCTCGAAAAACAAAAAGAAGGCAAGCGCCGCATGAAGCGCGTCGGCCAAGTAGATATCCCGCAGGAAGCCTTCCTCGCCGTTTTGAAAGTCTCCTCCTCTTCCGACGACGAGTAGCCTTTCGCAACAGGGTCGCGAAGACACGGAGAAGTTTCTTTCTGGTTTGATTCTTGAACGCATCACCCTTTTCCCTTTACCTCCGTCGATAATTTGCCGCGGTGAAGCTGGATGGCTACGGAGTCGCCGATCTGAACTTGATCCACAGAGCGGAGCAGGTTGCCGGCGGCGTCGGTGGCGATGGCGTACCCGCGTTCTAAAACTTTCAGGGGGCCGCGCTCCTGGAGTTGCAGGGCTAGGCGCTGCCAGCGTTCACGTTTGGCGCGGAGGAGGCGCTCGGCGCGGACGCCTAGTTCGGCGCTGCGTTTTTCGAGACGCAGGCGGAAGGCGGAGATTTTCACGCGAAAATCGAAGCTGGCGATGCGCAGATGGGCTGCGGTGAAGCGCTTGCGTGACTGTTCGAGGCGCGCTCGGAGGCCGAGGGCGAGGCGCGAAGTCATTTCGTCGGCGCGCTGGCGCTGCTGGCGCAGCAAATCGAGAGGGCGGCGGAAACCGCGGCGGGCGGAAAGTTCGTGGACGCGGCGGCTCAGGACGAGAATGCGGTAACGCATCTGTTCGGTAAGAGCATCGCGTAGAACGGCGATGTGCTTATCGAATTCGCGACGCGTCTGGACGACGAGCTCAGCGGCGGCGGACGGCGTGGAGGCGCGAACATCGGCGACGAAATCGGCGATAGTGAAATCGGTTTCGTGGCCGACTCCGGAGATCACCGGAATTTCCGAAGCGAAGATCGCGCGCGCGACGATTTCTTCGTTGAAGGACCACAAATCTTCCATGGAGCCGCCGCCTCGGGCGAGGATCAGCACGTCGACGAATTTCCCTTTATTGAAAAACTTCAGCGCTTTGACAATTTCATCAGCGGAGCCTTCGCCCTGCACGCGCACAGGAAAGACCGTCAGATGCACGTTGGGAAAGCGGCGAGTGAGGATGCGTACGACGTCGCGGACCGCAGCGCCCTTTGGTGAACTGATGATGCCGATGCGGCTGGGGAGAAGCGGCAGCGGCTTTTTGCGCGCGGGATCGAAGAGCCCTTCGGTTTCGAGGCGCTTTTTCAATTGCTCGAAAGCAAGCTGCAACGCACCTTGCCCCACCAGATCGATTTTCTCGACGTAAATCTGATACTCGCCGCGCTGCTCATAAACGCTGATGCTGCCGCGGACGGTGACTTGCAAGCCGTCCTCGGGGCGGAACTTGATGCCACGCTGCTGTTGCTTGAAGTAAACGCAGCGGACCTGGGAACGGTCGTCCTTCAGGGTGAAATAGATGTGGCCGGATTGGGCTTCGCGGCAATTGGAGATTTCGCCCTGGACGGAGATGTCGGTGAAATTTTTGGCGAGGAGGTCGCGGATTTTGCCAGTCAGCTCGCTGACCGTGAAGGTCTTGCGGTCGGGCATGAGGTTGAAGGTGAGTTGTTCAGTCATTTTAAGTTCACAGTGGTCAGTCCTCAGTTGTACTCCAACGGCGGGGGGAAGAGTTGAACGTTTGAAGCTTGCACGTTGGAAGTTTGAGACAGGAGGGGGTACACCCCCCCCATCAAAATGCATAAAATTGAAAACAAAAGAGTTGCGGGAAAAGCATTTTGTAAATGCATGAAAGTAAAGGAGATCGACGACGGGAAAAATGCGGGATGGAGTAAGGGGTGAGTTCCAAAATGGGAATCGTTGGGCTACAGGGATTACTGAAGGAGTTTGAAGGACTACCTGGCGGGCGGGAAGCATTTGCGCGTGAAAATCAAAAGAATTGTAGCACATCCGTGTAATTCGTCAAGAGGTTAATAGTAAGTGGTTTGGGTTCTGTTAGATAGCTGAATGCCATTGTTAGGCTGGGGCGCGCGAAGTACATTTTTCACGGGGCGGCGACAGCCAGATTCAGGATTTCAGGTCCGCCGGCTTCGAGGAAGGCGGCGTGAACCTGGGTGCGGCGTGATTCGGCGAGACGGATGAGTTCCGAAAAGGCGGGGGACGAGCGCAGTGACGCGAAGGAAGGATCTCGTGTGAGGGCCGATCCGCACAGAAAGCCACCCTCGATCGCGCCGGAAAGCACCTTGATGGCGCGTTCCGCCTCTCCAATCAGTGCGAGATGACGCCCGGTGTGATACCGGCTTTCCATATCCTTTTGGGTAAGCAATTCTCCGGACTCGATGGCGTGGAGACACTCCGCAAAGTTTCCTTCGAGATAGGCGCGAAGAGATTGCATGAGCGTGCGCATGTGACTGGGAGCGCCGCCCAATTGTTCGCGTTGGCGAAGTCTTGTAATGGCGGTCTGGGTATCCCCGAGGGCAGCCAAGGCAGCGCAGTCGAGGTAGTAAGCGGTTTTTTCGCCATAGCAATCGAGCGACTTTTGATATTCGCCAAGAATAAAGTAGGTGTGCGTAACGCTGGTGTTGGCGTGGGGATCGAGGTGGCGAGAACGAAAATGCGCAGCGAGAGAGCCGTCCAGCTGGTCACAATAGCGGCAAGCCTGGACGAGACCGGCAAAGAGCTCGGGGTCGTTCCGTCGAGAGCGCGCACGCTGGAGCAAGCGGAGCATGGCCTGCTGCGCCCGGCCCTGATCGCATTCGATGAGCGTGTAAAGATTGTGGGCGACGGTGAGATCCGGATTAAGAGCGAAGGCTTTGGCAAACGCCTCATTGGCCCGATCAAAGCCCTGATCAACGTTTTCCGCGAACCTGTCAATATAACGATTGACCCTCCCCAAGCAAGCCCACGCCGGCGCGTATTCGGGATCCGTTTCGAGACACTGGAGGTAGAGGCCGCGCGCCAGCTTCATGTTTTCCGGCGTAGGCACCGCAAGAAGCTGATTGGCGCGAAGATAATACTCATAGGCCTTGGCGCTGGCAGGCACATCGTGGCGGAGACTGTGCCGTTCGCGATCACTGAGCGGCAACAGGAGTGATTGCACGATCCCCTGAGACAACTCATCCTGCAGGTGAAATAGATCCCGCAGCGTGGAGCTGACGGTTTCCGACCACAAGACAGTGCCGCTGGGCGCCTCCACCAACTGGCAGGTGACGCGAATTTGATCGCCGGCACGCAAGAGCGAACCTGTCAAGATCGCATCCACTCCGGCTTCGGTTGCGATTTGCTTGGGATCTGTTGCGCCCGCCAAACTGGCGGCCAGCATGCTCGATCGCACGATGAGGCTGTCAATGCCGGAGAGTGAATTGCACACAGCGTCTGGCAAGCTGTGGGCCAGAAAATCCGTATCGTCGTCCTTTTTGAGCAGGCGAAACGGAAGAGCGATGAGGCGGGTAACAGTCTGGGGCCGGATGAGGGCGGCGGTGCTGGTAGTGATGGTGATGGCATTCAGCGCGTCGAGCATCTTGCGTGCCGAGGGGTAGCGGTCTTCAGGGCGCTTGGCGATGGCCATGCGCACCACCCGATCGAGGAGTTCGATTTCGCGCGAGCCGGTGAGGGGCGGCGGGTCGTGGTGTATCACAGCGTATAAAATGTCGACACTCGAGGCGCCCTCAAAGGGGCGCTTGCCGCAGAGCAATTCGTAGAGGACGCACCCAGCGGCGAAAACGTCCGCGGCCGAGCCGGCAAGTTCTCCTCGAGCTTGTTCCGGCGCCATGTAGTGTGGAGTGCCCATAATCATCCCCGAGGCGGTGAGGAGAGTGGCGGTCTGAAGAGGATTGCCCTCAGCGAGGAGATCCTCACGGGAGGAACGCGCCAAGCCAAAATCAAGAAGCTTCACTCCGTGCCGGGTAAGAAAAACATTGGAGGGTTTAAGATCCCGGTGGACGATGCCTTGGTGGTGAAGAGCTGCGAGGGCTTCGAGGATTTGGCGCTCGATGTTGGCGACCTCGGGCGTGGGGATTACGCCCCCGGCGATGCGATCCGCCAGCGATTGGCCATCCAGAAGCTCAAGAACCAGGAAAAGATCATTGCCGGCTTCGAGGACATCGAAAACCTGGCAAACTCCGGGATGGCTGACGCGCGCGAGGGAACGAGCTTCACGCCACAGGCGGCTAAGCGCTTCTGGATTCGCGGAAGACTGGTGAAGGGTCTTGATCGCCACGGCACGACCGAGGCGCTCATCCCAGCCTTCGTAGACCACACCCATCCCGCCCGCGCCGATCTTTCGGCAGATTTGGTAGTGGCCGATTTTTTCTAACATGCGAGTCTCTTGCGGCCATGCTATGCCTGCCTCGAACAACCTGCAATAACCATGAAGTGGGGGACGGGGCAGCTGGCCCCATTTGCGATTGAGTGAGGAACTTGATCGGGGGCGGAAGTTTTGAAGGATTAGGCCAATCCGATTCGGGGAGGCGCTTGAAAGTGGCGCGTTTAAACCGTTGCTTTATCCGGCAGGCCCACGAATAGATGGGCATAATTTATCAATAGGTTAACAGTAAATGGTTTGGCTTCCGCCAGATAGCGGACCACCGGCCCATTTTCATCGCGTAAAGAAGTTGCAACAGCCTGGAGTTGTGCCAAAGGTTACGAATTTCGAGCGATACTTCCTTTTCCGATTCGCCGACGACGATACACCCATAGAACATCCCCTGTACTGCCGAAAACTACCATCCGACCAGCCGATGCTCCCTGACGTGTCCACGGATTGACCCACTGAATTGCCATAAGCTTGCTTGTTTCCTTGGGACTATGAATCGCTTCAACTGATTTAAATAGAAAGACTTAAGTTACACAGTGGCATAATATACTTGCATTTGAACAGCACAATTGACTTGTAATTACACAGCATAATATACTTGTATTAATGCGGCATAATTGACTTGCAACCGCGCAGCGCTATATACTTGCATTTACCCACCACGATAAACTTGTAATGCTCCGCGAAGTATCAGGGAGGCTTCATGCCCTCGCCAAACGAAAAACTGGCTGAATCCCTCGACGTCCTCGAGGCGCTCCAGCAAGGCGACCGGCGCGTATTCCGTTCCGATGACTTAAGCCGGGTTCACCGCGAGCGCCTGGTGGAGAACGGCTTCCTGCAAGAAGTCATGAAGGGTTGGCTAATCTCTTCAAGCCCCGACTCAGAGGCAGGCGAGAGTACGCCCTGGCATGCGTCGTTCTGGGAGTTCTGCGCGCGCTACTGCGACGAGCGCTTTGGCGAACAATGGCACCTTTCGCCGGAGCAGTCCCTTTTCTTGCACGGCGAGAGAACGGTTATCCCGGATCAACTGGTGGTGCACAGTCCCAAAGCGACGAACAACGATATCGGCCTTCTGTTCGGCACCACGCTTTACGATCTGAAAGTGGCGGAGATGCCCGCGACCGCAGCTCTGATGGTGAAGGACGGATTGCGCCTGTTTTCGCCGGCGGCGGCGTTGGTACGAGTGCCGGAATCATTTTTTATGCAGTATCCCGTCGAGACACAGGTGGTGATGGCGAGCCTTGCTGACGCCTCGGACGTACTTCGGTTTCTCCTGAACGGCGGTCATTCCTGGAAAGCTGGCTATCTTGCCAAGGCCTTCCGGCAAACCGGACGCGCCGACCTCGCGGACGAAATTCTTCGCGCGATGAAGGGCGCCGGATACGACGTGCGAGAGAGCAATGCATTTGAAGCCAGACATATCTTCGCCAGGCTGGGCCGTCCCGCGGCTCCGATTGTGGGTCGCATTGAGATGCTTTGGGACTCTATGCGCGGCAAGGTCCTCGCGGTGTTCCCCAAAGCGCCGGGCCTTCCGGCAGACCCGGAAGCGTATCTTCGCTACGTCAACGAGATCTATCGGACCGATGCCTACCACTCATTGTCTATTGAAGGCTACTCCGTCACGCCTGCCCTGGTTGAGAGAGTGCGGCATGGCGGTTGGGACCCCGCGCATGACTCCGGTGATCGCAGAAATCGCGACGCCTTGGCGGCGCGGGGATACTGGCAATCGTTCCAGCTGGTGAAAAAAGAAGTGGAGAAAGTGATCGCGGGTGAAAACGCCGCCGCCCTCGTGCGTGCCGTGCACAACGACTGGTATCGCGAATTGTTCCAGCCCTCCGTCACCGCTGGCCTGCTCGAAGCGGGAGCATTGGCCGGATACCGGAACATACCGGTGTTTCTGCGCGGGTCGCGCTACGTTCCACCGAGATGGGAGGCGGTGCGCGACGCCATGCCGGCGTTTTTCAACCTTCTGGAAAAAGAGCCGGAGCCTGCGGTGCGCGCGGTGTTGGGGCACTGGCTTTTCGGCTATATCCACCCGTACCCGGACGGGAACGGCCGCATGGCTCGCTTTCTGATGAATGTCATGCTGGCTTCGGGCGGTTATCCCTGGACGGTGATTCGCATCCGGGATCGCAAGTCCTATCTGGGCGCCCTGGACCGCGCCAGCATCGAAATGGACATCCATCCCTTCGCAAACTTTATCGACCACCGCGTGCAGTGGCGCCTGGAGCGGCACGACCTGAGTTTTCCTGCGCCCATGGAAAGTCTCGTTTTCGGCCGCGACCTTGTCCTTTTCTACGGGCAAGATGGCGAGGCGGTCGTGCGGTGCGTCATCAGCGGGGAAGCCCTGGACGAGCACTTTCAGGGTGGCGGCAAGGACAAACTCGAGGTATTCCGAGCGAACCGCCAGGCCATCGAGCAGGAGGTACAGCGGAAATATGTTGCTGGCGACACTGAAGTGGATGGGTCTATTCTCATTCGCTTCGACGATCTACCTAAGTGACGATTTTCATTGTTGATCCCAGTATTTGCACTTATCGCTGAACCGAAGTGATTCGAACCCAACGGTGCAACACTTCTCGAGGAGAAACAATGCAGAAGCGCAAACTTGGAAAAAGCAATTTGGAAGTTTCGGCTCTCGGACTGGGCTGCATGGGAATGAGCTTTGGCTACGGCCCGGCGGGAGACAAGCAGGAAATGATCTCGGTCATCCGGGCAGCCGTGGAACGCGGCGTCACCTTCTTCGATACAGCCGAAGTCTACGGCCCGTTCACGAACGAAGAACTTGTGGGTGAAGCTCTCGCTCCCTACCGTAAGCAAGTGGTAATCGCCACCAAGTTCGGATTCAAGCTTGATCCGAGCACCGGCAAACAGGCCGGGCTAGACAGCCGGCCTGCGCACATAAAGGAGGTCGCGGAAGCCTCGCTCAAGCGGCTCAAGACAGATGTCATTGATTTGTTCTATCAGCACCGGGTTGACCTGGATGTACCGATCGAGGACGTTGCGGGAGCGGTGAAGGACTTGATCCAACAAGGGAAGGTAAAGCACTTCGGCCTTTCTGAGGCTGGAGTGCAAACGATTCGTCGTGCACATGCGGTTCAGCCGGTCACTGCACTCCAGAGCGAATACTCGCTGTGGTTCAGAGAACCCGAAGCGGAAGTGATACCGAAGCTGGAGGAACTGGGAATCGGATTCGTGCCATTCAGCCCGCTGGGCAAGGGCTTCCTCACCGGCAAGATCAACGAAGATACGAAATTCGATAGCACCGATTTCCGGAACATCGTCCCTCGCTTTACGCCAGAAGCACGGAAGGCAAATCAGGCCGTGGTTGATCTGCTTGGCAAGCTCGCAGAACAAAAAAAGGCGACACCTGCGCAGATCGCGCTCGCTTGGCTGCTGGCGCAGAAACCGTGGATCGTGCCCATCCCTGGAACGACCAAGCTACATCGGCTTGAGGAAAACATCGCGGCCACTAACGTGCAACTTTCGCCCGATGATCTCCGCCAAATCGAAAGCGCGGTATCCAAGATTGCGGTGCACGGGGCGCGGTACCCGGAACATCTGCAGAAAATGGTCGGGCGCTGAGCAAACAAAAGCTCACCGAGCACCAAAGGGAACGAGCATAAGTAAAGCGCCTTCAGCAGGACTTACCCTAAGTCTGTGATATAAACTTTCGGTCCGGTTCAGCGAATCTACGATTTTGCAAATTATCATGCGCCCAGTTATTCAAGTGTCTGGAGTCCGCAAGACCTACGGCAAAACGGTAGCTGTCGACGAGGTGTCGTTCGAGGTCAACGACGGCGAGATATTTGGCTTGATCGGGCCAAATGGCGCGGGAAAAACCACCACGATGGAGTGCATCGAAGGCCTGCGCACGCCCGACCGAGGCAGCATCTCGGTTCTGGGCCTTGATCCCTTTCGTCAAGTCTACAAGCTGCAGGACCGTATCGGCGTTCAGCTTCAGCAGGCGCAGTTGCAGAAGCGGATCAAAGTGTGGGAGGCGGTAGACCTGTGGGCTTCACTTTACGCGAAGAAAGCGATCGACGGCGAACGCCTGCTCGAACAGCTCGGCCTCACGGATAAGCGGAACGCATGGTTTATGAACCTCTCCGGAGGCCAGAAGCAACGGCTGTTTATTGCCCTGGCACTGATCAACGACCCGGAAGTGGTGTTTCTCGACGAGCTGACCACCGGGCTGGACCCGCAGTCGCGGCGGGCAATCTGGGATCTGGTGCGCGGCATCCGCGAGCGCGGCAAGACGGTCTTTTTGACCACTCATCTGATGGAGGAAGCCGAACGGTTGTGCGACCGGGTAGCAATCATCGAGCATGGACGGATCATCGACATCGACAGTCCGGATAAGCTGGTCAAGCGGCACTGCCCTGAGCGAACCGTTGTGCTCACCACGAACGACCCGGTTGCTGAAGAACGCTTTCGGGCGATCCCCGGAGTTGAAGCGGTGAACTGCGCTGACTTTCGATTCACCATTCACGGCCGGGGTGACGACCTAGTGACCGAGGTGATTCATTGTTTGTCCGAGAACAGGATCCGGGTCACGGATTTCCGCACGATTCTGCCCAACCTTGAGGACGTCTTTCTAAAGCTGACCGGTCACCCGATTCGGGAGTAGGCTCGATAAATGATGCTGCGTGGACTCTGGAAACTGACTTGGATCGAGATCAAGATCTTCTTGCGCGAGCCCCTTGGCGCATTCGGTACGATCGTTTTTCCTGTGCTCGTTTTCGTTGGGCTGAGTCAAGTGCCCGGCCGCAAACTCACACCACCCCCATTGGGCGCCAGCAGTTTTATACGCGTGGGCCTGCCGGTTCTCGTGTCGCTGCTGATCGCCGTCAGCGCCGTGCTGTCCCTGGTTACGATTATCTCCATCTACCGCGAGGGAGGCATCCTCAAGCGACTCCGCGCCACGCCGCTGCGCCCGCAAACGATCCTTACCGCCCACGTGATCGCCAAGCTGATATTCACTGCGGCCACCCTGGCCTTGATGGTCCTGGCAGGCAAACGCTACTACCCGGCCGGCGTTCATGTTCCATGGTTCTCGTTCATGATTGCGCTGCTGCTCAGCACCTGGAGCATCCTGTCGATTGGCTTTCTCATCGCGAGCATCGTTCCCACGGCGCGCTTTGCGCAGCCGGTCGGTGCTTTCATCCTGTACCCGATGATCGCCGTCTCGGGACTCTTCGTGCCGGTTGAATCGCTGTCGCCATCGCTTCACGCGGTGGCGAGAGTTGTGCCGCTGACCTACGCCGTGTCGCTTTTGGAGGGCATATGGAAGGGCGACGCCTGGGGGCCGCATATGGGTGACGTAGCGGCACTGGCCGTGGTGTTTATCGTGTGCACGGCGCTCTCGGCGAAGGTGTTTCGCTGGGAGTAGCGAGGATTTTCATGGAGGATTTCATGGATTGACGGGCCGGACGGGGGCCGGATATAGTTGGGCCAGTGCGCTGACAGGGCGCCTCCTACCCGCGGCAAGGGAATCAATCCCACCTGTTTTTTGTTTCAGGCGCGCCGTTACCTTCTTTCAGCCTGGTATCAGCGGG
>Ga0137409_10001215_pt1 | contig 28110 bp, 26 predicted proteins | sample CZODoug1_16funga_FD_122059 | JGI IMG/M metagenome (GOLD analysis project Ga0137409, IMG submission 122059) | Vadose zone soil fungal communities from Angelo Coast Range Reserve, California, USA - CZODoug1_16fungal (Hybrid Assembly) | ecosystem: Environmental > Terrestrial > Soil > Vadose zone...
GAAATGGAGTTTCTGTACGCCGATGGCGACAGCTATTACTTCATGGACACGACCAATTTCGAGCAAACCCATCTCACCCGCGAGATCCTGGGTGACGCGGTGGATTACCTGACGTCAAACCTCCAAATCAAAGTGGAGTTTTTTGACGGGAAGGCCGTCGGCATCGAGTTGCCGCAGACCGTAATCCTGACCGTGACGGAAGTCGAGCCCGGACTGAAGAGCGCAACCGCCTCCAGCGTCACCAAACCCGCCAAGACCGAGACCGGATTGATCGTGCAGGTCCCGCCCTTCATCAATGAAGGCGAGAAGATCAAGGTGGACACGGCGGAGGGAACTTATTTGTCGAGGGCTTAAGAAAAAGTCAGAAGCCAGAAGTTAGATTGCAAAAGTGCGGACCTTTAGCCCGTACAGCATCACCAAAATCTTGGCTTTTACTTCTGCAATCTAACTTCTGACTTCTGCAAATTCAGGCCATGGCTTCCGCCGAAAAAGCTACTCCCCAAGCCCGCCGCTTCCTCGTCCGCGGACGCGTGCAGGGCGTCGGCTTTCGCTGGTTTGTCGAGCGCGAGGCACACATCCTTGGCATCGCCGGCTGGGTCCGCAACCGTTCGGACGGAACAGTAGAAGTGCTGGCCGTCGGCACACGTGACCAGTTGTCGGGATTGCACTCACGCTTGCGCGAAGGCCCGCGGGCGGCGCGTGTGGACGATGTCGAAGAATCGGAAGCTGAGCCCGTGAAAGAACTAAATTCATTTCGTATTGAAGGAGCCTGGTAGATGTCGAGCACGACCTCGAATTGCGATGGCTTGAAGAAGCTGATCCGGGAAGTGCCCGACTTTCCGAAGAAGGGCATCTTGTTTTACGACATCACCACTCTCCTCAAAGACAAGCAAGGTTTCGCCACGCTGATTGATGCGCTTTCCGAGAATTACATCGGCAAGGAAGTCGACCTGGTGCTGGGGATGGAAGCGCGCGGATTCATTTTCGCGCCTGCACTGGCGTACCGACTGAATGCGGGGTTCGTGCCTGTCCGCAAGCCCGGCAAGCTGCCGGCGGAGACCGCCAAGCTCAGCTACGACCTGGAATATGGCAGCAACACGCTCGAGATTCACAAAGACGCGATTCAGAAAGACCAGCGCGTGCTGATCGTGGACGATCTGCTCGCCACGGGAGGGACGGCGGCCGCCACCGCAAAACTAGCTCACGATCTCGGCGGTCAGATCGCAGGACTTGCGTTTGTTGTGGAACTTGATTTTCTCAAAGGCCGGGAAAAGCTGGCGGGGTACAACGTTTTCTCACTGCTGCACTACGACCACTAGGTGGATGAAACTTAACCTCGCGACCGGGAGGCCGGGAGGCCGACTGCTTCATCGATTCTAACTCGGGGAAATAGATCTTCCTGATCTGAATCCCTAACGCACGATTCGTTCCACGATCCGAATCAAACCGACCCAGATTGCAAAACCGCACACTGCGCTGCCTGCGAAGGAAAGTACTGCAACCCAATTCAGATGGGTTTCTTGCGTGTCATCGCGCCACATGGGGGAGGCTCCTAACACTTGGTCGGCTACACTTGTTTGACCTCTTCAATTAGTTCCCGAATATACCTCTGATGTTGCTTGGAGGTCCGACTCGGACAATGTACTCCCGCCGGAACCCCAAGTCCAAGAAAATCGTTATGTATGCTGACCATTTGGAAATAATTTGGGCTTAGTCAAACACCTTAGACTAAGGCTTACCGGAGATGCGGTGTAGCCAGGAGTTTCTGCACCAGAACTGCGATAAAGCGTGCCAGTGGCGCTTTCTCCCCGGGAGGAGCGGTCGAGTAAAAGTCCGCGCCGAACCGGCAAGTCTCTCCTTGGTGAGCGCGCCAAAGGTCTTCGTAGAGATCGAGAAACGAGCCCGCAATCTTTTCCCATCGGAACTGCGACGCCGTCTCGAGCGCGCGCGCAAGCCTGCTCTGCCGCAGCCCATCGAGAGACATCGCCTCGCGCGCTGCATTCGCGAACGCGTCCGACTCCGGGGGAACCGTCCACGCGTTGGTGGAATCCGCATACGACGTCACGCCCCCGCAGTCTGGTGCAACCAGCGGCAACCCCGACGCCATCGCTTCGAGCGGAGCAATCCCAAAGGGCTCGCGCGGATTCGGATGCACAAACAGATCGCAGTTGGCATAGATTCCCGCCAGTTCTCGCCGATCGCGAATGTGTCCCAGCCAACGGAAGCGGCCCGGCGTACGCAACGCGGCTTCGGCGAGAAACTGCGAACGCAGCACGCCATCTCCCACCAGAACGAGCCGCCAATCGCGACTGCTGTCTCCTTGCAATTTCTCCAGCGTGTCGAGCAGCAAGCCAAGATTCTTTTCCGGAGCCAGCCGTCCGACGTAGAGGAGGAGCGCGGCGTCAGGACCGGCCTGCACGCGTTTCAGCAATCCATACCGTGCAACCGATGAGCGATGCTCTGGAGAAAGATCGCGAAAGTCCACTCCCATGGGGCGGATCCAAACACCGCGCCGGATCGGATGACCCACCGATACGGGACGCAGTTCGCCGGCTGTGTACTCAGAGTTCACGATGTGATGGTCGAATAGCGCGAAGTACAACCACTTCATGTAGAACCGCACCATGGGCCGCACCAGCGCGTTCCAGCCCAGGTAGGCGCGCACATTGTCGTCCATGCGCTCGCAACTGAGTCCAATCACCAACGGCCGTCCCTCAACGTCGCCCAGCATGCCGGTTCGCAACATACCGCCGAAATAATTCAAAGTGTACTTGTCGCAAACTTCCACCAGGTCGGGTCGCTCTTCATTGAGGATCTGCCGCAGACGCGCGCCCCGCCGCAGGTAGAGATTCGGAAACATCATGCGGTAGTCGGAATTCAGAGGCGCTGGGCGGCACGCAATCGAGTAGATGCGTACCTGCGGTCCGATGTCTTCGATCTTGTCTTCGGGCCCCGGCACCACCAGCCGGATTTCATGTTGCCGGTGGTTGGCTGCATCCATCAATGCGCGATAAAAAGTCGCAATCCCTCCTGAGCTGGCGTGCCACGAATTGGTGACATGCAGAGTCTTCAACACTCCCTCCAATTCAGCAGTGATGCAGTTTGAGAATCAACGATTCGTATCAGGGCTTCGCTTTAGCGATGCCACCAAGTGCCGGGAAACGCAATCGGCTTCAGCCGCTGGGGTTTCGGCCACACTGCGCAGCGGCTGAAGCTGGTCAGTGCTTGCTCATTGGCACGCCTGAAGGCATGCCCTGATACGAATCTCTTTTTTAAACTTCAACCCTCCCTCCAATTCGGCGGATCAGCTTGAAGGCAGCGCCATCCAACCGATGCGGCGCAGTACCCAACGGGGACCCAGCAACAGAAACCGCCCGAGCAGCGCGGGCAGCCGGCGCAAGTCATACGAAAAATTGCTGCCTTCGCCGCCCGCCAACAGCGTGCCGTGTTTCATCGCGTACCAGTTAAAGAGCGAGGACACCGCGCTCAGCACCGACGAAATGATGACTGCAATCACGCGGTGCGGCGTTCCCCGCCACACGTGTACCTGATACTCGATGACCTGGCCGATGGACGGCAGACCGACCGTGATCAGCAAGGCAGTCAGCCACACCGGCTTTCGATTGCGTATCGCCTGAACAACTGCTGCATAACATCCGGCATTAAAGCCGCAGACAACCGCCTCGGTGAAAACTGCTGCGGCAACCGCTTCCGGCCCGCTCCGTGCCGCTGCCACCGCGAACACGGGCACGCGCAGCATCACGCTCAGAATTGCGGATTTCCAGTTCCAGAGCGCCAGCACATGCGCAGCGGGATTGGCCGGAGCTCCGCTAGGACGATCGGAATCGGGCCGCGATCTGAAGCGAACCATTGAGCCGCAGTATAGCCAGCGGCCCGCATCCCCAGGTAAAGCGCCCGTGAATCGTGGCCGGTCACCAAGGTAATAAACAAATTCATAGAAAAATGTTTAAGGCGTAATCCTGCCTTTACGTACGGAATTCAAGATTTCCACATGCAGTCTGGAAATACCTGAGTCGGAGGGGGCGGGTGGAAAATCAACTCACATACCTTTGGGAAGACCGCAGGATTACCAGTCAGTTTACAACCGGCGTTTCACTTCACGGACATACCAATCGTTCCAAAGAAAGCCTCTACTTCATCGGCGAATTTGCGAGTAAACGGCCGCTACTGCGCCGGGCGCTGGCGCATCAGGACCGCAGGTCGCAAAAAGCAAACTCCATTAAGCTCGACTTCTGGAAAGGCTACTGGACGCCTCCCATGCCGCCGCTCGCCGCCTTCAACGTCGAGCGTAAGCAGATCGAAGGCCTCGGCATGAACAGCCTGATTTCGCTGACCGACCACGACAATATCGAAGCGCCGCTATTGTTGAGAGTAGTGCCCGAGGCGCGCCGTATTCCGGTTTCGCTGGAATGGTCGGTGACATTTGAAGACACCATTTTCCATCTCGGCATACACAATCTGCCCACTGCCGAAGCTGCTCTCTGGCTACAGCGAATGGCCGACTACTCCGCCCAGCCACAGCCTCATGAACTACGCGAGTTACTGGTCGCCCTTTCGAATATCCCGCAAGTTCTGCTGGTGTTCAATCATCCGCTTTGGGACTTGCCGCACATTGGCAAAGTCCGCCACAACCGCGCGCTGCGCGACATGCTCTCCCTTGCGAATCCGTTTCTTCATGCGTTCGAGCTGGGCGGCCTCCGAGGCTGGAAGGAGAATCGCGATGTCATCGAGCTGGCGCAAGCCTACAGCCGTCCTGTGATCGCGGGTGGCGACCGCCACGGCTGCGAGCCCAGCGCCCTGTTGAACCTCACCAACGCCCGGAGCTTCTCCGAATTCGTGGAAGAAGTCCGCCAGGGACACAGCCACGTTCTCGCGATGCCGCAATATGCCGATTGCACTTCTCTCCGCGTGTATCACACGCTGCTCGATGTGATCCGCTACTATCCCGATCAGCAGGGATCCCTGCGACCGCTGCACATGTTGTGAGACGATCCGCCGCAATTCATCACTCAGATCCTCAACGCTCTGCGTCTGGGCGAAGCCGAGACCGTACGCCGGACCTTGCAATTCGTCTTCAACCGCGGCCCGCAAGTCCCAAGGCTTGAGCTGGGAGGAGGACCGGAGGCTACCCCATGACCGCGACCCCGGTTCAAGTCGCCTACTTCACCGACGCCTACCTCGAAGTCGACGGAGTAGCCAACACCGCCCGCCAGTTCGAAGCGTATGCGCGCCGCCATCAGGTTCCATTTCTGATTCTGCATGGCGGCTATGAACGGGAGAAGATCATTCAGGAAGGCGCGCTCACACGTGTGGAACTGCCGCGCAGCCGTTTCGGTTTCGCCCTCGATCACAAACACGAATTTGATCTCGCATTTCTGCGCCACCTTGCAAGAACGAAGGAAATCATTCGTGAGTTCGCGCCCGACGTCATTCACATCACAGGGCCGAGCGATGTGGGAATCCTGGGCGCATTCGCCGCGCACCAATTGCGCATTCCGCTGGTGGCATCATGGCACACTAACGTCCATCAGTACGCTGAACGGCGCGCTCTGCCACTGCTGTTTTTTCTGCCGCCTAGCTGGCGCTCAAAGCTGGGAGCGCGGATTCGCAAACTGAGTTTTCTCGCTACGGCTCGCTTCTATAAGATCCCACGCGTCCTGATGGCTCCCAACCGCGAACTGATCGCGCTGCTCGAAAAGGCCACCGGCAAGCCCTGCTTTCTGATGGCGCGAGGCGTGGATACTGAGTTGTTTCATCCCCGGCGCCGCGATCGTCCAGGATGGCCCTTCACCATCGGGTACGTCGGACGCATTACCGTGGAAAAAAATGTCGAGGCTCTGGTGGAGATCGAACAAGGCTTGCGTGCAGCCGGTATCACCGACTATCGCTTTCTGATTGTGGGACAGGGTTCCAGCGAAGGTTATCTGCGCGCTCACCTGAAGAAGCGCGACATGGCAGGCGTCCTGTGCGGCGAGGAACTGGCTCGCGCCTATGCCAACATGGACGTGTTCGTGTTTCCCTCGAAGACCGATACCTTCGGCAATGTAGTCCTCGAAGCTTTAGCCTCCGGTGTGCCCGCGCTCGTCACGGACCAGGGTGGACCACAGTTCATCGTGAAGCCCGGAGAGACCGGCTACGTCTGCAAAGACAACGCGACCTTCGTACAGTGCATCCATAGGCTGCAACAGTCTAGTGTGGAGTTGGAGGGCATGAGACTGAATGCCCGAAAGCAGGCCGAGAGCGCTTCGTGGGACAGCGTCTTCGCGGCTGTGTATCGCGCCTACGAGGCAGCCCTTGAGCCAAGTGTGCCTTTGCGAGCCAAAATGGGAATGAAAATGTCAGCCCGAGCTGAACAGTTGGCTGGTAGAGGCTGACTCTGGGAAAAAGCGGATTTTGGGAGTAGGCTGAGCTTGGTGGAGCGTTGTATCGCCGCTTAATATTACGCTTCCCCGCTTATCGAGAGAGTCCCGCTTCGTATCAGGGCATCGCTTCAGCGATGCCGACGATCGCGCTTCTCAATCGCCCCTTCAGGCGCTGATTCCGGGGTCGGCTGAGTTTAGGTGGACCAGCGCTTCAGCGCCGGATTGATCTTCTCCATAATAACGGGGCCTTTAGCCCCCGAGGTCCGGATGTGAACTTTTTTATTGCTTTACTTTTTCTGACAGCTGCGGTCGCACCCTCAGTCCAAGCCAGCGAGGACCCGCAGCCGCAGCCCGCGCCCCTTTCCGTGGATCAGGTCGTCGACAATCTTGTACGCAAGAACGAAGAGCGGGCCCAGGCTCTGCGTTGCTTCCAGGCGACCAGGATGTACCACCTCGTCTATCGCGGATTTCCCTCCGACAGGGAAGCCGAGATGACCGTGGACGCTGTCTACAAGAGTCCCTCCACCAAGGACTTCAAAGTGCTTTCGCAGAGCGGCTCCAAAGTGATTGTGGAGCGCGTCTTCAAGAAGCTCCTCGAGAGCGAGAAGGAGGCCGCGCAGCCCGAGATGCGCAGCCGCACCTTGCTGAACCGCTCCAACTATGAATTTGCTTTATTGGGATATGAAACTTCCGACCACGGAAGCCAATACGTTTTGCAAGTGACGCCAAAATCAAAGAGCAAGTATCTCTATCACGGAAAAGTCTGGGTGGACGGAACCGACTTCGCAGTTACTCGCATCGAAGCCGAGCCCGCGCAGAATCCCTCTTTCTGGACAAAGAAGAGCGAGATTCATCATGAATACAAAAAGATTCAGGGCTTCTGGTTGCCCGCCCGCAACGAGTCGGTCAGCTACATCCGGCTTGGTGGCCGCGCGACACTCACGATCGAGTACAAAGACTACAAGTTGACCGAGGCCCGCGACCCGGCGGCGGCCGTGTCCACAGCGTCTGCAGGGACCGCGAATTCCCAGTAGTACAATCCAGGCATGGGCGGCCTGTTCCAGCCAAATCCAACTACGCGGACGGAAGAATCCAATCTTCGGCCCGTGCTCATTGGCGTTTTCATTGTCGCCGTGGTCGTCACCATTCTCATTCTGGTCCTTCGCGCCCAGCAGAAGCCTCCAGCCCCACCCCCGGCGTATGCCTCGAACTTGAAATTCTCGGACCTGAAAGCCAGCGCGGCACAGAATTTCGTCGGCGCAACCATCAGCTATCTGGACGGCACTGTAACCAACACCGGAGACCAGACCGTCATCCACGCCGTCGTGCAGGTAACTTTCAAAGATGACATGGGACAACTCGCGCAGCGCGAACAAACCCCCTTGCGTGTGCTCCGCACCAGCGGCCCCTACGACGAAGCCGTCGACCTCAATCTTTCGCCACTTGCCCCCGGTCAAAGCAAACCCTTTCGCCTGACCTTCGAAAGCATCTCCGCACAGTGGAACCACACGTATCCGGAGATGCAGATCACGGACGTTAGAACGAGGTAAGAGGGCTGAGGTTAGAATTGCTGCGGAAGAAGAAAGCAATTTTCCTCGGGCTCTTCGGCGGCGTGTTGGTTTTCGAATACCGTTACTCGCCGCAATCAGCCAAAGTGGTCGGTTGCACGCTGAGATTCCACCTGTGGTGCCGCTGCGGCAAACTTGAGACACGGCACGTCGATTCGATATAAACCTAACCTTTCTTCCCCGTTGCTGGTAACCGGTGACGTTACAGCGGTAACTTGTTGAGAATGCTGGCAGCGGGCACACTAATTTACCCCCGTTTATAGAAGCCGTCTGCCCGCATGAATACTCTTGTCGCTATACCAGCAACGTACGACTACCGCCTCGTCTCACTCTCGGTTGTAATCGCCATCTTTGCGTCTTATACGGCACTCGATCTTGCCGGACGCGTCACCGCGACCCGAGATCAAGCCCGGCTGGCATGGCTAATTGGCGGCGCCACGGCGATGGGAACCGGCATCTGGTCGATGCACTACACCGGTATGCTCGCGTTCCGGCTGCCGATGCGCGTTTATTACCACCTGCCCACCGTGGTGCTATCCCTGCTGGCCGCAATCTTCGCGTCGTTCATCGCATTGTGGGTAGTCAGTCGCCCGCGCGTGACGGCGGTTCACATCGTCGGTGGCAGTTTGTTGATGGGCGCCGGAATTGCCACGATGCATTACACGGGAATGGCGGCGATGCGCCTGGCGGCTCATCACCATTACCACCCAGGCCTGTGGCTGCTTTCGGTGTTGTTGGCCGTCGTGATTTCTCTGGCAGCACTCTGGCTCACCATCCATTTTCGTGAAGAGAACCGGGGCCGGTTGTTCAAGTTTGCTATTTCCGTGGTCATGGGCCTGGCGATTCCGGTCATGCATTACACCGGGATGGCTTCGGTTAGCTACATGCCCACGAACACGGCGCCGGACTTGTCGAACGCGATCGACATATCGGTACTGGCAAACTCCGCGATCATTCTCATAACTCTGGTTATGCTGGCTTCTGCTCTTTTGTCGTCGTTGGTCGATCGCCGGTTCTCGGCCCAGGCAAAGGAGTTGGCGCTCAGCGAGCAGCGGTATCAGCACCTGTTTGAAAGCAATCCTCACCCCACGTTCGTCTTCGATCTACACACGTTGCTCTTTCTAGCGGTAAATCAGGCGGCAATCAGCAAGTACGGATTCTCGTCGGAAGAATTTCAGGCGCGGAAGATTACAGAATTGCTCTCGACGGAGGTTCTCGGGCGCTTGCTCGAAACGGCGCGTTCCGGAGTTTCGAGTGAAGCCCAGCATCGCCATCGAGATGGTACCGCCTTCGAGGTGGAACTTTCGTTTCGGACCATCACCTGGGCCGGCAACCCTGCTGGTCTGCTCCTTGCCAACGACATCACGGAGCGCAAACGAAACGAACAGATGGAAACCGAGCGGCGCAATTTCTTAGAGACGATTACTCAGAACCAGCCGCTTGAAGAGAGCCTGGACCAACTCGTCCATATTCTCGAAAGCCAATTGCCAGGCGCGTTGTGTTCTATCCTGCTACTCAAACCGAGCAAGTTCTGTCACGTAGCTGCCAGCTCTTTTAGCAAAGACGTCTCTGTGGGTTTGGAAGGGTTCAAGTTGGAGGAAATCGCCAGCGTACTGGGAGGAAATCCCGATTGGCGAGAGATTGCGTTTGTGGAGGACTTCCCTGTGAGTTGCCCGGATCGGGAACTGGGCGAATGGGCAGGGGCCCTGAATCTAAAATCTTGCTGGTCGGCACCTGTTGTGGACGCTCGTAGCCGGCTGCTCGGAGTAATTGTAGTATTTTTTCGCGATCTAAGGCAGCTCACGACACAGGATCGCAATCGCCTACAGATGGCAGCGGGCATGGCCTCGATTGCCATTGAACACCGCCGGCTGACTGATCGACTCTCCTATCAGGCCCAGCACGACGCGCTGACGGGCCTGCCCAACCGGTTTCTCCTGGGGGATCGGCTGGAACAAGCCATCGCATACGCCAATCGCCACCGCTCGGGATTAGCGGTGCTGCTGCTCGACCTGGATGGCTTCAAGTACATCAACGACAGTCTAGGCCACCAGGCGGGCGACCAAGTGCTGGTCGAGGTATCGCGACGTCTGCGCTCTGTCACCCGTCAGGTTGATACCGTGGCGCGTATTGGCGGCGATGAATTCTGCCTGGTTTCAAGCGACGTGCGTAGTACAGATGACGCGCTGAAAATCGCCCAGACCTGCCTCGACGTTTTGCGCAAACCCATTCTCATCGCCGAGCGCGATTATGCGGTCAGCGCCAGTATCGGTATCAGTTGCTACCCTGACCATGGCGAGGAACCGGAACTGCTCCAGCAGCATGCGGACACCGCGATGTACCACGCCAAGTTCAACGGCAAGAATGGATTTCAGGTCTTCACCCCAGAGATCAACGCCCATCTGCGCGAACGCATCGAACTGATGGCTGACTTGCGTCGCGCACTGGACAATGAAGAGCTCCGGCTGGAATACCAGCCGCAGTTTCTGGCCGCCGGCGAACTAGTGGCCTTTGAGGCGTTGCTGCGCTGGGACCATCCGGAGCGGGGCACGATCCCACCCACCACGTTCATTCCCATCGCAGAAGAAACCGGCCTTGTCGTTCCTATCGGCAAATGGGTCCTTGAGCAAGCATGCCGCCAACTCGCTGCTTGGCGAAACGCGGGCTATGAGAAATTGCGCATGTCCGTGAATGTCTCCACCCTGCAGTTCGAGCGACAGGATTGGATCGAGACCATTTCCGGCGCCTTGAAGTCCAGTGGATTACCGCCCTCGGCGCTGGAGCTGGAACTCACCGAGACGGTGGTGATGAAGAACTGCGAACGTGCGGCCGAACGCCTGACTCAGCTGCGAGCCTTAGGGATCAGCTCCGCTATCGATGATTTTGGAACCGGATATTCTTCCCTCAAATATCTTCAGAACCTTCCTATCGACACTCTGAAGATCGACCAATCCTTTGTGCGTAATCTCGACCCGCTGTCCAACGGCGAATCGGGAAATGGCGCAATCGTGCGCGCCATCGTCACCCTGGCGCAGCAGTTGGGGTTGCGAGTAGTGGCAGAAGGTGTAGAGACCAGCGACGAGCTTGCGCTGCTTCGCCGCCTCGGTTGCGACTTGGTACAGGGATATCTGTTTGCCAAACCCATGCGGGTGGAGGCATGCGATCTGTTCTTACGCGAAGCCTATTCTTCTTCACCGGGTCGCAGAAAACCAAAATCGCGGGCCGCGTCGGTATAGCAAGGCCCTGGCCGCGACTTATCACGCAACTTCCGGCTTCATCGTCAGTCGACCAGCCTATTCAATTTCTCGTAGCTTTCACAGACAGACCGGTCGAGATGTGTCATAATCCCGCTCTCCGTAACCGGCTCAAACCCGCAATAACTCATCTCTGAAAGGAGAACCCAATGTTTGATACTCATCACCCGTTGAAATGCTTTGGTTCTGGAATGGGACTGCTCCTAACCGCCTTGGGGAGCTTGCGTGTGGCTCTGCTTGGCACACTGCTGTTGACAATCGCCCAAACGGTAACGGCGCAAACGCTGACCACGCTCTACAGCTTTAAGGGCGGTGCCGATGGCGGCTTCCCGAGCTCCAAACTGACCCCGGATGCTCAGGGCAATCTCTATGGCACAACCAGCGTGGGTGGAGTTTACGGCCATGGCGCGTTGTTTGCGGTAGCTCCCTCGGGCGCGGAGAAAGTGCTTTACAGTTTCCGTGCCGGGGGCGGTTCGAGTCCCAGTGGCGGCCTGATCTGGGATGCTAACGGCAACCTCTATGGCGTTACCGGTGGCGGCCATCATCGGCCTAATTCCAAAGCTTGCTACGGCACGGCGTATGAACTAAAAGCAAATGGTACGAAGAAGCTGCTCTACTGTTTCAAGCCGCCTGTGAACGGGGCTACCCCCTTGGGTGGCTTGATTCGAGACGGGCAAGGAAATGTCTATGGAATCACGGCCTACGGCGGGCTTTACGGCTATGGGACGCTGTTTAAGGTAACTTCGATCGGCAACGAGACCGTGCTGCACCACTTCGGCCAAGGCGTTGACGGAGTGGTTCCCGGCGGCGGGTTGATCCAGGATGCACAGGGCAATTTCTACGGCACAACCCAGGGAGGAGGTTCTTATAGCGGCGGCACCGTTTTTGAACTGACTTCCTCGACCTACACCGTGCTTTACAACTTTTCCTCTTCAGGAGTGGGGGACGGGAACTTCCCGTTCGCGCCGCTGCTGCTGGATACACAGGGCAACCTCTATGGGACAACCGGCCACGGGGGCGCTTACGACGATGGCGTGGTCTTCAAGCTGACTCCAACGGGCACAGAGACCATTATTCACAGCTTCAACTTGACCGATGGAAGGCTGCCCGTTGCCGGTCTGATTCACGATGATCAGGGCAATCTCTACGGTGCCGCTCACGACGGCGGTGCATACGGCTACGGTACGGCTTTTAGGATAACTCCATCGGGCGAGACCACGGTGCTGCACGACTTCACCGGCGGAGCAGACGGCGGTAACCCTGAAACAGAACTGGTGTGGGATACGCAAGGCAATCTCTACGGCACAGCCAAGGACGGCGGCGGCCACGGCTATGGCACTGTGTTTAGGCTCACTCCGTAAGCGATTGCGAAAATCAAAGACCAGATGCAGATAGCTGGGGCCCCACGCGATCCCGGTTGCTTATCGCTCCCAACTCGAAGTCTCAAAAGCCCTCTCCGTTAGTCTCCGCTAGAATGAGTTCGTGCCTGAAACGAAACCATTCCGCCTGACGGAGTCCGTAAAAGCTGCCGGTTGAGCGTCCAAGCTGAGTCCGGCGGCGCTGGACACAGTGCTTGGGAAATTAGCCCGGCAACAGGACCCCAATGTGTTAGTCGGCTTCGATCATGCCGACGACGCCGGCGTGTATCAACTCACGCCCGAGCAGGCGCTCGTCCAGACGGTCGATTTTTTCACTCCCATCGTCGACGATCCTTACACCTTCGGCCAGATCGCCGCCACCAACGCCCTCAGTGACGTCTATGCCATGGGCGGAAAACCGCTGACATCGCTGGCACTCGTCTGCTTCCCGGAAAAAGGCGACCTCGACATTCTCGAACGCATCCTCGCCGGCGGCTTGTCAAAAATGATCGAAGCGGGCTGCACAATCGTCGGCGGCCACAGCATCCGTGACGATGAAACAAAGTTCGGATACTCGGTCACAGGAGTGGTCCATCCGAAGAAAGTTCTCGCTAACAGCGGCGCCCAGTCCGGCGACGCGCTCGTGTTTACTAAGGCCATCGGCACCGGCGTGATTTCAACCGCCATCAAGAAAGGAGTCGCTGAGCAATCATGGGTCGACGACGCCGTTGCCTCCATGACGACTCTGAACAAGAAAGCGGTCGAAACGATTGTGAACGGCAACTACAGCGTCCATGCCATAACCGACATCACCGGATTCGGCCTTATCGGCCATGCCCGCGAAATGGCCCTGGCCAGCAATGTGTCGTTGCGATTGTTTTCGAAAGATATCGCCATTCTGCCCGGCGCGCTGGAATGTGTTCGCGCGGGGCACATTCCGGGCGGCCTGAAAGCGAATCGTGAATTTGCAGAATGCCTGGTCGGCTACGAAGCGGAAATTGCCGACGATCTGAAGACTCTTCTCTTCGATCCCCAGACCGCCGGCGGACTGTTCATTTCGATCGCCGAAGACGATCGTGAGGAATTCGTTCGCGAATTGAATGACTTGGGAATTCCGGCTCGTTACATTGGCAACGTGACGGAATCGGTGAAGCCTCTCATCCGCGTGTACTAGTGTGGGTCGGACACTCTTGTCCGACGCCGTTGGTTTTGGTGTTGATGTTGATTCTGGCCTTGCCTTGTTACGGCACAAGGTCAAGTCCAACGTCAAAGGCAACAGCGTCGGACAAGAGTGTCCGACCCACATAACCTTACTCCCCATTCAGCATTCCCCAAATGCAAGCCAGATGATGGTCGTCATGTTCCGCCACAAAGTACAAATGATCCACCAGCCGCATCGGCTGCTTCAGCCGCGGATGCAGCATTGCGCGGGCGAACTGTACCGGGTTCATCGTTTCCACTTTGTCTACCAATTGCAATCGCGCAGCTCGAAACCCGCTGAGGATCTCATCAACCGGACGCGCATTGTGATTCGCTTCATGCGTCTTGCGATTCCTCAGATCGGCTGCCGTGAGCTCGGTCCTGCCCGTTAGGTAGTCGTCAACACGCGCCATCCACAAAGACTCGAGGTCGAGCAAATGCCCAGCGTGCTCCTGAGCCGACCACTTCTCTTTCTCCTGCGGCTTCCTGATCAGGACTTCCCGAGGGGAGCCTCGAACAAGCTCGTCCAGCCGCGCTGGAGTTCCGCGCAAACGCGCGCACAGGGTCGGATGCAGTTCCACCGGAAAAGTGAACTCAAACTTCCGCTCAAACCAGATTGGCACTTGATTCATCGAGGCTCCAAAAGGTGATCGCAAAGGAAATGATGTCCAACAGCTTCGCTACGACTCACCAATTCCTGCTGCGCCTTCAGCGCCGGTGGCCATCACGGCCGGGTAGGAGGTGCTCGATCCAAACTCCTGATTCTACGGCTTGTCAGTGGTCCCAGCCGTTCACTCACTTTCGATTCCTTGGCCTTTGCAGGAACCGTGCTATTGTCGCGCGAGTCCCAGCAACCGGGCCAAGGAGAAGCTATGGCGAGTCCCGCACTAGGTGTGAGCAAGCCGAGCGCAGATCAGAGCGATCTCGGCGCGCAAAGACTTCAGGTCGAGCAGGCGATCAAGAGCAGCAGCAGCTGGTTCATCACGGTCGCCGGACTCTCCCTCGTGAATTCGGTGCTTGCCATGACCGGCGCGCCTGTTCAATTCATCTTCGGTCTCGGCCTGACGCAGATCGTGGACGCGGTGGCCCACGGTTCCGGTGGCGCTGGGATGGTGCTCGATCTCATCATCAACGGTTTGATCGCCGGTGTGTTCGTCTTCTTCTGGAACTTCGCCCGTAAAGGAGCAAAGTGGGCCTTCTTCGCGGGTATGGGCCTCTACGTCATCGACGGACTTATCCTGCTTGCCTTCAAAGACTTTCTCTCAGTGGCTTTCCACGGATGGGCGCTCTATCGCATGTACGCTGGAGTGAAGCTGCTTCCGGCTCTCGAGCGGATGAATCGGGCTAACGCGAATGGGACCATTTCAGCCTCGAACTGACGCGCCGGCTGGGCGTGAGGCCTCCCCATCTGGCTCAGTAGCCTCTCCGATGTTCTTTCTCGTCATGCTCTGCCTCTTCAGCAGTAACGGCGGCACCGTGCGCGGCTAAGAGCATCCAGTAGCCTCCCACTTTTACAAATCTATCGGCCGTGATGATGGTCTTTGAAACGCGCTTGCGGCTCAGTGCGTCATACATTCCTGTATTGTTGGCAACGGCCCGCCACCAGACACCCGAACTTTGATATCAGTACCGCAAGCGCATCACAAAGCGTGTGTTCGAGTGCCTGCTAACCGTCGCCGCTCCTCCGGCCAAGCAAATTGCCCTGGAGTTAGAGATAATATGGCGTGCAGGCCACCCGTTGCGGAGAAGCTGCTTGTTCGCTTTGATTTGTGAGAACCTCTTTGTCGCCTTTTACATCTATAGCTGCGGGCTGAAGGATCGTTCTCTTCCGCACTCTTCTCTCTGAAGGAGCACTCATGAAAACCCGCAAACTCGGCAACACCGGTCTGGAAGTCTCCGCCCTCGGCCTCGGATGCATGGGTATGTCGGAGTTCTACTCCGGCCGCGACGACGACGAATCGATTGCCACGATTCACCGCGCGCTCGAACTCGGCATGAACTTCCTCGACACCGCCGACGTTTACGGACCCTACAAAAACGAAGAGCTGGTCGGACGCGCCATCAAAGACAAGCGCGACGAAGTAATCCTGGCCACCAAATTCGGCATCGTTCGCGATCCGAAAAATCCCACCGCGCGCGGCGTCAATGGCAAGCCCGAGTACATCAAGCAGTCGTGCGAAAACAGTTTGAAACGGCTCGGGACCGATCACATCGATCTTTACTACCAGCACCGCGTCGATCCCGACACGCCCATCGAAGAAACCGTCGGCGCCCTGGCCGAACTGGTCGAGGAGGGGAAGATTCGCTACATCGGTCTTTCAGAAGCGGGCGCCAACACGTTGCGTCGCGCTGTGAAAGTGCATCCCATCGCGGCTCTGCAAACCGAATATTCTCTCTGGACGCGCGATCCCGAAGCAGAAATTCTCCCAACCTGTCGCGAGTTGGGCATCGGCTTCGTCGCCTACAGTCCGCTGGGCCGCGGTTTTCTGACGGGTCAATTCAAGAAATTCGAAGACCTTGAAGCCGACGACTATCGTCGCTTCTCCCCGCGTTTTCAGGGCGAGAACTTTCAGAAGAATCTCGACCTCGTGAAGCAAGTTGAACTGATGGCCCGCGAAAAAGATTGCCAACCGTCACAACTCGCCCTGGCATGGGTGCTGGCGCAGGGCGACGACGTCGTCCCCATCCCCGGCACCAAGCGCCGCAAATATCTGGAAGAGAATGCCGGTGCGCTCGAAATCGACTTGACGATCGACGATCTGCGGCGCCTGAACGAAGTTTTTCCCACGGGTGCGGCCGCGGGCGAGCGCTATCCCGAGCACATGATGAATCTGGTCAACGCGTAGTTCTGGAGCAACCGGAGCCGAGAAGCTACTTTCCTGACTCCGGGAGCAGCCCGAGCTGGGTCATCATTCCCAGCTGGTCAAACTCACTCCACTCTTCTGTGATTTTTCCGTTCACGATCCGCCAGATCGTGATGCCGCGTCCGTCAGCCTTTTTGCCGGTAGCTGGCAGTCCATTCCCCTGGCGGTATTGGTGCCGCTCCCGGTCCACAGAACCGTGACCAGGTCGCCTTCCGCAACCTCCCGCAAAACCGTCATCTTCAAGTCAGGGAAAACAGGCTTCCATCCTCGCGCGGCATCTTGGTCTTCCTTAAGACCGACATCGCGATGGACCGCGTGGTTCACGAAATCCTTAGAGTAGATCTCGTCCGCCACCTGGAATTTCCCCTGGTTGAAGATCTCTTCAAAGACGCGCCGCGCGACGGCTTTGTTCTTCTCCCGGTCGTCCGCGCCCAGCGCAGCGACGGAAGTCATGCAGACGCACAAGAGTAGGATCAGGGCTGCCATAGTACTCTTCATCGCCAATTTCTCCTGGCAGGGAATACGAAAAGGACTCAAGCGAACTTCCAGGCTACTCTACGGTCTTTTTGTTCAACAACTCATTCATCTCAGCATGCGGTATCGCTCCGTCCAGTGCGCCATACATTCCCGCTGCCTTCAGCTCTTCCGCCAGTCGCCGCAGCAGCCCTAGCGTGGCCCGCATCGGACCGGAGCCAAGGCTGACTCGCGCGACTCCGAGTCTCTCGAGTTCCGTAACCGGCGGCGTCCCCGCCACCGCGAGAATGTTAAGTGGACACTGCACGTCCTTGACCAGGCGCGAGATCGTCTCCACATCCTTCAGCCCAGGCGCAAAGACGCAATCGGCGCCCGCATCGCGATAAGCGAGCAGCCGCTGCAAAGCCTCGGAATACCGGCCCTGCGGATCGCCAACAGAAAGCAGGTATACATCCGTACGAGCATTCACGACCACCGGCACGTGCAACTCCGATGCAGCCGCACGCGCCGCCTTGATTTTCTCGACCGCTAATTGGAGATCAATCAGCGGCTGATCCCGCTCCCCACTCGCATCTTCGAGATTCATGCCGACGGCTCCCGCTTGAATCAGTTCGCGTGTGGTTCTCGCCGCATCTTCGGGAGCAGGGCCGTAGCCGCCCTCGATGTCCGCCGTCACCGGTACCTTCACAGCGCGGGCGATGCGCGCGATCCGCGCAAACATCTCGTCCCGGGGAATGTGCTGACCGTCGGGATATCCCAATGAAAAAGCAATCCCAGCGGAAGTGGTCGCAATCGCAGAAAAACCCGCTTCTTCGATGACGCGCGCGCTGGCAACGTCCCATACGTTGGGCAGCAGCAAGGTGCCCGGTCCGCGGTGCAGCTGCCGGAACTGCACGGCTTTGTCGGCTTGAGAATTCATCATTGTTGTAACGCGCGCTTTCACGATTGCCAAAAAAGAACCTGATTTTAGGTGGCGCAGCGGTTTACCGCTGCGGTATGCCTGTCTCAATCGAGGGCTTCAGCCCCTGAGGACTCTGGACTTTCACAGCAAATTGTTCACCGCCCGCGTGCTTTCTCCCGCATCCGCTCCAGAAAGCTCGGCACATGCACCACGGCTCTTCCCACCGTGCCACACCCGATTTCCTGCACGCCATCGTGAGCTTCGACCCGCATGATGTAAAAGCGTCCGTCAAACGATTGCAGCTCCGCCGTCGCCCGAATCTGCATCCCGATGCCGCTCGCCGCGCGGTGTTCCACATGGATCGAAATGCCGACCGTAATTTCTCCCTCTTCACAGTAGGGCTGCAACGCCTTGAAGCAGGCCGTCTCCATCAGCCGGATCATGTCGGGCGTGGAATACACCGGCGGCAACTCCGGATGATGGGCCACCAGCGTATGCTTGAGTTCCACGATTTCGCGCGCTTCACCGCGAACGCGGATTGGGATGGGAAGGGCCATCGAGTTCTAAATACAGGGACAGTGTTTCTAAACCATCACAGTTGCCGTCACCGAACTGGTTCTGGGCTGCCGTGCAGGACCACATCGACTTGTTTCAGGTCGAAGTTGCGTTGGCGCAATTTCTTTTGCGCATCTTTCCACTCGCTCGCGGTCATCAAGGAACGCAGTTGGTTTGCGGCGAGGACTGCATCTCCATTACCGCGCCGTGCTGAAATGAAGTACCACACGAAAGCTTGGGAACGATCGACTTTGGTGCCTTCACCTTTCTCATACATTTGCCCCAGGGCTTGCATCCCTTGGGCGTGGCCAGCCTTTGCCGATTCCTCATACCATTTCCTGGCCTCATTCGGACTTTGTTCCACGCCAAGACCGTGCTGGTAGAGATGACCCAAGCAGAAATACCCACCCGCATGTCGATCTTTCGCGGCGGCCTCGCACCAATGTCGGGCTTCGCCGAAATCCTTGGCCTTCATAGACAAGATTGCAAGACCAATCTTGGCTTCGCTGTAACCTCGTTCTGCAGCCTTGCGATACCATCGAGCCGCGAGTTCAGTGTTCGCCGGCAGGTCCTCACCGGTCTCGTACATTTTGCCGATCCTGAAACACGCCTCATTAAGAGCAGCCAGCCCATGTTCCCCCGCGGTTCGTTTAGCGGCATCTTGCCCACTCCCACTTCCGGCTTCGCTGGACAATAGGAACCAAGCATAGGCCAGATTGTCGTTGACGTTGACGCCTTCGCCGTCATAGTAGGCCGCACCGAGATTGAACATCGCGCTGGCATCTCCCTGGCGGGCGGATTTGCGATACCACTGCACTGCTTCTACTTTGTTCGCGACTACCCCATTCCCCATCCAATACAGCACGCCCAGACTATTCTGGGCTTTGGCGTTTCCTTGTTCGGCTGCTTTGCGATACCAGACCACAGCCTGCTCTGGGTTCGCGGGAATTCCATTTCCGGTCTCGTATGCCCTCCCCAACTCGAACGAGGCTGACGCATCTCCGGCCTCTGCTTTGGTCCTGAGTTCGGCAATATCGGGGGCTGAAATTTTTGCAGGACTGACAGCGCTTGGCGGCGACGTCTGTGCGAGGCTAGTTGTCGGCCACGCACAAACGGCTAGAGTGCTCAGTAATATGAGAAATCGCACCGGCATAAAGAGTGTGAGCCAGCGATTGGACTAGGCGCCCTCGGAGATTTACTTCTGCAATCGCCCTACGCCGCGACCTGCGCCTGCCGCCGCGCCTCAATCCCATCCAGCGCGTTCCACAGCGCTTTAGCCGCGCCTTCCGCGGCTGCCAAAGCCTTCTCAGCGGCTTCCGGATTGGCCTCTATCCGCTTCTCCAGTTGCTTGCGCCAGACCTGCGAGTGATATACGTCGGCAGTTGCGTGCAGGGTGAAGTAGGTACGCGTCTTCTCGTCCGCGCCATACAGCTCGCGTAGCCCGCGATCCTTTTCGGCGGCGATGCGCGGCACCTGCGACTCGTAAGCGTAGAACGCCGCCAGCGCTTCTTCGGTGGCGCCCTCACCAGCCACCCGGTGAAAGTAGGAGATGAGTCCACGAATTTCCGGCAGAGGCTGCCGATGCGGAATTCGACTTCCCTCCATGCCTTCCACGAAATTGAGCCATAACTCGGCGTGTGACTTCTCGGGTTCGCCAAAACGGTTTTTCCCGCCTTTTTCGTCGGTCATGTTCGCGAGGACAACACGGCGCAGCTCGCCTTCGTCCAGCCGAATGCCCAGTTCGGCCAGATACATCGGAAAAGCTTTCACGTGATGGTAGTAGTCCTCGGCATACTCGCGCAGATCGTCGCGCGTCAATTCACCCGCCGACCAGGCTTTGTAAAACGGATGGCAGAGCAAATCATATTTACGAATGCGTTCTTCGAGTTGAGTGAGAAATGTATTCGTCTCCATAGATTGCCTCATGGCATTCACTATACGATTTGGACCCTGCGGATCACAAGCCGCACATTTCAGAATTCCTGTTGCAAGCCCGGAACGGGCGGGCTACCATGCACAACTAAGTCGGCATTAGCGGTTGCTGGCTCCCCGTCTAATTCGTTTCCGCTGGGAGGAACAATCCCATGTTGGTGCATCGCGCAAACCCTCGCCAATTTTCAGCTTCGTTCATCAAAGTTTTTTGCACGCTCTTGTGCATCACTCTCTTCCTGTTAGTTCCAGCCTGGGCAGCCAGCACGGAGAAAATTTTGTGGACGTTCGAGAAGGGACAGGACGGAGCTCATCCGATCGGTACTCTCGTCTTCGACGCCGCCGGTAATCTCTATGGCACTACTCAAACCGGAGGCTCGCCCACCTGCGGCCCTGACGGGAAAGGCGGATGCGGCACGGCTTACCGCTTGTCTCCGATGCCCGATGGCACATGGAAAGAGCGCGTCCTGCATCACTTCACGGGTGGCCCAGACGGAGCCGCGCCGTACACGGGCGTAATCCGGGATGCAGCCGGCAATCTTTACGGTACAACGACAGCCGGTGGCAATAATCTGGGGTTCGGCGACGGCGTCGTGTTTCAACTATCCCCCGGCGCGCGCGACGTTTGGACTGAGACTTTGCTTCACACCTTCGGTACTCCGCCGCGCGACGGATTCGCCCCCCAGGGACTCTTGATCTTCGACAGGAAAGGGAATTTGTACGGCACCACCTACCAGGGTTCCAATCCGTGCAACACCGGCACGGTCTTCCGCCTGTCGCCGAATCCGCAGGGCGGATGGACCGAAAAAATATTGCACTGTTTCTCGTATGCAAACTCCTCCTTGGACGGCACCTATCCGATTGCGGGCTTGACCATCGACGACACGGGAACTCTGTTTGGCACAACCTATCTCGGAGGAGGCCAGGACAACTGCTGCGGAACCATCTTTCAACTCACGTCTTCAGGGGGGAAATGGACAGAAAGTGTGCTTCACAACTTTACCCACGGCGGCGATGGTCTGGACCCAGTCGCTGGACTCATCTCCGACAAGAATGGAAACCTGTTCGGTACCGCGCCCTACGCTGGTGCGAACGGATTCGGCGCCGTGTATGAGCTAACGCAATCGGGTGGAACCTGGACCGAGCAGATCATCTACAGCTTTAAGGGTGCTCCGGATGCGGCCGGACCGTGGGTTGGCTCCCTGGTATTCGACCAGGCGGGCAATCTCTACGGCACCACTTCCTACGGCGGCACCAGCGCCAATTGTCGCTCGTATGGCTGTGGCACCGTATTCAAATTCACTCCCACGCAAAACGGATGGCAGGAGAGCGTGGTCTACAGCTTTCCGGGCGGCGCGTCCGGTGCAAGTCCATTCGGAGGCGTGGTCCTCGATCAACACGGCAATCTTTACGGGACAACCTACTCCGGCGGAAGTAAGCACTGCCGCCACGGCTGCGGAGTGGCTTTTGAGATTATCCCGTAAATCGGGCGGGTGTCTATCGCAGCGTATCGATCTCGAAATATCGCAACGTATCGATCTCGGAAAAAGAGGCTGTTGGCGTCGGCGGCAGCCCCTTTTTAGTCTGCGCTTAGGCTGCGAAAAAAACTCATAAATGTCGGCACCAGCGTGGAAGAGCAGCCCTTCAGGGCGGCGCAAGCTGTTGGAAATGCGCGGGCTTTAGCCCCAGTCGTTTTCTTTCTGCGAGTTGAATTTTCCGCGAGCTCTTAGATCCAGGGACGTTGTTACAATCATCTTAGTGGTGTTCGCGTCCTTCTTTAAGTCCTGAACCACATGCAGCCCTTTAACGAACATTTCGACGTAGTCGTAGTCGGCGCCGGCCATGCTGGATGCGAAGCGGCGATGGCCTCCGCCCGCATGGGACTGAAGACCGCCCTCTACACTCTTAACGTCGACCTGATCGCGCAGATGTCGTGTAACCCAGCCATCGGCGGAATCGCCAAAGGACATCTCGTCCGCGAAGTCGACGCCCTCGGCGGCATCATGGGCGAGATCACCGACGCCGTCGGCATCCAGTTTCGTCTGCTCAACACATCCCGAGGCCCCGCGGTATGGTCGCCCCGAGCGCAGTGCGACAAGCAAGCCTATCGCCTAAAAATGCGCGAAGTCCTCGAATCGCAACCGAACTTGAGGATCAAGCAAGCCGAAGTAGCGGATGTGATTTTGGAGCGGGAGCAGCATTCAGCACTCAGCACTCAGCACTCAGCCGACGCAGAAGTTACTGAGAACCGGGAACCGGGAACTGAGAACTGCATTCGAGGCATTCTTCTCCGCGACGGCCGCCGCGTCTCCGCGGGCGCAGTCATCATCACCACCGGCACGTTTCTCAATGGCCTGATTCACTGTGGCGAGCAGCAATATCCTGCCGGACGATCCGGCGAGCCCAACGCCGTCTTGCTTGGCGAATCGCTCAAGAAGCTAGGCCTGCGTGGATGCCGCCTGAAGACCGGCACCCCGCCCCGCCTCGACGGACGCACCATCGACTGGTCGAAATTCGCCGAGCAACCCGGCGATGCCGATCCCACTCCCTTCAGTTTCCGCACCAAGCGCGTCGCCCATCACGATAGTCAGGTGCCGTGCTACATCGCGTTCACCACCGAAGAAACCCATCGCATCATCCGCGAAAACGTCCATCGTTCGCCGATGTACAGCGGACAGATTCAGTCGATCGGCCCGCGTTACTGCCCATCCATCGAAGACAAAATCGTCAAGTTCCCCGACAAACTGACCCATCAACTTTTTCTCGAGCCCGAGGGCCTTAACACCCACGAGATTTACCTCAACGGAATGAGCACTTCGCTGCCCATCGACGTACAACTCGCGATCCTCAAGTCCATTCCCGGTCTCGAAGACGCTGAGATGATGCGCCCCGGCTACGCCATCGAGTACGACTCCATCGATCCGACGGAACTTCACCGCACGCTGGAAACCAAGAAAATTGCAGGACTCTTCCTCGCCGGACAAATCAACGGAACCTCCGGCTACGAAGAAGCCGCCTGCCAGGGAATCATGGCCGGAATCAACGCCGCCCTGAAAGTGAAGGCCGAGCCGCCGTTAGTCCTCGACCGCACCGAGGCGTACACCGCAATCCTGATCGACGACCTGATCTCGAAAGGCACCAACGAACCCTACCGCATGTTCACCTCCCGCGCGGAGTTCCGCCTTCACCTCCGCATCGACAACGCCGACCGTCGCCTCACTCCGCACGGTCGCCGAGTAGGCCTGATCTCCGATGAAGCGTGGGCAGAATTTCAAGCGAAACAGCAACGATTGGAGATCATGCGGGCGCTGCTGGAGAAGACGCGCCTCACATCCGAGATGCTCGAGCGGATTTCGCAAAGTCACGAACCAGCAGCGCACAATACAGGAGACCATGAAACCGCTGTGCACGAAACGGGAGGGCACGACTTCAGTCGTGCCGCAAAGCTCCCGGATTCGATTGCGGCTTTAGCCGCCGCTGCCCCCCGACCCTCAAGGGCTGAAGCCCAATTCGAATACGTCTCCAACGGCACGTCTGAAGCCGTGCCCTCCCGCTCGCTGCTCTCCACCCTCGGTCAGCCACTCGCGCAACTCCTCAAGCGCCCCGAAATCGCGATTGAAACCCTGGTCCCAGCACTACGCGAAATCTCGTCTGACTTCTTTACCCGTTCCACCTCTGCGAGCTCCGCGTCCTCTGCGGTCAAGATTTCTTCCCAAGTCCGCAACGAACTCAAATCCCTCGAGACGGAAATCAAATATGCCGGATACCTCGACCAGCAACAACGCGCCATCGACCGCCTGAAGAAAGCCGAGCAGCGCCGTATCCCGGACTGGTTCGACTACCGCGCCGTCAGCGGTCTCTCTCGCGAAATGCAGGAAAAACTCGGCCACGTCACCCCCCAAACCATCGGCCAGGCCTCCCGAATTCCAGGAGTAACTCCCGCTGCAGTGTCGCTCATCAACGTCTACATCGAGATCCAAGCCAAGCGCCGCGAACAGGCCACCACGTTGTAATCGCCGGAAATCGACTTACAACTCGCCACAATCTTCGTGCGAAGCGTTTGTAAGTGTGCTTTAATGCCGGGTCGTGAGAATTGTAGTTCGATGCATCTGGTGTGCACTGCTGCTGGCGAGTGCGGCTTGGGCTCAGTCCAGATGTCCGCTCCCGCCCGCGGTCGAAAAAGCGAACCGAGCCACCAGCATTTTTTCCGACGAACAGGAAGCCGACCTCGGCGACCTGATGGCGGAGCGTTTTGCCGCGGAAATGGTCGTCGTACACAACGACGCCCTAACCGGCCGGTTGCAGCAGATTGGCGATCAACTGGTCCGCTATCTGCCCCCAAACCATTTCCGATTTCAGTTTTTTCTCATTGAGTATCCCGTTGCGAATGCCTTCAGTATTGGCGGTGGCCGGGTTTACATTTCACGCAAAATCGTCGCTCTGGCAAAGAGCGATGACGAACTTGCCGGCATCATGGCGCATGAACTAGGGCACATCGTTACGCGCCAGACCGGCATTGAGATGACTCGGCGCCTTCGCGAAGTGCTCCGTGTCACCGAAGTGGGAGACCGTAACGACATCCGCGAGAAGTATTTCCGCTACCTCGATAATGCAGCCCGCAAGCCCGACCGTCGCGGAGACGATGACGAAGATCAATTGATCGCCGACCAGGTAGCTGTCTTTGCCATGGCGCGCGCCGGTTATTCTCCCCGCGCTTACGTGGATATCTGGGACCGTTTCCAGCAAACGCATGGCAAAACCGGCAACTGGTTTCGGATTTCTTCGGCAATACCAAGCCTTCCCAGAAACGCCTGCGCGACATGATGAGGAGTCTCTCGACCCTTCCCCCGGGTTGCGCCGAGGTGCGGCCTCCGGCCGACCCTGCGGGGTTTGCAAAATGGCAGTCCGAGATCGTGAATTTCAAGACCGGATCGATGGAAGAAGCGCTTCCGGGGTTGCTCATCAAGCAAAAGCTGGCCTCTCCACTTCGACCCGACATCAACAATCTGAAGTTCAGTCCAGACGGCACGCACCTGCTCGCACAGGATGAAGGCGGCATTCAAGTGCTGACTCGGGACCCATTCGCAGTGCTGTTCTTCATCGACGCCGCTGACGCTGAGAAAGCCTTCTTCACTCCCGATTCGCGATCCATCGTCTTTTACAACAGTTCGTTAAGGGTGGAAACCTGGGACATCGCCAGCCAGCGCCGCATCTCTGTTCACGAGATGACGCTGAACCAACCTTGTATCCAGACTCTGCTGTCTCCCGACGGCGCTTACCTCGCCTGCCTGCGCCAGGATTTTTCGCTGGTGCTGCTGGAGGTCGCATCGGGCCAGGTGGTCGCGCAAAAAAACAACTTCGTTGAGGTTTACGACTACTGGAGCTACTTGATGCTCGTGCTTGCCGTCAATTCTCATCAAGCCAGTTTCGCCCACCTGGCCTTCTCCCCGGACGGACGATATTTTCTGGCGGGATCGATGCACGACGATTTTGCCTTCGACATTCAACTAAAAAGGCCATTCAGCCTCCCTGGAAAGATGCGCGCGTTGTTGCGCTACAGCTTCGCATTCCTGGGGACGGACCGGATCGTTGGAATCGATCTCGACGCGCCCCTGAAGTCTCCCGTTCTGCGTTTCCCTTCCGGCGAGCGTCTAGTGGAACTCCAGTTGAGTGACTCCGTTCACGTTGGGCCCCCGGGCCATGGAAATTTCGCGATGGTCTGGCCTCTTCGAGACAAGCCCCTGGGGGTGCTGAACATCGATACCGGCAAACTGCTTGTCCGCTATGACCGGGACGCTGGTGATATCTACGACAACTGGGTAGTCACCGAGAGAATCGATGGCCGATTAGCGCTTCTGGATGTCGTGCAAAAGAAAGAAACCGCCACCGTGCAATTGAGCCAGTCGCCTTTGGGCGCACTCACCGCGGCCAGCGTTTCTGCCGGACTCAAGTGGCTGGCGGTGTCTTCGCGAACGCGAGGCGCCATTTTCGACCTCGTTTCCAACACCCGTTTCCGCTACACCCGCAGTTTTCACGGCGCGTGGTTTTCGCAAGACGATATGCTCTACGCGGATTTTCCTAAGTTCGATAACGAGGAACGCAAAATCGTGCGGGTTAACCTTTCTGCTACTGGAAGTTTCTCTCTGCTGGAGGAACTCAAAGATACGGTTGCTTCGTTCCACGGACCCTATTTGCTGATCGAGAAGGCGAACGGCAAGAACTGAGAGAGAAAAAACTGGACTTATGAGATCCTGGACTACCGGACCCAGAAAACGGTGTGGACGCGTCACTTTCCTGGAGACGTACCAGTCATCTTTATGAGTCCATCCAAGTCGATCGCCCTGCTCATTTGGTCGCTCTATTCGGGAGCGGGCCGCGATGAGTTGCAGCACTTCCCGGAACTTAAGCCCAAGGCGGAAAAAGAGGATGTCTTGGTTGAGTTGCTGGACTTCAACAAGGATGCAGTCGTCGGCAAGCTTTTGATCAAGACCAACAAGAGCCTTCTTACCATTGAGAAAATCAGCTTTGATCAGGATTGGCTTGCCATGGCGACCAAGGGTGATCGCGTTCTCTTGTACTCCCTCGCCAGCGGAGAGCAAAGGGGCCACTTCTTCGGGTATGACGCCAAGGTCAACGCTGCCGACGACGCGCTCGCCATTTCCAACTCCACCGGCCAGCTGCAGATTTACAATTTATCCACCGGGCAACTTCGCCGCGAATACAAGTTCCCCTCCGCGGTCGCTTACCAATCGTTTTCTCAAGACGGCCATCGCCTCTTTGCGTTCACTCGCGATCAGACTGCCTATGTTCTGGACTTGACCATCGCCCATTAAACGTTCTTGTGTCGAACTCCGGAAGCTTGCGAAGCCGTTCCCTTCTCCGATATTTGCTTTTTCTTCGCCATATGGCATACTCCGCTGAAGGAGACGCGAATACGTCACCCGAGCCAACGCTTCTCGGCTCCAACTAAATTTAGTTTCGGACGACTTTTCCATCCATGCTCCTCATACGTCCACAGGCGAACTAGAGCTACGATGCATCGCACTCAATTAAATATCGTGGCGACCCTAGAGACCACCATCAGCCGGATGCCGGCGAACGTCGAAGCCGAACGATCCATCCTGGGCGCGATCTTGCTCGACAATCACGCCTACAACGACGCTGCCGAGCACCTGAAGCCTGACGACTTTTCCATCGACTCGCACCGCCGCATTTATTCCCGCATGATGGACTTGGCCGAGTCCTCCCGGCCCATCGATATCATCACGCTGGTCGAAGAACTCGAGCGCCGGAAGGAACTCCAGGCTATCGGCGATGTCGGCTATGTTTCGAGCCTGCTCGATGGCGTTCCCGATCGTCCTTCGATTGAGCACTACGTCAAGATCGTCCGCGACAAAGCTATTCTCCGCGGACTGATTCATGTCGCCAATAATGCGATCGCCAAGGCCTCGGAGCAATCCGATTCCGCCGACGAAATTCTCAACGACGCCGAAGCTGCCGTTTTCCAACTCTCCGAAAAGCGCATCGGCAAAGGCTTCCAGGGCATTCAGGAAATCGTCCGCAACTCTTTCGGATCGGTCGACGCCCTTCTCCAGCGCGGCCAGCGCATCACCGGCCTCGCCAC
>Ga0137409_10001216_pt1 | contig 28109 bp, 18 predicted proteins | sample CZODoug1_16funga_FD_122059 | JGI IMG/M metagenome (GOLD analysis project Ga0137409, IMG submission 122059) | Vadose zone soil fungal communities from Angelo Coast Range Reserve, California, USA - CZODoug1_16fungal (Hybrid Assembly) | ecosystem: Environmental > Terrestrial > Soil > Vadose zone...
CAAGTCTCTAAAACGCGCATTTCCGCAAGCCGCGATTGCTCAGGCTCTAGCTTAAATGTGCGGGATGCTGACTTAGATGTGCCACACGTTGAATTGCATCCGTGGTCTGCTTGTTTAAATCCTTGCCAGGAAATATTTTTTTGCGTCCAACCTGTTTGCTTTCTTTGACTCGCGCAATTTGCCGCCCGAAAATGATGCGATTTCGATGACACCTTTTTCAGGGTCCCATCGTTGTATACAGTATGGCTCGCAACCCAGAGCCTGAAAAGAATCCCAACAACAACCACAAACAACAAGGAGGACAAGGATGTCCAAAGCCAAAGCTCCCAAGCTCATCAAGCCATTGGATGGCTTTGTTAACGTCTCGGACGCAGACGTGATTCTACGTGTCAGTGCAGTCCAGACGGCGATGGCGGTGGTGTCCAGCATGGCGCCGATCACGATGGTGTCGGACGAGTAATTGAGCTTCGCGGACCAGTCGAGCACGAGCATGTAGACGCTGAACCCGGTGACCTCCCGCAGCCGCGCTCGCCGAAACAGCGACGGTCGGACGAGAAGCCCAGGGAAAACCCGGTACGCATTCCACGCGAAGAGGCCGAGCGAGAGGATTCGGACGGCCGTCACCGCGGCCACGAGGGTGACCAGGCCGTGCCCGGCACTCAGGATTCCGAGGTTCACCGTCGCTACGACGAGGCTGATGCCGATGCTGACCGTGTTGTTGAGATAGTACCGTTGAAATCCATACACTACCGCGCCGAAGATCGAAAGCGGGAACCGCAGGCTGAGGTAGGCGCCGACGATGAGCAGCACGTATTGTGCTGTGCGGACCTGCCCGGGCTCGATGTTGAAGAGCGAGCCGATGCGCCACGCGAGCACTGCCGTTACGAGGAAGGATACGGCTCCAAGGCCAGCGAAGACCAGGGCGATGGTGCTGAGGATCTCGTTGAGCGCGGTGCGGTCGCGCCAGGCGCGATACTGCGCGATGAACTTTACGAGCGCGCTGCCATACCCGAGGTCGAGGACGCCGAAAAACCAGGTCACCGACGTCGTGAGCGCCCACAGCCCGTAGGCCGACGGCCCCAGGTGCGAGACGTTGAACGGCAGCAGTACCAGCCCGATGACGCCGTCGATGAAGATGGCGAGATACCGTGTGCTGACATTCCGCGCGACGAGCTCGAGGGGGGCGTCTGGAGGTCCCCAGACCCTGGCGTCGGGTGGAGCGCTCATCGACTCGCCTTGCGAGCCGGAATCACCGTGACCGCCAGCTGCCCGGCGAAAGACGGCCGGAACGTTCGTTCGATCGCATCAATATCATGCGCGGGCCGGAGCGTCAGCCCACATGCTCCTGAAGATTCGTTCACGCCGAGCCCTGCAGCAAGCTCGGTGCCTGACCTTCCCTCGCCCGGGCCTCCCACCGCCACAAGGCCGAGTCGGCGGAGGCCGTGCAGCGTGCCTTGGAATACCCCTTCTCCATTTCAGGCGTTCACATGGCACAGTGTGTACGCGTCGCGCCACGTCACCACGGTCCGGTCCCCAAGCCATCTCCGTGCCGCACGCCGAAACGTGCCATCCGCCTGATCGTAGCCAGCGCGCCTCTCTTTTACAGGTGTACGAACTCACTGCTCGATGAAATAAGCGCAAGCTGCACAATCCGTGCGGCTGGCGGCGATCGAACCTTACCTTTCGTCGCAAAATGACGCATGGTTCACCCGCATGTTTTTATGAGTATTTCGGCGCTTGCACTGGGGCATGACCGCAGCGGGCACGCCGAGATCGTCGCGGATACTGGCCATTTGAGTGACACGACCCTGCGGGTGCGACCGGTCTTGATTTCGTCGATCGCTTCCGGCGTCAGGAAAGCGCGAAACGAACCCGCGCCGCGATCGGTTTGAAGATCTCGCACTTCCCACCGTCAAAAATGCTGAACGACCGCACGGCGAATGCCACCCCACCGTTGTCAAGGGTCAAAAGATCCTGACGTTGACAAGAATTTGTATCGCCGCGACGAAATCGTTCGAGCGCCGGACGGCTTCGCGATGACACATTTTCTGGCGCGCCGCCCAACGACGAAATTGTTTGGAAAAAACGGCTCGAAGCGTTGTTAGCGACCGATTCTCCGCTGATGGTACCAGCGTTGCCGTAACCACTGCCGTCAAGGTTCACCGCGAGCCTTTCTGATTCCGCCCTTCAAAACGACATAGGGAGACGACGAGCAATGGTGAAAAAAGCCCTGGTGGGCCTGTGGGCGACGTGTGTCTTGTTGGCGCTGAATTCGAGCGCGACGAGCGCGGCGACGCCGGATGCTGTGTTGAACGCCTCGTCGACGCCGTATTCGGCTGGCGCCGCGACGCTGCCTGGCACGATCGAAGCCGAGAACTTCGACAACGGTGGGGAGGGGATCGCGTACCACGACCTGACCGGCGGCAACAAAGGTGGCGCTTATCGCCAGAGCGACGTTGACATCGAAGCGGCAACCGAGGGCGGTTACAACGTGGGCTGGATTGGCGTCGGCGAGTGGTTGAACTATTCGGTGAACGTCTCAATAACCGGCAGTTATCTGATCGAAGCACGCGTCGCGTCAGCCGGTGATGGCGGCACGTTCCATATCGAGTTCGGCGGAAAGAACGTCACCGGTGCGATGACGATTCCCAAGGCCGGCGGCTGGCAGAACTGGACCACCGTTTCCACGAGGGCGACGGTGCCCGGGGGCCCCCAGATCATGCGCGTCGTGTTTGACACGGCTGGTGCTTCCGGCGTCGGTAATTTGAACTGGGTCCGACTTTCATCGCTGATGTCCTCGCCGTTCACCGGCACCGCGATCTCGGTGCCCGGAACGCTGCGCGCCGAGAACTTCGATGACGGCGGCGAAGGGTTCGGCTACCACGACCTGACCGCCGGCAATCGCGGGGGCCAGTACCGCAATACCGACGTCGACATCGAGGTCAGCGCTCTCGGCGGGTACGACGTCGGCTGGATGCGCACAGGCGAATGGCTGGCGTACACAGTGAACGTGACGACCGCGGGCGCATACACGCTGCAGTACCAGGTCGCATCCGGTGTTGGCGGCGGTCAACTCCACGCAAGCTTCGGTTCGACCAATACGACAATGGTAGCTGTCCCCAATACTGGCGGTTGGCAGAACTGGACGACGGTGAGCACGACGGCCAATCTTGTGGCCGGCCTGCAGGTGATGAAACTCGTGGTCGATGCCGGCGGTATGAATCTAGCGAGCATCACCTTGTCGGCGATCGCCCCTCCGCCGCCTCCGCCTCCGCCGCCGCCTCCGCCTCCGCCGCCGCCACCGCCGCCGCCGCCGCCGCCGCCGCCTCCGCCGCCGCCGGCCGCTCTGCCTGCGGTGCCGACGACGGTCGCGGTGAATGGAGCAGTTGAGGTGACCGTCACACCCACGCTCAGCTGGCAATCGGCGGGCGCCACGGCGTTCGACGTGCGATTCGGGATGACCAATCCGCCCGCGCTCTTCGTCGCCGGTACGGTGCGGTTCTATTACGAGGCCTCCGGACTCAACACCGGGACGACCTATTACTGGCAGGTTGTGGCCAAAAACGCCGCCGGATCGGTCAGCGGTCCCGTGTGGTCGTTCACGACCGAAAAGGCCTCGACCCCGCCGCCGCCACCGCCGCCGCCACCGCCGCCGCCCCCGCCGCCGCCCGCGGGCGTTGGTACGCCGCTGACCTACAATGCGATCATCGATCGTGTGTCGCGGCCGAAACCGGCACTCCCGGCGCTCGGTCCGGCCGGATATTCATTCATCGATCCTTCGTTTGGTTCGAAGATCGTGCGTGTCACCGACGCGAACACCAGGCCGAACCGCGTCAACATGTCGTATCGCACGCCGTCGGCCGGACATACGGTTGGCTGGAACGCCACATCGACCATGTTCTACGTCACGAGCACCGACGGCACAATCGTTCCCTATGCGCTCGATGCAGGCAACGTCGCGGCCTCCAGGATGCCCGGCAGCGGAGACGGCGGGCTGACGCTGACCTTCATCAACGATCCCGAATTCAGCGCGACGAACTCGAACGTGATTTACGGCGTGACGAGCATCATTCACACGGTATCGCAGTACGACTTCGCAACCCGCGCCTACTCGGCGGTGATCGACCTCGAAACGATCGTGAGCGGCCTCACCGGCTACGTCGGCGGACAGGCCGCCGGCGGCACCACGTCCGACAACCTGATGGTGTTCTTCGGAGGACCGACCCAGGACCTGCATCACTACGCGCTGTGGTTCCCCGTCGGCAACATCGCGGTAAAAAAGCTCCTCGACACCGCGACGTCGACCGTGAACGGCGTCCCGACGAACGTCGCGTTGAACTTCAACCTGCACTCGGCGTCGATCGACCGGAGCGGACGCTACGTGCTGCTCTACCCGACCGCGGTCGATCAGGCCGCGCCGCGCTTTGCGTCGCAGGAGTACATCTGGGATACAACCACCGACGTGTTTATCGCGTTGACGTCAGGCGGCAAGGACGGTGGACCGGATGTACACCCGTGGGGCCACGACGCATCCGGGTTTGCGCACAACATCAACAAGGATTGCTGCACGAGCTCGTCGTGGGACGCGGGCCAGTGGCAGGTCCGTTCCCTGGCAGATCCGCTGGTGACGTCGGACCTCATCAACCCGGTGCTGACGCCCAAAGAGGTGTATATGGCCGATCACACCTCATGGAACAATGCGCAGCCGAACGTGCTCGTGCCGGTCATCACCGGAACGTATCGCGCTCCGGATAACATCGATACGACGCCGTGGCGTGCCTGGGACGACGAGATCATGGCCATTGAAACCGGCGCTCCTGCCGGAACCGGCGCGACCGTCTGGCGGTTCGCTCATCATCGCAGCCTGATCACGTCCGACTCGCCGACGACGAGCACGAACACCTTCTGGTACACGGCCCGGCCCAACGTGTCGCGAAACGGCCGATGGGTCGTCTTCACGTCCAACTGGGAGAAAACGCTCGGATCCGAACCGCCGCCGGGCATCTTCCGCCAGGATGTCTTCCTGATTCAGCTTCAGTAAACCTCTCGACGCGCTCGCAACTGATCAGCCGGACGATTGACGTCCGGCTGATTTCGTTTTTCCGCCAGTCCTCACCTTTTCAAACCAGCTGCACCGTGGATTGCAGGGTACGGCTCATGCTTGCATCAGGTCGGATCGTCTGGACCGATGTCCTTCCTGACCTCGCCGAACAGCAGCCTCACAGTGCGCACGTCCTGGCTGGTGGCGGCGAAAACCATGGCTCTCGCCTTCACGATTGCCATCCCGCTGCTGCTCGTTCGCCGAATGCCGCAGCACGACTTCGGACTCTATAAGCAGATTTTTCTCGTGGTGGGCACAGCCGTCGACCTGCTGCCACTCGGGTTCGGTCTGACCGCCTATTACTTTCTGCCGCGGGATGAGGACCATCGCCATCACACCGTCCTCAACGTGGTCGTGTTCACGACCGCGGTTGCGACGCTGTTCGCCACGGTGTTGTCGTTGTTCCCGTCGCTCCTGATCCTCGTGTTCAGCGAGCCGGCGGCTGCCAGATTTGCGCCGTGGGTCGGCACGATCATCGTGCTATGGGTGCTCGGCTCGTTCCTCGAAATCGTCACCATTGCCGAGCAGGATTTCAAGGTCGCCACGTTCGCGATCCTGGCGATCCAGGCGACGCGCGCCGCCTTTTTTCTCATGGCGGCGATCTTCAGCGGAACTGTCGGCGCGCTCGTGTTCGCTGCCGTGGCTCAGGGCCTCGTTCAGGTCGGCGCGCTGATGGCCTACCTCTGCACCAGATTCCCCGGGTTCTGGCGCGCATTCGATCGTTCGTTTTTCCGCCATCAGTTTGCGTATGCCATCCCGTTCGGCATTGCCGGCACGCTGTGGACGCTGCAATCGGACCTCCACAGCTACTTCGTCTCACACCAATTCGGCGCCGCGGCGTACGCCGTCTACGCGATCGGATGTTTCCAACTGCCTTTCGTCGGTATCGTAGGCGATTCAGTGGGCTCCGTCATGATCCCCAGAATCAGCCTCTTCCAACACGAGCAACGCACGCGCGAGATCCTGCTCCTGACGGCGCGCGTGATGCGCAAGCTGGCAGCCGTTCACTTTCCGGCGTACGCCTTTCTGCTCGTCATGCGCCGCGAGTTCATCGTGGGGCTGTTCACCGATCGATACCTTGCAAGCATTCCGGTATTTGCCGTCAATCTGACGCTCATCCCGCTTGCGATCCTGCTGGTCGATCCCATCATGCGCGCCTATGCCGAACATCGCCACTTTCTCGTGAAGCTGCACGGTCTGCTGTTTGCGGGCCTCACGGTGGCGCTGTACTTTTCCGTGAAGCGATTCGGTCTCGTCGGCGCCATCACACTGATGGTGGTCTCGAACTGCGCCGGCCGCATCGTGACCGTGGCGCGAGTCGTGCGGATTCTGAAGGTCGAGCCGCGCGACATCGCGCTGTTCACCGACGTGGGAAAGATCGGTGTCGCCGCGGCTGCGGCCGGACTCTTGACAGCTATCGCGCGCACGTTGGTGGCGGGCGCGCCGCCGCTCGTGGCGCTCGCCGTGTGCGGTGTCTGGTTCAGCATCGTCTACGCGGCGGCGATTCTCGCGAGCCGCGTGATAACCCCCGACGAGTGGCGGCTCGTACAAAGCGTCCTGCCGCCCGGCAGCGGCCACTCCTCGGGCAGAATGAAAGTCGCCACGTCCATTCAAGACTGAAGGGACTCGTGACAGCTCCGGTTGGGGTCGGTATGCAGTATGCTCTTCGACCCTCCAGGTCATGCTGAAGGATCCAAGAACGGCAATTGGGAACCGATCGGGTGCCCGGATGTGGATTCTGAAGCTCGGCCGCAGCCTCGAACATTCCATTAATGTGGATTCGTTTTCCAACCGAGGGATTGGGCACGTGCGTTCGCCGTCCACACCCGCCTCAACCGCTCGCAGCATCTCAACCCTGGGCAGCCGCTGGCTGCCGTCGCCGGAGGGTGCGTGAACGCCGCTCCAACGATCAGCGTCATAACGCCGGCGTACAACGCGTCGGAGTTCCTCTCGCAAACCGTCGCTTCGGCTCTTGCTCAAACCTGGCGCGATTTCGAGCTGCTGATCGTCGACGACGGGTCGACTGACGACACGCGCGAAATTGCCGCGGCGTGGGAGCGGACCGATCCGCGCATCCGCGTCCTCTCGCGACCGCACGGTGGTCCGTCGGCCGCCCGAAACACCGCCATGGCCGAGGCGCGCGGCCAGTATTTCGCCCTGCTCGACAGCGACGACCTCTGGCATCCGACGTTCCTCCATTCACAGATGACAATTCTGGAAGACTGGCGCGGCGTCGACGTGGTGACCGGCAACGCGTATAACCTGGGCGGGATTCGGGACGGAGAGCCAGTCAATCCCGCAGGCAAGTCGTGCCGCGAGATTTCGCTGCGGGAGATCCTCGAGCGCGAGAACTCCGTGTTCATCATGTCGGTGTTCCGCCGGACGGTCGTCGAACGGATCACCGGTTTCGACGAACGGCTGCCGCTCAACGAGGACTACGACTTCTGGATCCGCGCGGCGCATGCCGGCTTCGTCTTCGTACACAACCCGGTTCCGCTGGGACATTACCGGCGGCGGCCCGACAGCATTTCGGCGAATGAGATTCAGATGGTCACCGGCATCCTGCGCGTCTTCCGGAACGCGCGCGAGCTGTGCGCCGACCGCCCCCGCGAGCTGTCGGTGATTGACAAACAACTCGCGCGATTCGAGGAGGAACGATTGCTGGCCAGCGCCAAGGCGAACCTTGTGGGGCGCAATTTTGCGGCCGCTGCCAACGACTTCAATTCGTGGTTCGACGTCAGACGCGATTTCGCGAGCGCCGCGATCGCGCGGATGAGCCGACATGTTCCAGTCATGCTCTTGTGGGCCTACCGCATGAAGTGCGCGCTGAACGGACGCGCCACGGCCGCGGATTCGTCTGTTGTCTCCGCCGACACACACATGGCATTCCGCAGAGGTCAACCATGATCACCGTGCCTGAGGTGCGCACGCCCTCGGCCGCCGGTGAGCTGCATCGGCAGGCGGGCACGGCTCTCGAACCGGACCGATTCGCATTCGGGCGAAACTGGCTGCGCTTCCTGACCGTGCTCGACGAAGAACGCATCCAACGGGCCGAAGTTTCACTGCTGTCGATGCTGAGGGAACGGACCCTCGAACGGCGTCGGTTCCTCGATGTCGGCAGCGGGTCGGGGCTCTTCAGCCTGGCTGCACGGCGACTCGGCGCGTACGTCCATTCATTCGACTTCGATCCGGAATCGGTTCGCTGCGCGCACGAGCTGCGCCGGCGATATTTCCCGTCCGACGGGAACTGGCGCATCGAGCAGGGATCGGCGCTCGACCGCGACTACCTCGCGTCGCTCGGACCGTTCGACGTCGTTTACTCCTGGGGCGTCCTGCACCACACCGGCAGGATGTACGAAGCGCTCGAGAATGCAATCGTCCCGGTCGCGCCACGGGGCAAGCTGTTCGTCGCGATTTACAACGACCTCGGCACGCGGACGGAGCGGTGGCGCCTCATCAAGCGCACGTACAACAGGCTGCCGCGCGGGCTTCGGCCGGCATTCACCGCGATGGCTGCGGCGCCCAACGAACTGAGAGCGTTCGCAAGCGCGTGCCTGCGAGGCGACGGCCTCGGTTACCTCCGCACGTGGACTGCCGCCGGAGAGCGCGGTATGAGCCGGTGGCGCGACATCGTGGACTGGGTCGGTGGCTATCCGTACGAGGCGGCCACACCGGAGCAGATCTTCGATTTCTACGAGGCCCGGGGCTTCCGCCTCGTCACGCTGAAGTGCGGCGGTGTTGGCCTGGGGTGCAACGAGTTCGTCTTCGTTCGTGAGGCGGCGTGAGCAGTCGGCAGCGTCGGGTGGCCGATGGTTGCCATCGCCGCGTCTTCGGGCGTCACATGATCGGACAGCTCGCGCAATTGGGCAGGGCTGCGGCCCTGCTGATCGTGTTCGTCCCCGCGTCCCTGTCCTCCGCCGCCACGATCGTCGTCCCGGCCGGTGGCGACCTTCACGCGGCGCTCAACAATGCGCGGCCCGGTGACACGATCACGCTCGCGCGCGGCGAGACCTACGTCGGCAACTTCACGCTGCCTCAGAAAAACGGCGCGCAGTTCATCACCATCAGAACGGCCGGTGCGGACGATGTCCCCGAGAACGGACGCCTGACGCCGGACGCGGCTCTGCCGCTCGCGAAGCTGCGATCGCCCAACAGCGAGCCGGTCATTCAGACAGCGCCTGGCGCACACCATTGGCGACTGATGCTGCTGGAGCTGCAGAGCACGACGAGTGGCAACGGCAGCGATGAAATCCTGGCGCTCGGCACCGTGAGCGCCGCACAGAGCTCGCTGTCGCTTGTTCCGCACGACATCGTGGTCGACCGGTGCTACATCCACGGTGACCACGCCGTCGGCACGAAACGATGTGTCGGGCTGGACAGCGCCGCGACGACCGTGACCGGGTCCTACATCTCGGAGTGCAAACGGATCGGTCAGGACGCGCAGGCGATTGCCGGGTTCAACGGGCCCGGCCCGTTCACGATCACCAACAACTACCTGGAGGGGTCCGGCGAAAACATCATGTTCGGCGGCGCCGATCCGCCGATCCGGGATCTTGTACCGGGTGACATCCGCATCACCGGCAATCTGATCTCCAAGCCGGCGAGTTGGCGCACCGAGAGGTGGACCGTCAAGAACCTGGTGGAGTTGAAGAATGCACGGCGCGTCACGATTAGCCACAACGTGATTCAGTTCAACTGGTCCGGGGCGCAGTCGGGATTCGGCGTCCTGTTCACCGTTCGCAACCAGGATGGTGCCTGCCCGTGGTGTCGGGTCGAGGACGTCGTGTTCGAAAACAACATTTTGCAGCACTCGGGGGGAGGCATATCCATTCTCGGTTTCGACGACAACCACCCCAGCCGGCAGACGCGGAACATCACGATTCGCAACAACGTGTTGACCGACATCGACGAGAGGAACTGGGGAGGCAATGGCTACGCGTTCCTTCTGGTCGGAGGCGCGCGCGACATCGTCATCGATCACAACACGATCGTGCAGGAGCACGCACACGGGCTCGTGCTGGCGGACGGGCCTCCGGTGCTTGGGTTCTCGTTCACGAACAACATCGCGCGTCACAACGATTACGGCATCATGGGGAGCGATCACTCGCCTGGTCTCGACACGATTTCGGCGTATTTCCCGGCATCGGAGATCATCGCGAATGTGATCGCCGACGGCGTTCCCGCGCGGTATCCACGCGGCAACCGCTTCCCCTCCTCCGCCGAACTCCGTGCACAGTTCGTGTCGTACGAGTCTGGCGACTACCGTCTGCTCACGTCGAGTCCCTGGAAGCACGCCGGCACCGACGGAAACGATCTCGGAGCCGACACCGCCGTCATGCGGGCGGGCCCGCCCAAGGATCCGCGCGATCCGCGGCCGGAGCACTGAGGTAGCAGGAGCGGAGATTGCGGAGCGCGTGCATATTGGACGCACCGGGTCGGCTCGTCCTTTGCAACGCGCGCCAAACGGTTCGCCTCGGGGTCGACTGAGAGGTATTCAAGTGTCCGGCGTCAGCAAGCTCCGCGTCGCAATCGTCGCCCCCTCGCTCGGCATCCTGGGCGGACAGGCGGTCCAGGCGCACAGGCTCGTACGCGCCTGGCAGAACGATCCGGATGTCGCCGCATGGCTGGTGCCCGTCAACCCGCAGCCGCCACGCCTGCTGCAATGGTCGACGCGCGTCAAGTTCCTTCGCACCATCGTCACGGAACTGAGTTACGGTCGGCGGCTCGCGGGCGAACTCGCGCGCGCCGATGTCGTGCATGTGTTCTCGGCGTCGTATGCCTCGTTCCTGCTCGCGCCGCTGCCGGCGATGCTCGTCGCCCGCGCGCTCGGCAAACCCGTCGTTCTCAACTATCGCAGCGGCGAAGCGCCGGATCATTTGCGGCGGTCGGCCGTTGCCCGAAGAGCGGTGGCCGCCGTCGACAGAAACATCGTGCCCTCACGTTTTCTGGTCGACGTCTTCCGTACCTTTGGCATCGAAGCGTCCATCATTCCCAACATCGTCGATCTCGAGCGCTTCAAATTCCGGGAGCGCGATCCCCTGCGTCCGCGCCTCCTGTCGACGCGCAACTTCGACGCGCTCTATAACGTCGCGTCGACGATCCGCGCGTTCCACTTGGTGCAACGGCGCCGGGCACATGCGACGCTGACGCTGGTCGGCGGCGGACCGCAGGAAGCGCAGCTTCGGGCGCTCGTGGCCGACCTGAAGCTGCGGAACGTCACCTTCGCCGGGCGCGTGAAGCCGGACGAGATGGCCGGCTACTATGCGGCGAACGACATCTACATCCAGAGCCCCGACATCGACAACATGCCGACGTCGGTGATTGAAGCGTTCGCCAGCGGCCTGCCGGTCGTCTCGACCGAAGCCGGCGGCGTGCCGGCGATCCTCACGCACAGGCAACACGGCCTGCTGGCCGCGGTCGCCGACGACGAGGCGCTTGCGGCGTGCGTGCTGCGCCTCCTCGACGAGCCCGACTACGCGCGTCAGCTTGCCCGCGCCGCGCATGCGACATGCCAGGGGTGCACCTGGCCGGCCGTTCGCGACCAGTGGCTGCGGGCGTATCGGAGCGTGCTGCGCGCGCCGTCCGGGCTGCGGTTGCCGGGTCGCGAAACTGTTGTGGCGCAGGCCTTCGGTCCGGCGGATCGCGGGGGTGACCGCGCCGCGCCCCACAAAGCCTCATGATGCGCCGCACCGTCAGCCGCCTCGCGCGCATGGATGGCGCGGAGATCGCCTGGCGCGGCGCCGCCGCCGCCCGCACGATCGTCGATCGCGCCCGCGCACGGATCGCCGCGTCGCGCTGGCGCCGTGACGATCTGCGGAGCGTGCTCGCACCGCTTCCGGATCTCGCGGCAGCGCGGGAAGCGTTGTCCGCGCAGCGCTGGGACGCCGCGCAGCGCGAGCTGACGCGCCATTTCGCAGCGGCGCCGCAGCGATTCGTCATCGGCGCGGTGAACAAGACCACGGTCGCCGGGCGCATCGGCGCTGAATTCCTGAACGCGGCGACGCAGGCCGCCGAGCGCGCGGATCGAATCGTGGCGGGTCAATACGATCTGCTCGGGTACCGCGGGCTGCGCTTTCGGCGATCGGACCGGCCGGCCCGACCTGCCGCAATCGCGCAACCTGTCCTTCATGCCCTGGTCGCCTCGCCCGCCCCGCCGGAGGCAGGCGCCCTGCCCGACTGGCATCTCGATCCGGTCCTGGATCGCCGTCCGCCGATGGCGTTCTGGGCGGATGTCCCGTATCTGGACGTGAGCTGCGGGGATCACAAAGTGATCTGGGAGCTCAATCGCCATCAGCATTGGATAGCGCTCGGACGCGCGTACTGGCTGACGGGCGAAGCGAAGTACCGCGACCGCTGTCTGGCGGAGCTCACAAGCTGGCTCGATGCGAACCCGCCGCTGATGGGGATCAACTGGGCGAGCATGCTCGAGCTCGCGCTTCGATCGCTGTCGTGGATCTGGGCGATCAATTTTTTTGTCGACGGCCGCGACGGCCCGGCCACGGTCGGACATCGCGCGACCGGCCCGTGGCTCGTAGATCTGCTCGTCGCGCTCGATCGGCAGCTCACGCACATCGATCGGAACCTCTCCTACTACTTCAGCCCGAACACGCACCTGCTCGGCGAAGCGCTCGCGCTATATGTCGCCGGACGCGCGCTGCCGGAGCTGGCCGCCAGCTCACGGCGCCAGGCGATCGGGCGCCGGATTCTGCTCGCCGAATTCGATCGGCAAATCGCGGCCGACGGTGGACACCGCGAGCAATCGACGCACTATCATCGCTACGCGCTCGATTTCTATACGCTCGCGCTGATCGTCGCGCGGGTGACGGAAGACAACGACGCGATCGGTCGCTTCGAGCAGGCCGTCGCGCGGCTCGCCTTTGCCGCGCGGCTGCTCGCCGACGACTGCGGCCGCGTGCCGCACTTCGGAGACGACGACGGCGGCGTGCTGGTGCCGATGACCGGACGCGCGGCCGACGATCTGCGCGACAGCCTCGCAATCGCCGCGGCGCTCGTGCAGTGTCCGGACCTGCAGATCGACCGTGCGCCGGAAGAAGCCGTCTGGATGCTCAGCGGTCTTTCCGTCGAATCGGTCATTCCTCATCTCAAATCCCTGCCGTCGGCCGCTCTGCCGGAGACGGGTTACTACGTGTCACGGTCGCCGATGGCCGCCCACCTCGTCATAGACGGCGGCCCGCACGGGTATCGGAACAGCGGACACGCGCACGCGGACGCGCTGTCGCTCACGCTGTCGGTTCGCGGCCTCTCCCTGCTGATCGATCCGGGCACGGCGTGCTACACGACCGATCGCGCGCTGCGCGATCGCATGCGCTCAACGGCCCTGCACAACACGCTGACGCTCGACGAGCGGCCGCAGTCGCTGCCGCGCGGACCGTTTCACTGGTCGGAGGTCGCGAATGCGCGCGTCGACGCGTGGCGCACCAATGACGGCTTCGACTACTTCGACGGCAGCCACGACGGTTACGCGCCGGCCGAGCATCGACGCCGCGTCCTCGCGCTCCACGGCGATCTCGTGATCGTCGCCGATCTCGTGGGCGGCGCCGGGAGGCATGCCGCCGCGCTGCATTGGCACATCGATCCGCGCTGGACCGTTGAAGCGCGCGGACGGCGAATCACGTTCACCCGCACGGGCGAGCGCGTCCGCCTCGTCGTGCCACAGGGGCTCGTCGAGCGCTTCATCGGCGACGCCGACACCGGCCTCGGGTGGTACTCGCCCGCGTACGGGTCGCTCGATCGCACCACCACGATCCGGATCAGCCGCGACGGCGCCGCGCCGTTCTGGCTGGCGAGCGTCTTCGAGTGCAACCCGCAGAATCCGGTCGCCGACGTCGACTGGGTGCCGGTATGGGCCGAGGCCGGCGCGGTCGCGCACGCGGCGGCGCTGCGCATCACGCGTGCGGCGTCGGTCGACTACGTGCTGTTCGCGGACCCTCGGCTGACCGCCGGGAACGCGAAGAACACCGCTGGCTCCGCGGTCACACGCGACCACACCTGGCGCGTCGGCGACTTCGAAACCGATGCGCGGATGCTGTTCGTCCGCGTCGGCGGCGATCGTCCTGTCGCGCGGCTGGCGATGGTGGACGGCTCATTGGTGCGCACCGCGGGACGGCGAGGCTTTCAGCTCGCGATGCCGCGCGCCGTGCCGCATCTGCATCTCGATTTCAGCACCCACGCGCGCATCGCCGGGCCCGCGTTCGGCGCGCGCCTCGTCGTCGGCGGCCTCGAGCAGCCTGTCGAGCCCGATCGGCGTTCGATGCCAAGGACATAGACCATGTGCGGCATAGCAGGATTCGTCGAAGGGTCCAGCACTGCATCGCCGTTCGGACCGGACACGAGCCGCGCGCTCGTGCATCGGATGTGCGACGTCATCCGCCATCGCGGTCCGGACGACGAGGGGATCTGGCTGGACGACGCCGTGGCGCTGGGGATGCGCCGCCTGAGCATCATCGACCTGTCGACCGGCCATCAGCCGATTCACAACGAGGATCGCTCGGTGTGGATCGTGTTCAACGGGGAGATCTACAACTTTCAGGAGCTGCGGCGCGAGCTCGAAGCCGCCGGCCACCGCTTCTACACGTCCACCGACACCGAAGCGATCGTGCACGCCTACGAGCAATGGGGCGCCGCCGCGATCGGCCGGCTGCGTGGGATGTTCGGCCTCGCGATCTGGGACACGCGATCGAAGTCCCTGCTGGTCGCGCGCGATCGCATCGGCATCAAGCCGATGTACTACGCCGACGCGAACGGCCGCCTCTATTTCGGATCGGAGCTCAAGTCGCTGCTCGCCGCGCCCGATGTGCCGTGCGATCTCGATCCGGACGCGCTCGATCACTATCTGTCGTTCCTCTACACGCCGCGCGGCGGATCGATCTTCAAGAGCGTGCGGAAGCTCCCGCCCGGTCACCTGCTGACGTGGCACGACGGCCGGATCGCTATCGAGCGGTACTGGCAGATGCCGGCGCGCGAGACATTCAGCGGCAGCGAGACCGACGCGGTGCGGGAGCTCCGCGCCGTCCTGACCGACGCGGTCCGCTCGCATCTGGTCAGCGATGTCCCGCTCGGCGCCTTTCTCTCCGGCGGCATCGACTCGAGCCTCGTCGTCGGCCTGATGGCGGAGACCTCGGGGGCGCGCGTCAAGACGTTTTCGATTGGCTTCGACGAGCCGGCGTTCGACGAGCTCGAGCACGCGCGCCGCGTGGCGCAGCATTTCGGCACCGACCACCACGAGTTCGTGGTGAAGCCGGACGCGATCGGCATCCTCGACTGCCTGGTCTCGCACTTCGACGAGCCGTTCGCCGACTCATCGGCGATTCCGACGTGGTACGTGTCGGAGATGGCGCGCCGTCACGTGACGGTCGTTCTCTCGGGCGACGGCGGCGACGAGTTGTTCGGCGGCTACGATCGCTACGTGCCGCACCCGCGCGTCGTCGCCTTCGATCGCTACAGCCCGCGCGCGCTGCGGCACGTCGCGGCAATCGCGGCCGCCCGCCTCCCGCACGGCGTGCGCGGCAAGAACTTTCTGCGCCACGTCGCGCGTGATGAGCAGGGTCGATATCTGGACTCGATTCGCTTCTTCGGAGCCGACGAGAAGCCCGACCTGCTCACGCCTGACGTGCGGCGGCAGCTCCAGGATTGCGATCCCGAGACGCGGCTGGCGCGGCATTTCGAGCGCTTCGCCGGGCTGCCCTGGTGCAGCCAGATGATGCGGTTCGACGCTGAAACGTATCTGCCGGAAGACGTGCTCACGAAGGTCGATCGGATGAGCATGGCGCACTCGATCGAATCGCGGGTGCCGCTGCTCGACAACGACGTGGTGACGTTCGCGTCGACGCTGCCCGCCTCGGTCAAGATCAAGAATGGCCGGCGAAAGCACGTGCTGAAGGAGGTGGCGGCGACGCTGCTGCCGCGCGAAGTCGTCGACCGCCGAAAACAGGGCTTCGGCGTGCCGCTCGGCACCTGGTTCCGCGGCGACCTGCGCGAGCTGTTCGCCGACACGCTGCTGTCCCCGGCCAGCCTGCAGCGCGGATATTTTCAGCCCTCGTTCGTGCGACAGATCGTCGGGGAGCGTCTGTCGGGCAAACGCGATCACACGCTGCGGCTGTGGCAGCTCGTCGTCTTCGAAAAATGGCACCAGCAGTACCTCGACCGCGCCGCCCCTGGAAATCCGTTTCCACTCTCTTCACCCGTGTTTCCTCCGCCCGCTGCCGAACATCGCGCCGAGGGAACTTCCGGCCGCATTGTCTGAACTCGGCTGGCACCTGCCTTGCTCAGATTGGGGCATGCCGCCTGCGGCCCCGGTTCCAATCGCCGTCATGATGACCAGCTTCGAGCCGGGCGGCACCGAGCGTCAGATGGTTGAGCTGGTGCGACGGCTCGACCCGTCGCGCTGGACCGTGCACATCGCCTGCTTTCGCCGGCGCGGCAGTTGGTTTCCTCGTGCGGCCGAAGCAGCCAGGTCGGTCGCCGAGTTCCCGGTCTCGAGCTTGAAGCGTCCGTCGATGCTGCGGCAGATGTGGAGCTTTGCCGAATGGTGCCGCGCGAAGCGCATCGCTCTCGTGCACACGGCGGACATCTACGCGAACATCTTCGGCCTTCCCGCCGCGGCGCTCGCGAGCGTCCCGGCGCGCATCGGCAATCGTCGCGGGCAGATCCAGCCACCCGACAGGCCGCCGGCGCAGATCGCGATGCAGCGTGCCGCCTACGGGTTCGCGCACAAAGTCGTCGCCAACTCGCGCGCCGCAGCGAACCGCTTGATCTTCGAGCGCGTCCCGTCGCGCAAGATCGCCGTCGTCCCCAACGGCCTCGACTGCGATCGCGTGCCGCCCCGGCAGCCGCGCGCGACGCTCCGCAAGGTGGTGGTCGTCGCGAACCTGCGGCCGGAAAAGGGTCACGACGTGCTGATCGACGCCGCCGTCGACGTGCTGCGCCGGTTCCCTGACGCCAGGTTCGAGATCGTCGGCGGCGGTCCTGACCTCGCACCGCTGCTCGCCCGCGCCGAGGCGCGACGCGTCCTCCACGCGTTCACGTTCCTCGGTCAGCGCGACGATGTGGCGGCGCGGCTGGCGGCGGCGGACATCTTCGTGCTGCCGTCGCGATCGGAAGCGTTTCCGAATGCGGTCCTCGAAGCGATGGCGGCCGGCCTGCCGATCGTCGCATCGAGGGTCGGTGGGCTGTGCGAGCTGATCGAGGAGGGGACAACCGGACTGCTCGTGCCGCCTGGCGACCCGCAGCCGCTCGCGGATCGGATCTGCCGGCTGATCGCGGATCCGCCCCATGCCGCGCGCATGGGCAGCGCGGCGCGAACCGCAGTGCACGCGCGCTACTCATTCGAACGCATGGTGGAGTCGTTCGAGTCGATCTATCTCACCGAGCTCACCAGGCGCGGTCTGGCCGTGGTGGACGAGCCCCAGCTGGCGGCCTCCTGACATGTGCGGCATCGCAGGGAAATTCAATTTCGATCCGACCAGACCGATCGATCGGGGACGGCTCGCAGCGATGACCGCGGTGATCGCGCATCGAGGTCCCGACGCAAATGGCTTCTACGTCGGCGACGGCATCGGCCTCGGTCATCGCCGCCTGAGCATCATCGATCTCTCGACCGGCGATCAGCCGCTCGCCAATGAGGACCGCACGGTCTGGGTGGTGTTCAACGGCGAGATCTACAACTTTGCCGAGATTCGCGCCGAGCTCGAAACCGTTGGCCACCGGTTCCGCACGCATTCGGACACCGAAGTGATCGTGCACGCCTACGAGCAGTGGGGCGACCGTGCGGTCGATCGGTTCCGCGGCATGTTTGCCTTCGCGCTGTGGGACGAGCCGAACCGCCGTCTCCTCCTCGTGCGTGATCGCCTTGGCGTCAAGCCCCTGTATTACTGTGTCACCTCGTCCGGCGTGTTGTTCGGCTCTGAAATCAAGGCGCTCCTCGAAGATCCCGAAGTCCCGCGCGACTGGAGCGCGGATGCCCTCGACGCGTACCTCGCGCTCACCTACGTCCCGTGCCCGCAGACGATATATCGCGCGGTGTCGAAGCTGCCGGCCGCGCATCTGCTTGTCGCCGAGCGGGGACGCGTATCGGTCCGGCCCTACTGGGACCTCCAGTTCAGTGGCGGCGGCAATCCGGCCCGTGAAGAGGAGTACCTCGAGCAGCTCGACGCGCTGGTGAGCGAATCGGTCCGCCTGCGTCTGATCAGCGACGTGCCGCTGGGAGCGTTTCTCTCGGGCGGCATCGATTCGAGTGCGGTGGTCGCGGCGATGGCCGGGACGTGCGCGGGCCGCGTCGTCACGACGTCGGTCGGCTTCAACGAGCACGCGTTCAACGAGTTGAAGTACGCGCGTACGGTGGCGCAGCACCTGGGCGTCGAACACCACGAGAAGATCCTCCACCCCGACATCGCCGATCTGCTGCCGAGGCTGGCATGGCACCTCGACGAGCCATTTGCCGATTCCTCCGCCGTGCCCACGTACTACGTGTCACAGGCGGCGCGTGAGCACGTGACCGTCGCGCTCTCGGGTGACGGCGGCGACGAGCTGTGGGCCGGGTACGCGCGGCACCGCGTCGAGCAGTGGGAGCTGACCGCGCGGCAGTGGCTCGGGCCCGTGGGAGCGATGGCCGGCCGGATCGGAGCGCTGCTTCCGCTCACACTGAAAGGCGCGCGGTCGCTGCGACATCTTGCGTTGTCACCTGCCGAGGCGTGCGCGCGCAAGCACGCGTACGGCCAGTTCGAGTCGGGCAGCCGCGGCGCGTTGTACTCCACCGATTTCGCGAACAGCGTCCGGAGCGCGGATCCGTTCGCAAGCTTCCGCGCCGCGTACGAGGCGTGTGGATCGCCCGACCCGCTCGACCGCGCGCTGTATGTCGATGTGAAGACCTATCTGGTCGACGACATCATGACCAAGGTCGACAAGATGAGCATGGCGGTGTCGCTCGAATCGCGCGAGCCGCTGCTCGATCACAAGCTGCTCGAGTTCGCGGCGACCGTGCCGGCGGCGCTGAAGTTGAAGAACGGGCAAAGCAAGTATCTGCTGCGGCGGCTCCTCGAGCGGCGCGTTCCGAAGGCGATCGTCGATCGGCCGAAGCACGGCTTCGAGGCACCCACCGGCGAATGGCTGCGCGGTCCGCTCGCGCCGATGGTCGACGGTCTGCTGCTCGACGGCCGGCTGCGCGACCGCGGCGTTTTCGATCACCGCGTCGTTGCGGGTCTGTGGCGGGAGCATCGCGAAGGACGGCAGGACCACCGCCATCGCCTGTGGAGCCTGGTGATGCTCGAGTTGTGGTTCAGGCAGTTCGTGGATCGCGGCGGAGCGCGGGTCGCGGATGGCACGCGAGCTTTTCCGCCTTCGCTTGAAGCTGCGGCGGACCGCCGTGCCCCTGGCGTAAGCGGACAGGCGAGCGGCGCAGACGAGGCAGCGTAATCATGTGCGGGATTGCGGGAATCGTGGCAGTCGATGCGCTTGATCAGGACGCGGCGGCGCGCGCCGTGCGCATGCGCGACATCATCACGCACCGGGGGCCCGACGCCGCGGGTCTCCACGTGGATGCATGGACGGCGCTCGCGCACCGGCGCCTCAGCATCGTCGATTTGAGCACCGGGCAGCAGCCGCTGTCGAATGAGGACGGCAGCGTCTGGATCGTTTTCAACGGCGAGATCTACAACCACGCCGATGTGCGCAAGGAGCTCGAGGGGCGCGGCCACAAGTATCGCACCAGGTCCGACACCGAAACGATCGTCCACGGCTACGAGCAGTGGGGCGACGACTGCGTGCATCGGTTCCGCGGCATGTTCGCGTTCGCGATCTGGGACGCTCCGAAGCGCCGGCTGCTGCTCGTCCGCGATCGGCTCGGTATCAAGCCTCTGTACTGGAGCCGCACGAACGACGCGCTGCTCTTCGGATCGGAGATCAAAGCGATCCTAGCGAGCGATCTGGTGGAGGCCGAGGCCAACTACGCCGTGCTGCCGGAGGTTCTGAGCACGCGTTATACGTCTGGGAGCGACACCCTCTTCAGAGGGATCCACAAGCTGCTGCCCGGCCATCTGCTCGTCTTCGAGCGCGGTGAGATCCGGACGCGCCAGTACTGGGATCTCCCGCGGCGGCAGCATCCGGACCTTGGAACAGTGGGCTCAGGAGGCATTGGCAGCGCGACGGCCTCAGCCATTGGCGCGAGCGCTTCCGTCTCCAACGCGAAGGCCCCGGCTCGCAGCGCGAAGGCTTCAGCCGAGCCAGACGTGGTCGCGCGATTCCGCGAGCTGCTCGAAGAATCGATTCGCCTGCGCCTGATGAGCGATGTTCCCCTCGGCATGTTCCTGTCGGGCGGGATTGACAGCAGCGCGATTGCGGCGCTCATGGCACGGATGGTCGATCGGCCGCTGCAGACCTTCTCGGTCGCGTTCAAGGAGCGCTCGTTCAACGAGCTCGAATACGCGCGCGACATCGCGCGCGCGATCAAGGCCGACTCGCACGAGATCGTCATCGATGACCGCGATTTCTTCGCCGCGCTGCCGAAGCTGGTCTGGCATGAGGACGAGCCGATCGCGCATCCGTCGAGCGTACCGCTCTATTTCGTTTCCGCGCTCGCCCGCCAGCACGTCACCGTCGTCCTGACCGGCGAGGGCAGCGACGAGGTGCTCGCGGGCTACGGAAAGTATCCGCGCGTGGCATGGAACTGGACGGCCGGCACGATCTACGAGCGCGTCATGCCCGAGGGGGTTCGCGCGTCGATCGCGAACGGCGTCGTGCCGTGGCTGCCCGGAAAGCTGGCGCGCTATGCGAAGCGCTCGTTCCTCGCGATGGATCGCTCTCCCGAGGCGATGTTCTTCGACAACTTCGCGTCGATCCGGCTTGCCGACCAGCAGCGTCTGCTCGCGCCTGCCGTGCGCGGCGCCGCCACGCGAGCCGTCGCCTACGGCGCGTCGCTCGACTACTTCAACACGCTGAACGGCACGAGCACTTTCCTCGATCGCCTGCTCTATACGGACATCAAAACGTATCTCGTCGAGCTGCTGATGAAGCAGGACCAGATGAGCATGGCGGCCTCGATCGAAAGTCGCGTGCCCTTCCTCGATCACAACCTCGTGGAGTTTGCTGCGACACTGCCGGATGTATGGAAGCTCCAGGGCTGGACGACCAAACGTGTGCTGCGCGAGGCGATGAAAGGTCTGCTGCCGGAGTCGATCCTCAATCGTCCGAAGATGGGCTTCCCCGTGCCGTTCGCGGAATGGACACGCGGTTCCTGGAATGCGCTGACGCGCGAGATTCTGCTCGATCGCCGCACCCGCGAGCGAGGGCTGTTCGATGCGGCCGCCGTCGACGGGCTTCTGCGCTCCCATGCCGCGGGTCGCACCGACGGCGGCGATCGCATCTGGAGCCTGCTGAACCTCGAGCTCTGGCACCGCACGTTCATCGACGGTGAGGGAATTCAATCGCTGCCGGAACCAGCCACGGTTCGCCTCAACGCGCTCGGCGCGGGGGTCGAGTTCACCCGGCCCGGAGCTGCGTGATGCGCATTCTGTGGCTGAAATCGGATCTGCTGCTGCCGCTTGATAAAGGCGGCAAGCTGCGGACGTGGCATCTGATGCGGCACCTCGCGCGTCGTCACGAGATCACGTATCTCGCGTTCGCAGAGCCGGGCATTCCGTCGGCCGACGTCGAGGGCATGAAGGAAGTCGCCGCGCGCGTGGAAACGATTGCGCGCTCCGAGCCGGCGAAGGAGACGCTGCGCTTCTACGCCGGCGCGGCGATGCATCTTGTCGATCCGCTGCCGTACGCTGTCGGCAAGTACCGCTCAGCGGCGTTCACACGGCGGCTGAACGAGCTCCTCGCCGAAGCATGGTTCGACCTCATCGTCTGCGACTTCCTGTTTCCCGCGGTGAACCTGCGGAAGCGGCTCCCCTGTCCGGCGGTGATGTTTACGCACAACGTGGAATCAGAAATCTGGCGGCGACATGCCGAGATGAAAACCGGACTCGCCGGCCGCCTGCTCTACGGCGCGCAGTACCGCCGCATGCTCCGATACGAGGAGCGGACGCTGCGCCGCTTCGACGGCGTGCTCGCGGTGTCCGATGCCGACCGCGAGACGTTCGCGCGCCTCTATCCCAACGCGATCGCCCAGCCGGTCCACGTCGTGCCGACGGGCGTCGATACCGACTACTTCGCTCCGCCCATCAGCAATCAGCCATCGCCAATCAGCAATTCAGCGTTGATCTTCACCGGTTCGATGGATTGGCTGCCGAACGAAGACGCGATGCTGTTCTTCTGCCGCGAGGTGCTGCCGATCATCCGCACCGAAGCGCCCGGCGCCACGCTCACCATCGTCGGCCGCGCGCCGACGCCCGCGGTGAAGAGGCTCGCTGAGGAGCACGCCGGCGTCAACGTCACCGGACGCGTGGCGGACGTGCGGCCGTATATGCGGGATGCGGCGGTCTACATCGTGCCGCTGCGAATCGGCGGCGGTACACGCCTCAAAATTTTCGAAGCGATGGCGATGGGCAAGGCGGTCGTCTCCACGACCGTCGGCGCCGAAGGGCTGCCGGTCACAAACGGCGAACACATCGTGATCGCCGACGAGCCGCGCGCGTTCGCGCGCGCCGTCGTGGACCTCATCCGCGACCGAGATCGTCGCGCCGCGCTCGAGGCTGCCGCGCGGCTGCTTGTTGTCGAGCGCCACGATTGGTCGGCGGTCGCCGGCCAACTGGAAGACGCGCTCGTTCGCTTCGCCGCCCGCGGCACGGCCCGGGCGGTGCCGTACCCCACTCCTGTTTCAACCGTAGGTTTATCGCCATGAGAGTTTCAGTTTTCGGTCTCGGGTATGTCGGAAGCGTGTCGGCGGCGTCGTTTGCCGCTGACGGGCATCAGGTGGTCGGCGTCGACGTGAACGCCGATAAGGTTGCGGCGATCAACGCCGGCCGGAGCCCGGTCGTCGAGCCGGGGCTCGACGAGCTGCTCGCGCGGAATGCCGGCGAGGGCCGGCTGCGCGCCACCACCAACGCCGCCGAGGCGATCGATGAGACCGAGGTGTCGCTCCTCTGCGTGGGCACACCAAGCCGCAGGAACGGCAGCCTCGACCTCACCTATCTCGCGCGGGTCAGCGAGGAGGTCGGCGCCGCGCTCGGGGACAAGTCGGCCTATCACGTGGTCGTCGTCCGCAGCACGGTCCTGCCGGGCACCACGCACAGCGTCGTCATCCCGACGCTCGAGCGGACGTCGGGAAAGAAATACGGCGAAGGCTTCGGCGTGTCGGTGAACCCGGAGTTCCTGCGCGAAGGGACCGCATTGAAAGACTTCCGGAAGCCGCCCTTGACGCTCGTCGGTCACAACCACGCCGCCGACGCGAGCGGCACGATCGCGCTGTATCAGGCGATCGACGCGCCGCTCGTCAGCACCAGCATCCGCGTCGCCGAGATGATGAAGTACACCAGCAACACCTGGCACGCCCTGAAAGTGGTGTTCGCGAACGAGATCGGCAACCTGTGCAAGAAGCTGAACGTCGACAGCCACGAGGTGATGGACATCTTCTGCCGCGACGAGAAGCTGAACATCTCCTCGTGCTACCTGAAGCCGGGATTCGCGTTTGGCGGATCGTGCCTCCCGAAAGACGTCCGCGCGCTGCAGTATCGAGCGAAGGAGGTCGACGTCGAGCTGCCGCTCATCTCGCAGATTCTGCCGAGCAACCGCCAGCAGATTCAGATCGCGCTCGAGCAGGTCCTCGAGACCGGAATGAAGAAGGTAGGACTCCTCGGCTTCAGTTTCAAGGCCGGCACCGACGATCTGCGCGAGAGCCCGATCGTCATCCTCGCCGAGGCGCTGCTCGGCAAAGGCGTGTCGCTGAAGATCTACGACAAGAACGTGTCGCTCGCGAAGCTCGTGGGCGCAAACAAGGAATACATCGAGACCCAGATCCCCCATCTGTCGTCGCTGCTGTGCAACACGATCGACGAGGTGATCGACGGCTCGGAGGTGATCGTCGTCGGCAACAAGGCGCCCGAGTTCGGCGACGCGCTGATGAAAGCGCGCAAGGACCAGATCGTCGTCGATCTGGTGCGGCTGCCGATCTACGGGTCGCTGCTACAGGCCGATTACCGGGGCATCTGCTGGTAGAGGACAGCGAGTGCGGAACACCGAGATGATTGGCCGCGGAGACACTGAGACACAGAGCGAGTTTCTCTCCGTGTCTTTATTTCTCTGTGTGCGATCCCTCCGTGTGCTCTGCCCTCTCTAAAGTCGGTAAACATGCGAACTCTGCTCATCTGCCACGAGCGCGCCGATCTCGACCGCGAGGGGTTGGCGCGCTGGTGTGGCTCCTTCTCCACCTTCGCCGGCGCCGTCGTCATCCGCGAGCGCGGCGGCCGCACGCGTACGCGCATCGCGCGCGAAATCGGGCGCGTCGGCGTCTGGCGGTTTCTCGACGTCCTCGCGTTTCGCCTTTACTACCGGCTGGCGCAGGCGGCCGGCGATCGTGCGTGGGAACGGCACGAGCTGCAACGTCTGCGCGCATGGTTCCCCGACCGCCCGGACGCGCCGGAGGTGGTCGTGCCGTCGCCGAACGCGGCTGAAGCGGAAGTGTTCATCCGCACACAGCAGCCGGATCTCGTGATTGCGCGGTGCAAAACGCTGCTCGCCGAGCGCATCTTCTCCATTCCGCGTCTGGGCACGTTCGTGATGCATCCTGGCGTCTGCCCGGAGTACCGCAACGCGCACGGCTGCTTCTGGGCTATGGCGACCGGCGATCGCGCCAACGTCGGCATGACGCTGCTCCGGATCGACAAAGGCGTCGACACGGGGCCGGTGTTCGGCTACTTCCGCGTCGATGCCGATCCCGCCGAGTCGCACGTCGTGACGCAGCACCGCGTCGTGCTCGACCATCTCGACGCGATCCGCGACAAGCTGCTCGAGATCGAAGCCGGCACGGCGACGCCGATCGACACGGCAGGACGGAAATCGGCGGCGTGGGGGCAGCCATGGCTGAGCGCGCTCCTCAAAATGCGCGCGCGCGCGAAAGTCAGAAGTCAGAAGTCTGAAGCCAGCACGACCTCAGACTTCAACCTTCATACTTCAGACTTCTCGTGAACTTGTCATGACCTTCTCATGAATGCGTTGATGTATCACGACGTCGTCGCGGCCGGCGCCGAGGACACGAGCGGCTTTCCCGGGCGTGATGCGGCACTCTACAAGGTGACGCCGGAGCGCTTCGGGGCGCACCTCGACGCGATCAGGGAATTCGTCCGCGCCGAGCGTCCCGCCCGTCCTGCCCCTCACTCCCTTCCTGTCTCTCACGCTCCTCCTGCCCCGCCCACCCCTCCTGCCCCCGTGATCACGCTCGACGATGGTGGCGTGAGCGCGATGCGGGCAGCGGAGGCGCTCGAGGCGCGCGGGTTGGTCGGGCGGTTCTTCATCACCGCGAACTACATCGGGGCACGCGGATTCGTGACTGACCGGGACGTCCGCGATCTCACCTCCCGCGGACACATCGTCGGCAGCCACTCGTGTTCCCACCCGTTGCGCATGGCGCGCTGCTCCTGGTCGCAGCTGCTCGACGAGTGGACGCGGAGCTGCGACATTCTCGGCGAGATCCTCGGCGAGAAGGTCCGCGTCGCATCCGTGCCGGGTGGCGATTTCGCACCGCAGGTCGCCGAAGCGGCGGCGAGAGCAGGCATCACGACGCTGTTCACGTCGGAGCCGACCGGCGGATCGCGACAGGCGTTCGGGCTGGCGCTCGTCGGCCGATTCGCGATTCAGAAACGGACCGGCGCGGCGACGGCGGCTGCGCTCGCCGCGGGGGACTGGCTGCCGTGCGCCAGGCAGGCGATCGTCTGGAACGCAAAGAAAGTATCGAAGCGCCTCGGCGGCGAAAAGTATCTGCAGCTGCGCAAGCTCCTGATCGGCCACGGCAGCGAGGTCCGCTGGGGCGACCAACCCTAGTGTCGTGTCTCAGAAGTTCGTTGGCAAAATCGTTTGACCTTGTCGATGATGGCATCGGCCGTCGCCGTCCACACAAACGGTTTGCAATGGTCATTGTGATGCGTCAGGTAGTGTTCGATCGCCGTCTCGAGCGCGCGGACGTTTTCAAAGGTGCCTCGTCGAATACGTTGTGTGGTGATCTTGGCAAAGAACCGTTCGACTTGATTCATCCAACTCGCGCTCGTCGGCGTGAAGTGGAGATGGTAGCGGGGGTGGCGGAGGAACCACCGGATCACCTTCGGCACTTTGTGGGTGCCGTAGTTGTCCATGATGATGTGTACCTCGCCCGTCGGGGGGAGTTGGGAGTCGAGACGCGTGAGAAATTTCAGGAACTCTTGGTGCCGGTGCCGTCGATGACACTCGCCGATGACGGTCCCGGTCGCCACATTCAACGCCGCGAACAGCGACGTGGTCCCGTGGCGAATGTAGTCGTGGGTCTGCTGCGCCGGCAGCCCCGGACGCATCGGCAACAGGGGCCGGGTACGATCTAACGCCTGCATCTGACTTTTTTCGTCCAGGCAGAGCACCAGCGCATGATCCGGCGGATTGAGATAGAGGCCGACGATGTCGCGAACTTTCTCGACAAACTGCGGGTCCGCCGAGAGCTTGAACGTGTCAACGCGATGGGTCTGCAACCCGAAGGTCTGCCAGATTCGCGAGATCGTCGCCTTCGAGAACGCCACCGTTTCCGCCATGGAGCGCGTGCTCCATTGGGTGGCGTGCGACGGAGGACCTTCGAGGGTACGGGTGATGAGGTCTACGACCATATCGTCGGTCACTGTCCGGGGTGCGCCTGGGCGCGGCTCGTCCACCAGTCCTTCGAGACGGCGAACGCAAAAACGTTCACGCCACTTGCCGACGCTGTTACTCGACACGTGCAGGCGGGCAGCCACCGTTCCATTCGGCAGACCGTCCGCACACGCCAACACCACACGCGAACGCAGGGCTAGCCGTTGTGCCGTTTTGGGTCGACGCGCCCATTGTTCCAAGGTGCGTCGTTCATCTTCAGTCAGCGTCAGCGGAGTCTTGGGTCGTCCTGTGCGCATGGGCCACCGTACCAAAGCGCCTGGACTTGTACAAGCTTTTTCTGAGACACGACACTAGCCGATCTTGACGATCTCGTCACTCACGACGTCCGGATGCACTGTTGTGGCGGATTCGTCGTGACGATGCTCTATGGCTTGATGCGGACCACCGCCGATCTCGATGTATTGTCGATCGTGCCTAGCGGCGACCAGCGCCGGCTGGCGACCGTCGCTGCGCAAGGCTCCGCCCTTCACCAGACCCACGGCGTATACCTAGACGTCGTCACCGTCGCCACGTACCCGGACAGCTATGAGGACAGACTAACCGAAATGTACGCCAGGACGTTCCGACACCTGCACTTGATGGCGCTCGATCCGTACGACCTGGTCCTCACGAAGTTACCTCGCAACGCCGACCGCGATCGCGGCGACGTCGAGTACCTGGCAACTGCCGTGCCCCTCGATGTGACTGTGCTTCGTGAACGGTACCAGCGCGAGATGCGCGAATATGTAGGCGTTCCAGAGCGCGAAGATCTCACGCTAGAGCTGTGGATCGATATCATCCACGAGGCGCAACATGCCAGTGAGCGCCGAAAATAAACCGCACGGCACACGCCGCCTTCCGTGCAATCAAACCTCAGGAGGATGAATCGCTCGGCGGCCTAAGCGCGCGGAATCGTCTTCTCGGATACATCGAACGAAGTGCTAGTCGATGGCCTACTCGTTCAGGTGCAATTGCGCGTCGGCGATCAACGCCTCACAGCGGTGATTACGGCCGACGCAGTGCGTGCCCTCAAGCTTCGTCGTGGCGACGACGCGATGGCGATCGTGAAGTCGACCGAGGTGATGATTGCGCTACCTTCGCGGCCGGCGCAGGGTTCGAAGCGCGCTTGACGAACGGTAGGATTCGCCGCGTTGGAGCGCAGACGAAACATCTTCGCTTTGAAGAAAAGCCGCGACTCACCTCCGATTAATTTGGTTCGACTCTAACTAATTTAACGTCGAGGAGTTCA
>Ga0137409_10001217_pt1 | contig 28087 bp, 23 predicted proteins | sample CZODoug1_16funga_FD_122059 | JGI IMG/M metagenome (GOLD analysis project Ga0137409, IMG submission 122059) | Vadose zone soil fungal communities from Angelo Coast Range Reserve, California, USA - CZODoug1_16fungal (Hybrid Assembly) | ecosystem: Environmental > Terrestrial > Soil > Vadose zone...
ATCCTCTTCGACGAGATCGAGAAGGCGCACCGCGACGTCTTCAACGTGCTGCTGCAGATCCTCGACGACGGGCGCCTCACCGACGGCCAGGGCCGCACGGTCGACTTCCGCAACGCGGTGGTGATCCTCACCTCCAATCTCGGCTCGCAGCACGTCGCGGGCGGCGACCCCGAGGAGGAGAAGCGCCGCGTGAACGAGGCGATCCGCGCCGAGCTGCGGCCGGAGCTCTTGAACCGCATCGACGAGGTGGTGGTGTTCCACAGCCTCGGCCGCGAGGAGCTGGCCCGCATCGTGGAGATCCAGCTCGCGCGGCTCTCGAAGCTCCTGGCCGACAAGCAGCTGCGGCTCGAGCTGACCGACCGCGCCAAGCAGGCGGTGGGGCGCGCCGGCTACGACCCGGTGTACGGGGCGCGCCCGCTGAAGCGCGCGCTCCAGCGGATGGTGCTCGATCCGCTGGCCATCAAGGTCCTGCAGGGCGACTTCGCTCCGGGAGACACCATCAAGGTCGACGTGGGCGCCTCGGACGACGTCCTGACGTTCACGAAGGTGCGCGGCTCCCACCCTGCGGGGCAGGCCGCGGAAGCCACGTTGCACTGAGATCTCGCTCGCGGATAGCACGCGCGCCGGGCACCACGCAGCAGCGAGGGGGAGCTGCTCGCGGCGCCCGGCGCGCGCTTCGTACACCGTCAGCCGCCGGCAAGGGCCTGGTCGTGGCGCTCCTCGTCCTCCCGCTGGATCCCGTGCGCCAGGAACCTGCCGTCCGCTTGCGGCCAAGACCTCTTCTGCTGGCGGGCGAGGCGCGCACCACTCCCTGTGAGGCGAAGTCGGGCGCCCGTTCCCCCACCTGCCAATTTACATACCCCCGCGCCCGGCGCGCAGTGACAGGCATCACGAGGCGGGGCCCCGGTCCCAGCGACCGGGGTCGCGCACGGGCGCCATCCGCCTAGAATGCTTGGCGAATGGACCCCCAGCTGCTGCGCAAGCTCCGGGAGCAGAGCGGCCTGCGCCTCGACCGCGAAGGCCGGTTCTGGCACCGCGGAGACCTGCTCGAGCACGCCCGCACTATCGCGGCGCTGCACCGTGGGCTCCACCGTGCGGAGGACGGGAGGTGGGCGGTCCGGATCGGTCCGGAGTGGGCGTACGTGGAGGTCGAGGACGCGGGACGCTTCATCCGGCGCATCGAGCCCCGCGGACGCGGGCTGCGCGCTCAGCTCGCCACCGGCGACTGGGTCGAGGTGAATCCCGCCACGCTCGCGTCGGGTGCGGAGGACGCGCTGTACGTGCGCGTGCCGGACGGCGACCGGGCGCGCCTGACACGCGCGGCGCAGCTCTCTCTGGTCGATCACCTGCGCGAGGAGGCAGGAGCCTTCTGGCTGGAACTGGCCGGCAGGCGCCACAGCATCGGGCAGGACGGTGGGCCCGAACCCGTGAAGGGCGGCTGACCCGCCGACCCCGACCCCGACCCCCGACCCCCGACCCCCGACCTCGACCTCGGCCTCGACTCGACCTCCACCTCGACGTCGGAGATCACTCCTCCGCGACATCCTCCGCCCCGGTGGCGTGCGGGTCCGCGTTGCCCGGCAGGTAGAACACCTCGTCCAGCAAGAGGCCGTGGGGCGGAGCGGTGGGGCCTGCGCGGGTCCGGTCGCGTGAGTCGAGCAGGTCGCGCAACGACTCGGGAGATCGCTTGCCGTGCCCGACCTCGACGAGCGTACCCACCAGGTTGCGCACCATGTGCTTGAGGAAGGCGGTCGCCTCGATTCGCAGCTCGATCAGCTCACCTTCCCGCAGCGGAAGGGCCCGCAGGGAGAGGTCGCGCACCTCCCGCACCGTGGTCCGCGCCGGGCAATCGGCGGCCCGCAGCGCCGAGAAGTCGTGGCGCCCGCGCAGGTGCGGCAGCGCGGCTGCCATCGCGTCCGCGTCCAGCGGCCGCCGCACCTCCCATGCGCGGCCGCGCCAGAGCGGCGACCGCACCGGAGAGCGCACCAGCGTGTACACGTACCGCTTTCCCCGCGCCCACCTCCGGGCGTCGAACCCGGGCGGGGCTTCCTCCGCGCGCACGCAGGCCACCTCCGGCGGAAGGTGCGCGTTGAGGCCGGCGGTCCAGGCCGAGAGCGGCAGGTCGCGGGGCGGATCGAGCGAGGCGACCTGCCCGCGCGCGTGCACGCCAGCGTCGGTCCGCCCGGCTCCGGTGACGCGGACCGGCGCCCCGCAGAGCTTCTCGACGGCGTCCTGGACCGCCCCCTGCACGCTCGGCCCGTTCGGCTGCACCTGCCACCCCACGAACGGCGCGCCGTCGTACTCCAGCGTCAGCTTCAGCACGGCCTACTTCGGCTGCTCGACCGCGGGCCGCACGCTGCGGCCCCGCTCGTCCTCGATGCGCGCGGCCGCGTACCGGGAGATGAGGTCGTTCACGTTCATCGTCTGCAGCGCGGCCCCCTTCGAGCCGGAAGGGATGAACAGGATCTGCTTCCCCTCCAGCGCCTCGGCCACCCGCAGCTTCACCATGGTGCGCCCGCCCGCGCCGCTCATCGCCGCGTTCTGCTTCTCGATGCCCTTGGCCCGGGCGCGCTTCTCCGCCAGGATCGCCTCCGCCTCCCGCTGCGCCTTGAAGTAGTCGGCGTCCGCCGCCAGCCTCACCTGGCCGAGCGCGCCCTGCGCCTTGGCGATCTGCTGCGATACCTGGCCCTTCGCGGTCTCTAGATTTCGGTGCGCCTCCTGCAGGGCGGCGTTCCCCTCGCTGACCATCCGCTCGGCGGTCTGCTCCGCGAGCTTCTTGTCGTGGATCACTCTCTCGTACTCGGGGTTGAACCGGTGCTCGCCGAGGATCACGCGCTCGACCACCACGCCTTCGGGGCCCATCACCGCCGCGAGCTGCTGCCGCGCCTGCTCCGCCTTCGCGAACCGCTTGTCGGAGACGTAGAACTCCTCGCTGGTCATCGTGTTCAGCGCGTCGCGGACCACGCTGCGGCAAGCCGGGCGCACCAGGTGCTCCTTCACCTCGCTGGTGGTCCCTCCGACGCGCGCGAGCAGGTACGCGGCCTTGGCGGGATCGATGCGCCAGGCGACGGTGACGTCGACCGCGATGTCGTTCCCGTCGTGCGTCTTGAACTCCAGGTCCTCGCGCGCCTCGGGATCGGCGCGGGCGCCCTTGATCCCCACCATCTGGAGGTTCTGCAGCGCAACGTTGAACACGTTCCAGCCGGTGATGATCGCGGGGAAAGTGTAGGTCGCGCCGGGCAGGTACGTCTCCTCCTGGATGCCCTGGTGGCCGAGCAGCCCGAAGAACGTCACCTTGCGGGTGAGCACGCCGACTTCCGTCGAGTCGGTGGAGTGGAAGGTGCACGCGCCGCAGAGCGCCGCGAGAAGGACGCTCGCCGCCCGACGCCCGACGCCAGCCATGAGCCGGTCCATCACTCCCCCCTCACGTCGAAGCGGCGCAGCATCGACTTCAGATCCAGCGGGTTGGTGCCGCCGTCGCCGTCGGTCGGGAGCACGATCACCTGCGTGTTGCGCAGCGCCTCGGCCATGCGCAGGCCCACCATGTTCTCGCTGCCCACCCCGCGCAGCGCCTGGTTCTCCAGCTCGGTGCCTTGCGCCTCGGCTAGCTTGACCAGCAGATCGCCTTCCGCCGCGCGCTTGCGCCGGTAGAGGTCGGCGTCCGCTTCCAGCTTCTTGACCTCGCCCTCGCCGCGCGCCAGCTCGATCTGCACCGCCGCGGCGCCCTCGGCCACGACCTTGTTCTTCGCCGCCGCCGCGGTGGCTGACTTCGCCTCCGCCTCGTTCTTGTAAACGGTCTGGTCCTGGATCTTCCGCTGCTCGATGGCGTTCTGGTAGCGCGAGTCGTAGATGTACTTGCGCACGAAGACCTGCACCACCTCGATGCCCTTGTCCTTCAGCTCGGCCGCCAGCTGCGCGTGCGCCTCGCGGGCTTTCTCCATCCGCTTGGTGCCCCGGTAGAAGTCCTCCGCGTCCAGCTCGCCCAGGGTCCGCCGCAGGTCCTGCGCGGCGCGGGGGATCACCGCGCTGTCCTCGAACAGGCGCCCCGGGCCGATGCTGCGCATCAGCTGCAGCGGATCGACGATCCGGTAGAGCACGGTCGCGTCCACCCGCACGTTGTAGCCCTCGCTGGTCTGGATGTTGATGGCGGCGGTGGTGCGGTGGCCCTCCACGTCGTCCTGGGCCGCCTCGCTGCGCGAGTTGGTCAGCTCCAGGACCTGCACCCGGGTGGGGAAGCGGTGCATGGTCTCGCCGAATCCGACGTAGTGCAGCCCCACGCCGTACACCGCAGGCTCGATCCCCTTCCCCAGGCCGAACTTGATCTGCTTCACGCCCGCCTCGCCGGGGCGCACGTAGGTGGTGCACGAGTTGTAGCCGATGAGGAGGATGACCAGCGCCGAGCCGACGAGCCACAGGGCGCGGCTGCGGCTCGCGCCCGGTTCGCCCGGCCTGGGGAACCCGATTCTCGGGATCGCGAACGCCATGCCTATCCTTTCGTCTGCGCGCGCGGCGCGGGCGCCGGCGCATCGATGGTCGGGAGCTGCGCCCCGTCGGCGCGGAACCCGAGACTCTGCTGCACTTCCGAAAGCGGCCGGTATGCCTCGAGCGTCGCGCCTTCGCGGGCCAGGTCCGTGACCAGCGCTTCGAGGCGCTTGCGGTGCTGGCGGCGGTACCACCAGGCATACGCGTCCGGCAGGAAGGGACCGAGCACGAACAGCGCCCAGGGGACCCACTTCTCCTGCACGGGGATCCACGGCACGGCGAGCGCGATCGCGCCGAGCACCAGGCCGCAGAAGGCGAACGCGGCCCGCGCCACCAGGTCGCCGCCGCGCCACATCCCATAGTCGCGCGCGGCGGCGGCGTTCTCCGCCTCGGCGAGCCGCGCGTAGCGAGGCAGCAGCGCGTCGTGCACCACCGCCCGGGCGCGCTGCCAGTGGGGCGGGTCGTCGACCCCGAGCTCGCGGCACTGCTGCTCCATCTGCTGCAGCGCGGATTCCGCCTCGCGGCGGAAGCGCTCCTGCGCCTCCGCATCCCACCGCGCGATCCCCGGCCGCCGGACCTCGAACAGCGCGAGCAGGTGCTGGGCAACCGCGGCGAGCGAGTACTTCTCCGGAACCATGTCGCGATCCTAACACGAGGCTGCCCGCCCTCCGGCCGGGTGACGCGGCGCTTCTTCTGCTGGTACGGTAAAGCGCAGGGAGGAATACAAAACGATGGCCTACCTCGGCCTCCTGGCCGCCGCGCCGCCCGTCTCTCAGGAGCAATTCGCCCACCTCGCAACCGTCGTCGCGGTCTGTTGGTGGGCGCTCTGCTTCGCGATCATCTTCTTCATGCAGTGCGGCTTCCTGCTGCTCGAAGCCGGTTCGGTGCGCGCCAAGAACGCCGCGCACGTCGCCGCCAAGGTCCTGGCCCACACCGCCATCGCGACCTTCTGCTTCTGGCTGGTGGGCTTCGCCATCAAGGCGTTCGCATGGCCCCTCTGCTACATCATCCACCAGCGCGGCACGGGCACGCTGCTCGCGAATCTCGAAGACGCGATCACCGGATACGTCGGCTGGGCGGGTGCCGCAGCCTCCTGGGCGCCGTGGCACTTCAACGCCGCGCCCGACGTCTACGTCTCCAACTTCTTCGGGTCGCTGACGTTCTGCATCACCTCGACCGCCATCCCGGGCACGGTCTTCAGCGAGCGGTTCAAGTTCAAGGCGTACCTGCTCTTCGCCGCGCTCTACTCGGGCATCGTCTATCCGATCTTCGGGTTCCTCATCTGGGGCGGGCTGGGCGGATCGCCGCTGCTCGATCCGCACGGCTGGGTCGTCCAGGCGATGGACCGCCTCTTCACTCCCGAGGTCGGAAGCGCGCTCGGCAAGAAGCTGATCGCGTACGGCATGTCGGCCGACGCGACCGGCACGCATTTCTGGGCCCCCTACACGGACTACGCCGGCTCCACCGGCGTGCACGCGCTCGGCGGGCTCGTCGGCCTGGTGGGCGGCTGGTACGTCGGACCACGCCTGGGGCGGTACCGGCGCGACGGCAGTCCAGTGGCGATCCCGGCGCACAACGTGCTGCTCACCGCCTTCGCGGCATTGCTGCTCGCCTTCTGCTGGTTCGGCTTCAACGGAGGCTCGGTGATCGCCAACGCCGCCGCCCACCCCGTCCTGGGCAAGGGGGCCGGAGCGCGCGGGCTGTACCTCGCGGACTACCTGTTCTCCGACATCTGGTGGGTGATGGTCACCACCGCCCTCGCCGGGGCGGGCGGGACCCTCGGTGCGCTGATCGCCGGGTACCGGCTGCACCGCGCGGCCGATCCGCTGGTGCTAGCAAACGGGCTGCTCGGCGGGCTGGTGGCGATCTGCAGCTGCGTGGGATTCGCGCCGCCGGGCTACGGCCTGCTGGTGGGCCTCGTCGCCGGATTCCAGTTCCCCTACACGTTCCGCTGGGTGGAACGCACCTTGAAGATCGACGACGCCATTGGCACCATCGCCTGCCATCTGGCCTCCGGCGTGATCGGAGGGTTGATGGCCGGGATCTACGGACAGCTCTTCTGGTGGGGCGTCTTGCCCCCGGACTGGATCCACCCGGGCGGCGAGCTGCAAGGCGGCACCAGCATCCCCACGCTGGGGATCCAGATCTGCGGCTTCCTCGCGCTGGTCGTCTACGGGCTGCCCGTCTCGTACGCCATGTTCAAGATCTGCGACAAGCTCGTCGGGGTCCGCTCCAAGCCCGAGGACGAGCGGACGGGCCTCGACCTGGCCGAACACGGCCTGGAGGCCTACCCCGCGGAAGGCGGCGTCTGAGCTATCTTCCGGGGATGGACCCGCTGCTCGTGGTGTACGACGCCGACTGCGGCGTCTGCCAGGCCAGCGTCGAGTGGCTGCGCAAACGCGACCGGCGCGGCAGGCTGCGGTTCGCCGGGAACGACGGCGAGCTCCCGGCCGGTGTCTCCCGCGAGGAGACCGAGCACACCGTCGTCGTGATCGACGGCGCGCGGAAATTGACTCGTGGAGCAGGAATGGCCCGCCTCCTCCGCGAGCTGCGCGGGTGGGCTCTCCTCGGCCACGCGCTGCGCTTGCCGGGCATCGCCTGGATTGCCGACCGCGCATACGATCGTTTCGCGCGCAACCGGCACCGCATCTCGGTAGCGCTGGGGCTCTCCTCCTGCCCCGCTCCGCGCGACCCACCCCGGACCACCTAGCACCACGTCCTCGGACCGGGCGGATTTGCTGGCCGAGCCGAGGAGGTCTGCTACGCTCGCGACCTGCAGGGGGGAAGTTGGCCGAACGCGCGCAGACCAGTGGACTTTCCGCGCCCGCCGGCGATGCGCAGGCAGCCTCCGCTGCTCCTCCGGCGGCCGGCTCCGCGCCGCCGGCCGCGCCCGCTGCCGCCGCCGTTCCGGGCGCGGCACCGCCGGGCGAAGTGGTGAAGCTCGCACCGGCGAAGATCGAGCCGTTCCTCGCCCGCTGCGAGCTGTTCAAGGGCGCCGACAAGTCCATCGTCGCACGCGCGGCCGCGCTCCTCAGCGGCGTCGAGGTCCCCGCCGGCGCCGCGGTGGTGACCGCCGGAGCGCCGAGCGACGGCCTCGGAATCGTATTCTCCGGAAAGCTCAGTGTCCGGCTCCCCGACGGCAGCGAAGTGGAGACCCTGGGTCCGGGCGATCACTTCGGCGACGCGGCGCTGGTGCTGGGCGGCCCGAGCCCGACCACGCTCGTCGCGCAGGACCCCACGCGCATCCTGTGGATGCAGAAGGATCCGGCGGTCGGGCTGATCCGCAAGGTGCAGCCCGTCGCCGAAGCCGTGCTGCGCAAGGTCGCCGGCCAGCTCGCGCGCGTCTGCGCCATGGAGCGCATGCAGCTCGCGCTGACCGAGCTGATCCCGGACGAGCAGGAGCCCTCCGCCGCTCCGCCCGAAGGGCAGCGGGGGTTCTCCGGAAGCATCCCCTTCGTCGAGGTGAGCGACTTCGACCTGCAGCCCTCCGTGCTGGCGATGATCCCCGCCAAGCTGGTGCGGCAGCACCGCATCCTGCCCCTGCGGCTGTCGGGGTCGCGCCTGACGGTCGGCATGGTCGCTCCGCGCAACACCGGCGCGCTCGCCGAGCTGCGACGGACGCTGCCCACCGTCGAGCCGGAGGTAGTCGCCATTTCCGCCGACGACTTCGCGCAGGCGGTGGTGCGGCTCCGGGTGGACGCGACCGCCGCCGCGCGGCCCGCCAAGGTGAGCGGCCCTTCGGTGAACCCGGACTCGCTGGTGTTCGAGGCGGCGGCGGAGAGCGATCGCGAAGCGGCGCCGCCGCGCGCGATGGGCGACGAGGTGATCAAGTTCGTCAACCGCCTCATCGTCGGCGCGCTCGACCGCGAGGCCTCGGACGTGCACATCGAGCCGACCGCCGGCGCGCCGCGCATCCGGCTGCGCGTCCACGGCGTGCTGCAGGAGTACCCCGAGGCGGTGCCGCCCGCGGTCACCCTCAAGGCGCTCACCGCGCGCATCAAGGTCCTGGCCGGCCTCGACATCACCGAGCGGCGCATGCCCCAGGACGGGCGCATCGGGCTCGCCGCCGGCAAGCGAGAGGTCGACCTGCGCGTGTCCACGCTGCCGGCGAACCGCGGCGAGAAGATCGCCCTGCGCATCCTGGAAGCAGCCGGCTCCACGCGCCAGCTGGAGCAGATCTTCTTCGAGCAGACCACGGTTCAGGCGGTCCGGCGCGCGCTCAACCGGCCCTATGGCGGCATCCTGGTGTGCGGTCCGACTGGTTCGGGGAAGACCTCGACCCTCTATTCGCTGCTCAACGAGCGCAAGATCACCCGGCCCGACACCAACATCATGATGGTGGAGGACCCCATCGAGTACCGCCTGCCGGGGGTGACCCAGGTGCAAGTGAACACGGCGGCGGGCCTCGGGTTCGCGCAGGCGCTCCGCTCGATGCTCCGGCAGGATCCGGACGTGATCGTGGTCGGCGAGACGCGCGACGCGGACACGGCCGTGCTCGCTCTCGAGGCGGCCATGACCGGGCACCTCCTCTTCACCTCGCTGCACGCCAACGACGCCATGGCTGCCTTCCAGCGCTTGGAGAACCTGGGTTGCTCGCGCGCGCTGGTGGCGCAGTCCATCGCGCTGGTGCTGGTCCAGCGACTGGTGCGGAAGCTCTGCACCGCCTGCCGCACGCTGGAGCCGCACCCTGCCGCCCTGGTCGAGGCGCTCATCGCCCGCAAGGTGATCGATCCCGCCCAGGCGAACCTGCCCTTGCCGCGAGCCGTCGGCTGCGACGCGTGCAACCGCACCGGCTACGTGGGCCGCGCCGTCGTGGTCGAGGCTTTCCAGGTGACCGACGAGGCGCGCGCGGCCCTGGCCTCGGGCAAGCCGCTGGCGCACATCGCGCCCTTCGCGATCACCTCGCGCGCGTTGCTGCCCTTCGCCGGCTACGCGGCGGCGCTGCTGCAGAAGCAAGTGATCAGCGCGACGGAAGTGCTCGCCGCGCTGGTGGAATAGCGATGTCGCCAGCCGATCACGCCTGGTGGTGCGCCAGCTGGCGCATCGCGTCCCGGATCGACGGAAGCTGAGGGACGGACGCCATCTCCAGGCTGTCGGCGAGCCCCACTCCGGGGACGAAGGCGCCTGCCAGCAGGCGCGGAGGCGCCGACAGCTCGTAGAACAGCTCCTCGACGGTCCGCCGAAGCAGGTGCTCGCCGAAGTTGCTGATCTCGCTGTCCTCGTTGACGAACAGCGCGCGGCCCGTCCGTTTCACCGAGTCGCGGATGCGCGGCCAGTCGTACGGATGGAGCGTCCGTAGATCGATCACCTCGGCCTCGATGCCTTCCTGGGAAAGCTCGTCCGCGGCCTTCTTGCACAAGGGCAGCGTGCGCCCGTAGCTGACCACCGTCAGATCGCGGCCGCTGCGCACCGTCCGCGCCTCGCCGAAGGGGATGAAGATGTCCGGCGTTTCGGGCCACTGCGGCTGCCACTTGGCGCGCTCCCCGAGCGGCGCGTCGATCATCTTGCTCAGCGCGCGGTCGTCGCCGGGCTCGCCGGGGATCTCCTCCCCCGGCAGGCTGCGTACGCGCATCAGCGCCTTCGGGACCAGGAAGAAGCACGGGTTGGGATCGACGATGCACGAGAGCAGGAGGCCGTAAGCGTCCCTCGGGGTCGAGGGAATGGCGATCTTGAACCCGGGGATGTGGGTCGCCGTCGCGTCGAACGAGTGCGAGTGGTAGATGCTGCCACGGATACCCGCCCCGACCGGCGTCAGGATGGTCATCGGGACGTTCCAATCGCCGTTCGTCGACCAGGTCTGCAGGCCGGCCAGCTTCAGCAGGTCGATGGTGTTGTAGGCGTAGTCGCAGAACTGGATCTCGCCGACGTTGCGGCACCCCGCGAGCGCCAGCCCGATCGAGGCGCCCACGATGCCGCGCTCGTCGAGCGGCGTGTTCCACGCGCACTTGATGCCCTGCGTGGCGGTGAAGGCGCCGCCGAGCGGCGGGCCTACGTCCTCGCCGAAGACGTCGGTCAAGTCGTGGCGCTCCTCCGCGACGTGCAGCGCCATCCGGATCGCCTGCACCATCGTCGACACGGCTAGTTGCCCTCCCGCACCTTGTCGCGATCCATGAAGACGTTTTCGTAGATGGTGTCGCCCTTGGGCTGCGGCTCCTGCCTCACCTTGCGGTGCGCCTCGTGCAGCTCCTGCGCGTATTTCTGCCGCAGCTCCTCGATCTGCTGCCGGGTGAGCAGCTTGCGCTCCTCGAGCTTCTTCTCGAATCCCTTGAGGCAGTCGGCCTCGTCGACCACCGCGTTCGCCCCCGAGGCGCTCGAGTGACCGTACAGGCGCGAGACGAGCGCCTCCAGCAGGAACGGCTTTCGCTCGGTCCGGACGTACTCCATGGCCGCGGCGATCTCGCGGTAGGCGACCTCCGGGTCGTTGCCGTCGATGGTCTTGGACTCGATCCCGAACGCCTTGCCCCGGTCGGAGATGCGCTTCTCGCCGTGCTGTCCCGTCCACGGCGTCGAGATGCCCCATTTGTTGTTCGTCACGATGATGAGCATCGGGAGCGGGTTCGCCGGCCGCGAGGACCAGATCAGGCAGCTGGCGAAATCGCCCTCCGCCGTTCCCGCATCGCCTCCGGTCACGACGGTGATTCCGCGCCCCCCGGCGCGCTTCTGCGCGATCGCGGTCCCGATGCCGATCGCATACTGCGCCTCGATGGTCGAGGTGACCGGGACCACGTTCCACTCGAACATCGAATAGTGGTTGCAGAAATTGCGGCCGCCCGAGTACGGATCGGTCGCGGTGTTCTTCATCTGCCGCATGGCGTTCGTCGGGTCCGCGCCCATCGCCAGCACGGTCGCGCTGTTCCGGTAATGGAAGTGGCAGTAGTCGTACTGCGGCCCGCGTCCCTTGTGGATGAGCAGGCCCAGGGGGACGTTGAAGGCCTCTTCGCCGGGACCGCCGATCCAGAAGTAGCCGTCCCCCTGCTTGTACATGGCGATGAGGCGCTCCTCGAGCACGCGCGCTTTCAGCATCAGATCGTGGATGCGGAGCAGGAGCTCGGGCGACAGGTCCGCGTCGGGCGCCCGCGGTACGGGCCGTAGGCTGGTGCTCAAGGGACCTCCTTCATCGCGATTATCGTGTCATGTGTTCCGGTCCCGCCATCTTTCGGGCGCCGCCGTGCCGTGTCATGGCGCGTCAGCCGCCGTGGGCCGTCTCTGCTTCCGGCGGCGGAGCGTCCGCGCCGGCGGAACCCTGGGTGACGGGCTGCTTGTCGGAGGGCTTCTCGGACGCCTTCTCGACGGGCGGGGGCTGCGAGCGCGGCGCCGCTACATCCATGTAGCGCGCGAGCTGCGTCCAGGCCAGGAACCGGTCCGTCTCGGCGCTCATCGCCTCTCCGCTGCCCGGCTGGCTGGGCTGGTCGGCCCAGGCTTCCGCGTAGGCGTCGAAGAGCTGGCGGGCGAAGTCTACCGCCAGGCGCGCTTCCTCGAGCACCTCGCGGTCCGAGCGCCACGGACCGGGGGCGCGCCTCGGCGCCGCCGCCCGCCGCACCGTCGCCACCGTCCGCCGATAGGTGACCACAGCCTTTCCGAGTTGCGGCGCCGCAGCCAGGAGTCGCGAGCGCAGCTCCAGGCGTGGCGACGGAGGCTCCGCCGGCGCGCCGCTGTTGCCTGGCTGGGGCGGCTGCGAAGGGATGGAGCTTGGCGCCGCCGCGTTGGAGCTTGGGGCCGCCGCGTTGGAGCTCGAGGTGGCATCCGCGGTCGAGGGCGAGAGCGAGACCGAGGGCGGGGTGGAGATCGGAACCGAGGGCGGGGTGGAGATCGGAACCGAGGGCGGGGTCGAGATCGGGACCGAGGGCGGTGTCGGGAGCCCCTCTGATGTCGAGATGGACCCCGTCTCCGCCGCCGTGCCGTCGTCCCCTGCCGGTGTCGTCTCCACCGGCGCTGCCGCGACTGCGCCTGCGCCCTCGTCGCCCGCTGCCGCCGGGCCAGGCGCTCCCTCGGTCGAAGCGGGTTCCCGCGGAGCGCCCTTCCGCGCCGCCTCCGCCGCGGCCAGCTGGCCGAGCGCGAGCGGCAGGTCGCGCAGGAAGCGGGTCAGATCGAACTGCTCCTTCCCTTCGAACAGCCGCGCAAGCGCCGTCGCCACCCGCTCCAGCGCGCCGCTGCGGAGCTGCTCCATGACCCGGGGGAAGTCGGCGAAGAGGCGCCGCTGCGCTTCGAGCCGATCGTGAAGGCCCGCGGCGAAGGCGAGCGCGCCCGCCGCCTGCTCGATGTCGCGGCGGACCGAATCGCGCAGCGGGCCCCAGCTCCCGCCGCCCTGCGGCCGGGGTGGCTGCGAGTGCTGCTGCGGCCCGGGTCCGCCTGGCGTCCTCACCTGTCCCCTCTGCTTTCTGGCCATCCGGCCGCCTCTTCAACCGGATCGCGGCTCCGGATGCAAGCGAAAGCTGCCGGCCATTGTCGGATGCAGGCGCCTTGCCGGGTCCCCCGCGGCTGCGTTACAGCGGGCGCATGCCGAGCCTGAGGCCGTACGCGGAGAAGGACTGGCCGCATTTCCTGCAGCTCGACCTGGAGACGGCCATCGATGCGCTGGGCGAGTCCACCGAGGACGAGCGCCGCGAGCTGCGCGATCGGTGGCCCCGGAGGCTCGCCGCCCAGGGCTTCGTCCCGCAGCGGTTCGCGGTGACCGGGGCGCAGCTCCTGGTGCTCGACTCCGAGCAGGGCGCCTACCTCGGACATCTCTGGCTCACCGAGACCCGCGACGCGAGCGGCAAGCGCATCCTCGAGGTCACCACCATGGGCATCGTCCGCGAGGCCCGCGGGCAGAAGCTGGGGCGGCTGCTCATGCAGCGCGCCGAAGCGGAGGCGCGAGAGCGCGGCATCGAGGACATCGAGCTGTCGGTGGCCGGAAACAACCGGCGCGCCCGCGACCTGTACCGCGATCTCGGCTACGAGACGGTGCGAAGGACCATGCGCAAGCGGCTGCGGTAGCCGCCGCCGTATTTGGGGGCGCCACGTTTTGCTGGCGCGGCCGCAATGGATACGTTCTAGCTGGATCGTCATGATTCCGGAGATCTCGGTCGAGGACCTCTCGCAGCGCCTCGAACGCGGCGAGCGGCCTCTGCTCGTCGACGTGCGTCAGCCCTGGGAGCACGAGCTCTCGCGCCTTCCGGACAGCCTGCTCCTCCCGCTGGGAGAGCTGGCGTCGCGGGCCGCGGAAATCCAGCCGGCGCCGGGGCAGCTCGTCGTTTGCTATTGCCACCACGGCCTCCGCAGCCTGCGCGCCGCGGAGGTCCTCTCCCGCGCCGGCCTATCCGGCGTCGCCTCGCTCGCCGGCGGGATCGAGGCTTGGTCCCTCCAGATCGACCCCTCGGTGCCTCGATACTGAGTGGAGTACTTTCAGCCGATCCCGAACAGCCGCCGCGCGTTGCCGGACAGGACGAGCGCCTCGTCCGCGGCGGGCAGCCCGAGCCCGCGCACCACCCGCAGCTCGCGGTCCCATTCGTAAGGCAGGTTGGGGAAATCGGTGCCGTACAGGATCCGATCCGGCCTGCGCCGCAGCATCTCGAGGTCCGGCGGATCGGGGAAGTACCCCGTGATCGCCATCGTGGTGTCCAGGTACAGATTGGGGAACTCGTCGAGGAGGGCCTCGAACGCGGCCGGCTCGTCCATCCCGAGATGAGGCACGATGCAGATCGCCTCGGGGTGCCGGGCCAGCGCGCGCCGAAGCCGCGCCGCTCCGGACAGCGCGCGCACGTCCGTGCCGTAGCCGTCCGAGGCGGGCTCCCGGCCGCAGTGGATCACCACCGGCTTGCGGTGGCGCGCCGAGGCGCGCCAGACCGGGTCGAGACGCGGATCGTCCGGCGCGACGCGCATCACGTGGCTGTGGATCTTGACCCCGTGGAAACCCTGCTCGCCCAGCGCGCCGTCGAGGAGCCGCTCGATGCCGTCCTCTCCGGGGAACGCCGTGCAGCAGGGCACCACCTCCGGATACGCCCGCGCGAGCTGCAGGGTGAAGTCGTTCAGCGCCGCCGCCATCCCCGGCTTGTGCGCGTAGGGCAGCACCACGCACCGGTCGATCCCACCCTCGCGCAAGGTGCGGACCGCCTCGTCCACCGAGGTGCGGTAGCGGATGTCCCAGGCGTGCTCGCTGAACCATCTCCGGATCGCTTCCGCCAGCCGATCCGGAAACAGGTGCACGTGCGCATCGACGATCATTCCGAACGTCTACCCGAACCTCCCCACGGCGCAAGCCCCAAGGCCTCAGCCGGTGGCGCGGCCGCCGAAGCCGAACATGGCCCCGATGCGGGAGAGGAGGTTGGTCTCCTCCTCCGCCTGGGAAGCGCCCGCCTCGGCGCGGGCGGCGTCCAGGTCCCGGCGGCGGCGCGCGATCACCCCCGCCAGCTCCTCGGCGACGTGGACGTTCTGCGCGAACACGCGCGAGAACGCCTCCCGATCGAGCGCCACGAGGGCCGCCTCGGAGAGCGCCACCACGGTCGCGGTGCGCGGCTCTCCGGTGAGGAGCGACATCTCGCCGAAGAACGCGCCGCGGCCCAGGCGCGCCACCTCCTTCTCGCCGTTCTCCACTTGGACGCGCACCGCCAGCTCCCCACGGGCGACCAGGTACAAGGTGTCCCCCGGCTCTCCCTGCCGGACCACCGCCTCGCGCGGGCCGTACTCGAGAAAGCGCGCGCGCTCCGCCAGCAGCTTGCGGTCGGCGGCGCGCAGCGTGGCGAGGAAATCGATGCGCGAGAGCAGGTCGTCCGCGTCCTCGAAGTGCTCCCGGCGCCTGCGCTCCTCGGCGTCCGCCGCGCGCTCCCGGAAGGAGAGGGTGGTCTGCGGGTACGGCATGTCGATCGCCGCGCGGCGCAACCCGTACCAGATGGCCTCGTTCACCTGGTCGAGCGCCTCGCGCTCGAGGGCATAGCTCTCGGTGAAGAAGCGGACGCGGTAGACGGCCCCGCTCGGCTCGAACGAGGCGAGCTGCACCACCGGCGGCGGCTCCTTGAGGGCGCGCGCGCACGAGGAGACCGCCTCGAGGAGCGCCGCCTTCGCCCGCGCCGGCGCGACCTCCAGATCGACGTTGACCGACAGCTCGACGCAGTCCTGCGCCGTCGGCCGCGAGTGGTTCACCACCACCTCGCGGCTGATGAGCCCGTTGGGGACCAGGATCTCGTCGTGGTCGCCGGTGACCAGCCTGGTCGAGCGCCAGCCGACGTCGAGCACCTTGCCGCGCCATTTTCCGAAGCTCACCCATTCGCCCTGATCGAAGGGCTGCTCGGCGTGCAGCGTGAGCCCGCTGAACAGGTTTCCCAGCGCCTCTTGCAGGGCGAAGCCCAGCACCACCGAGAGCAGCGCGGAGGTGGCGAGCAGCGAGGACAGGTTCAGCCGGTACTCGAGGCGGAGCACCACCGCCGCGACCACGAAGGTCCCCGCCCAGGCGAGCAAGCTGCGGAGCAGGCGCGGGATGCCTTCCCCGCCCCGCAGCCGCAGCGCCGCGAAGACCAGCACCTCGCCGAGCCGGAGGACGCCCACCGCGCCCGCGATGTAGGCGGCGGTCGCGCTCGCGTGGCGCAGAGTGCCGTCGACGCCCTCGAGCGCGAACGCCGCCGCGCGTCCGATCAGGTACAGCGCCAGCAGGAACTGCGGCGGGCGCAGCTCGATCCCGAACGTCCGCGCGGCGTCCGGTCGGTTCCCGCGCAGCAGCACGCGCCGGATGGCGGAGACCCCGATCCACAGCGCGGCCGCGAGCAGGAACCGCGTCATGCCTTCCTGGAGGAGCACCAGTGCATCGTTGCCTCCCGCGGCGGCCAGGGCAACTGATCGGCAGAGCGCTTTCTTGAGGTTTTGTAGGACGACCCGTCACCTCGCCTCACATGACGGTGCGGTGCGCGCTGGCGATTATCGTGCGTGCTCTGTGTGTGCTCGCGGCTGTGGCGGGCCCGCGGCGGTCGCGCGGGCAGGCGAGCGGCAGGTCGTTTCGCGGAGCGCGCGCGCCGCGCGGGCCGTTAGACTGGCGGCCCTATGCGGCGCGATTCCGTCATCGTGGCACTCGCGTTCGTGGCCGTCGCCGCCGCGTTCGTCGGCGCGACGGTGATCGCGCAGCGCACCTCCCGCGAGGTGGGCGGGCTGGCCGACTCGATCGCGCGCGACGCCGCTCCCGGGCTTGCCGCGATCAGCAGCGTCCGCGGCGAGGTCCGGCGCCTTCAGGAGCTCATGACGCGCCTTGCCGTCCTGGGCGCCTCGCCTGGCGACAACGCCGAAATCGACGAGACCCGGCGGAACCTCGATGCGCACCTCGCCCACTTCCGCTCCCTGCCCGTCTCCGAGGAGGAGCTGAGGCTCTTCAACGAGCTCCAGACGGACATCCGCTCCTTCGACGAATCGGTCGAGCGCGTCATCGCCCAGCTCGGCTCGCGCCAGCCGGAAGTGGCGGCGGCGACGCTCGTGCGAGAGGTCCGCCCGCTGGCGCACGAGGCGATCACGACGGCCGGCAAGCTGGTCCAGCTGAACACGCGCGCCGCGCAGGAGGCGGCCCTGCGCATCGAGCAGGTCCACCGGCGCGCCGATCGCATGGCGCTGCAGATGGACATGCTCTGCGTCGTCCTGGCCGGCCTCGCTGCCTGGCTCATGGTGCGCGCGGTGGGGAAGGCGCGGCGGATCCAGGGGGAGCACCAGGAGATCGTCGAGCGCCGGGCAGAGGAGTTGGAGCAATTCGCCGGGCGGGTAGCGCACGACGTGCTGAGCCCCCTGGCTACGGTCGGCCTGGCCCTGTCCGTGGCGCAGAGGACGGGGTCGCAGGCCCAGCAGTCGGCGGCGCAGCGCGGGTCGTCGAGCCTGCAGCGCGTGCGCGGCATCGTCGACGCCCTGCTCGAATTCGCGCGCTCCGGCGCGCGGCCGGAGCCGGGCGCCTCGAGCGACGTCCCTTCCATCGTCGCCGGGCTCCTGGAGGAGCTCCGGCCGCAGGCGGTGGCGGCGGCCGCCGAGCTTCGCGTCGACCCGATTCCGGACTGCGCGGTGACGTGCAGCCCCGGGGTGCTGATGGTGATCCTCAACAACCTCATCCGGAACGCGCTCAAGTACCTGGGCGACGCCTCGGAGCGTGTCGTGGTGCTGCGCGTGCGCCCGCGCCGGGCGAGTGTGCTGTTCGAGGTGGAGGACAGCGGCCCGGGCATCCCCGCCGAGTTGGGGGAACGCGTTTTCGAGGCTTACATCCGCGGGCACCGCGCCTCGGCCAACCGGCCGGGCATCGGTCTGGGCCTGGCCACGGTGAAGCGCCTGGTCACGGCGCACGGTGGGACCCTGGGCACTCGCCGGAGCGGCCTGGGCGGCGCCTCGTTCTGGCTCGAGCTGCCCCGCGCTGAAGCGGGCGAGCGTCCAGACGCGCCGCCGGAGGCGGTGATGCGGTCATGACACGACGCGCTATACTGCCCGCCATGACCGGCAAAGTGACCCAGATTCCCAGAACCGAGGCCCGCCCCGTAGTCGCACTGGTCGCTCACGACCGGCGCAAGGACGAGATGGTCGAGTGGGCGCTCTTCAACCGGGGAACGCTCGCCCGGTGCTCGCTGTACGCGACGCGGACCACCGGGGCCACGCTGCAAGACGCGATGAAGGAGGAAATGGACGTCCACCTCCTCCTCTCGGGACCGCTGGGCGGCGACGCGCAGCTCGGTTCCCTGATCGCCGAGGGACGCATCGATGCGGTGTTCTTCTTCTGGGACCCGCTGACTCCGCAGCCGCATGACGTCGACGTGAAGGCGCTCCTGCGCCTCGCCGTCCTCTATGACGTGGCGATCGCCTGCAACCGCAGCTCCGCGGACCACATCATCTCCTCTCCGCTCTTCACCGTCCCCGAGCAGTACCGGAAGGACCGCGGCCGGGCGGGCCCCAACTACGCCCCGTTCACCCGGTAAAGCTTCCGAACTCTCGGGCGTTTCGCGGACTTGACGGGGTCGCGGCCAGCCGGTAGGGTGCGCGCCCTTCCCGGGCAGTCTCGCCCGGAGCGGATGCCTGCTCGCCTTCCCGCCTGGCCGGCGGAGGAGCGGGGGGACCATGGAGAGGTGATGAGCGCAGGGCCGTTGCACTACGAAACGAAGAAGCAAGGCGTCGTCGAGAAGTTCCGGACGCACGAGCGTGACACCGGCTCGCCCGAGGTCCAGGTCGCGCTCTTGACCGAGCGCATCCAATACCTCACCGACCACTTCAAGACGCACAAGAAGGACCACCATTCGCGCCGCGGCCTGCTCAAGCTGGTCGGGCAGCGCAGGCGCCTCCTCGACTACCTGAAATCGAAAGACTCTGCCCGATATCGCAAGCTGATCGAAGGGCTCGGCATCCGCAAGTAGGCTTTTCCGGGGGGCATTCCGAATGCGGGATGCCCCCCGGCGCGTTAAAGAGGAGGCGGCGCGGTCCGGAGGCGTCGGTCGGTCCCTCATCAGAGCAGCGAAACGGCTCGCTGCTGTGACCAGGCTCCGAACGGTCCCCCGGACGGCCCGCAGCGGCTCAGAAGGAAGCCGCGCGCACTCCGGGGTCGGATCAGACCCCACCAGTTCCCAAACGAAAGCACGCGGCCACGGGGCCGCGAAAGGACGTTGCACATGGAAGCGAAGTCGGTGACCGCGCAGGTCGGAAATCAGAGCATCGCGATCGAGACGGGCAAGATGGCCAAGCAGGCCGATGGATCGGTGGTGCTGCGGGCCGGCGACAGCGTGGTGCTGGTCACCGCGGTGTCGGCCAAGGACAGGAAGGAAGGACTCGACTTCTTCCCGCTGACGGTGGACTACCAGGAGCGCCTCTCCGCCGCGGGCCGCATCCCCGGCAGCTTCTTCCGGCGCGAGGGCCGCCTGACCGAGCGCGAGACGCTGATCTCCCGCATGATCGACCGCAGCTGCCGGCCCCTGTTTCCGGAGGGGTACCAGAACGAGACGCAGATCATCGCGACCGTCTTCTCGGCCGACAACCAGTACGACACCGACGTCCTGGCGCTGACCGGCGCCTCGTTCGCATTGGCGATGTCCGACATTCCCTTTCCGTTCGCCTTCGCCGGGGTGCGCGTGGGCCGCGTGGGCGGGAAGTTCATCGCCAACCCCAGCGAGCTGGAGCGCGAGCAGGGCGACCTGGACATCGTGATGGCGGCCTCCAGGGACGCCATCTTCATGGTGGAGGGCGGTGCCAAGGAGATCGACGAGAGCACGATGGTCGAGGCGCTGCTCTTCGGGCAGCGCGCCATCGAGCAGCTGCTCGACCGCCAGGAGGAGCTGCGGCGCGCGGTGGGCAGGGCGAAGCGGACCTTCGAGAAGATGCCGCTCGCGGGCGGCCTCTCGGAGAAGGTGCGCGCGGCCGTCTTCGAGAAGGTGCGCGAGGCGTACGCGCACGACCAGAAGCACGAGCGCTACGGGCTGCTCTCGCAGATCAAGAAGGACGTGGTCGCGCAGCTCTGCGCCGAGGGCGCGGAGTTCGCCGGCAAGGAGAAGGACGTCAAGACGGCCCTCGAGGACCTCAAGTACGACTACATGCGCCGCATGATCACGCACGACGGCCGGCGCATCGGCGGGCGCAAGACCGACCAGGTCCGGTCCATCTCCTCCGAAGTGGGGCTCTTGCCGCGCGCACACGGGTCGGCGCTCTTCACCCGCGGCGAGACACAAGGCCTGGTCACCACCACGCTGGGCACCAGCGACGACGAGCAGCGGATGGAGAGCCTCAAAGGCCAGTCGTTCCGCAAGTTCATGCTGCACTACAACTTCCCGCCGTACTCGGTCGGCGAGGTGAAGCCGCTCCGCGGCGCGGGACGGCGCGAGATCGGCCACGGCATCCTGGCGGAGCGCGCGCTGCGCTCGGTGCTCCCGCCGGACGACAAGTTCCCGTACACCATCCGCGTGGTGAGCGACATTCTCGAGTCGAACGGCTCCAGCTCGATGGCCACGGTGTGCGGCGGCTGCCTCTCGCTGATGGACGCCGGCGTCCCGATCAGCGCGCCAGTCGCCGGGATCGCCATGGGCCTGATCAAGGAGGACGGCCGCATCGCCATCCTCTCCGACATCCTCGGCGACGAGGACCACCTGGGCGACATGGACTTCAAGGTGTGCGGCACGGCCAAGGGCATCACCTCGATCCAGATGGACATCAAGATCACCGGCGTGGACAAGCAGATCCTCACCGACGCGCTCAACCAGGCGCGCGCCGGCCGGTTGCACATCCTCTCCGAGATGGCCAGGGCGATCGAGAAGCCGCGCGCCGACATCTCGAAGTACGCGCCGAAGATCACCACCATCCGCATCCCGGTCAGCCGCATCAAGGACGTCATCGGGCCCGGCGGCAAGGTGATCAAGGACATCATCGCCCGCACCGGCGCCAGCATCGACATCGAGGACGACGGCTCGGTAGCCATCGCCTCGGCGAGCAGCGAGAGCGTCGACCAGGCGATCAAGATGATCCGCGCGCTCACCCAGGAGGCCGAGGTCGGCAAGATCTACCTGGGCACCGTGCGGCGCATCATGGAGTTCGGCGCTTTCGTGGAGATCTTCCCCGGCACCGACGGGCTGGTGCACATCTCGGACCTCGCCAATTCGCGCGTCAAGAAGGTGGAGGACGTGCTCAAGGAAGGCGACGAGGTGCTGGTGAAGGTAGTCTCGGTGGATCGCAGCGGCAAGATCCGGCTGTCGCGGAAGGAGGCGCTGGCGGAGCAGGCCGCGCAAGGCGACGGCAAGGGACAGCAGGCGGCCCCGGCGGCGAAGGCGTAACCCGGCCAGCGGCTCGCGGTCAGCAGCCGAGAGCCGCGAACAGGTCGATGATCTGCAGCCCGGCCACGAGGGCACGCCCCTCCGGATCGACGGACGGGTCGTAGGCCGCGAGGCTGGCCGAGCAGATCCCTCGGGCCGCCGCGATCGCGCGGATTGCGTCCTGCACCTCGGGCGGAGTCAGCCCGTCCGGCGGAGCGAACTCGTTCGCCGGAGCGAGCGCCGGATCATGGACGTCCAGATCGATGTGCACGTGCATGCGCGGCGCCCGCACGCGATCCATCGCCGGCTGCAGCGCCGCGTCCGCGCCCAGCCGCCGGACCTCCGCGACGGTGACCCAGCTCACCCCGGAACCCTGCAGGGCGTTCCGCTCGGCTGGATCGAGATCGCGCGCGCCGACCAGGACTGCGTCATGCTCCGCGACGGGAGCGAAGCCGGGGACAGACAGCGCCAGCGGACGGAAGCAACGGCCGGTCGCGATGGCGAGCGCCATTCCGTCGAGGAACCCGCTCTCGCTCGTCTCGGGCGTGTTGAAGTCGCCGTGTCCGTCGAACCAGGCGATCCCGGTGCCCGCTCCGGCCGCGGCGAGCGCGCCGATGGCGCTGCCGCAGTTCCCCGAAAGCACCAGCGGAAACGCTTCAGCCGCGGCCGCCTCGCGCACCTCCACGGCAACAGCCCGATGCAGCGCGAAGGTAGTGCCGATCTCGGCCCGCAGCCCGGTCGGCGCCTCCACCGCCACCTCGTCCACCTCGACGCCTCGCGCGCGGAGCCGGCCCGCCGCCACGGCGAGCCGCTCGGGACCCGCGCCCATCCGGAGCCCGCGGTTGCCCGCGTCGTAGGGGACGCGAATCAGACGAACGCGCATCTGACCATCCTACTTCCGCCGCCGCGCGCCGCACATGCCCGCCGTTGCGGCATCGGCGCGCGGCTGGGAGGATCGCGGTCATGGGTCGCCTCCTCGCGCTGGTGCTGGGTCTCGCCGCTCTAGCCTTCGCGGCGAAGGTCATGCTCGCCGGCACCACGGCCGCCAGCTCCGCGGGCCCGACCCAACCGAAGCGCCAGCTCGACAACGTCCGCGCCCGCGCGAGGCAGCTCGAGCGCGAGCAACAGAAGAACGTGGACGAGATGGCCCGCAAAGCCGCCGAGCAGTAGCCGTCCTGAGCGCATCCACAGACGTCCGCCGCTCAGCGGAGCGCCGCCCCCTCGGCGGCGACTAGTTGGGCCTTGCGACCGACAACGGCGCGAGCGTTTCCGTCTCGGAGGGGCGCTGCCGCTCCGGCTGGGTCGGATCCGCCGGTAGATCCACGACCAGCGTGGTCCCGTGCTGTGCGGTCGACCGCACCCTGAGCTCGCCCCCGTGGCGCCGCACGATGTTGCGGCAGAGGAACAGGCCGAGCCCGGTGCCCTGCCCCGCCGGCTTGGTGGTGAAGAACGGCTCGAAGACCCGGTTCAGCATCCCGGCCGGAATGCCCGGGCCGTTGTCGGAGACCTCGGCCAGGACGCGCGCTCCTTCCCGCCGGACCACCACCATGATCCGGCCGTCGCGCGCCCGCTCGGTCCCGATCGCCTGCACCGCGTTCACGAATAGATTCACGAACACCTGCGACATCCGTCCCACGCTGCCGATGACCTGGGTCTCGCCGTCCATCCGCAAGGTCACGGTGGCGCGGCCGCGCAGCTCCGCCTCGGCCATGCGCAGCGAAGCCCGGACCGCCTCCTTCAGATCGAAGGGCAGCTGGGTGTTCCCGTCCGCGCTGGCCAGCGCGCCGATGTCGCGGATGATGTCGCGCATCCGGTTCGCGCCGTCGACGGCGTCGGCGGAGGCCCGGCGCATCTGCGTGAAGGTGACGGTCTCGCGGGTGGGCTGCGCCGACTCGGGCGGCGCGAAGCGCGGCAGGTGCTCCGCGATGTAGCCGGCGTTCTCCAGCACGTAGGTGAGCGGCGTGCGGATCTCGTGGGCGATGCTCGCCGCCAGCTGGCCGAGCGAGACCAGCCGATCCGACGAGGCGACGTGCTGCAGCAGCCGGTCGTTCTCCAGCGCCAGCCGCGCCTGAGCGGCGAGGACCGAGGCGCGCTCGAGATCGGCGGGTCCGAAGGGCGGGCGCTCGCGCTGGGCGGTGAGGATGGCGACCAGCCGGCCCTCGGCGGTGAGGGGATGGACCAGCCCGGGGCCGCGCGCCGCCCGCTGCGGAGGCTGATCCCCGGACGCGGCGCCCACGATGGCGGGCTCCTCTTCCGTGCGCAGCCAGTCATGTACCCAGGACGGCGCGGAAGCGCCCTGGCCGTCGCCGCCCCAGAGGTACGCCACGGTGAGGCGGCCGTCCTCGGGAGCGGGCACCAGCAGGCACGCGCTCTGGGCCGAGAGCGCCTCGGCAAACGCGCTCACGATCGCCTCGGGCAGCTTCTCGCGCGCTTCGAGCACTCCGCGCAGCGCGAGCAGCTGCGCCTCGGCTTCGCGCAGCGCCTTGCGTTCCAGCGCCCTCTCGACCAGCTCATCGAGCTCGCCTCCTTCACAGGGGCGCCGCACCGAGGCGAACGCGCCTTCCCGGAGGCAGCGGATCGCCGCCGCCCGTTCGCCCGGAAGCGCGAGCACGATCACCTCCGTCCGCGGGCACACCTTCTGGAGCGAGTGGAGCAGCGCGAGATCGGGCGGGAGCAAGGCGACGTCCCAGCCTTCCGGATCGGCAAGCCATTGAGGAAGCGCGCGCGCGTCCGCGACATGTGCGAGGCAGTGACCAAGGCGTTCGAGCTCCGCGCCTTCGCGCGCGCAGCCGACGATCAAGATCCTGCTCGCCATGGACTCCCCCAGGAGGCTGGATGGAAGCAGGGAGCAACAGGCGTGCCGGTCGGAGCGCCCCATTTCTACCCGGCCTGGAACGCGGGTCTGTCCGGCGGCAGGTGTGGGAGACGCTCCTTCCGGATGCGCCCCGGCGTGCTCGATTCGCGCATCGCCGAGCGCATCGAGCGCACCGAGATGCGCAACATCGGGCCCCCGATTCCGTAACCTAGCCGTGGCGCCGCAAGAACTGCCTTGGCCCACCCCTTGCTCAACTAGCTGGCGGGGGACCGCGAGGTCCACTCAGGACGGGTGGGAGACGGTATGACCAGGTACGCTCAGAGCTACAGCCTGATCGCCGCAGCGCTGCTCGCGGCGTGCGGAAGCGGGCGCCCTGCTCCGGTCTCCAAGTTCTCGGCAGTCCGCATGCAGGATCCCACGGAGCTGGACACGGAAAACGGCCTGATCGCAGTGGGACTCAGCGAGGCATGCCTGAGCTTGTCACTGGCGACCGCGCCGCCAGTGGGGGATCCTCCGCCGCCCGATCCGTTGGTGCTGGACCCGACCCTCGCCCCCACGTTGCCCCCCATCGATCCGACCGCGTGCGGCATCATGAATGGCATGCCGCCAAACCTCCTGGGCCTGAACGGGCTGCGTCCGAACTCGCTGGTGGACGACCATTTCAAGAAATGGTTCGCGGCCGATCCGAAAACCGCCAACGCCCTGATGAAGTACCTGGTGAAGTGCTCGCTGCCGGTGGGCCTGGGGATGGACTTCGAGTACGGCGGCATCACCTACAAGTGGTCGGGCTTGCTCGGCCTGGCGCCGCACTGGGCTGAGGGTGAGCCGATCCCCGAGGCGGAGCAGCAGTTGGTCAGCGCCTGCCTCGGCCTGCACTCCAACCGGTACGGCGTGCACGTCCCGATCTCCGTGCTGGGGGAGTACGCCAACGGCACGCCGATCCCCGTCTCCGACGACGAGTTGTCCAGCTTCCCGGTGACCGAGGGTTGCTTCTTCGGAAACCTGTTCCGGAACGACGGCGTTTTCTCGGCGAACGATCGGCCGCTGGCGCTCGGCGACGATCAGAGCAGCTTGCGCGCTTGCGCGATGCCTGACCGCACCGGCGCGGGCCAGAGCTCGATGTGTGCGCCGATCCGGTACGCGGGCACCTGCCGCGACCTTTGCCAGCCCGACCCGACGAACCTCTACTACCTGAGCTGCACGGTGAACGGGCACAGCTACCGGGCCCTGTCCACCCGCATCCAGCGCAACGTCGAGTACACCTGCGGCGACGGCATCTGCCAGGTCACGGAGAGCTGCGGCACCGGGTCTAGCTGGAACGACTGCGGTCTGGACTGCGGGCCCTGCAACTGACAGAGAATCGTCCGCGCGGGGCATGACTGCCCCGGACGGACGCAATGAGCAAAGCACCACCCCAAGAGTCGCTTCCGGAAGTGCCCGGGTACCGCGTCGAGCGGGTGCTCGGCCATGGCGGTTTCGGCATCGTCGTCGCGGCTCGTGCAGGCGACGGTTCCCCCGCCGCGCTCAAGATTGCCACTGCCGGCGATGCAGTGGCCGCGGCCCATCTCGCGCGCGAGGAGAGAGCGTTGCGAGCGGTGGGCCCTGCGGTCGCCCCAGCGGTGCTCGCCTCCGCCGCGCTCCCCGGCGGCCCGCCCTACTTGGCTCTCGAGCTGCTGGAGCCCCCGACGCTCGGGGAGCGCCTCCGCGAGGCGAATGGGCCGCTGGAGCGCGGCGAGCTGGCCACTTTCGGCGCGGCGCTGTGCGATGCGGTGGGCGCGGTGCACGCCTCAGGCTACCTGCACCTCGATCTCAAACCGGACAACGCCTTCCTCACCCGCGGCGGCGGCGTCCGGCTCATCGATTTCGGTCTGGCCCGCCCTATCCGTGAGCGCCAGGATCGGGGCGCCGCGTTCGGCGGCACCGCCGAGTACGCGAGTCCCGAACAATGCGAGGAGCGCTCCGACCTCGACGTGCGCGCGGACGTATACGCGCTCGGCGTGGTCCTGTTCGAGATGGTGACGGGGAGAACGCCGTTCAGGGGCGAGGCGCAAGCCGTCCGGGAGGCGCATATCGGGCTGCGGCCCCCTTACCCGTCTCAGTTCGCTCCTGTGCCATTGGCGGTCGAACGGGTGGTGCTCCGCGCCCTGGGGAAGGACCGGTCGCGACGGCCGCGGAACGTAGCCGAACTCAAATCGGCGCTGGTCGAGGCGCTTGCCGACGCAGAGCGGCCCGCCAGCGCCCGACGCGAAATCGCCCGTACGGTACAGACCTCCATCGAGCGCCGGCGGGTCGGGTTGCTGCTCTTCGCCAGCGCCGCGGATCCAGGTTCGGTGCAGTCCGCGGTCCGGTCTCTTGGCGCAGACCTGGGTCACGCCGGGCGTGGTCGTTATGCGGCGATCTTCCCGGGCGAAGCGGGACAGGACCCCGTCCGGCGGGCCTTGCGCGCCGCGCAGGAACTCGCCGAGCGCAAGATCACGGTCCGAGCGCTGGTGGACCTCGGCGCGGTCAACGCGCAGCGGCGAGCCGATGGTCAGGTCCGGTACCTTGCGCCGGAACTCGCGCGCGAGGAGCGGTACCCCAGGGATGCAGATCCCATCGGTCCCCTCGCCACGGCGGCAGCCGCTGAGGTCCTCTCCGACGTCGAATGGGAGCCTATCCCGGGGCGGACGGGTATCGTCGTTCCCAGAGGGGATTCATCCAATCGCCTGCACGCGGCGACCGTGGTCCAGCTCGGAGCTGGACCGTTGGTGGGCCGGGAGGAGGTCTTGCGGGCGCTACTCAGCGCGGCATTCGAAGCGAGCCAGGGAGTGCCCGCGATCGCGACCGTCATCGCCGAACCGGGGCACGGGAAGACGCACCTGGCGGCCGCTCTCCTCGAGAAACTGCGCAGTCAGCTGCCCACTTCGGAGTTGCTCGAGATGCGGGCGCGCGAGCCGGTGGCAGGCGACGCCGATGAGACGTTGCGTACCCTGCTGTCGCGAGCCCTGGAGCTTCCTCCGGGCGCCGGCGAGGAGTCGGCGCGCGCCCGGTTCGCGGTCGTCGTCGGGCCCGCCCTCGCCGAGGAGCTTTGGCCTGCCGCCGCCCTCACGTTGCGCCTCGTGTCGCCGGACGCCACTCGCGTGCGGGCGCTGGCGGCGGCTCCGGGCGCGTTGCGATCCATGGCGATGCGCGCCACAGGCGAGTCGTTGAGAGCCCGTGCCCGGCAGCGCCCACTCGCAGTGGTGCTGGACGACGCGCAGTTCTCGGACGACGTCGCACTCGACGCACTCGAGTACGCAACGCTCGCCGAATGGAAGGCGCCGCTGTTCGTCTGCGCGCTCGCCCGGCCGTCCTTCGCGGAAGCGCGCAAGTCGTTCGGTGAGCGTACGGCGCGGCGGGAAGCCCACCGTCTCGGACCTCTCGACGCGGAACCCGCCGCGGATCTCTGCCGGCGGCTGCTCGCTCCCGCCGACAATGTCCCAAAAGCGGCCGTCGATCTCCTGGTCCAGCGGACGCTCGGGATCCCTCTCCTTCTCGTCGAGCTCGTGCGCGGCCTGAAGCGCGACGGGCTCGTGCGCAAGCGCATGCGCGGCGACACCTGGTTCCTCGCCACTGACGAGCTGCAGAAGCTTCCCGATTCGCCACTCATCGAGTGGCTGGCTGAGCGCGAAGTCGGAGCGCTTCCGGGTGAGCTCGCGTCGCACGCCCGGCTGACGTCGTTGCTCGGGGTGGAATTCGGGGTCGACGAGATGGAAGGTGTCCTCGCCGAACTGGACACCCAAAGCGGGGCGTCGGACTTTCCGCTCGACGCGCGAGTCGCGACGCGGCGCCTCGGCGGCGTCGGCCTCTTGGTCACCACCCGGACGGGCGGATTCCGCTTTCGCCATGCGCTGGTGCGTGACGCGATCGCGCGATCCGTTCCCGCGGCAATGCGGGACCGGGTGCACCGCGCCGCGGCGATGTTCTACCGCACCACGCGGACGATGCCCGACGTGCGCCGGCTGCCGCTATTGGCGCGGCACTGCGCAGAGGCGGTTCTGCGCGAGGAGGCGGCTGCGCTGTACCTGCAACTGGCCGACGAGGCTCGCGAACGGCACGCGTA
>Ga0137409_10001218_pt1 | contig 28079 bp, 20 predicted proteins | sample CZODoug1_16funga_FD_122059 | JGI IMG/M metagenome (GOLD analysis project Ga0137409, IMG submission 122059) | Vadose zone soil fungal communities from Angelo Coast Range Reserve, California, USA - CZODoug1_16fungal (Hybrid Assembly) | ecosystem: Environmental > Terrestrial > Soil > Vadose zone...
CTATTGCTGGATCCGCGATTCGACACTGTTGCTCTACGCACTGCTGGTCTCGGGGTTCCAGGACGAGGCCAGGGATTGGCGACGCTGGCTGCTGCGAGCTGCCGCGGGCGAACCGTCGAAACTCCAGATCATGTACGGACTGCGCGGCGAGCGCCGACTGACCGAGTGGACGATCCCCTGGCTTGCCGGGTACGAAAACAGCCTGCCGGTTCGCATCGGTAATGCAGCGCATGTGCAACTGCAGCTCGACGTCTACGGCGAGTTGATGGATACGCTTCACGTCGCACGCCGCTTCAAGCTCGGGGCACCTGCCGAGGCGTGGCAACTGCAGAAGCAGCTGGTCGCATTCGTCGCACAGGCCTGGGACAAGCCCGACTACGGCATCTGGGAGGTACGTGGCCCGCCCCAGCACTTTACTCACTCGAAAGTCATGTCCTGGGTCGCCATCGATCGTGCCATCCAGAGCGTGGAGAAATTCCGGCTGCGCGGTCCGGTCAAGGAATGGCGCCGCCTGCGCAACGCCATTCATGCCGATATCTGCGAGAACGGATACTCCAGGCGCAAGCAGTGCTTCACCCGGATATACGGCGGCGAGGAACTCGATGCCTCGCTCCTCCTCATCGCGCAGTGCGGCCTGGTCGAGCCCGATGATCCGCGTTTCATCAACACCGTCGAGGCGATCGAACGGGAGCTCAAGGTGGATGGACTGGTGCGGCGTTATCGCGCCCACCGGCTGGAGGACGGCGTAACCGGGAGCGATAGTGCCTTTCTCGCCTGCAGCTTCTGGCTGGTGGACGCGCTCATTCTCATCAACCGCTATGACGATGCGCTCGCGCTGTTCGAGCACCTGCTCGAGCTACGCAACGATCTCGGGTTGCTCGCCGAAGAATATGATGCTCGTGCGCGTCGCCAGCTCGGCAACTTCCCGCAGGCCTTCTCACATATCGCGTTGATCAACTCCGCGCACAACCTGGTATCTCATCGGGCACCTGCCAAGGACCGCGCGAAGTAGAGCGCCGCCGGATGACGTCAATCGACCCCCCGCAACGGCAAGCGTAGCTAGCCGCGACCGACGAACGGCATCTTGGTGGCCATGACCGTGAGCGACAGAACGTTCGCATCGAGCGGCAGGCTCGCCATGTACTTCACCGCTTCCGCGACGTGCGCAAGATCCAGCATGGGCTCAACCGCCGTCGAACCATCCGCCTGCAATGTGCCCTTGGAAACATGGGTCGCGAGCTCAGTAGCCGCATTACCTATATCGATCTGGCCGCAGGCGATGTCGTAGGGCCGACCTTCCAGGGCGGTCGCCTTGGTGAGTCCGAGGATCCCGTGCTTGCTCGCGGTATAGGCCGCGGAGTTGAGTCGCGGCGTCATGGATGAAATGGATCCATTGTTGATGATGCGCCCGCCGCGCGGCGTCTGACTCTTCATCAGGCGCACCGCTTCCTGCGTGCAGAGAAATGCGCCAGTGAGGTTGATGTCGATGACGGACTGCCACTCGGCGACCGTCAGTTCCTCGAGCGGCACGGGCCGCGCACCGATGCCGGCGTTATTGAAGAGCAGGTCGAGGCGGCCAAATTCCTGGCGGACTCGTTCGAACAGCGCGTGCGTCGCCGGCTGCTTGGCGATGTCGGTAGAAACGGCGAGTGCGCGTTGCCCTCGTGCCTCGATATCTTCCGCAACGAGCGCAAGTGGCTCCGGGCGACGCCCCGCGAGCACGACCGCGAAGCCCTCCTCCGCAAGCGCGAGGCTCGCGGCCTTGCCGATGCCTGAGCCTGCCCCAGTAACGAGCGCCACCTTCACAGGAAACTGCGCACCGAAAGCACCACGAAGAAACCATAGAAGACGGTCATGCACGCGAGCGCGACCCGGCGCCACATCGGCGGGCGCAGCGCAGCCGGCAGCAGTCGCGTGTTGATGTACAGGAGATGGATCGAGGCGACGACGAATATGAAGCCGGCAACGTTCGCACCGATTTGCAGGAGCACGATCGGCTGCGCCAGCTTGAGCGCGATGATTCCCCAGACGACGATGACAGCCAGCACGAAGTAGTAGACGCTCCGCACGTCCCCGCCGCGCCAGTCGCGCACGCGCCGGCTGCCGCTCCACAGGATGTCCGTGATGGTCCGCGCCATGCCATCCACGATGTCCAGCTGGCATTTGAAGAGCAACCACGCTCCCAGCAAGGCGATCACGGCAGCGAGCCACGGACCGACTTGCGCGCCAATCGTGCCGGCCAGCGCCGCGCTCATGCCTGGGCCGCGAATGTCGATGCCGTGCGGCATGAAGGTCACGTACAAAAGAGCGGGAAGCACCATTCCCAGTATTGCGCCTACGAAGAAAACGCCCCACTGGTCAGCCCTGACGATGCGCCACCAGCCGCGCCAGCGCTGCATGGACTCGACATCCGGAGTGAACTTGAAACCGTGGTGCGCGAGGTTCACGCGCTCACCCCCGATCGCCGCCGGGATGTATCCCGCGAGTTTCCCCATCCCGTAGCCCTTGTCGCGTGCCCAATTGCCCAGCCCAATGTTGAGCGCACCACCACAGCCGGAGTACGCCGCCAGTGCGCCGATGAGGAAGAAGTCCACGCCATCCGGAAGGAATACAAAGCGGTGGCTCGCCAGATCGAACCCGCCGAGGCCGACTGTTGCGGCCAGCAGGGTGTGCCCGGGAACGAAGACCATCGCCATCACCAGGAAGCTGCCGAGAATCACGACGACCAGCACCCAGTTGAGCAACTCGAGCGTCCGGCCAACACGCCGGCCGAGCAGCAAGAAGGTGACACAGGCCAGGAAGAGACCGACGCCGATGTAGTAGACGGCTGCGCTATCCTCCGGGCCCGCAAGACGGCCGGCTGCAAGAAAGAAGATGATGCCCGCCGAAGTCGCTGCCCACGCCGGCCAGCCGACCTGGAGAAAGAAGAATCCCGCGTAGACCCAGGCCCAGGCGGTTGCGGAAGGTCGTGTACGCATGAAGCCGCTGAACGCCGGCTCACCGGTCGCGACGACGTAGCGCATGACTTCGGTGTTGAAGACGGCCTGCAGAAAAACAGAGACCATGGTCACCCAGAGGAGCGAGAGCCCGTACTTCACGAACGCCGCGGGGCCGAGCAGGAACTCCCCGCTCCCGATCGACACGCCGAGCACGATGATGCCGGGGCCGACCACACCGAGCCAGCTGAGCCCCTTCGGCATTGGAGGAGCCGGCAACGCGGCCTGCACCCATGGATCGAGGCCCGTGCGTGTCTCCGGTCCCACAAACGTCTGAGCCTGTGCCGAAGCCGCACTCATGCATCTCCCCCTGCGCGAAGGCTATTCTAGGGCTCACGCGATAGCAAAGACGGTAAGTTCAAACGCATGACCATGTACGGACCGATACGCGCGACGCTGCTGGTGGCCGCATGCGCGCTCTACTTCGTCGGACACTCGGCGCGCATCTCCGCTGCCGAGAGTCAGCCACACGCGGCTTCGGCGACTCCGGTGCGCATCGTGGCGTACATCATGAGTTGGACGACGCCTCCGGACATCCATCCGGAGAAGCTCACACACATCAACTTCGCATTTGGCCGGATCGACCGTGACGGCAAGGTGGTGCTGCCGCATCCGGGTGTGGCCGCGCAGCTTGCGCAATTGCGCGCGCTCAAAACCAGGAATCCTGGACTGAAGATCATCATCTCGGTGGGCGGCTGGACCGCCGAGGGGTTCTCCGACGCAGCGTCGTCCACTGCCTCACGCAACGTATTCGCGAACAGCGCGGTCGCGTTGCTGCGCGAACATGAGCTCGATGGGATCGATCTCGACTGGGAGTATCCCGGGCAGAGCGTCGCCGGCATCAAGTCGCGGCCCGGGGACAAGCACAACTTCACGCTGCTGCTGAAGACCCTGCGCGAGCAATTGGATCGTGCCAGCGCAGAGGATGGCCGAACGGCTGGCAATCATTACCTCCTGACGATCGCATCCGCCGATCGCGAATATTTCGACTACACCGAGATGGAGAAGCTCCACGTCTATCTCGATTGGCTCAACGTGATGACCTACGACTTCTTCAACAGCCTGACACCGACCACCGGCCATCACGCGGGTCTGTATCGCTCGCCATTCGCGGCGCCAACCGATCGGAATGCGGACGCCTCAGTGAAGCAGCACCTGGCGGCGGGCATTCCCGCGGACAAACTCGTGCTCGGAGTCGCTTTCTACGGCCGCGGGTTCGCCGGGGTGAGCCCATTACACAGAGGTCTCAATCAGCCGTATGAACGCTTCGAAGCCGCGCACCCGTATGCGGAGCTGGTCGATAAGCTCATCGGCAAGCAAGGCTTTGTCCGCGAGTGGGATGCACAGGCAAAGGCGCCCTTCCTTTGGAACGCGACGACTCACGCGTTCATCACCTACGACGACCCCGAGTCGATCGCGATCAAGGCGGACTACGTCAAGAGCCATCACCTCGGCGGCATGATGTTCTGGGAGCTGAGCCAGGATCATCAGGGCGAGCTGCTCGATACGATCGCTGGCGCGCTGAGTCGCGCAGCGGCGGATCAACCTGTAGTTGTGCCGATCACGCTGCTTGGCAACTTTCCTGTTGTCAGCGTGCAAATCGCCGGGACCGATGTGCCCTTGATATTTGATTCGGGCAATTCTGGAACGGTAGCCCTGACGCAGGCGGTGATCGATCGCGTAAAGGCAGTGCCGACCGGTGAAACTTCCAGGGGCATGGATCCGAAAGGGAACGTCATCGAGTATCCGAAGTTCAAGATCCCGCGCGTTCAGATAGGAACCGCCGTCTTCACCGATGTCGTCGGTGAACTGGATGTACACGACCCGTCTTACCAGGCGACTCAAGTGGGCCAGCAAGGCTTCTTGGGGACATCCCTGTTGAAGCCGTACAAGGTCGTACTCGATTACCCACATCGGAGAATCACGTTGGTGCCGGCTGGCAGTACGACGTCGGCTGGTTGCAAGGGAACGGCCGTACCATTTTCACCGGCATGGCACGGCGAGCCTGCCACCGAGGTGGACACCGACCTGGGGAAATTCGTGGTGTGGTGGGATACCGGGACCCCAACATCCGTTCTCAGCAAGAAGGCCGCTGAGCAGGCGCGCCCTTCTCTGGCCGAAGACTCGGTGACATCGAAGCGGCTCGCTCTCGGGGACGCCGACTTCGGACCGTGGCAGTTTGTGGTGTCGGAGATGGCCTTACCGCCCGGATTCGACGGCCTCATCGGCTACGATTTCTTTGCCCACCACGTCGTCTGCATGGATTTCCCAGCGGCCAGGCTTCTAATCCAACCCTAGACTCTCGTCCGCTCGAAAAGGATCGCAGGTCGTTCCGCCGCCAGTTACGCCACCGCGACCAGTCGTTTGCCGGAACCGTCCGGCGCATGAGCCGAGCCGTGAAGGATCGATTACGAAATTTTGGATCAGCGTGTCGAGAACTGCCCGCGTGCTCCGACTTACTCCCGAAGCACCCATTGCGTGACCATCAACGAGGCACAAGGCCATGAAATACATATTGATGATGCAATTCCCGCTGGCGGATTGGAAAACCTCTCGCATGGAGCTCTGGCCGCCGCAGGACGCTAAGGCGCACCTGGATTTCCTGCGCCGGTTCAACAAGGAGCTCACCGAAACCGGCGAGTTCGTGCGTACGGAGGGCCTGGGCGGGCCCGAACAGATGAAAGTGGTGCGCGCCAAGAAGGACGGCACACCGGTGATCACTGACGGCCCGTTTGCCGAATCGAAGGAGATTCTGGCGGGCTACTGGATTGTCGACGTCGAAACGCCGCAACGCGCTTATGAGCTCGCCGCGCGTGCCTCCGCCGCGCCGGGCCCCGGTGGCGCGCCGCTATGCATGCCCATCGAGGTGCATCCGGTGATGATGAGCCTGCCAAGCAACGACGTTTGACGCACGCATCCGCGTTCTTCGGATAAGGTTGGCATCAAGGAATGAATTGGCGCGCCCGGAGAGATTCGAACTCCCGACCCTCAGGTTCGAAGCCTGATGCTCTATCCAACTGAGCTACGGGCGCGCAGACCTAGCCCACCGCGATTACAGATTACCCGCAAACGCACGGTCGAGGACAGATGGAACTAACGCGGCCAACTCTACGGCGGCCTCGGCTTGGAGGCGCTTCAGTGCATCCACTTCGACCGTCTGGAAGAAGTGAACATCCCGTCAAAGTACCTGTTCGATGTGCGGCATCTATTATCGACTAGCTGAATCGCGCACGAGCTCTGACTGATCAGTTGGGCGCGCCGTGCCATTGACAATTCCCGCACACGGAAAACTGGATTGAGTCACTACTGACAGCGCATCGCATCGCTAGACTCCCGGCCCGTTTGCCCAACGCGGCTAGCAGTATGGAGTGAAAAGATGATGCGACGGTTTGCGATTCTTTGTCTGACGGCTGGCCTTATGGTTGGCTGTGGCGGTGGTGGTGGCGGCAGCAATCCTCCCCCTCCTCCTAACAAGTCGGTCGGTGGCATCTGGACCGGCGTTACCCCTGATGGTCTTCAGGTCATTGGTTTGATCACGGAAGCGGGACAGTTCCACTTCCTGCAAGAAGATGGCGTGCAGTACTTCGGGACCATGACGGTCTCGAATCAGACCTCGATCAGCGGCACGTTCACGGGCTACACACCAATCGGCACGTCGTTTCCTGACGGTGCTACCCGAGGCTCAGGCACGTTCACCGGCACGGTGACGGAACGAGCTGTTCTCACAGGCACCACTGATTTCACGAGCGCGAATGGCGGACACACAGTAGGTCCGCTGACTCTGCACTACGAGTCGCTCTATGACCGCGACTCCTCGCTCGCCATGATCTCTGGCAACTTCGAGGATGTGGATGGCGTGGTGGTCAACATCAACAACGGCGTGGTCTTCGCCCAGGATGCAGTCACCCATTGCGTCATCAATGGCAGCGTGTCGGTGATCGACACGCAGTTTAATGCATACCGCGTGCAGTACACCTACAGCAGTTGCATCGGGTCCGATGCGATCTTGAACGGTGTGAACTTCGACGGCTTGGCCACGCTCGACAACACCTCGCCGCCCGATGAATACATCGTCGCTGGCGTTACGGCGCAGGTAGGCAACGTTGGCGTGTCGATCATCCACGTCCTGCTACGCACTTGAGACCGGGAACCAACATGAAACGGTCTGTGATCTCCTGTTCATTGATGCTATCGCTGCTCAGTGGCTGCGCCGTGCACACCAAGGCCGTGCCCACCAAGGGCGCGGCCTTTGTACCCTCGCATAACCATGCGGTCTGCATGCTGCCAGGCCTACTGCCTGCGGGCTTCCAGTACTTCGAGGTTGGTAGGATCGCCGCGACCAAGCGCACGTATGGTGGCTCAGATCAACTCATCGGTGAGATGGCGAACGAAGCACGCAAGCTGGGCGCTGACGCCGTGGTGAACTTCCACGTCGGCCAGAAGTTCAAGAGCCCGCTACCCTGGCGCGTCGTGGCGCCGACGGGATCTGGCACTGCGGTCAAACTCAAACCGGAGTCACCGGCCATTGACTGCGCGATGATGGGCGGGCGGTCAGTCTGATCCGAAGACTTGGCAGACGGTATCTCACTGCCAACTGACCCACAATAAAAGGGGCGCATCGTGCGCCCCTTTTTTCATTGCAGTTGTTCGCGGCGGGCGCAATCGAGGCGCCGCTCACGCCCCGGGCGCAGACGGGGAAACGGCGCGAGAGCGCTGAGCTGTAGCCAGTCGGGAAACTGCTTCCTGAGCACAGACGGGCCGACGAGCTCGATCCGGCCGGCGCGAATCTCCCCGCGCAGATCGCGGATGCCGCGCCACGCTTCGATGAAGAGCCGCAGATCGGAGCGCGCCGTGATGTCGACCTCATGACCTGGATCTTTCAGGCACATATCGATGACGCCGCCTTCGCTGACCAGCCAGAAGCGACGGTAGTCGCGCGGCGCGCCCGTGAATTCGAGCTGCAGAACCGTACGTCGCGGTGGCATGCGCGCGGCGTCCAAACGCACATGCATGCTCCAGAGCAGGAACGCCGGGTCGAGATCATCGTCGCGCATGTCCCGGCTCCAGTGTTGTCCCCAGATCGCGATGCTCTCGATGATGGGCTCGAGCTCGCGCCCAGCGGGCGTCAGCGCGTACTTGCGCGCCCTTCCCTTCTTCGCGGCAGAGCGCTCGACGAGCCCGGCACGCTCGAGCTGGCCCAGTCTCCGCGACAGGAGCGACGGCGAGATACGCGGCACGCCGCGATGTATCTCGTTGAACTGCGTGCAGCCGTCAATCAGACGGCTGATGACCAGGACGGTCCAGCGCTCGCAGAGCAGTTCCGCCGCGAGCGCGAGCGGGCAGTACTGACCGTATCCGCGTCTCATGACGCGTGATTGTTGCAGGCCGGCAAGCGCAAGGCCACTACAGAATCAGTAGTAGATCCACGAATGCCGCGCCGATAGATTCCCGGTCACCGCACCGCACCGGAGTCGTTCATGAAATACGGGTTCTTGATTGCGACCGTGATGCTCTTCCTCGGCGCATGCATGCAAGGCGACCGCGATCATCACACCAATGCCGAGGTGGTGACCGCCTGGAACGAACGCGTCCTGGCAATGGCTGCGGCCGAGGACAAGTTGCTGACGCTGAAAGGCGTGCGCACCGCCGCCATGATGCATCTCGCGATGCACGATGCACTCAATTCAATCGAACGACGGTACGTCCCCTATGCCTTCAATGCCGATGCGCGCGGCGCAGATCCTGTCGCTGCGGCCGCCCAGGCCGCCTACGAAGTTGTGGTCAATCAGTATCCCGGATCGCAGACTGATCTCGATCAGGAGTTGCAGAAGTGGCTCGCACTGGCCACGAACGAGCAAGCCCGCGCGAAAGCTGTCGAGACAGGCAAGGCAGCCGCGACCGCGGTCCTGACGCGACGCGCGGACGACGGCTGGAACGATCCGGCGCTCTACAAGCTGCAACCGATGGCACCTGGCGTATATGCCGAGTTCCCCGAAGAGAGCGGTACTCCCCAGGGCTTCGTATTTGGCGCGGGCTGGGCGACGGTGAAGCCTTTCGCGCTGCGTGCGCCGGACCAGTTTCGTTCACCGCCTCCGCCGCCGATCACGAGTGCGGTCTACACCCAGGCCTTCAACGAGGTCAAGGAGGTTGGGCGCTTCGAGAGCGCCTCGCGCACTGCGGATCAGACCCATCTCGCACTCTGGTGGAAGGATTTCGTCGAGAACTCTCACAACCGACTCGCGCGCCAGATCGTCGCACAGGAAAACACGGATCTGTGGGTCGCGGCTCGGATGTTCGCGTTGCTCAACATGAGCGTCATGGACGCTTACATCAGCGTGTTCGAGAACAAGTTCTTCTACAACCACTGGCGCCCCTACACCGCGATCCGCTGGGCCGCCAACGACGGCAATCCCGATACCGTTCCCGATCCGGACTGGAACAACACTCATCGCCACACCTATCCGTTCCCGTCCTATCCGTCGGCTCACGGCACAGCGTGCGCGGCAGCAATGACGGTCCTGGCGGAAACTTTTGGCGGGAACTACGCCTTCACGATGCGAACCGAGGAAGCGGACTCGGCGGGCCCGATGTCACCCAAGATGAAGATGGAGCCGCCGACTCGTTCGTTCAACAGCTTCTCGGATGCGGCGATGGAATGCGCGATGTCGCGCATGTATCTCGGGATCCACTTCCGCTACGACTCAGAGGAAGGCAACAAGCTCGGCAAGCAGGTCGGTGCCTATGTGGTCGAAACCTCACTTGCGCCATCACGAGGTTCACCCTGAGTCCCTGATTGAGGCTGGAACCAGGCCAACTCGGACCGACGGTGTGGACATCATTTCTTCTGCGCGGCGGCGATGTACTCGTCGATCTGCGTTTCGAGGATCGGTAGCGGCACGCCGCCGTTCTCCAGCACCGCGTCGTGAAAGGCGCGCAAGTCAAAGCGCTCGCCGAGCGCATCGTGCGCCTTCTCGCGCAGCTCCAGGATCTTGAGCTCGCCCATCTTGTACGCGAGCGCCTGCCCCGGCCACGCGATGTAGCGATCCGTCTCGGTGCGCACCTCGTGCAGCGACAGCGCAGTGTTGCTGCCGAGATATTCCAGTGCGCGGTCGCGTGACCAGCCTTTCCAGTGCATGCCGGTGTCGACCACGAGCCGGCACGCGCGCCACATCTCATAGGTGAGTCGCCCGAACTCATCGTAGGGCGTCTTGTACATGCCCATTTCCTTGCCGAGCTTCTCCGAGTAGAGGCCCCAACCCTCGCCGAAAGCGTGCGGATAGAGATCGAGGCGAAACGGCGGCACGTTCTCGAGTTCACGCCCGAGTGAGCCCTGCAAGTGATGTCCCGGTACCGCCTCGTGCAACGTAAGAGCAGTCAGTGCGTAGAGCGGCCGCTTCTCGAGCGCAAAGGTATTGACCCAGTACTCGCCGCCCTTGTTGCCGCCAATGGGCGGCGGTGAGTAGCGGCCGGCGGTGTAGTTCGGCGCGAGTTCCGCAGGCACCGGCTGCACGCTGTACGGGAGGCGCGGGAGTTTGCCGAAGTACCCCGGGAGTTTCCCGTCGATCTGCTTGGCGATATAGGACGCATCCTTGAGCAGCTCGTCCCCCGTGTGGGCGTAGAAGCGCGGATCGGTGCGCAGGAACTTCAGGAACGCCGCGAAATCGCCCTTGAAGCCCGTCTGCCGCATCACTGCGTCCATCTCAGAATGGATACGCTCGACCTCGTGCAGCCCGATCTCGTGCACCTGGTCCGGCGTCACCTCGAGATTGGTGAAGTAACGCACCAGCGCTTCGTAGTACGCCTTGCCCTCCGGCAGCTCGCTGGCAGCGATCGTCTGGCGTGCGCCCGACAGGTATTCCTTGTTGAAAAACTCGAGCAGCTTCCGATAGGCGGGAATCGCGTCCGCTTCGATGGCGCTGCGTCCCGCCGTCATCAGACGTTCCTGGTCCGCCACGCTGATGCTGTCGGGGAAACGGGTGAACGGCTCCCAGAAGGGACTCTTCTCCGCCGAGGGGTATTGCTGGCCCTCCATCACCTTGATGACGCCGGGCAGGATCACCGCCGGCAGCGTGAATCCGTCCGCCATCCCCTGCCGCAGGTTCGCGATCTGCTGGTCAAAGTAAGCCGGGATCGCGTGCAGCCGCGCGATGTAATTCTCGTAATCATGTAGCTGGCCCATCCGCAGCCCGGACGCCATGCGCATCACATTGATGTAGAACCCCTCATCGCTGGTCAGCGGAATGCGCCAACCCTTGAAGGGCGCAAGCGCGATGCGATGCTTCAGGACGAACTCGAACAGGTCGTAGTTGACCTGGTCGTCATGGCTGAGTGACGCGCGTGAAATAGCGGCGAGGCGCTGTTGGAACCCTTGATCCTGCTTCAGGTGACGGTCGAAGTCCGCCGGCGCTTCCGCCGGCAGGCGATCGTCGTACTCGTGAACATCGGAGATCGTGGCGAACAGCGGGTCATCGCGCATGCGCGTGCTCCACTCATCCGCGAACAGCTGGTGCAGGGCCGCCGACGCCTGCGAATCGGCCCTACTCGCTGGCTGCGGTGCTGGGGCGCAGCCGAAAAGGAATGCGACGAGCGACAGGCACAACAGACCGATGCGCATGAGCGAGCTCCCAGGAGGACGGGCGTTGAATGTTTCACGAACGTGACGGGCTTGTCGAGCTTCTGCAGGGCGCGCGCCATTGATTCCGACTGGTCGATCGGTACGACGGTGTCATCGGTCTCGATCATCGCCTCGCTCTGCCACCGAGCAGCGTGACCGTCCGGTGTGGTTACGCAGCATCGACCTCGACGACTTCGCCTTGTGAGACCAAATACCGCACCTGCACACACTTGATCATGGCTTCAGATCGATGCGTTTGAGGATACTCCGGAGCGTGTTGAACATGATGATATTGTGTGATCCAAGGCTTCGTACGCCTGCATTTCTGGCCGAAGTGCAATGGATCTCCGGGAATCGCTGCGACGGGAAATGACGTTGTGAAGAAGCAGGCTCTCGACCGCTACGCTGCCAAGCGCAAGTTCACGGTGACGCCGGAGCCCGGCCCGAAGCTCGTTTCGCGCCGCGGTCCGTTGCTATTCGTGATCCAGAAGCACGCGGCGACCCGTCTGCACTACGACTTCCGCCTCGAACTCGATGGCGTTCTCAAGTCCTGGGCGGTGCCCAAGGGACCCTCGCTCGATCCCGCCGACAAGCGACTCGCGGTGGAAGTCGAAGACCACCCGTTCGACTACGGCTCGTTCGAAGGGGTGATTCCCGACAAGCAGTACGGTGCGGGCAACGTCATCGTGTGGGACTGCGGCGTGTACTCGCCGGACGAAGGTGGGAAGTACTCCTTCAGCGATCGGCGCGTAGCGGAGGAGCGGCTCCGACAGGAGCTCAAGGACGGCAAGCTGAGCTTTTTTCTCTGTGGGGAGAAGCTCAAGGGCTCATACACCCTGGTGCGAACCAAGCTCACCAAGCAGTGGCTCCTGATCAAGCACAGGGACCGGTTCGCACAGGCGAACGACGTGCTCGCGAAGGCCGCCTCGGTCCTTTCGGGTTACTCGCTCGACGACATGGCAACGAGTGATCTGCCGAAGCGGCTCGACGCCTCGCTGCTGGCGCCCGCGGGCCCGCCTGAAGCCGTGCCCAAGACGCTCGCGCCGATGCTCGCCGATATCGGTGATGAAGTACGCACCGATCCGAAATGGCTGTACGAGCCCAAGCTCGATGGCTATCGCGTTCTCGCGTTCGTTGAGGACGGCAAGGTACGGCTCCTATCCCGCAAGGGGATCGACTACACGGCGCCATTCCCGGAAGTCACGTCGGAACTGGCGCAGCTGCCGTACGACAGGATCGTGCTCGACGGTGAGATCGTCGCGTTCGATCCGCAGGGCGTGCCGTCATTCAATGCGCTGCAGAACCGCGCCAAGCTGAAGACCGACAAGGAGATCGCCGAGGCCCAGGCCACCTCTCCGATCGCGTATGTGTGCTTCGATCTCCTGCACTTCGCCGGCCTCAACCTGCGCGGCTCGCGTTACTTCGATCGGCGCCGCTATCTCACGCAATGCCTGCTGCCTTCTGCTCACATCCAGCTCGTGCACGTGTCGGACAATGCCGAGAAACTCTATGCCGCGGCGATGGACAGAGGATTTGAGGGAATCGTGGCAAAGCGCAAGGACAGCATCTACACACCCGGCAAGCGCTCGAACGCATGGCAGAAGATCAAGGCCGTGCAGAGCGCGGAGTTCGTGGTCGGCGGCTACACCAAGGGTAAGGGCGCGCGCGAACCCTTGGGTGCCCTCCTCCTCGGTTACTGGGACAAGAAGAATCTGCGGTACGTAGGCCACGTGGGCTCGGGGCTCGACGAGAAAACCTTCGCCGACCTGCGCGCGCGAGTCGCAAAGCTCACGCGCAAGACGCCGCCCTTTGCCGACAAGCCCGACCTGCACCGGCCCACGACCTGGCTCGAACCCAACCTGGTCGCCGAAGTGAATTTCGCAAGCTTCACGCCCGACGGGAATCTGCGCGCCCCAGTGTTCCTGCGATTGCGCGATGACATCAAGCCGGGCGACGTGCGCAGCGGCCCCGAGCAGATCGGCAAAGGCAACAGCGCCGGTCGATCGAATGGCGGCACGCGCGGCGCGGAATCCGAGGATGGTGCAGAGGAAACGCCGACCTCTAAGAGTGGCCGCAGTAGTCGAGCTCGCTCGAGCAAGCGAGGTGCCAAGGCGACGCGCGCCAGCTCCACGACCTCGACAGGCAGCCGCGCGACGAGCGCGCGTGTGGAGTCCGACGCCGCGGATCGCTCACCGTCGCAAGATCACATCGACTCCGCTCTCGAGCAGCTCGATCAGAAACCGAACCGCCTCGATATCAACGTCGGCGGCGCCATCGTCCGCCTCACCAATCTCGATCGCGAGTATTGGCCGGGCGACAAGAAGGCTAAATCGGTCACGAAGCGCGATCTGCTGCGCTATCTCGCGGGCGTGTCGCCTTACATGCTGCCGCACCTGCAGGACCGCCCGCTCACGATGATTCGCATGCCCGAAGGCATCAACGGCGAGCGCTTCTTCCAGAAACACTGGAGCCAGGCGAAGCCCGACTACGTCGACAGCGTCACCGTGTTCTCCGAGCACAAGGACGAACGGCACAGCTACGTCGTCGCCAACAACCTGCCGACACTTCTCTGGCTCGGGCAGGTCGGCACGCTCGAGTTTCACGTCTGGCATTCCCGCTATACGCCGGGGCCGGACACGCCGGCCCAGACCGCGGATTTTTCGAGCTCGATCGAGGCGCTCGAATCCTCAGTGCTCAACTACCCCGACTATCTTGTCTTCGACCTCGATCCGTACATCTATTCCGGCAAGGAAGCGCAAGGCGCGGAGCCCGAGCTCAACAAGAAGGGCTTCGCGATGGGTCGGCGCGTCGCCTTCTGGCTGCGCGCTCTATTAAAGGAGATGAAGCTGGATGCCGTGGTCAAGACCTCCGGCAAAACGGGCCTGCACATCTTCGTGCCGATCGAGCGCACGGTGAACTTCGATGAGGCGCGCAGGATCTGCGAAATGGTGGGCCGGCACCTGATGAGCCAGCACCCGAAGGACATCACGATGGATTGGTCGATCCCGAAACGCACCGGCAAGATCTTCATCGACTACAACATGAATGTGCGCGGCAAGACTTTGAACAGCGCCTACTCACCGCGTGGCGTCCCTGGCGCGCCCGTGTCGATGCCGCTCACCTGGGAAGAGCTCGAAGCCGCCGAACCCACGGATTTCACCATCGCCAACGCGCTGCAACGCTTGAGCAAAACCGGTGATCGCTGGCGCGATGTGTCGACCACGAAATACAGCCTTTCGCGCGCCCTCGCGAAGTGATTCAAGGTCACGCGCCCGCCCCTCAGCGGCATTCGCGCGCCGGCGCTACATAAGCGAGACCTGCTTCGCAACCCGCCCATCGCCGCCTTGCCAGTCCGGCGGCTACAACCCATTCTGCGTTCCGGATTAGGTCGCATGGCGTGGAATGTGAACCACGTCCAGAAATCAAATGCGGGTGCCGCAAGTGGGCGTTTCGACAGGATCTACGCAACCGCATAGCACCGCCGCCCCACCGGGATGGATCGACAAGCTCTGCATCGGGCTTGTGGTCTATGTCGTCATTTGTGTGGCCTGGATGCTCACAGGGTTCGGCGGCGAGCGAGTCAGCCATTACGTCGGTCTGTTGGCTGACGCCCCTGCCTGCTTCACCGCATTGATCGTCACCGCCGCGGCGACACGCCGGATGGCAGGTGGCATCTCGCGAATCGCCTGGGCCTCCTTGTCGACGGCGCTGGCTCTGTATTTCCTCGGCACCAGTACCGGCATCAACGACTGGTTGCATAACCGCGATCCGTTCCCCGGACCTTCGGACGTTTTCTACCTCGCCTTCTACCCATTCCTGGGTGTGGCCGTCGCCCTCATGATCCGGGCGGCAGCCGTGAGAGTGCGCTGGGCGCAATTCCTGATCGACGCTGCGATCCTGGTGGTCGGCTTCGGTGCGTTCTTCTGGTTCCTGATCATTCACCCCGCGGCCTCGAACGGCGAAGTCGACGTGCTCAAGAACGCGCTGAGCCAGACCTACATTGCCCTCAGCTGCATCCTGGTGCTGATGCTTGGCGTGCTGCTCCTCGCGGGCGCGGGCAACACGGTGGGGCGTCGCGTTCCGCTGTTGCTCTCGGTCGGTTTCGCGACCATGTTCCTCGGCGACATCCTGTGGTCGGTCGCGAAGATCGGTGGCGACTACCTGTCAGGTGACCTGCAGGACGTCCTGTACGTCTCCTGTTACGTACCGATGGCCTTCGCCGCACGCGAGCAGATGCGCGCTTCCGCCACCACGTCCCGGATCGAATCGGGTGCTTCGCGCACACTCGCTCAATCGTTGCCGTACGCCTCGATGCTGACCGCGTTCCTGGTGCTCGTGTCTTTCACGCGCGGCGACATCGGCAGCCCAGCGACCGTGATGACCATCGTCGTGTTCGGGCTGGCGCTCCTCGTGATGGTGCGCCAGGCACTGGTGCTGCGCGACGACGCCTTGATCCGCGAGCAACGCGCGGCTCGCATGGTCGAGGACCGTTATGCTTCGCTGATCGCGAACGCCTCCGACGTCATCATGACCGTCGCCGCCGACGGCTCACTCCTCTTTGTATCTCCCGCTTCCGAGCGCACGCTCGGCCTCAAGCCGGAAGCCGTGGTTGGGAAGAACCTGTTCGACATCTGGGGGGGTGATGACGCCGAACGACTGAAGACGTTCCTCGGCGAGGTCACCGCATCATCGGGCGAGGCTCTCGGCCCGATCGAAATGCGCATCGAACGCGACCGCGATCGCAGTGTGCTCGAGATCGTCGGTAGCAATCTGACCAACGATCCGGCCGTGCGCGGACTCGCGCTCAACTTCCGTGACATCACCGAGCGCAAGGCGCTCGAAGAGCAGCTGCGGCAGCTGGCGTTTCACGACTCGCTGACGATGCTCGCGAATCGCGGGCTGTTCCGCGACCGCGTGCAGCACGCCCTGACACTCGCGAATCGCGGACGGCAGCAGCTCGCCGTGATGTTCGTCGACCTCGACAACTTCAAGAACGTGAACGACTCGCTCGGCCATGACGCCGGCGACCGGCTGCTGCAAGCGGTGGCGCAACGGCTCGTGCAGTCGACACGTTTCTCGGACACGGTGGCGCGCCTCGGCGGCGACGAATTCGCCATCCTGCTCGAGGCAATTTCGACCACGGCCGAGGTCGAGCGCCTCGCCGCTTCGTTGATCGAGAAGCTCGACCAGGCATTCGTCTTGAACGCGACTGAAGTGCGTGTCTCAGCCAGCATTGGTGTGGCGTTCTCGACCCAGGAAGCGAGCGCCGAGGCGCTGCTGAGCAAGGCCGACACCGCGATGTACTTTGCGAAGGCCGCGGGCAAGAACCGCTTCCTGGCCTTTGAGCCTCTGATGCAGGAGATGCTCCAGGAGCGAACCCGCCTCGTGGCCGACATCGCCCGGGCCATTGCGAATGAGGAGTTCTTCCTCGAGTACCAGCCGATCGTCGATCTCGGCACGCGGAGCCTTTTGGGTGTAGAGGCGCTGGTGCGCTGGCGACACCCGGAACTCGGCGTGCTGATGCCCGGGCGCTTCATCCAGATCGCCGAGGAATGCGGCCAGATCGTCAAGCTCGGCCGCTGGGTGCTGGGTCGCGCGTGCCGCGAAGTACATGCGTGGCGCAACTCCGTCGCCGGTGGCGAGGGACTTCGGGTTGCCGTCAATATCTCGGGTCGCCACCTTCAGAATGGAGACTTGGCTCGCGACGTGCGGCACGCGCTGCAGGAGTCGGGACTCGAGTCCGGCAACCTCGTGATCGAATTGACCGAAAGCACGATCATGCACAACACCGAGGCGAACCTCGCCTGGCTGCAGCAGGTGAAGACGCTCGGCGTGCGGCTCGCGATCGATGATTTCGGCACCGGTTACTCGTCGCTTTCGTACCTGCACCGCTTTCCGATCGACATTCTCAAGATCGACCGATCGTTCGTTGGCCGCCTGACCAATTCCTCCACGGGCCCCGAGCTCGCGCGCGCAGTGATCACGCTCAGCGAGACGCTGGGTCTCGATACGGTGGCCGAAGGAATCGAGTTCGAGCCCCAGGTCGACGCGCTACTGAGGCTCGGCTGTGTTGCCGGACAGGGGTTCCTGTTCGCGAAGCCGGGCACTCTCGCGGACCTCTCGACGAGCGCTTTCGTCGCGAAACGCAACGAGCTCTGGAATTCCCGCGCGGTCCGCGAGGACCTTTCGCCGACAGGACGCTTTCGCGCGCTCGCGAAAGGCGCGGCCTAGCTGCGCCAGAAACGCTCGGCCTAATGCCCGCTTCGTTTGCGAGGCTTCTTCAGGCCCGCGAGCTTCCGTAGCGCCGCGTTCACAGACTTCGAGTCGCGATACACGGCTGCGACATCTGAATCGAGCACAGCGACGTTGGCTCCCTTTGCGAGCCGCGCGACATACTTGCCGCGTTCGCCTTTCGAGAAATCGTATTCTGGTCGCACGACGGTCAGGCGGCCTCGCCGCCAAGCCGGGCGCGCAGGAATTCCGGCGCAAAATCCGCGCCGTTTGGCCATACCAGCGTGTGTAGCTCGGGGTCGAGTCGAAAGCGGCGGAACATGTCCGGATCCTTGAGCGGTTCAAAGACCGGGCCGGTCAGCTCATCACGCAAATCTATCTCGCCCGCAAGGCCATCGCTCAAGATGAGTCGATCGATCGGCACGCATAGCAAGAAAGCGATAGCATGTCCTCGCCCAGGAAAGTCCGAACGCTCGATGCACGGGTGGATGCCGAGCTCGATGCCCAGAAGGGCCAAGCAGCTCAAGGGTGATCCAAGGCAATAGACGTCGGAAGAACTGAATGACGGACCTGAAACGTCTGCACAAGCGATGGAGCCGGAAGCCGAGTTACCGCAGGGCTTACGACGCGCTGCGGGAAGAATTCATCATCGCGCAGGCGATGATCGGTGCCCGTCAGCGCGCGGGCCTCACGCAGACTGAGCTCGCCAGGCGAATCAAGACTACGCAATCGGTGATCGCGCGCTTGGAGAGTGGCCGTGCCCTCCCGTCTGGCCGGACATTGCAGCGCTTCGCGCGCGCGACGGGCTCCCGGCTCGCAGTTCGTTTCGAACCTATAGCCAGCAGGTGAGTGACTTGCCATAGGCTTCATGTTGCACCCTACCTGCCCACAATGGCATTATGTTCCTCCGTACAAACATAGCCTTACGCGAGCTTTCTCGAAAGGTTGATCCATGGCTGCAGCACCACGCTCTATCGGCTCACTAACAATATCGTTCGGGCTCGTCGCCATCCCGGTGAAGCTCTTCACCGCGACGCAATCCTCCGGACAGCTTTCCTTCAACCTGCTGCACAAGGAATGCAGCTCGCGCTTGAAGCAGCAATACATTTGCCAGAAGGACGGCAAGATCGTCGATCGCGACGACATGGTGAAGGGCTACGAATTCGCCAAGGACCAGTACGTCACGTTCACGCCCGAGGAGATCAAGGCGCTCGAGGAAGTCGGCACGCATTCGGTCGACATCTCGGAGTTCGTACCGATCGAGTCGGTCGATCCCGTGTACTTCGACAAGATGTATTATCTCGCCCCGGACAAGGGAGCCGCGAAGTCCTACGCGCTCCTCACCGAGGCGCTGAAAGAGATGAAGCAGTGTGCGGTCGGCCGCTGGGCGAGCAAGGGCAAGGCCCACATTGTGATCCTGCGACCGATCGGTCACACGCTCTCGATGCAGCAGCTGCATTTCGCCGGCGAGGTTCGGCCCGCCGCCGAAGTCGATGTGCCGAAGACCGAAGTGAAGGCGCAGGAGCTCAAGCTCGCGCGCCAGCTCATCGAGCAGCAGATGACCGAAAAGTACGACCCGAAAGCCTACGTCGATGAAGTACGTGGGCGGATCGATGCGGAGATTCAGAAGAAAGTGGAAGGCAAGGAGATTTCGATCACCGAGCTCGAACCCCCCGCCAAGGGCGGCAAGGTGATCGACCTCATGGAAGCGTTGCGCGCGAGTCTCGAGAAGACCGGGAAGGAGCGCGCCACCGCATCGAAGTTGGGCGACCGCAAGGCACCGAAGCGCGTCGAGCATGCGGCGACGAAGACCCGCAAATCGACGCGGCGGTAATACCGCAGAGAGACGAGATGCATTCCTACAGTGTGCGGGACGTAGAGCGTGTCCTGCATCTGTCGCGCAGTACCATCCAGGGGCTCATCGACGGTGGATTCGTCAAGCCCGCACGTGGTCCGCGGCGCCAATACCAGTTCTCCTTCCAGGACCTGATCGTCTTGCGCGCCGCGCGCGCACTCCAGCAGGCCAAGGTTTCGCAGAAGCGCATCAAGCGCGCCCTCAAGGATCTGCGCGATCACCTTCCCGATGAGATGCCGCTCTCCGGCATCAGCATTACCGCGGTCGGCGACCGCGTCGTGGTACGCGAAGGCAAGAGCCTGCGCCAGGTCGATGACGGGCAGTACGTGCTCGGGCTCGATGTGAGCGTAGATGAGGGCGAGCTCCAGGTGGTCGAAGTGCCGGCGCCCGTGATCCTCAAGGCTGCGCCCGCCGTGACCGATTTGGTCGACTGGTTCGCAACCGGCGTCGAGCTCGAGCTCGTCAATCCACGCAAGGCTCAGGATGCCTACGAGCACGCGGTGGTGAACGATCCGCTCAACATTTCGGCCTGGACCAACTGGGGGCGCCTACTGCACGAGCAGGGCGATCTCAAGAAAGCGGAAAGCGTTTACCGGCGCGCGCTGAGCCACGTCGAGCCCGATTCGGTGCTCATGTTCAATCTCGGCGTCCTGCTCGAAGACCAGGGCCGCATCCGTGCCGCGATCGAGGCCTATCAGGTCGCGGTCACCGAAGATCCGATGCTCGCCGATTGCCACTTCAACCTGGCGCGCCTCTACGAAAGCTTCGGCCAGCCGCAGCACGCCATCCGCCACCTCGGCCAGTACCGGCGCCTGATGACGAGCGCGCGGGGCTGATTCAAACCGCGCCAATCTTCAGGCGACCGACGTACTCGCGCACTTGCTCGCGAAAGCCTTCGCTGCTGGTGACGGTGGTTCCGCCGCTGAGCACCAGGATGAAGTCGCCTCTCGGGGTGCGGCTGATCTCGCGCAGGTGACGCGTGTTGACCAGGCAGGAGCGGCTGATCCGCAGCATCGGCTCGGTGCGCATTGAGACTTCCGCCTGTTGAAGCGTACTGCGCGCGTGGTACACGTCGCGGCAAACTGTGAGCTTGACGTAGTTGCGGTCGCCCTCCACCACTTCCACCTGTGCGGCTTCGAGCATCAGCATGCGACCGTCGCGTTCGGCCACGAAGCGCGGGCTCGCATCGGCCAGCGCGCGCGTGCCGCGCTCGAGTTGCGCGAGCAGCGAGGCCAATGCGGCCTGCCGGTCGGCCGCGCTCTCGACATCACGGCGATGGCGCACCTGCGCCAGCGTGCGCCGCAGGCGTTCCTCGTCGAAGGGCTTGAGCAGGTAGTCGACGGCACGCACTTCGAAAGCGTCGAGCGCGAACGCATCGTACGCGGTGACGAACACGATCAGCGGCAGCGTGTCCGGATCGAGCGAGCGAGCGAGCTCCAGGCCGTTGAGCGAGTCCATCTGGATGTCGAGGAACAGGACGTGCGGAGGCTGGGCGCGGATGGCTTCGAGTGCTGCCCGCGGGTCGCCGTATTCGCCCACGACGCGCAGGTCAGGCTCGCCGCCGCAGAAGTCGCGCAGGCAGCGCCGCGCGGCGGGTTCGTCATCGACGATGATTACATCCATCATCGCGGGCACACTCAGGGCGCTTGTCTATCGATTTTCGGCCGGTCCTGAAGGAGGGGCAGCTGTATTGTGGCGACCCAGGTCCCGTCGTCAACAGCGGTGGCCTTCAAGCTCGCCCGAGCGCCGAACTGTACTGCCAGGCGCTCGTGAACATTGCGCAAGCCGATTCCGGTCCCGCTCACCAAGTTCGCCGGCACCCTGGTATTGGTGACCCGCAGGATGAGTTCTCCATCCTCGGTGGCGACCTCAACGCGGATCGCGACTGGGCTTTCATGGCCTGCGAGCCCATGCACGACTGCGTTTTCAACCAAGGGTTGCATGATGAGGCTCGGCACCCACGCGTCGGCAAGCGCGTCACTGTCCGGGATCGTGAGCGTGAGGCGATCGGCGAAGCGCTTCTGCTGCAGCTCCAGGTACAGGCGCGCGAATTGAATCTCGTCTCGCAGCCGCGAGAAATCCCGTTCGCCAGCGCTCAACAAGCGCCGCAGCAGATCGCCCAGTTGCACGACCATTGCTTGCGCCGCGCGTGGATCCCAGGTGATGTGGCCGCGGATGGTATGCAGGAGATTGAACAAGGTATGCGGTGAGAGCTGCGCGCGCAGCGCGGACAGACGCGCGGTGCTCCACGCCCGTTCCAGCTCCGCGATGCGTGACTGTGCGTCACGAAAGCGGCGGTACAAGGCAAATCCGGTCACCAGCGCCAGCCCGAAGCCGTAGGTGAGCTCGAGGTTCGTGGCGCCGGCGAGCCACAAGGTGGGTCCCGGTCCGGCGAGGAACTCGGCGAAGGAGTTGGCCTGCTTGACGACGAAAGGATCTCCCACCAGGTATTGGCACGTGACGAGCACCGGCGTGCCGAGGATCGAGAAGCCGAGGCCGAGCAGCACTTGCAGCAGCACGGCGGACCAGCGCTGCCAGCCCAGCCGTAGCGACAGCAGCACGCACCCCACGAGGACCGGATACAAAAAGACATGCTCGAGGACACGCGCCTGCCAGGACGCAAACACACGCCCGGGGCTCAAGGCCTGGAGGCTCACTGTCATGCCATAGGCATAGAGCACGTTGGAGCAAAGAACATAGAGCCAGAACGCGGTGAGAATGAGGAGCGTCGGCCGCAGGCCAGTGGTACTCGCTGAGCGAGGCAACGTCGCGCGATCCGCGTCGGCTTCGAACTCTCGCGTCGATGTACTTGCGGGCGCTTGCGGCTCGGCGACCATCGGAACCTCACCTACGGTGAACCACCTGTTGTCAGGACTCACAGCCTACGCCTGCGGCGCTCGCTCGCCGACTCGTTCGGCGATTTTGGGGACGAGTCCGTCGAGGCTCGGGACCAGTCCGATTCCGCTTCCAGGCTCCTTGCGCTGACCCGTGCGTCGCGAGTCGCACCTCGGTACGACCTCCGCGAATTCCGGGACCAACCCGTCGCCTCGCTGCAGACCCGCGGCCCCTCGGAGGAGTTTCATACGCACATCGCCCAGCGGGGCGATGGGACCGAAGGAATCCGGGCTTGAAATCGAAACAGGAGCACTGCCATGACGACCTCTACTTTCAGCGCATTTCGCTACGCCGCAATCGCTGCATTACCCATTTGCCTCGCCGCCGCCTTTGTCGCCGGAGAACAGACAGCCAGCCGAGGTGTCGCGACCATCGGGGCGGGTCCGCAGACTTACACGCAATGCATCGCCGGTGTGTCGCAGCCAGGGTGCCCGGACGATCTGGCGGCCACGATCGTTCCGTTCCTGGGCGAAATCACGGTCACAGCGAGCCGGAGCGACAAGATCCAGCCGTCGCTGTGAGCACTGCAATGTCAGAAGTGCCGGACACGAGCACATTCTGCAAGGACGCGGCGGGTGAGATCTTCCACACGTACTCAGGACGTTTGATCCGGGGCCGCTCGCTCCTCCGATAACGCCACCCCACTGGCACTGTTGTGCCGGTCCGTAGACACTAGGCGAGTCCTCAATCGCGCGGGTGCGTGTGATGGCCATCTGGGTGGGAACGTCCGGATACAACTACCCGGAATGGAAAGGGAGCTTCTACCCCGAGAAGCTTCCCGCCACGAAGATGCTCCCCTACTACGCTGAGCGCCTCACGACCGTCGAGATCAACTACACGTTCTATCGCTCGCCGAACAAGAAGATCCTCGAGGGCTGGAGCGCGCAGACGCCCGAACACTTCAAGTTCACGCTCAAGGCGCCGAAGAGGATCACGCACGAAGCGCGCCTCAAAGATTGTGAGGATCGCGTGAAGTATTTCCTCGAGACCGCTACCGCGCTCGGCCCGAAGCTTGGAGTTCTGTTTTTCCAGCTGCCACCGAACTTCAAGAAAGACATCCCGCTGTTCGAGGCGTTTCTCGACACCCTTACGCCCGGTACGGTGGCCGCCTTCGAGTTTCGTCACGGCTCCTGGCTGGATGATGAGCTGTACCAGCGATTGAAGCAGCGCAACCTGGCGCTTTGCATTGCCGACAGCGAGACGCGGTCGACGCCAGTGGAGATGACCGCCGACTACACGTACTTCAGGCTGCGCGATGAAGGCTATACGCCAGCCGATCTGACGAAGTGGGCGAAGACCATCCGCGAGAAAACCTCAGGCTGCAAAGAGGTCTTCGTCTACTTCAAGCACGAGGAGGCGGGCAAGGGACCGGAGTTTGCCAAAGTGCTGCTGGAAGCGCTGGCCGCAACGTGAGCGGCCACAAGTACGCTCCGTCCCCGTAAGCGAACAAACGATTGGCAATTTCTCTCGCGATCGTCACTCTACTTACTACGGCCCATCAAGCCCGGCCGGCCCGCCTCGGCGGCAAACGATGCGAGTGTGCGCGACGGGCTCGTTCGCTCTCTGACCGTCTCCATCGCTATCAGGTCCGCGCGCATGTCTGACCGCGTCACGTCAATCCGCACATATCCCCGCGCCTCGCCCGTCGCCAGCAAGGTCGCCGGGTTGTACTCCTGGTAGCGCCCGAGAACTGACTTCGGCGTCGGCTGCGAAGTGATCGAAGTCGCGACCAGCTCGCTCGCGACGCGCGGGGTGTCGGGATTCGCCGGATCGAGGTGCAGGTCCGAGACCACGAACGCGTGGATGTCGCCCGAGAGCACGATGGGGTTGGCAACCTTGGTATCGTGGAGCTGGCGCATGAGTCGCGCGCGCGCCGCCGGGTAGCCGTTCCAGCTGTCAGTCCAGAAGCGTTGCGCGGGCGCCTTGTCCTCGTTCTCGTACGCCATCACGACGCCCTGGCCGAGAAAGTTCCAGGTCGTCTTGCTCGCACGCAGTCGCCCGGTGAGCCAGTTCTCCTGCCGTTCCCCGAGCATGGTGCGCTTCTCATCGAGGAGCGCCGCGCAATCTTCGGGACTGACGCGTGTTGAGCCCGCGCGGCCTTCGGGCGGGCAGGCATGCGCTGCCCGGTACTGGCGCTCATCGAGCAGGTGCACCGTGAGGAGGTCGGCATAGCGGCACGAAGCGTAGAGGCGCATGTCCGCGCCGAACGGCACGGCGCGCCGTGGCAGCGGCAGATGCTCGTAGTACGCGCGATACGCCGCGGCCCGACGCGCGAGGAAGAGCGTCGGATCATCGTCTTCCTCCGAAACCGCGCCCGCGTAGTCGTTGTCGACTTCGTGATCGTCCCACATCAGGAGCCAGGGACAGATGGCGTGCGCCGCCTGCAGGTCCGGATCGCTCCGGTAGAGCGCATGACGCACCCGATAGTCGGAGAGCGTGTAGCACTCCCCTGCCCCGTGGCTGCGCACGTGCTCGGTGCCCCAGCTCAACTCGTAGATGTAGTCCCCGACATGCACGATGAGGTCCGGGTGATCAGCGAGCATCTGCCGGTAAGCCGTGTAGTAGCCGTGCTCGTACTGCTGGCAGGAGGCGAGGTTGAAGCGCAGGCGCTCGAGGTGGCCGCTGTCCCGGGGCGCGGTCCACGTGTGACCTACGGGACTGCGCGCCTCGCCCGCCGTGAAGCGATACCAGTATTCGCGCGCGGGCTCGAGGTGCTCGACGTCGAGGTGCACGCTGTGCGCCCAATCGGGCTCGGCATACGCGGTGCCGCTGCGCACGATGGTGCGAAACTGCTCATCGCTCGCGATTTCCCAGGTCACCGGCATCACCGCCGGCGGCATGCCGCCATCGGGCGCGAGCGGCTCTGGCGCCAAGCGTGTCCAGAGCACGAAGCCGTCGGGAGTTGGATAGCCTGAGGCGACGCCGAGCGTGAAGGGGTCGCGCGTGAGGCGGGGTTGGGCGAGCACGCGGCGCGGCCAGGGACCGAGCGCGCTGGCGCCTGCGAGAAGCAGGCCGCTCGAGAGCAGTGTGCGGCGATTCAACCGAGGCATACGGCACTCTAATATCAGCGCTTCATGATGCAAGTATGACGCTCAGGAAAATGCATCTACTGCTGACGGCGATCCTGTCAGTGGATTGGGCGAGCGTCATGAACGCCGCGGCGCCTGCAGATCCGTAGCGGACAGCGCTTGGGTCGGGCCGCGTTTTGTGCAAAAATTTCCACAACGAAATTTTTCGTCGAAAGTCTGATTGACCCCTCTTCCGCTCGGGCGGATCATCCGCGCAAAACATAGAGGGGAGACTCCCATGCGTCTTCATAAATTCGCGGTCGCCGGCGCGGCGACCCTTGGTGTGCTATTCGCGGCCGGACAGAGCGGCTTCGCCGCATCGCCCGACGCCCAGCCGAGTGCGGATGACTCGGCAGCTCGAACTTACATCGTCCAGATGCTCGATCAGCCCGCCGCCCTCTACGAGGGCACAGTCTCCGGCTACGCGGCGACGAAAGCGGGCAAGGGCCAGAAGATCGATCCGGATGCAGCTCACGTTAAGAAATACCTCGGCTACCTCCACGACAAGCACGATCAGGCTCTCGGGAAAGCCGGCGGCGGAAACAAGCTTTACGACTACGACTTCGTGTTCAACGGCTTCGCCGCGGTCCTCACCAAGGCGCAGGCGCAGAAGCTCGCGACGATGAAGGACGTGGTCGCCGTCACGCCCGACACGAAGGATCTGGTCGACACGTTTACGACGCCGAGGTTTCTCGGGCTCACCGGGCCGGACGGCTTCTATGCGAAGACCGGAGCGGTAGGCGAGGACGTGATCATCGGCGTGCTCGACACCGGCTTCTGGCCAGAGAACCCGGCCTTCAGCGACCGAACGGGAACCAACCCGAACGGCAAAGGCGGCAAGCTCGACTACCACCACATTCCGGGCTGGCACGGCAAGTGTCAAAACGGCGAGGCCTTCAACGCCTCGATGTGCAACCAGAAGGTGATCGGAGCGCGGTACTTCATTGCGGGAGCGGGCACCGTCCCTGATTTCGAGTTCATCTCGCCGCGTGGCTTCGACGGTCACGGCAGTCACACTGCATCGACTGCGGGCGGAAACGCAGAGACCCCGACTGACGGGGACGCAGCAGCTGCGGGCCTGACCACCATCAATGGCATCGCGCCGCGCGCGCGCCTGTCCATCTACAAGGTGTGCTGGGAGCTGCCCGACCTGAGCAACGCGTCGTGCTCCTCTGCAGACCGCGTAGCGGCCACGGATCAGGCGGTCGCTGATGGCGTGGACGTGCTGAATCATTCGATCGGCGCCACGCGCACCAATTTCCTCGATCCCGTGCAGATCGCATTCTTCAATGCGGCCGCCGCCGGCGTGTTCGTCGCCGCGTCCGCGGGCAACGACGGACCGGGGGCGAGCACCGTGGCGAGTCCGGGACCCTGGCTGACGACGGTCGCCGCCAGCTCGCACGATCGCGCGGGCAACGGCTCGGTCACGCTCGGCGACAGCTCGACCTTCAACGGCTCCTCCTTCAACGCAACGAGCACTGGCTCGAAGCCGTTCATCGACTCGACGACAGCCGGGTTGCCAGGAGCGAATCCGACGGCCGTCGCACTCTGCTTCGCAGCGGTGGACAATGGCGGCGTCTCGGTTCTCGACCCAGCCAAGGTCGCCGGCAAGATCGTCCTCTGCGATCGCGGCACCAACGCTCGCATCAACAAGAGTCTCGCCGTGAAGGAGGCCGGCGGCGTCGGAATGGTGCTGGTGAACGTCTCACCGATCGGCACCAACGCCGACCTGCACTTCGTGCCGAGCGTGCACCTCGAAGTCACGGATCGCACGGCGCTGAAGGCCTACGCGGCAACCGCCGGGGCGACGGCGACCATCAACGTCGCGACGATCAACTTCGCGGCGCCGGCTCCGCTCATCGCATCGTTCTCCTCGCGCGGCCCGAGCCTCGCCGCCAATGGCGACATCCTCAAGCCCGACGTCAGCGCCCCCGGCGTCGACGTCCTGGCGGCAGTCTCTCCGCCGATCAACGGGCGCAACTTCGACTTCCTGAGTGGCACCTCGATGTCCTCGCCGCACGTGGCGGGCGCCGGTGCGCTGCTCAAGGAACTGCACCCCGACTGGTCGCCGATGATGATCAAGTCGGCACTGATGACCACGGCCTACGATCTGTTGAGCGGCGCGAACGTCTTTGCACAGGGCGCCGGGCACATCAACATGCCGAAGGCCGGAGACCCGGGCCTCGTCTATGACTCCGGGCCCGCCAACTGGATCAGCTTCATCTGCGGCACGGGTCAGCTCACCGGAGCGCTGTGCACGACCTTTGGCACGATCGATCCGAGCAACCTCAACCAGGCGTCGATTGCCATCGGCGATCTCGCGGGGGTGCAGACGGTCACGCGAACGGTGAAGAACGTCGGCAGCGCGACTGAGGTCTACACCTCGGCCGTCACTGGCCTCGCCGGGCTCACGACCGTCG
>Ga0137409_10001219_pt1 | contig 28079 bp, 22 predicted proteins | sample CZODoug1_16funga_FD_122059 | JGI IMG/M metagenome (GOLD analysis project Ga0137409, IMG submission 122059) | Vadose zone soil fungal communities from Angelo Coast Range Reserve, California, USA - CZODoug1_16fungal (Hybrid Assembly) | ecosystem: Environmental > Terrestrial > Soil > Vadose zone...
CACGTCAGTGAGAACGCCCTGGCGATCGAGAATCATCGTAATGACATATGCAGTCGCCAGCGTGATCCACGTGCTGCCGGCGAAATAATAGACGCCATACATCGTCGAGAACCATTGGTGTTCAAGCGCTTTCATCCACATGATTGCAGCCAACGTCAGCGTGACGGCGAAGAGTAAAATGCCGATGCAAGAGTATTTGCGCATCTGCCGCGTGCATTCGACAATTCCAGGGCTGTCTTGATTAAGACCCAATCGGCGTCGCAGAAATCCCGGGGCAGTGGCCCAATGGTCGGATTTCTCCGTGTCTTGTTTGAGCGACCAATAACGAAGCCGATTTGAAAGGACGAACCAAACGAAGAAACAAAACGCCGCAACGACATAGAACATCGGCATCGTAAAGAGCGGCTGTTTGGCTTTGAGCGCGTGATCCATTTGAGGATTCGGCTCATGCATCCAGGGATAGATCAATTTCGCCCCTAGACCAATCGGGATGAACAGAAAGAACATCCACGGACACAGGAGCGTGGCAATATGCTCGCAGAAACGGCGAAGCGGCACAGAAAAGCCGGCATCAAATAAATGATGAGCGATGACCAGGAACAACGCTCCCAAGCCAATGCTCAGGAAAAACATGAAAGCCAACAACCATGAATAAAGAAACTCAGTAGCATTAACAATCGCCCCAATCGCCGCGATCACCGCCGGCCCATAGGTCAGCCCGCCATCGTCGGATCGATTGAGGTAGTACTTCGAGGTCGCCTGCAGCCCTGTGAAATCGCGATAACCGAGATAGACGCTGTTCGTGCCGAGGAACTCCATCCATTGCCGATCGTCGACGGGTACCGTCGTGTTGCCGGCGGGGTTGTTGGTGAAGGTCTCGCCGCGGTCGGTCGAACGCTGCACCGAGACGTTCGCTGCGACGAGGCTCGACGTTGCGAGAATCGGTGGCATCGCCGACGGCCCCGCTGGCTTGAAGCCGACGGCGACGTCCATGTCGCCGCCGCCGTCGCCGCCCAGCTCGCTCTCGTTGTTCGGCGCCAGCGCGTCGGGCTGGCCTTTGTAGGGGGGATTGCTCACCGACCCATTGGCGCTCCATGCGGGCGTCGCCGCCGCGAGAAACGGATCGTAAGTCGGGCTCGACGGGTCCAGGTCGAAGCGCCAGAGGTCGTTCCCTCCGGTGAGCCCGCGAATGCCGCCGACGTACGCGTTGCCCCGATAGTCGACGCGCACGTTCGGCTCGACGTCCTGGCCCGCGCCGAACGCGTAGAGCGCCCGGCTGTGGCTGAACGCGATGCCGGTCTTCGGTCCGGTCACGATGGACGCGGTGCGCGTCGCCGCGGTGGTGATGGGAATCGCCTCCACTGACGCGACGCCGTGATACGGATCGAGCGCGACGACGCCGAAGTAAACGACGTGGATGGTGTAGGTGTCGTTGGCGCCGGCGGAGACAACGGCATTGATGTCGAAGGTGCTCTCCTCGGCGGTGGCGGGAGGACCGCCGTTTTGCGGCGACACCACCGGCCCATTCAGTCCGCCCTGATGGACATAGACGTCGTAGTCGTTGAGCTGGTTGCTCCAGCTCACCTTCACTCGCACGCGCTTGCCGCGGTAGTCGGCCGGTGCCAGCGTCAGCGTGAACGCGTCGCAGTTGGTCCCCTCAATGCAAGTCGCCTCGCCGTCTGGCGACGCGGCGGCTGCCGACGAGAAGCCGTCCCACGCGACCGGGCCGCTTGTGGGGCTCAGCGTCGCGCTCGACGGCGCGGCTGCGCGCATCAGCGCAGAGAATGTCATCGCCAGCACCGCCGCGAGAATCAAAGCGGCTGCCACTGCCCCCTTGTGTACGCGTTGCATACATCTCCCCTCGCCGCCAATGTTTCATTTGACGACGCAAGTGGATGCAGCTCGACAACGAGTGCCGATTGTTTTCAATGATTTGGCAAGCGCTGTCCCGCCGCATGCGTTCCTGCGGCCGGCGTATGGCAAGAAGGATGCTCAAAGGCAAACCGCGGAGCATGCGGAGACCGCAAAAGAACGGACCTGAGAGACCTTTGCGAGCTCTGCGTTCGCTGCGGTCAGGTTGTTATCGGCGTTCGGATTTCACGAGCGCTGCGAGGACGCGATTCTGCTCGTACGACGACTTGAGCCGTTCGGCCGCGGAAACGAACGACTGCCGTGACGCCGAATCGATGCCCTGCGCGCCGACGAACGCGAGCAGCACCTCCGCGCGGTCGTAGTCCGAGTTCATCGACGCGACCGTCTCGAAGGCCGCCTGCTGGACCTCCCGGTTGACCGCGCCCCTGTTCGCGACGTCGGTGAGCACGCGCCGCCGCTCGTAGTCGGAGCGGATCGCGCGTACTGCGGCGAAAAACGGCTCGCGCAGCGCCGGCTCGACGCCGAACGCCTTGACGTAGTCGGTCAACACCTGGCCGCGATCGTAGTCGGACGTCATCGCCACGACCGCGCCGAGCACGCCCTTTTTCGTCTCCGCGCTGAGGGGGCCGCGGCGGAGGATCTCGGCGACTACCATCCGCTTGTCGTAGCTCGCCTTTATGTGCGCGATCGCCTGGAAGGCGGCATCGCCGTCGAGCGCCGCGCCGCTATCAGTGAGCGCGTTCAGTGCCTGGCGCTGGTCGTAGTCCGACTTCATCCCCGCCATCACGCGCACATACGCCAACGCGCCGCGCTGATCGAGCCTCACGTGCGACGCCACGTGCTCCAGCACCCGGCGGCGGTCGTAGTCCGACCTCATGCGCTCGCCGGCGCGCTGCAGCACCGGCAGGACGCCGTTCGAATCGAGATGTGCGACGTCGACGAGCGCCACGAAGTACAACCGGCGCGCGTAGTCGCCGCCGAGCAGGTCGATTTCTTCGAGAACGCCGCCGACGCCTTTCTTCTCGAAGATCGACTTCACACGCGACTCGGCGCCCAGCCCGGAGCGGCGGACGAGCAGCGGCAGCTCTGTCGCCAGGAACCGGCGCGCTTCGTCGTCCCATGGACGGCTGAGGCCGCCAACGAAGTACGTGTGCGCCAGCTTTCCACGCGACGATCGGATTTCAACCGTGTGAGGAATCAGGCCGCTCCAGTCGCGAATCGTCAGCACGCCGCCGTCAGCCAGGCTTTGCACGTCTGTCAGGTCGTCGGTGAACACGATCGCGCCGTGCAGCGTGACGTCGAATTTCGAGCCGTTGTCGCTCCACTGCATCCGCCACTGGCCGTTGGCCGACACGGAGAACCCACCCAGCGCCGGCGGCGCGGGTGGAGCCGGAGGCGCCGGCGGTACGGGCGGCACCGGGGGGGCAGGCGGCGCGGGCCGCGCGGGCGGTAGCGGTGGTGTTCGTGGCGTCGGCGGCGTTGGCGGCGTTGGTGGTTCCGGCGGCTCCGGTGGTTCTGGCGGCTCCGGCGGTTCCGGCGATTCAGGCGGTTCAGGCGGTTCAGGCGGTTGCGATAGGTACGGCGGTTCCGGCGGTTGCGGTGGTTGCGGCGGTTGCGGCCACTGGAGGTCGCTGCGCTCTGTGTCCGGCGCCGTCACGCCGTCGCCAATGCCGCCTCTGAGGCCGCCTTGCACGGCGCGCAGGGCACCGCCCGGCCCCTGCACGCCGCCCCGAACATCGCCCTTCAGACCGCCCGAAACACCAGTCAGCGTAGACGAGGACGGCGCCGCGTGCGCGCCCGACGGTATTGAGTCGAGCGTCGACACCGCGCGCGCGTCGCCGCGCGCCGACAGCCACGGCAGATGCTGCACGCTGCCCGCCGCGGCGGTGAATATCATCGTCAGCGCAAGCGTAGCCGCCCAGCTCGCCGAGCGCGGCTCGTCGGTTACCGGCACGCGAAGAATGCGGCGGACCCGATCGAGCAGTGACCCACCCGTTGCCGCCAGCGCCATCGACGCCGACGTCGTGCGCCACGTCTCGAGCTCGGCCAGCGCCCGCGCATAGCTCACCGGATCGCCGCACATCGCGACGGCGATCTCATCGCAGCAGTGTTCGCGCTCGATCCGAATCCGCTTCGACAGCCACCAGATCGCGGGGTGATAGAACAGCAGCGTCTCGGCAAAGGTCTGCAGCACGTTGAGCGCGTAGTCGTGGCGGCGGATGTGCGCGAGCTCGTGCGCGAGAATCGCTTCGATCTGCGCCGGCGACAGCGAGGCGAGCGCGGCGACCGGCAGCAGAATCGCTGGCCGCAGCCATCCAACGACAGTCGGCACGTCCACGAGCGCCGATTCGACGACGTGAGCGGCTGCGGGAAGACCGAGACGGTACGCGATGCGGCGGCACGCGGTCTGCCAGCGGGAGGATGAGCTCGCGAGGGCAGTCCGGTGCAGGCGCCGCACGCGCCACCAGCCGCCCGCCATACGGGCGAGGAGCATGGCGACGCCGAGCAGCCACGCGATCGCGATGCCCGGCACGATGCGATCGAGCCGGTCGATCGGAAGCGCACCGCGGGAAATCGCAACGACCATCGTCGAAGGCTTCGAGGCCTCCACCGCGCCGACGGCGACCGTGCGCGTCAGGACGCGCGCGGCACCAGCCGGCATGCTTGAGCTAAGTCCTGTTTCGGCGGCGGCCGGGGACGTTGAAGCGAACCACAGCAGGCGTGCGGTGACGACCGGCGCCGCCAGCATCGCCGTCAGGGCGGTGCATGCGCCGAAGTAGCGGAGGTTCGCCGACCGGCGCTCGGTGAGACGAAGCGCGACCGCGGCGACCGCCGCAATCGCGCCGCCCTGCCAGACGAAATGAATCAGCGCCCAGCCGGCGCTCTGGAGGAACAGCGTCATCGTGGGCCTCCGGACTTGGTGGCAATCAGCTTCTTGATCTCGTCCAGCTCTTCGGGCGACGCCTTGTTCGACGCCAGCGCCTGAAGGACGAGCTTCGCGGCCGATCCGTCGAAGACCCGGTCGAGCAGATCGGTCACGAGCTGGCGCTCGGTCTGCTCCTGGGTATACGCAGCCTGGTAGATATGCGTTCGCGCCGACTCGTCACGCACGACGAGCCGCTTCTCGGTCATGATTTGGAGCAGCTTCAGCACCGTGGTGTAGCCGGATTCGCGGTCCATGGCTTCGGCGACCTGACGGACCGTGCTGGGTCCGCGGGTCCACAGCACGCGGAGGATGGCGAGCTCGGCGTCAGTGGGTTTGCGGCGCGGTCCCTTCATGCGCGGGATTATCTACGACATCCTTCGTAGATGTCAATACGAATGTCTTCGTAGGACGGCGGCGATGGTCAGGCTGCCCGTCACGTTCTCGGTCGTCCGGAACATGTCGGGAATCGTGTCGACCGCGAGGAGGATGCCGATGCCCTCGATCGGCAGATTGACCGCCGCGAGCACCGGCACCATCGCGATGATGCTGCCGCCGGGCCCTCCGGCGACCGAGAACGTCGTGAGGATCACCGTGAAGACCATCGACGTGAGCTGCGCCGTTGACAACGTGACGTCGTAGAGCCTCGCAAGGAACAGGACCCCGACCGGTTGCGCCACGGCGGCGCCCACACGAGAGACCGACGCGGCAAGCGGCAGGATGAGCCGCGAGGCGACGGCCGGCAGGCCGGCACGCTCGGCGCTCTCGACCATCGCCGGCAGAGCGGCGAGCGAGGATCGCGACGCGAACGCCACCGCTTGCGCAGGCGCGCAGTACGAAATGAAAGCGCGCGGCGACATCGCCCCGCCGATGATGCCGACCGGATACAGCAGGAAAACGCCGACCAGGATCGTCAGCGTGACGACGAGCACGATGTACGCAACCACGGCGCCGGCGGCGGCAAGGCCAAGCTTCGCCGCCAGGGGCACTGCGAGCGCGAACACGCCGGCCGGCGCGAGCACGAGAATCGCGGCGACGAGCCGCTGCATCGCGTCGGCGACACCCTGCACGACGCGTAGTACCGCGTCGCGCCGCTCGGCAGTCACTCCGGCAAGCGCAATGCCGAACAGCACCGAGAAGACGATCACTGGCAGGATCGCGCCGTCCGCCGCAGCCTTCGCCACGTTCTGCGGAACGAGATCGATCAACAACTGCACGAGCGGAGCCGGGCCGGGGGACGCCGCGGTGCCGGCCGGCGCCGCCGCCACCGGACCGCGCAACGCCATCGCAGCGTTTTGATCGATGTGGACTCTCGCGAACAGCGGCTCGGCCACGAAGACGCTCGTGACAGCGGCGATCGCGACGAGCGCGACGGCCATGGCCGCAGCGCGAGTGCCGACGCGGCCAAGCGTGCCGGACGCAGCCATCGATCCGATGCTCGCGACGACCATCGACGCAACCAGCGGGATCACGGTCATGCGAATGAGATTGATGAAGATCGTGCCGACCGGCGTGACGATCGCCAGAAGCGTGGCTGCAGCGGGTGAGGACGCTCCGGCCAGCGCGAGACCGACGAGGAATCCCCCTATCAGGCCGATTAATACACGGGTGGCCAGGGACACGCGCGCGATCGTAGCACCAGGCCGGCGAAGGCCTGGCAAGGGACCTGCATTCGCGCGAGCCCGGAGGCCTCCATGTTGTTGACTCTTGTGTTGATCTGTCTACTGCTGTGGTTCCTGGGGCTGATGACCACCTACACGCTGGGCGGTCTGCTCCACATCTTGGTGGTCATCGCTATCGTGTTGTTTCTCGTGCACATCATTCAGGGACGTTCGATCGGCAACGCGTGAAAAACGGCTTCAGCCCGGGGGCTTCCGTCGGCTCATGGCAGCCGAAGCGCCGTCACGGGATCCACACCGGCCGCGCGAGAGGACGGCACGATCGCCGCAAGAAGCGCTACACCGGCGACGAGAAGTGAGACAACGACATACACATACGGATCAGTTGTGCTGACGCCGAACAGCAGGGTTGCCAGAAACCGAGTCAGCGCCGCCGCGCCGGCTGCGCCGGCGCTGATTCCGGCGATCGCGAGCACACCGACCTGACGAATCACCAGCCCGAGGACGCTCGCGCGTGAGGCGCCGAGCGCCATGCGGACGCCGATCTCGTGCGTGCGTTGCGCCACCAGATACGCCATCACCCCATAGAGGCCTGCCGCCGTGAGCACGAGCGCGAGCACCGCGAACGCCGACACGAGCCACAGGTTCAACCGCCTCGGCGCCACGGAGTCGGCGATCAGACGATCCATCTGCGATACGATGCCGAGCGGTTGATTCCGATCGATCTCGGCGACGGCCGCCTTCAGCAATGGCGCCATGGCGGCGGCGTCCGATCGCGTGCGCACCACCAGCGTCATGCCCATGCTGCGGGCCATTGTCGAAAGGTTCGTCTGCAGAAACGGCAGATAGGCTTCAGGTTCCGACTCGACGTCGAGGCTGGCGTGCTTGATGTCGCCGACGACGCCGACGATCTCCATCCAGCGCGGCGTGCCGCCGAAGCCGAACGCCATCCGGCGTCCGATCGGATCGTCTTGGGGCCAGAATCGCCGCGCGGCGGCTGAATTGATGAGCACGACGTCCGGCGCGCCATCGGCGTCGCGATCCGTAAAGGCGCGGCCGCGAAGCAGCGGCACACCAAGCGTCGACAGGTAACCGGAGCTGACGAGACGCGGATGCGCCCGTACCGGAATCGGCGACTGCATCATGCGGCCTTCGATCTGAAAGCCGAGACGCGCGTCCTGACGGCCGAACGGCAGCGCGCTGACGACGCCGGCCGCCTCGACGCCGGGCATCGCCCGCACGCGCTCGAGGAGCGCCTGATAGAACGCGGTGACCTGGGCGTGGTTGTCGTACCTGCTCGACGGCAACACAGTCGGGGTCGCCACGAGATGCTGCGGCTCGAATCCCGGTGACACGTCCAGGAGATGCTTGAAGCTGATGAGCAGCAGCCCGGCGCCGACGAGCAGCACCAGCGACAGCGCCATCTCCGTCACGACGAGCGCGGCACGAAGCCGCCAGCTGCGCGCGCCGCTGCCGCCGCCGCGCCCTTCTTCGGTGAGCATGGCGCCGACGCGCAAATCGGAGGCGGCCACGGCCGGAATCGTGCCGAAAGCGAGACCGGTGACGGTGGCGACGATCAGCGCCACGCCGAGGACGCGCGCGTCGATGGCGATGCGCGCGATGCCCGGCAGGCCTGCGAACTCAGCTGGCAGCAGCGTCTGGAACGCCGCGATGGCCGCTGCCGCGACCACGAGCCCGGCCGCGCCGCCGAGGAGCGCGAGCAGCACGCTTTCGGTGAGCATCTGCCTGACGAGCCTCGGCCGGCCGGCGCCGAGCGCCACGCGGACGGCGATTTCGCGCTGGCGCCCCGTCGCCTTGGCGAGCAGGAGCGTGGCGACATTCGCGCAGGCAATCAGCAGCACGAGCCCGACGGCGCCGAGAAGCACCAGCAGCGCGGGCCGCACGTCGCGGACCATCGCCTCCTGCAGGCGCATCGCGTGCGGCAGGTGTCCGGTGTTTTCACCCGGATAGCGCTCGGACAGCCGCTGTCCGATCGCGTCGAGCTCCGCGCGCGCCCGCTCGAGCGACACCTCGGGCTTCAGCCGTGCGACGACCCGCATCCAATGGAGCGTCCGCGTGGAGTCGACCTGTGCGAGCGGGGCGTTCGGCACGATGATGTCGACGCGCGTCTGCCACCAGAATGCAGCGGGCAGCACGCCGACGACGTTGTACGGATTGCCGTTGAGAGTGATCGTCCGTCCGACGATGGACGGATCGGATCCGAAGCGCCGGCGCCAGAAGCCGTCGGACAGAAGCACGACGTGGTGTCTCCCGTCGATCTCTTCCTCGGCGCGAAAATCGCGGCCGAGCCCGGGAGCGACGGCGAGCACGTCGAGCAAGCCGGGCGACGCGACGAGAGTGGGCAGCCGCTCCGGCTCCCCGCCGCCGCTCAGGTTGAACGACGTCTCGTCGAGCCCCGCCATCGCGACGAAGCTGCGGCTGTCGCGGCGCCAGTCGTAGAAATCGGCGGACGCCACCGGACCGTGCGTCCGTCCTTCCTTCGGTCGCTGCTCGCCAATCGACAGCACGCGATCCGATTCCGGATACGGCAGCGGCCGCCACAGCACGGCGTCGACCACGCTGAAGATCGCGGTGTTCGCGCCGATGCCGAGCGCGAGCGCGAGCAGCGCGACGCCGGTGAATCCCGGTTGACGCCGCAGCATCCGCACGCCGAATCCGATGTCCTGTCGAAGCGAATCCCACATATGACCTGGTCTCCGAAGCTCGTCCCCGATTGGCGGCAGCGGGCGGCCGTGCGCAGCGCGCTCCCACCGGAACATCACGCTCAGCCGAACGGCTTGCCACCAGACCCAAAACCCCGCCCGCACGCGGCCCTTGTGCGCGCGGAGGTCGAGATACTCCTCGAGCAGGTCGCCGGCGATCGGCCCGTCCAGGTCGCCGGGCAGCAGGCGCCGCAGCATCGCGTCCACGCCGCGCGGCAGGCGATCCCTCATGCCAGCACGCTTTCCAGGCCGCGCCAGAGCGCCACCAGCGCTCGGCGGCTTTCTCTCAGCGCCTCGACCGCGCGCGGGCGCAGCGCGTAGTATCGCTTCGCGCGGCCACCGCGCTCCGGCGTCGGATCGGCGAGGCGCGATCGCAGGTAGCCTTTCGTCTCGAGCCGGTCCAGCGTGATGTAGACCGAGCCGCGCGAGACGTCCCGTGCAGTGCAGCGCACGATCTCGTCGCGAACCGTCACCGCGTACGCCTCGTCTGCCAGACGCAGAATCGCGAGGAGGACCACCTGCTCGAACTCACCAAGCGTTGAGACGTCGGTCATCGCCATGAAGTTCAAATGCTGACATAGTAAGCAATATGAGTCAAAAAAAGGCCGGCGCACCCTTGCGGCCGGCCCTTCACGAATTCTGAATTCAGAATTCTGAATTCAGAATTACTGGTTGCCCCGTCCGCGCATCCCGCGTTGGGCGTTCTCGGTTGACGGCGGCACGATGTTCTTCGAGCGCAGGTAGACGTACGCGGTGCCGGCCATTTCGTTGCCATGGACGATCACGCCGTAGAGCGCCGCCGCGCGCGTCGCTTCGTTCTGACCCTGCTTGATGAACTGCACGGCGTTCTCGTCCGTCGTCGCCGCAAACGCCGTGTCGCACAGCGCGAACGAGTCGGCGAGCGCCTTCGTGATGTCCGCTTTCGTCTTGAGCTCCTGCTCGAGGTTCTTACCCTGCATCGGGTTCGGCACGCCGTTGATGCCCGAACACTGGCCGAACTGCGTCTGTGCGACGTGCGCGATCGCCTGCCCGAAAGTGCGAACCTCCGGTGTCGAGCCGGGCTTGAAGCTGTAGTCGGCCTCGGGCATCTTTTCCGCGGCTTGAGTGAAGTTGGTCTTGAAGCCGGCATAGCCGCGCTGGAGGCTGGTCGCGAGGCCGATCTTCTGGCCCCCGGGGGGCGGTTGTGAGAACACGGTCGGGGCGATCAGCAGAACGGAGGCCGACACGAAATACATGACGCGCTTCATCGAGACGCTCCTTGAAAGAACAGCAATGCAGCCGGTGACTCTAGCACGTTATGCAGCCCGCGTGTCCCCAGGCGTTCCGCAGCGGATTTCGCCTGGCGTCGAGCAATCCAGACCGGCCGCCGGCAGCGAAAAGCGGCGCGACCACCAATGGTGGCGGCCGAAGACGGCCGTCACGGTGCGATCGGACAGATTGACGTCGACGCCGACAAAGCGGCCGAGCTCCCGGCCGGCGCGGCGCAGCCGCACGGCATGGGTGAGCAGAATCACATCGGGGACGGCCGGCAGAGGCGGGGTGTCGACCTGCGATCGCAGCTCGACTTCCCCATCGTCATGGACCAGGTTGATGTTGGCGAGCGGCCGCGTCATCGCCTGCGGTCCAAGCTCGCCGTCGGGGCTGAAGATGAGTCGCCGAATCCGAGCGCCGGCAGGCTCGAGCTCGAAGCCTGCCAGCCGTCCCACGCGGTGACCGTGCTCCCGGACGTGGGACCCAAGCAACAGTTCCATGGGAACCTCCGTTTCGAAACGCGGTGATTACAACCGGCGATTCTACGCAATCGATTGTTCGTCGCGCAACGTGGACAGCTCAAGATTCGTCGCCGCGCCGCGATCGGAAGCACTCACCATCGCGCCGAGCCGCGCGTGAACGTCATCACGGCCGCCAGCCGTCGAACGCGCCATCGGCGCCCAGGTCCACGGCTTCTTTGCCGTACGTGCGGCCTTGCTCCTCGGACGTGTTCTCCCAGTACATGTCGAACGACCATCCCTCGCCGTAATAGAGCTTGAGGGGTCCGCCGTTCGCGGAGAACGTGGGCCAACCGGCCTCACCCTTTCGAAAGCGAGCCGCGAGCGAACCGCGGACGTTGGTTTGCCATAGATCTCGCCAGTGGGCGTAGTCGGTGCGCCCGTCACCACTCGGGTCGACGTGATCCGGGTGAAACAGCTCGTCGCCCTGTCGCAACCAGCCGTGAATGAGCGGCGTGACGCGTCCCCAGGCCTCACCGTTCGACATGCCCGGCTTTGACGTGTCGTCACCGGCACCGACCGGCGCCTCGATCTGAGAGATCGTGTGGAGGTGTCGAATCGCGTTCGGAAAAACGCTCTTCAACCACGAGAGCCATTCCACGTACGTCGCGTTCGACCAGCCGTAGACGCTGCCCTGCTGCTCGAAGCCGTTGCAAACGACCCGACAGAGCTTCTGCCATCGATCGGAACGGAAGATCGGTTCGAGCGTGCGCATTTCGTCGATAGACCAGCCGTCGACCTGAATGAAGACGACCGGGCAGATGTCTGCATCCCATATCTGCTCAATGTAGCCGGCGGCCCGATCGGGGTCGGTGCGGAAATCAATCGGGTTGAATTGCCCGTGGTATCCGGGATCGATGAAGGGGCCAATCGGCGCGTGTGTATAGCTCCGCTCTTTGTATGCCTGCAGGATGCGCTGCTGGTCGGCCGGCGTGTAGTTCCATAGGCCAGTCGTGAAGGCAACGTTGTCGTCCTGATTGGGCCGTGGACCAAGCGGTACATTCAACTTGATGGTGAGCGACCCTCGAATCGCCAGCAAACGTTCCACGCTCCATGCCGCCGGGTCCTGATGCTCGGGCTTCGTGCGCCATGCGATTGCTTCGGGCTGATCGTGCAGCCACGCCTGAATCTGCTCTCCGGTCTGGCCCTGCAGCGCCATCATCTCGATGATCTCGCCGACCGGATCACCGATCGTATGGGACGGGAGGCGGCCGAGTTCGGCAAGGCACAGCGCATCAGCCAGGCTGTGAAACTCAACGAGCCGATCTACGGTCACTTCGATGGGAAACGTCGTCGGCACGGGATTTGGACCTCTTCGTCCTTCGGCTCAGCGCCGTTGTTCTGCATCCAATATTCGGCGACGCGCTGCCCGACAATCGGGGGACCACACCCAAAGCGCGGCACCACGTCGGATCGCGGCAGCTGCACGGCTGCCAGATAGTGGCGTCGGCGACACTGAAACGGCGATGCCGGCGCGATGCCCCGTCTTTGCGCGATGCCCCGCCTTTCAGATCACCACGCCCATGCGTACGCGTCGACGCGCGGATCGGCGCCGGCGCTCAGCACGCCCGTGGCGCGGTCGACCACGATGCCTGCCAGCGACCCCTGCGTCCACGCTCCGGTGACCTTCAGCTTGTGCCCGCGGGCGGTCAGCGCCCGCTGTGTCGCCTCCGGAATCCGCGCCTCCACCGACATCTCGCCCGGATACATCGTGTGCGGGAACGGCGACGCCGGGAAGCTGCGCGTCGTCCACCGCGGCGATTCGATCGCCTGCTGGATGTTCATGCCGAAGTCGACGACGTTCAGGAGCGTCTGGATGGTGCGCATCACCTGATCGTCCCCGCCGGGGCTGCCGGTGATCATGAACGGCTGGCCGTCCTTCATCACCAGAGTGCTCTGCAGCGTGCTGCGCGGCCGTTTGCCCGGCTCGAGCGCGTTCGCCTCGCCCGGCGTAAGGGAGTAGTAGTCGCCGCGGCAGTTGAAGATGATCCCGGTCTGCCCCATCACCACGCCGGTGCCGAAGCCGCTGTGAAGGCTCGGCTCGAAGCTGACCATGTTGCGATCCTTGTCGACGAGCGCGATGTAGCTCGTGTCGCCCTCGTGATCGCTCTCCCCTTCGAGATTCACCCGAACCGGCCGATCGGCCTGATCGCTGGTTCGCATCTGGGGCGATCCCGGCCGCAACTCGAGCGACGCGTGCTGCGCATCGATCAGTTTGCGGCGCTCGCGCGCGTAGTCTTTCGACAGTAGCGCGTCGTACGGGATCTTGATGAAATCCATGTCGCCGAGGAATTTCTCGCGGTCCGCCATCGCGAGCTTGATTGCCTCGATGCTGGTATGGATGTAGTCGGGGCTGTTGAGCTGCATTTTCTTCAGGTCGTAGCCCTCGAGGAGATTGAGCGCGATGAGCTCCGTCGGCCCCTGGTTCGCCGACGGGTTCTTGTAGACCTGATAGCCGCGATAGTCGGACGATACCGGCGTCTCGATCTTCGCGGTGTATTCCGCGAAGTCCTCGTAGCGGAACAGTCCGCCGTTCTCTTCCGAGAACTTCGCCATCTCGCGGGCGATGTCGCCCTTGTAGAAGCGATCGCGCGCGGCCTTCAGCGCTTCATGCCGCCCCTTGCCTTTGGCCGCCTTCTCGGCCTCGACGAGCTTCTTCAGTGTGCGCGCGAGATCGACGTTCCTGAAGACCTCACCCGCCTTCGGCGCCTGACCACCCGGCATGTACACGCGCATCGTCGACGGATACTGGCGGATCTTTTTTGCGCCCGAGAGCTCGCGCGCGAGCCGCTCGCTCAGCGGGAATCCCTGTTCGGCCAATTCGATGGCGGGTTGCAGCAGCTGCTCGAACGTCATCGTGCCCCAGTTGTCGAGCAGCAGATACCAGGCGTCGACGACGCCGGGGATGCCGCCCGAGAGGAGGCCATCGCTCGACGGCAGCTTGCCGCCGTTGTTCTTCTGATACCACTCGATCGTCGCGAGACGCGGCGCGCGCGGCTCGGCGTTGATCGACACCACGCGCTTCGCTTTCGCATCGTAGAGCAGCAGCACCGCGTCGCTGCCGACGCCGTTGGACGGAAAGTCGGTGACGGCGAGCGCGGCCTGCCCGGCGACTGCGGCGTCGAACGCGTTGCCACCGGCCTGCAGAATGCGGCGGGCCGCTTCCGTGGCTTCCGGCTTCATCGATGCGACCGCGGCCTGCCGGCCGCGGATGACCGGCCGCATCGTCGCGGAGGTCGCCGTGTCGTCTTGAGCGAACGCGGGGACGGTGCAGGCCGCGACGAGCGCGGCTGCCAGGAGCGACTGACGCATACGGCTCCTCCTCATTGAAGATCTCAACACCGGGAAACCCCCGGATAATAGCGGATCTCGACCCTCACGCAACGTCGGACTCGATCCTGCCCCACTGGGGCGACCCCGTCAGGGAGGCGCCGCTCAGCGATACGCTCAGGCGGCAGCAGCAGGTGCTGGCCGAGAAGCGACGGCAGCTCGACGTGGCCATCCTGGCGATCGGCGAAGCCGAACGCTCCGCCCCGGTCCGGGCGCGAGCCGGACTGGGAGCTGTTCAAGACAATCGTGAGGGAGATCGAGATGCACAACTCTACCGATCGTCAAGGCGATGAAGGCACCGCCGCGATCATGAAGCGTGCGTTGCTCGTATCGCCGATGCCGCCCGGTTCGCGCCGCCCAAGGCCATGCTATCGTCGATGGATGCCGTGCACCGGTCGCCGGTTCAGCCGTGAGCTCGTCGCATGTGCGTTGCTCTTCATCGTCTCGGCGATCGACGCGCGCGCAGGTGAGGGCGGGCGTCGCAGTCGGCGGATCGAAGCAAGCCGCCGGGGCGAGCGATCTTCCCTATCTCGGCCCTCCGTTCGGCGGCCCGAGCATCGCGATGCTGGCGATGGTGGACGTCCCGCTCGGATCTCGTGCGAGCGTCGGGGGCGAGGCGAGCCTCGCCGGTACTATCAGCTGGCGCGCAAATCGAACGCGTCCCAGGAGGCGGCAACACGGTCGTGAGCGATCATCACGACAACGTCTTCAGCGGCGTGCTCAAGCTTGGAACGCCGCCTGGCGATCGCGTGCGCGCGGCGGCCGTGATCGGCGGCGGCATTGCGCACCGCGACACCGAACGCAACGGCACTGTTCGGATCCAGCTCTCCACCGATCGTCTCGACGCCGGTTCACGAGGCCCTGTCGGACTGGGTGCTCGCGTTGACCGGCGGCGTCGATCTCGCGGTCGGCCTCAACAACCACGTTGCCGTCCTCGCCGCGGGCCGGCTGCATCAGCTGAAAGACGACGACCGTCTGCCTGACGGGGTCGTGCACCGCGGCGTCTCGTCGACGATCTTCAGGTTCGGCGTCGGCGCGCAGGTTCGATTCTGAGTCAGCGCCCTCCGCATCAGAGAGCGTGGCCGCGGGCGGGCCCCGCCTCGACTATTCAGGTCTTTCGGCGCCGAGTCCGACTTCCAGTCTTGTCGCGACGCGCCGCGGCCAGAAGTCGGCCGACGACAATTGCCGCGTGATTTTTGTTCGAGCCGGTGCGGATCAGGGACTAGGATGACGATCAGGAGCTTCGCGAATGATCCGATCGCTCGTCGCGATCGCGTTTGTTGCCGCCGCCGCAGGACCCAGGTCGGTGGTCCTGACCGGGGTCGTCAGCGACGAGAGCTGCGGCACTGCGCATCTGAAGGCGGGCAACGAGCAATGCGTCGTCAAGTGCCTGCGCGGAGGCGCGAGCGTCGGTCATCCCGAGTGGCTGCCCCAGCGCATGGTCCTCGTCACGCCTGACGGCGAATCGATCCTGTTCGTCGCCAACCCCGAGCTTTTGAAGGATCAGGCGGGACAGCAAGTGACCGTCCGTACGACGGCACCCGACAGAACGAAGACCGTTCGCATCCTAGCGCTCCTTCGATAGGCCGAAACCCCCTGCGCCTCAGTTCCTTCCGTAACCGCGGCGCAGCTGTCGAGACCTGTGTGGAGCGCGGGCGTGGCGGCCCGCGTCCACACCGGGTCCTCGCGTTTCAAGCGCCGGCCCAATTCCGGGTGCGGCCGTACAATCGTGCGGTGAATCGCCGCGATCGCGCTCTGTATCACCAGATTCATCCCGTCAAGCTGGCGACCGATCTCTCGAGCGCGGTCATCTCGCTGTGGCTGCTGTGGCAACATCGCCTCGCGTTTGCGCTCATCGTGATGTGCGTGCCGCCGATATTGCGAGCGCGGTCCTCATCGAATACGGTCGACTGGACGACCTCGCCGCGTCGCGATTCGGCCGGCGGATGCATCGCATGACGCCTGCGATGATCGCTTTTCGGGCTGCTCGGAATGCTCGTCATGTCGATCGGCGCATGGCGTCAGGAGTGGCTGCCCGTCGGCTGTGGCGCCACACCGATCGCTTCGGCGTGGCTCTCGGTGATGTGGTGATGGAATGACGATTGAGGAATTCACGGCGACCGTGTCAGCGAACGCGCCGCCGGCGGTCGGCCCGCTTCTGCGGGCGCTGTGGCATGACGCGCGCGGGAACTGGGATGAGGCGCACCGCATCGCGCAGGACGTCGACGACACAGACGGCGCCTGGGTGCACGCGTATCTGCATCGAAAGGAAGGCGATCTCGGAAATGCGTCCTACTGGTACCGGCGCGCAGGCCAGCCCGTGGCGGCCGATTCGCTCGAGGCGGAGTGGCGGCGGATCGTGACGACGTTGCTCGGACGGGATTCGGGATTCGGGATTAGGGATTCGGGATTAGGGATTAGGGCGCGACGAAAAACGAGCGTTGAGCGCAGGATCCGCAGACCACGCAGAGTCTGAGAATTTGATCTCTGCGCGCTCTGCGTTCTCCGCGGTTGCGGTTTTCGCGATCCGCGAATCCCGAATCCCGAATCCCGAATTCCGCCGCTACGCGCACCCGGACGTGTTCCCGCAGTTGACGCACTTGTAGCACGCCCCGCTGCGGATCATGATCGAGCCGCACGTCGAGCACGGCGGCGCGTCCTCCTGATTCTGAATCGTCGAGTGCGGGTTGGCGGCCGTGACCGTCGGCTTGCCCCCCGAAGCGGCCTGCGGGTCGCGTTCGGCCGCGGACGTGGGGGTGAGCGTATGGCCGTGGTCGTCGAGCTCGCGGCCGTTCACCCCCGCGTGGAACTGCGCTTCCGCCGACAGGAACTTCGACGCCATCCACCGGAAGATGTAGTCGACGATCGACTTCGCGAACCGGATCTCCGGGTTGCGCGTCATGCCCGACGGCTCGAACCGCACATGGCTGAACTTGTCGACCAGCGCCTGGAGCGGCACGCCGTACTGCAGCGCGTAGGAGATTGCCTGCGCGAAGGCGTCGGCAAAGCCCGAGATCGTCGAGCCTTCCTTGGCCATGACGAGGAAGATCTCGCCGGGCTGGCCGTCCGCGAACAGCCCCACGGTGATGTAGCCCTCGTGCCCGGCAATGTCGAACTTGTGCGTGATCGCGTGGCGCTCGTCGGGCAGCTTGCGGCGGACCGGGCTCGTCACGAGCTGCTGCGCGGCCAGCGCTGCCAGCTCCCCCGCCGTCTTGTCACGCGACGTGTTGAGCGGCTGCGTCCGCTTGCTGCCGTCGCGGTAGATCGAGATCGCCTTCGCGCCCAGCTTCCACGACTGGATGTAGGCCTGCATGATCTCCTCGACGGTCGCGTCCTTCGGCACGTTGACCGTCTTCGAGATCGCGCCCGAGATGAAGGGCTGCGTGGCGCCCATCATCTTGATGTGGCCCATGTAGTGGATCGAGCGGTGGCCCTTCGCCGCCTTGAACGCGCAATCGAACACCGCCAGGTGCGAGTCCTTCAGCCCCGGCGCGCCCTCGATCGTCTCGTTCGCGTCGATGTAGTCGACGATCGCCTCGACCTGCGGCTGCGCGTACCCGAGCTTGCGGAGCGCCATCGGCACCGTCTGGTTCACGATCTTCATCAGCCCGCCGCCGACCAGCTTCTTGTACTTGACGAGGGCGATGTCCGGCTCGACGCCGGTCGTATCGCAATCCATCATGAACCCGATGGTGCCGGTCGGCGCCAGCACGGTGGCCTGCGCGTTCCGGTAGCCGAACTGCTCGCCCAGCTCCACCGCATCGTCCCAGGACCCTTTGGCCGCGTGGTACAGATCCGACGGCACGTTGCGCCCGTTGACGTCGCGCAGGGCGTCGCGATGCTTCCGCATGACGCGCAGGAACGGCTCGCGGTTCTTCTCGTACCCCGAGAACGGGCCGCCGTGGTCGCGCGCGATGCGCGAGGACTGCGCGTAGGCTTCGCCGGTCATCAGCGCCGTCAGCGCCGCCGCGTAATCGCGGCCGGCGTCGCTGTCATACGGTAAACCTCGCGACATGAGCAGCGCGCCCAGGTTCGCGTAGCCGAGGCCGAGCGGACGATACGCGTGGCTGTTCTTCGCGATCGCCTCGGTCGGATAGCTCGCGTTGTCGACGATGATCTCCTGCGCCATGATGAGCGTACGAATCGCCGCCTTGTAGCCGACGACGTCGAACTCACCGTCCGCACCTACGAACTTCATCAGGTTGATCGACGCGAGATTGCACGCCGAGTCGTTCAGGAACATGTACTCGGAGCACGGGTTGCTCGCATGAATGCGATCGGTCGCCGGGCACGTGTGCCACTCGTTGACGGTGGTGTCGAACTGCATGCCAGGATCGCCGCAGACGTGCGTGCCCTCGGCAATCAGGGTCATCAGTTCGCGCGCCCGGTAGGTCTCCATCACCGATCCGTCGCGCACCGCCTTGGTCTCCCACTCGCTGTCGTCGAGCACTGCGCGCATGAACTCGTCGGTGACGCGCACGCTGTTGTTCGAGTTCTGGAAGAAGACCGACGAATACGCCGGGCCGGTGAACGATCCGTCGTAGCCAGCATCGATCAGCGCCCACGCCTTCTTCTCTTCTTCGACCTTGCAGTTGATGAACTCGACGATGTCCGGATGATCGGCGTTGAGGATCACCATCTTGGCGGCGCGGCGCGTCTTGCCGCCCGACTTGATGACGCCAGCAAACGCGTCGTAGCCCTTCATGAAGCTGACCGGACCCGACGCCGTGCCGCCACCCGCGAGCAGCTCCTTCGACGACCGGATCGGCGACAGGTTGGTGCCCGTGCCCGAGCCGAACTTGAAGAGCATGCCCTCGGTCCGCGCCAGCGTCAGGATCGAATCCATCGTGTCCTGGACCGAGTTGATGAAGCACGCCGAGCACTGCGGCGCCGTTTCGAATCCGCAGTTGAACCACACGGGGCTGTTGAACGCCGCCTTCTGGTACACGAGGATGTGCTTCAGATCGTCGCTGAACGCCTGCAGATCCTCGTCGGACGCGAAGTATTTGTGGGTCCGCGCCCAGTCGGTGATCGTGGTCACCACGCGGCCGACGAGCTGCCGGACGCTGCGCTCGCGCTCAGGGGTTCCGATCTGCCCGCGGAAATATTTCGAGACGACGATGTTGGTCGCCTGCTGCGACCAGGACTTCGGGATCTCGACGTCGCGCTGCTCGAACACCACCTCGCCGCGCTCGTTGCCGATCACCGCCGTGCGGAGCTCCCATTCGACTTCGTCGAACGGGTCGACCGCCGCTTCCGTGAAAAAGCGCGGAAACGTCAGCCCTGGGACCGCCCCGGCCGTTCGCGCCCTGGCGCGCGGCTTCTCGGGCTCGAGAAATGGCGGCGCCCCAGCCGCTCCACTGCTCTCGACCGACTGCTGGCTGAGACTTGCGGCCTCGTAGGCAGCGCCCTCTTTCATGTCTTGTGCTCCGTTCACTCCGGGGACCTTCCGGATCGGCGACGATCGCATCCGGGCAAATCGTCGAAGCTGGGTTGGAAAAATCGGGGCCGTCTGGACCCTGGAACCCTGCGAATTCGCGAGAAGCTGGGAGTTTCTCGCTCGGTCGCTCTTGTCTCGCCCGGGACGTCAATATGCGCTCGACCCGAACGTTTGTCAAGCGTGTAACACCACATATTGTGCCTTGCTTTTAGGTCACTCGCAAGATGTTGATGTGCATTTTGTCATCATGCGATCGCAAACATGCGGGCAGGTGGGAGGTGGTCTTTGTGACCGCCTCCCCTTGCACAGGCGGAGGTGAAGGTAGGTGGTGTGTCTTCCCGCAGGGTGCGAGAAGAACGAAGCTGTCCCCCGCTTGGAGCAAGCGGGGTGCCACGGTTTTCGCACGAGATCGCGCCAGAAATTCCGCGTCGTGTTTCGAGAAAATGGCCGAGGTGGGCAACCGCGTTCAGTTGTACGGGTAAGTAAGGGAAAGGCGCTACCGTCCCGCCAGCTGAGCCGCAAGCGCGGCCGCTTTGTCCGCAAGATTTTGCGCGAACACCAGATTCTTCGCGCGCATCGCGTCGTCGGCCTGGCGGATGAAGCGCTTGGCCGTGTCGTACTGCGTGCGCGCATCGGGGTTGAGCACACGATAGTCGATACGATTGAGGTCCGAGGTGGCGCGCGCCAGCGACGTACGGATGCTGCGCTCGACTTCACCTTCCGCGGTGGGTGGCGTGGTCTGCAGCGTGGTCGGGGGTTTGACCGGCTCCTGCGCCGGCTTCGGCGCTTCGACCAGCGGCGGTTCGGGCTTCGGCGGCTCCGGCTTGATGGGTTCCGATCGCGGCTGCTCGCGCGGCGCTGCCGGAGCGGCCCGCACGGCGGGTGCGCGCGCCGGTTCCGTCGCCAGCGGCACGGGCGGCGGGGGGTCGGTCTCGTTCGACTCCACGTCATGCGCCGGCGGAGCCGGCATCTCCAGCGGCGTGTCAGGCGTCGTCTTCGCCAGCGTGCGAACGCAGCCCGCGAGCAGCGGCGCCAAGAACACCACCACGGAGCAGACGAAGGCAAACCGAGGACACAGTGATCTCTTTGAACCCGTGACCTCCGTTCGCGTCCGTGCCCTCCGCGGTAGATAGCGTTCGCTCATGTCGTTCAGGCTTGCGGTAGCAGGACGCGGAACGAAGTCCCGGCGCCCGGCGTGGATTGCACTTCGATTTCGCCGTCGTGCATCTGCACCGTACGATAAACCATCGAGAGGCCAATCCCGCTGCCCTTTTCCTTCGTCGTGTAATAAAGATCGAAGATGCTCGGGAGGTGCTTCGGCTCGATGCCGACCCCGGTGTCGGTGAAGCTGATCGACACGCGACGCCCGCGCGCCGATTCGCAGTGGATCTGCAGCGTGCCGCCGTTCGGCATCGCCTGACATGCGTTCAACGCCAGATTCAGAAACGCCTGCCGCAGCATTGCCGGATCGGCGTTGACGTCGGGCGCGCCGCCGCAGTCGACAGCCAGCGCGACGCCGGAACGTTCGGCCTCGGGGCGGACGATGGGCACCATCTCGTCGAAGAGCGAGGCCAGCGAGACCGGCTGCAGCTTCAGGTCTTCGGGCCGCGTGAATTTCAGGAAGCCCTGAACCACCTCGTCGAGCCGGCGAATCTCGTTCGCGATGACGTCGACGTGCTGCAGCGCGGCGCCGCGATCGACCGGCGGCGGCTCCACGGTCGCGACCGCGTGACCGGAGGCGACACGGGCCGGCCTCAGTCGCGTCGTGAACTGCTGCCGCAGCAGCTCGAGGTGGATCATCATCGCGTTCAGCGGGTTCTTGACCTCGTGCGCGACGCCGGCCGACAGCCGGCCGAGGGCTGCCAGCTTCCGCGAGTACCGGACAGTCGACTGCACCTCGCTCAGGTATTCCATGTTGCGCGCGATCAGCATGATGCCGACGAGGTCGCCCTTCGGATCGTTGATGGCGTGCGTCATGACCAGCCGCTCGCCGCTTTCGCCGAACACCGCCGAGAGCGGGCCGCGGGACTGGCGGCTCACGAGCGTCTGCTCGGACAGGCGGCGGACCGGATGATCGCCCGGCAGCATCACCGCCAGCGAGGCGCCCGGCGTCGCGGCCGGCAGCAGCATCCGCATCGCGGGGTTGACGAAGAGCAGCTCCCCGCGCGCATCGACGATCCCCACCGCGTCCTCGAGCCGCTCGACCGCCGATTCCAGGTTGGCGACCTGCCCGGCCATCTGCGATCGGTCGGCCGACAGCCGCTCGCTCACCGCGTTGAAGGACAGGCCCAGATCGCCGAACTCGTCCTGCTGGTGCAGATGCAGCTGCACGCCGAGCTCGCCTTTGCCGAGGCGCGTCAATCCGCTGCGAATGACGTGAATCGGCCGGAGCAGCAGCTGCGCGAGCAGCGTGGCGCCGAGCACCGAGAGCCCCAGCGCCGCGAGCGCCGTCGCCAGCGCGGGGCCGAGCGAGCCGTTGAGATTCCGCCGAATCAGCAGCGTCGAGACGCCGATGCGGATGGACCCGATTTCGCGATCGCCCAGCAGCAGCGGCTGGCGAAGCTCCAGATTCTGACCCTGGCTCGAATAGATGGCGAGGAGCTGGGCGAGCGGCTTTTTTTCGAGCAGCGTCCCGAAATCGCCGCCCCGCGGCAGCGTCTGCCCTTCCTGCGAGGGGTCCGCGTGAACGACCGCCTGGTTGCGGACGTCGACGAGCGCCGCGAACGTCACGTCTTTCGAATAGACGCTGGACTCGAGGATCGATCGCAGGCCCGGATCGGCTCTCAAGGCGACATACGGATCGGCGCCGGCGCCGACGACCTCACGCGCGCGCTGGTAGATCGTCTTCGCCATCTGGTCGGCGCGCGCGCGGCTCTCGTCGAGGCTCACGCTGGCCAGCCGCGACAGGTCCAGCATGCTCAAGATGACGACGATCGCGCCGACGATCGAGGTCACGCCCAAGACTTGCTTGCCTTTGATCCCTAGTCGCATGGCATGGCTTGATGGCTGAGGGCTGATGGCATGGGGCTCAGGGACGACCATCGACCATAGCCATCAGCCATACTCCCTCAGCCACGACGCCTACTCTATCTTCTTCGGGCGCAGGCGGAGCTTGTTCAACTTGTTGTGGAGCGTCTTGAGACTGATCCCGAGGATCTCGGCTGCGCGCGTCTTGTTGTCGCGCGTGTGCGCGAGCGTCATCATGATCAGCCGCCGCTCGGCCTCTTCGACCGTCGTGCCGGGCGCGAGCGCGAGCTGGGGCTGCTGCTCCACGGGCGGCTCCTCCGCGAGGACCGGCGGCAGGTGCTTCGCCTCGATGAACGGCCCTGGCGCGAGAATCGTCGCGCGCTCGATCACGTTGCGCAGCTCGCGGACGTTGCCCGGCCAGGCGTATTGCTCGAGGATGCGCATCGCCTGCTGATCCACGCCGGCAATCGCCTTCTGATTGCGCGTGTTGAACTCGTTGATGAACGCCTGCACCAGAAGCGGCAGATCTTCCCTCCGCTCGCGCAGTGTCGGCAGGCGGAATGCAAAGACGTTCAGCCGGTAGTAGAGATCTTCCCGCAGCTTGCCGTTCTTCACGGCCTCGGCCGGATCGATGTTGGTGGCGGCGATTACGCGCACGTCGACCGTCTGCTCGACCCGCCCGCCGAGCCGTCGGAAGCGCTGCTCCTGGAGAACGCGCAGCAGCTTCACCTGCGTCGCCGGCGTCATCTCGCCGATCTCGTCGAGAAACAGCGTGCCGCGGTCGGCGAGCTCGAAGCACCCCTGGCGGCGATCGGCGGCGCCGGTGAACGCGCCCTTCTCGTGCCCGAAGATTTCGCTTTCGAGCAGCGTCTCCGGAATCGCCGCGCAGTTGATCGCGATGAACGGAAACCCCGCGCGCGGGCTCAGCTGATGGATGGTCTGCGCGACGAGCTCCTTGCCGGTGCCCGATTCGCCGGTGATCAGCACCGCCGCGGAGGTGGGCGACGCCTGTTCGACCACCTGATAGATCTTCCGCATCTCCGGGCTGTTGCCGATGAGCGATCCGAACGTGCCGTGGTCGCGCAGCTGCCGGCGCAACGCCTTCACTTCGCGCATCGTCTCGAGCCGCTCGACGATCTTGTCGAGCAGGATTTTCAAGCGCTGGATGTCGACCGGCTTCGTCAGGTAATCGTAGGCGCCTTCTTTCATCGCCTCGACCGCGGTTTCGACGGTGCCTTGCGCCGTGAGCAGAAGCGTGGTGACGTCGGCGCCCTGCTGAGGCAATGCGCGCAGCAGCGCGAGCCCGTCCATGCGCGGCATTACCATGTCGGTGATCACGATCGCCGGGCGGAACGAGGTCACTTTCTCGAGGGCTTCTTCGCCGTCGCACGCGGACTCCGCGATGTAGCCCCAGCTCTTGATTAGCTGTTCCAGTCCCACGCGAGCCGCAGCGTCGTCCTCGACGATGAGCACGCGTTCGGATGTGACTTTCGATTCCGGGTCGACGACGTCAATTCCGCCGGTTATGGTCATCGTCACTCAACACCTCAAACCATGTAATTATTGCATTGTCGGCGCCCGGCGCGGCTGATGCAAGCTCAAGTGTAAAAGACCTCAACGGTGGCGGATTCCTTGCACCGAGCTGCCCTGAGGGAGGCTGGGATGCGTTTGATGACCATTTACGTTCTGGCGGTGACAGTGACGGCCGTCGGATGTAGCCGTTCCGACATGGCGGGCGCGCCGCGCAGCGCGCTCGTGGCGCCCGCGTCGGCGGAGGCGAGCCGCGACGGGAACCCGGTTGTAGTGGCGACGGCAGGGCGGACGGCCGCGCCCGTTGCCGCGGCGGCGGCCATGCGGGAAGTCACCGTCCCCGCGGGCACGACGCTGTCGATCGTGCTCGACACGCCGGTCGGGTCGGAAACGAGCCGCATCGAAGAGCCGGTGACGGCGCATCTCGCTCGCGCGGTGCAGGTGAACGGCGAGACGGTGCTCGCGGAAGGCTCGCGCGTCGCCGGCGTCGTGACCGACGCGAAGCGATCGGGCAAGGTGAAAGGCCGCGCGCACGTGGCCGTGCGTTTCAACTCGCTGACGCCGCGCGGCGCCGACGAGCGCTACACGATCCATACGGCCGCGATCGGGCGGACGGCGCCCGCCACGAAGAAGAAGGACGCGCTCGAAATCGGCGCGCCGGCGGCGGGCGGCGCGATCATCGGCGCGATCGTCGGCGGCAAGAAAGGGGCGCTGATCGGCGGAGCAGCGGGCGGCGGCGCCGGCACAGCAGTCGTGCTCTCGACGCGCGGGAAAGAGGTGCACCTGCCCAAAGGCGCCGCGGTCACGCTGCGGCTCACCCAGCCCGTGACGGTGCGCGTGCGCAGCTGAGCGCTGACGCGTCTCAGCGCTGATGGCGAAGCGCTGAGGGCTTGTGGCAGGATGGTCGGGTTTGTCCGATCATCAGCCATCCGACCCTAGCGATCAGCCATCGGCCATCGGCCACGACGGCCCGCCGCTGGCGGGCCGCGTGGTCGCCGCAATCGAAGTTCTCCTCTGCTCCGATTTCCCCACGCAATTCGCGCTCGACGGAACGCTCGCGGCACTGGGCTACCAGCCGTACGTCAACGGACGGCTCAGCGTCTGGTATGTCGTCGGACTCTCGCTCGGCGACGCGATTCTGCTCGTCGCGCTGATTCTCGTGATGTTGTACGCGCACGGCGAACGGCCGCGCAACGTGCTGTTCGGCGGCCGGCCGATCGCGCCGGAAGTCGTCGCCGGCGTGCCGATGATTTTCGCGGCGCTCGGCATCGGCCTCGTGGTGCTGCTGACAATCCAGCGCTTCATCCCGGGGTTGCACACCGTCGAGCAGAACCCGTTGCAGGCGCTGCTGCGCTCGCCGCGCGACGCCTGGCTGTTTGCGCTGGTCGTCATCGCGGCGGGCGGCGTCCGCGAGGAAATTCAGCGTGCGTTTCTACTCCATCGATTCGAAGTCTGGCTGGGCGGGCCGGTGGCGGGCGTGATCGTGACCAGCGTGGCGTTCGGCGCCGGGCACCTGCTGCAGGGCGCCGACGCCGCGATCACCACTGGAGTGCTCGGCGCGTTCTGGAGCATCATCTACCTGCGGCGCCGATCCTGCGTCGCGCCGATGGTCAGCCACGCCGGCTTCGATCTGATCCAGATCGTGCAGTTCCTCAGCGTGAGATGACGAAGCGGACGGAGATAACGGATTCACACAGCGCATCAGCGCAGCAGAGAAGACTTCTACTCCGTTTTTCTTCGTTTCTCTGTGCGTTCACTCCGTCATCCCGGTTGCCGTTGACTCCATCACTTCCGTTCCGCCGGCAGGTACAAATCGATCACGTCGCCCCGGCGGCGCAGGCCCGCGAGCCAGTCCTCGATCGCCTTCGTCCGGCGATCCGAAGACGCCGTGAAGCGCTGGTCGAGGTACGCGCGCGTCCGGAGGTCCTGGCGGAGTGTTTCCCGCAGATTCTTCTCGTCGATGCCGGATCGGGCGAGCGCCGCGTCGACCTCGGCCTGCGACGCAAAGCGGGCGCGCACGCGCTGGAGCTCGCCGTCCACGGCGGCCGCGGTCGGCTCGGGCGGCGCGTAGCGATCGACCTCGGCCAGCACCAGCTCGCGATCGATCAGCTTGGTCAGGATCGCGCGGACCGGATCGGCGGCGCCGTCGGCCGACTGCAGGCCCAAATCGCGCGCGGCGGTGACGTCGCTCAGCGTAATCAGCTGACCCGCCACGACGGCGAGCACGCGATCGATCGTCTCGGCCCGCGCGATGCCGGTCGCCAGGAGCGCCGCGACCAGCGTGGCCCCCACCCCGATGTGCCATCTGCAGTCTGCAATCTGCAATTTCATGATCACCGCGGTCCCGCGATCAGAACGCCTGTCCGAAACTCACAAACCATGCAGTCAGACCCTCTCCAGGCTGGCGCTTCACCTTGAATCCGATGTCGACGCGAATCGGTCCAAACGGCGACTTGTACCGGACGCCGCCGCCGACCGCGCTGCGCAGCTCGGAGAAGTCGATGTCGGCGACCCGCGCGAAGACGTTGCCGGTATCGAGGAACCCGACGACGCCGAGCCCGCCGGCGACCGGTGCACGCAGTTCCGCGTTGAAGATCACGAGCCCGTTGCCGCCCCGCGGCAGGCCGCTGGTGTCGATCGTGTCGTGCTGAATGTCTTCGGGATCGTGGCGAACGCCGACGCGATCGAGCGCGAAGCCGCGGATCGTCGTGTCGCCGCCGGCGTAAAAACGCTCGCTCGCCGGCAGAGCCGTGATGATCAACGGCTGGCCGTCCTCGTCGACGAGCGGGACACCGCGTGGATCGAGCAGCGGATTGCCTCGGTTGTCGACGGCCGGACGCGGAAATCCTGTCGCCAGTCCAAACCTCGCGTTGCCGGCGAACACCATGCGGTTGGTGTGGGGCAGCATGCGGAAGGTCTGCGCCGTCAGGAACGATTTCGCGAAGCCCACCTGCCCCCCGATCGCGCGTCCGAACAGCTGGGCGTTGGCGCTGACGTAGCGCCCCGCGGTCGGCTCGACCTGGTCGTCGCGTGTGTCGCGGATGATCGTGCCGGAAAACCCCGACAGCAGATAGTCAGGGAATGTGCGATCGATGAGCAGCCGGTCCGCGTCGGTCACGCTCGAGTTGAAGGTCACCTCGGTCCGCTGGACCTGATAGCTTCCGCTGATGCTGACCGCGCGCGACAGGTGACGGGCGATGTCGGCGCTGGCAATCTGGCGCTTGAAGTTGAAACTGGATCGAATCTGCTGCTCGACCGTACCGTTCAGGAACCCGTCCGCGGCGGTGTTGAAGATGCGAGGTTCCCGGAACGTGCTGACGCCGCGATACTCCGCGGTCGCTTCGGGATCGAGGGGATGCGAGAAGCTCGCGAAGAAACTGACCGATCGGTTCTTGCCGAACACGTTGCGCCGCCCGACCTCGAAGAACGCGCGCGGCGCGATTTCGAACTGCTCGGACGCCACGCCGCCGGCCTCGCCGCTCCCTACGGCGCGCAGCCGGCCCTCGACGCCGCCGCCGTAGCCGATCGTGGTCGGCGGCGCTTCTTCGATCGTCACCAGCAGGTCGCGCGTCGTCTCACCGCCGTGGCGCAGCTCCGTGATGCGCGCGCGCCGGAACAGGCCGAGCGCCGTCAGGCGCCGCTGGCTCTCGTTGATCGCGCCGAGGCTGAAGGGATCGCCCGGTTTCACCTGCAGCTCGTGCTCGATGGTGCTGGTGCCCGTCCGCACGTTGCCGACGATGAGCACGTGATCGACGAAGACCTGCGGCCCCTCGCGAATCATGAAGGTGACCGCCACGTGCGTGCCGTCCTGGCTGAACTCGGGCCGCGCCTCGACCGTGGCGCTCTCGTAGCCGAGATCCTGATACGCGAGCTGGACGGCGTCACGATCGACCGCGAGCTGACCCG